>Ga0325400_1000007_pt1 | contig 116613 bp, 98 predicted proteins | sample PopdelMetagenome_2_FD_205662 | JGI IMG/M metagenome (GOLD analysis project Ga0325400, IMG submission 205662) | Populus deltoides microbial communities from Bellville, Georgia, United States - Xylem-PdKOR-R1 | ecosystem: Host-associated > Plants > Phyllosphere > Stem > Wood/Secondary xylem... | reverse complement strand
GCGCGACGGCAGGAACAGCCACTCGCACGTCACCGCCGCGGGCGTCACGTCCACCACCATGTAGCCGCGGCGGCTGGTGTCGCACCAGCGCAGCTTGGGATCGGCGGCGCGCAGGTCGCGCGCGATGATCGCCGGATCGCCGCCGAACGCCTTGTCGAGGCCGAGCGAGGAGACGCTGTGCCCGGCGAACTCGACGGCGACGGGCGCGCCGTCCTGCTCGAGGTCGTAGGCCCAGGCATTGTGGCTGTCGCCGCTCAGCACGACGAGGTCGGCGCGCGCGCGGGCCGCGGCGGCGAGCAGGCGCGCGCGGGCGGCGGGGAAGCCGTCCCAGCGGTCATATTCGGTGGCGATGCCCATCCCGTTGAGCGCGGCGGCCGCGCGGATGCGGGCCTGCTGCGCGGGCGTGGGGGCGGCGCCGGGCGCGAACCACGCGTCGCGCACCACCGCCAGGTGCGACGGCGCCATGATCACCTGCTGCGCCAACAGCTGCCAGCGCGTGCCTGCCGCCACCGAGCGGCGCAGCCCGTCCGCCAGCCACGCCTCCTGGTCGGCGCCCATCATCGTGCGGGCGGGATCGGCGAGCGGGCCGTCACGGAAGGCGAGCGCCTGCGCGCGGAAGTCGCCGCCCTTCGCCAGCGCCGCAGCCGCGTCCAGCGGGGCGGAGCGCGCGCGCAGCCGCGTTTCCACGCGGAACAGGGTGGCGAGGTCGCCGATGCGGTATTCGGCATAGTCGGCCGCGCCCATCGGCATCCATTCGTGCCACGCGCGCATCGCCCCCGCCACGCGCGCCGGCCACGGCCCGTCCTCGGCCCCGTGTGCGCCGGCGCCGCCCTTCCAGCTGTTGTTCGCCACCTCGTGATCGTCCCAGATCGCGATCATGGGGAAGCGGCGGTGCAGCTCCATCAGCGCGGGATCGGCGCGGTAGCTGGCGTAACGCAGGCGATAGTCGGCGAGCGTTATCGCCTCTCCTGCCGGCTGCACCTCGCGCGCTCTGGCGAGCGCCGCCAGCGCATCCGACCGATCGGTAGGCGATTCGTAGATGTAGTCGCCTAGGTGCAGCACGAGGTCGATGTCGTCGCGCGCCGCGGCATGGGCATAGGCGTTGAACCAGCCGGAGGTGGCGTTGGCGCAGGACAGGACGGCGATGCGCGTGGCGTCGAGCCCGCCCGCCGGCAGCGTCCGCGTCCGCCCGACGGGCGAGCGCGCGCCGTCCGGTGCGGCGAAGCGGTAGAAGTACCAGCGCCCCGGCTTGAGGCCGCGCGCCTCCACCTTGGCGGTGTGGTCGCTCGCCGGCCCGGAGGTGGCGCGCGCGCGGGCGACCATGCGGCGAAAGCCCTCGTCCTCCGCCACCTCGACCCGCAGGTCGGCGCTGCCGCCGTCGGCGGGCAGGTAGCGCGTCCACAGCATCACGCGATCCTGCCGCGGGTCGCCGCTCGCCACGCCATGCGTGAACCCGCGGACCGGCGCGGCGAGCGCGGGCCAGCCGGCCAGTGCCGGCAGCAAAGCCGCCGCTTCCAGGATGCCGCGCCGTGAAATTCGAACCGTCATGCAGCACCTCGCTCACTCATGGGCCGGGCTAGCGAGCCATTGTGTCAGTTCGGCTGCGGCCCCGTCGCCGATCGGCAATATGCGCGTCACGCAACCGTCATCGCGCTGGCACGGGATCGTCATCGGCCCGCCCTACGCCAGCCGGAACGGCACAGCCGACTTCCCCGGGGATCACATCATGAAGAAAGCGCTTCGGTCGCGTGCGCGCGGCATGACCCGCCTGTTGGCGCTGGCCGGCACCTGCCTGCCGGCCGTGGCGATCGCGGCGCAACAGCCGCCGGCCGACGCCGCGGGACCGGCCAGCGGCAACAGCAGCGCGGCAAGCGCCGGCGCGCTGCAGGGCGACACGCCCGCCGAGGCCACGCCCACGGGCACCGACGCGGCCAGCCAGGCCAGCGGCCCCAGCGACGACATCCTCGTCACCGGCCTGCGCGCCTCGCGCCTGCAATCGATCGAGCGCAAGCGCGCGCTACCCACCATCGCGGACGTGATCGCGTCGGACGGCATCGGCAAGCTGCCCGACTACAACACGGCCGAGGCGCTGCAGCGCCTGCCCGGCGTGTCGGTGCAGATCGACCAGGGCGAGCCGCGCTATGTCGCCGTGCGCGGCATCGACCCCAACCTCAACCAGGTGACGGTGGACGGCAACCTCGTCGGCATCCCGGAAGCGGAAGGCCGGCGCGTGGCGCTCGACACGATCCCCTCGGACCTCGTCGCCGCGATCGAGGTGGTGAAGGCGGTGACGCCCGACTATGACGGCAATGCGATCGGCGGCAGCATCAACATCGTGACGCCGACCGCGTTCGACCGGGCAGCACCCTTCACCTTCATCACCAGCCGCGGCTCCTACAACCAGAAGTCGGACAAGCTCAGCTTCGGCGGCGCCGCGACGCACGGGCAACGTTTCGGCGCGGACGAGCAGTTCGGGGTGGTGATCGCCGGCAGCTATTCCAAGCGCTTCATCGACAGCGACCTGGTGGAGCCCGGCGCGCGATCGCCGTTCACCACCAACGGCGTCTCGCTGAACGCCCCCACCAACCCGCTCCTGTATGACTACCGCATCATGCGCGAGCGGATCGGCGGCATCCTCAACCTGGAATGGCGCGGCGACCACGCGCGCGTCTACGTCCGCAACATCTACAGCCAGTTCACCGACCATGAGGAGCGCGACCAGTTCAACCTGGTGCTGGTCAATGCCGCGACGCCGGCCCCGGTGGTGGTAGACGCCGACACGATCCGCTTCCCCAATGTGCGCGCGACGCGGCAGTTCAGGCAGAACAACCAGACGCAGAAGCTCTACAATATCTCGCCGGGTGCCGAGTTCGGCTTCGGCCGCGCCGACCTGTCGCTCAACTACACCTACGCGCACGCGCAGGAGCATACGCCGATCCGCGACGACCTGGAGTTCCGCTCGCCCGCCAACCAGACGGTGACGTTGGACGTCGGCCAGCCGCTGCCCGTGTTCGCTGCGATCGACCCGCGCCTGTTCGATCCCGCGAACTTCCCGCTGCGCCGCATCCGCGAACGGCGCGAGCAGATCGACGAGGATCTGCACACCGCTCGCGCGGACCTGAAGATCGGGCTGGACGACGAGAAACGCAGCTTCCTCAAGATCGGCGGCAAGTATATCGATCGGACGAAGACGCGCGACAACCGCCAGCCGCAGCGCGAGCTGATCGGAAGCTCGTCCACGCTCGGCTCCATCGGCCAGTTCGGCAATCCGCCGTCGAACTACTATCAAGGCGACTATCAGTTCGGCCCGACGATCAACTACCAAGGTGTGCTGGACTACTACAACGCCAACCCGCAGCTGCTGACGCTGAACGCCGCCCAGACCGCGATCAATGACGCCTCCCTCGACTACCGCATCCGGGAGAAAATCTATGCCGGTTACGCCATGGCCAACATTGTGCTGGGAGACCTGACTGCGATCGGCGGCGTGCGCGTCGAACGGACGGAGGGCCGCTATCGCGCCAACCAGCTGCGCACGACTACGGGCATCACCCCGCTCGCCTTCAGCAACAACTACACGCACGTGCTGCCGAGCATCCACCTCAACTATCGCGCGGACCCCAAACTGCTGGTGCGAGCCGCCTGGACTAACACGCTCGGCCGCCCCAATTACGACGCGGTGGTGCCGACGTTCACCGAGGACAATGGCGCCGGCACCGCAGGCAATCCCGACCTCAAGCCCTACACCGCGATGGGTTTCGACCTGTCGGCGGAATATTATCCGGGATCGGACAGCATCCTGTCGCTGGGCGTCTTCTACAAGCGGCTGAAGAACCCGATCTTCACGCAGACGGTGCGCAACACCAGCTTTGCCGGCGTGCCGCTGGTCAGCCTGTCGCAGCCGCAGAATGCCGACCGCGGCAAGCTGTTCGGCGTCGAGCTGAACGCACAGAAGCGCTTCACCTTCCTGCCGGCGCCGTTCGACGGGCTGGGCGCGTCGGTCAACGTCACCTACGTCAATTCGGACGTGACGGTGCCGGGGCGCGAAAGCGAGGACATCCCCTTCTTCCGCCAGTCCGACTGGATCGTGAACGGCGCGATCTTCTACGAAAAGGGCCCGTTCGAGGCGCGGCTCGCGCTGTCGCACCGCACCGGCTATATCGAGAATGTCGGCAATGCGACGCAGCGCACCGCCGCCGACATCTACGAGGCGGGCCGCACCGTGCTCGACGGGCGGGTCAGCCTGCGCGTGCTGCAGGGCGTCGAGCTGTTCGCGTCGGTGTCCAACATCACCAAGGCGCCGCTGCGTTATTACCAGACGATCCCGTCGCAGACCTATTCGCGCGAAATCTACTCCTACAATGCGGATTTCGGGATCAGCGTCCGCTTCTGACCGTGCGTCGGGCGCGGCGGCAGGGCTGGTCCCAGCCGGCTCAGCCTTCGCCCCCATCCGCCCGGGCGCGCCGGCGTCGGGCGGCTAGGGCGGCGATCGCGCCTGCCGCAAGCACGCCCGCGATCCCCGCCGCAACGAGGCCCGCGGAGGAGCCATGCTCCACGCGGCGGCGGGGACGCAAATTTCCTAGCAGCGGCTTGCGCCCGGACAGTTCCTCGAACGTCTCGCCGGGGCCTTCGGGATCGAGGATCTTGTTGTCGGCCAGCCATGCCCGCACGCCGTCGAGGTCCTCCACCTCGTAGGGGCGGAGCGAGCGGCCGTCGCCACGCAGCGTTTCGATCGTCCGGATGATCGATCCCGTTTCGGCCAGCGACGCCTCAATGCGCGCGCAATCGCTGCCGAGATGCTCCGCCAGCAGCGCGTTGCGGATGCCCGCGACGATGCGCCGGTCCCCCTCCTCGCGCGCCTCGACGACGACGTCGCACTCGGTGTCGAGCCGCAGCGAGCGGTTGTTGAAGTTGGACGAACCGACGCGCAGCACCGCGTCGTCGACCACGGTCACCTTGGCATGGACATAGATCGGCTCGCCGGCGGCGGTGTAGGGCGAATAAAGGCGGAGCCGGCCGTGCCGGTCCTTATCGTGCAGCGCCTCCACCAGGCGCGCGCGCGCCGAATCCATCGCGATCGGCTCCAGCCAGCCCTGCGCCGAGACGGGGTGGACGATCACGAACTCCGGCCCGTCCGGCTCCTCCAGCCGGCGGCCGATCGCCTCCGCCACCCGGCGCGAGGCAAAATATTGGCTTTCGGCGTAGAACCAGCGTTTCGTCTGCGCGATCAGGTCGATGTAGAGCTGCTCGATCTCGTGCCGCGGCTGCTGCTGCGCCATCTCGGGCACGGTCAGCGCGATGCCGATCTCCACGTCGTGGAAGTCGGGCTTCACCTCGGCGGGCCAGCAATCCGCCTCCGCCGAGACCGGCTCCAGCGCCGCTCCGCCGGCGACCGCCCAGCGGTCGCGGCACATCTGCCCCAGCGCGCCCGCGACCGGCCCCTTCAGCATTGTGGTCGCGTCGTGCCACGGCTTATAGGGCGTGCCGTTCGGCCGCACCCTGCGCGGATCGTCATCCGTGTGGGCGCGCGTGTCCCAGCGGTCGACGGTCATGTCGATGCCGCCGCAGAAGGCCACGTCGTCGTCGATCACCAGCACCTTCTGGTGGTGCGAGCCCGCGGTGGGATGGTGCGGATCGAGCCGGAAATGCACCTGCGGGTCGGCAGTCCAGCGTGCGATGCGCATGATGGATTGCGCGTGAAACAGCGTCTTGAGCGCGCCCGTGTCCCAGCGCAGGATGTAGACGTGCAGCCCCGGCGTGCGCCGCACCAGCCAGCTGACAAAGGCGCCGACCCGTTCCGGCCCGCCATCCGCGACGTCCCCGCCGAAGCGGATGCGCGCATCGAAATCCCAACCAACCAGCAGGATCTGCTTGCGCGCCTTCAGCATCGCGGCCCGCGCCGCCTTGAAATAGTCGTCCGCGTCGACGATCACCGTTGCGCGCTCGGCGCGCTCGACCCGCCAGCAATTGTGCCCCGGCCTGAATAGGGTTGGATCGTCGGTCATGCCGGCTCCATCGCAGGCCAGGTCCCGCAGGCCAAGCCTTGGCCGCGGGGTTCGGCGCTTCCTGCCGCCGGGCTCATCGCCTAGAACGGCTTGGAGAGAAGACGGGGAGAGGAAATCATGCGGAGCATGCTGGCGCTGTTGCTGCTTGTCTGGGCGTCGGCGGCGCCCGCGGCGCGTGCGCCTGCGGCCACGGCCTGCGACCGTGAATGCCTGCGCGGCAAGATCACGGAGGTGCTCTACGCGCTGGTGGAGCATGACGCGGGCAGGCTCGCCGCCGCCCCCGGCCTGCGCGTAACGGAGGACGGCGTGGAGAAGCCGATCGTCAAGGTCGGCCTCGTCCGTTCGGTGACCAAGCTGCGCGGCTATCGCCAGGACATCCTCGACGAACGCGCGGGCCAGGCGGTCGCGGGGGTGATGGTCGAGGAGGCGGGCGCGCCCATCATCCTGGTGGTGCGGATCAGGGTGGACCGCGACGGCAGGTTGAGCGAGCTGGAACTGGTGACCACGCGCAGCCGCGCGGACGGCATGCTGTTCGCCCTAGATGGCTTGAGCGGCGCACCGGCCAAGGCGATGAACCTAGTGCCCCGGCTGGCGCAGCTCGCGACGCGGGCGCAGGCCATCCAGATCGCGATGCACTATCCGCGCGGCCTGAGCGGGGCCAAGACGTTCAACGCGATCGGCACGCCCTTCTCGCGCGACGCCTACCGGCTGGAGAATGGCGCGCTGATGGCGGGGCCGGGCTGCACCTTTGTGCCGGGCTGCGCCGACATCGGCAACCAGTCGCTCGCCGTCTTCGAACGGCTGGGCCGGGTTACGGTGCGCGACGTGGTGATCGATGAGCGCGCGGGCATCGTCATGATGCGCCTGTCGTGGAACCAGCGTGGCCCCGGTTCGGACCGGCTGACCGCGTGGGAGATGTTCAAGGTCTATGACGGCCAGATCCACATGGTGGAGGCCTATATGCGCGTCTTTCCGCCTGCCCTGGACCTGGGCGGGTGGCCGATCGCGCCGGGCATCGCGCAGCCGTGACGCGGCCCGGCGCGCTGACGCTCAGGCGGCGCGCGACGCGCGAACGTCTGCGAGGAACGCGTCCAGGCTGCGGGGCGGCTGGCCGGTGATCTGCCGGTAGTCGTCGGTGACGAGGTCGAACTGGCCGGCCTCGACCGCGCGCATCGTGCCCACCGTGCTGCGCGCGGCGGCCTCCGGCACGCCCCAGCGGCTGGTCATGTAGGCCGGCCAGTCCTCCGCCGCGACCGCCTCGTAGCGGACGGCTACGCCGAAGCAGCGGGAGATCGCGTCGGCCACCTCGTCGCCGGTGTAGGACCGTTCCATCGTCTCGTTGCAGATGCGGTTCCCGTGGCCCTCGCCTGCGAGCACGGCGGCGGCGGACCGGCCGAGGTCGTCGCGCGCGATGTAGGTGCAGGCGGCCGTCCCGCCGCAGCGCCGCAGCACGCCCGAGGCGAGCGTGTCGTCGAGGTCGCCCACCAGGATTTCCGCATAGAGCGCGTGGCGCAGCACGGTGTAGGCGAGGCCTGACGCGGCCAGCGCCTGCTCGGTCGGGTAATGGACGAGCTGGCTGTGCTCGGCGAGCGCGTCCGGCCCGGCGGCGAGGAAGCTCGTATAGGCGAGATGCTCCACGCCCGCCTGCCGCGCGGCGTCGATCGCGGCGCGGTTCTGCCCCAGGGGACGGCATTGTCCGCATAGGTCGAGATCAGCAGCGCGCGGCGCACGCCGGCAAAGGCGGCGGGCAGCGTTTCCGGCGCATCGAAGTCGCCATGGCGGACGTCCACGCCCCGCGCGCGCAGCTCGGCCGCGAACGGCGTGTCGGGCGTGCGGGTGAAGACCGCCACCTGCGCCGGCCCGACGCGATCGAGCAGGTTGGCGATGACCGACTGCGCCAGATTGCCGTTGGCGCCACTTACCAGCAGCATCGCATCCTCCTTGCCTAAACCACTGCGCGCGGTGTGCACGTCCAGGCCTCGCGCGGCAATGCCGACGTCCGCGGTCAACCCGCCAGCAGCGGCCGGGCGCGGATCCAGCGCGACGCGAGCAGCTTGGCCCCGTCCGTCACGGGCAGGCCGGCATGGCGCAGGCGCTGGTCGGGCCGGCCGGTAGCGTGGACGTTGACGAAGGCCAGCGCGTCGCCGGGCCGCCCCTTCAGCGACAGGTCCAGCTCGGGAAAGCGCGTCTCGCCGCCCGCATAGCCGTCGTTCAACCAGACGAGCACGGTCAGCACGCGCTGGTTAGCCTCCTGCGGCAGCACGTCCAGATGGGGATGATATTGCTGGCCGCCGGCATAGCGCAGCACCTGCAACGGTTCGCCCTGGCGCGGGTCGGTGCCGGTCGCGGTGGCGATGCGGCGGTTCAGCGCGTGCACAAAGGCGCCCTCCGCCGCGAGCGGAAAGGCCGCCACGTCCGACGTGCGCACGGGATCGCGCATCGGCCGACCCGAGCGGGGATCGATGACCGTGGACGGCTGGAAGTCGGCTGCGGCCAGCTCGGCCAAACCGCCACACTCGGCAGGCGTGAACAGCGCCGGAAACAGGATCACCCGCGGGTCCTGCGACAGGATGCGTGCCGCGGGCCGCGCAACCGGATCGCCGCCGGGCGTCAGCGGCATCGCGTCCAGCAGCGCCGCCTGCGTTGCTGCCTGCGCATCGTGTCCCGCGCGCTGGGCCAGCACGGCCAATGCGCCTGGCCAATCGCGCGGCCCACCCGTGCCTGTGGCCAGGAACGCCTCCAGCACCGGGACAGCAGGGCCATGCCCGCCCGCCGCCGCTCGTCCGAACAGCGCGCACGCTTGCGCCAGATCGCGCACGCCATGCTCGCCGGTCAGGAACCAGGTCGCCCGGACGAAGGCGGCCGCGGCATCCCCTGCCGCGGCCGCCCCGTCGATCATCGCGATCGCCTCGTCACCCCGTCCCGCCGCCGCAAGCGCTTCCGCCTGCGCGACGGGACCGGTCACCGCGACCCCGCTCAGAACTTCGCCACGAAGCCCGTGTAGAAGTAGCGGCCGCGATTGTCGTAGATGCCGGACACCGTGCCCGACTGGCCGAACGCCGTGCCGACGCCCGTCAGGCCGAACGGCGGCTGCCGGTTGGTGAGGTTGTCGACGCCCGCATAGACGTTGAACCGGTCGGACACATCCAGGCCGAGGATGACATTGTGGTAGAACACCGACGGCAGGCGGGTGCGGTCGGCGAAGTCGACGTTCTGCGGCGGGTTGCCGTTGGACGAGATGTAGTTCTCCGCCGCGCCGATATACTGCTTGCCGATGAAGCGCATGCGGTAGCTCAACGTCGCCTTGCCGCGCGTGAAGTCGGTCGTGAGGGTGAACGCATCCTTGGGGAAGCCGACCTCGCCCAGCAGGACATCCTGGAAGCTGGGATCGGTCGGATCGAGGTTGTCGTTGCGCTGCAGCGTGCGCGTGTAGTTCAGCGTCGCCGCCACCCGCCCGAAGGTGAAGCGGTGGTTGTAGTTCGCGGATACGTCGATGCCGGCCGTCTTCAGCTTGGCGAAGTTGAAGCTCTGCGTCAGCAGGCTGCCTTCGATGATCTGGTACGGCTGCTCCGTCGCCGTGCCGGCCGCGCCTGCTCGCTGGAACAGCGAGCAGAAGGAGTTGTTCAGGTCGGTCTGATCGTAGCACTGATTGGCGATGGTCTGCGCATCGACCGACGAGATCGTGTCCTTCACCTTGATGTTGAAGTAATCGACCGACAGGCTGAGCCCGGGGATGAAGCGCGGCGTGAACAGGCCGCCCAGCGTGTAGGAGTTGGACTTCTCCGCCTTCAGGCCGGGGTTGCCGCCGCTCCTGATCTCCAGCGACTGGGTGTAGACGAAGTCGTACGACGCCGGGATGCCCTGGGCCGCACAGTTGGCGACGCGGTTGGCGGTGCCGGTGGCGATGTTGCGCGCCGAGCAGGGATCGACGAAGCCCGGCGCGAAGTTCTGCGTTTCCGCCGTGAAGCGCTCCGTCAGGTTGGGCGCGCGCACCGAGCGCGCATAGCTTGCGCGGAACAGGAAGTCCTGGATCGGCTTCCAGCGCAGGCTGGTGTTGTACGCATAGACGCTGCCGGTCGCGCCCTTGTAGTCGGCGTAGCGGCCGGCGCCCGTGACCGTCAGCTCCTGGAAGAAGGGCGTGTCGCGCAGGATCGGCACGCGCAGCTCGGCGAATGCCTCCTTCACGACGAAGGAGGGCGCGCGCAGCTCGGGCAGCGCGTTGTAGAAGGTGTAGCCGTCGCGCACGAGCGGATCGTTGGTGTACTTGGCCGTTTCGCGGCGGTACTCGCCGCCGACCGCGATGCCGACCGGGCCGCCCGGCAGCTCGAACCATTGCGACGTGTCGCCGCTGACGGACGCGCTCGCTACCGTCTGCGTGATCTTGCCGCGGGCCACCGTGTCCTGCACCACGTAGTTGCGCGCGGCGCTGCTGATGTTGCCCTGACCGAAGGGATTGAGCGGCACGCAGGCGCTGATGTCGGCCGGCAGACGATTGTCGATGTCGCCATAGGTGGTGCCGTTTTCCGCTGCGGCGCCAAACGCAGGATTGATCTGCGAGCGGCAGACGATCTGGCCGGCGGCATTGCGGCCGCTGTCCAGCGCCAGCAGGAAGCGCTGCACGTTCAGGTTGCCCTGGACCGTGTTCTTCTCCTTGAACTGGCCGTAATTGCCCGAAACCTCGTAGTGCCACGCTTCCGCGAAGTCGCCGCGCACGCCTCCGACGATGCGGAAGGTGTCGCGCTTGAACTCCTCGTTACGCACGCCGAGGTCGGTCAGGTTCTGGTAGATGCGGAAGCGGTAGGTGCCGGCTGCGACCGAGGCGAGCGCCGCGGCCTGGTCGGCGGGCGTGGCATAGGCCGCGCCACTACCCGGATTGATGCCCTGGTTGATCGAATTGACGAGCTGCGCTGCGATGGTGGAGCGCGCCTGTGCCGTCAGGAACGGATTGTCGAGCCGCGGCCGCTCCAGGTTCCCGTCGATGGTGGAACCCTGGTAGAAAGCGGGGCCGCTGGTGGAGCCCGTCACGCGCTGGTGCGTGTAGGTCGCCTCGAAAAAGGGCACGAACGCGCGGCTGACCTCGAAATGGCCGAGCAGGTTGCCGGTGTAGCGATCCTGCCGCGGCACCAGCGCGAGGATGCGGCCCTCGCGGCTGGTCGAGCCGTTGCCGCCCGAATAGCTGCCGTTGGGCGCCAGGCCGATGCGCTCGCCCGTCTGCGGCACCAACTGGCCATTCGTCTGGAACAGGGCGGTGCAGTTGTACGCCGCACCCAGCGGGTCGCGGCCGCAGGCGCCGCCGGGGTTGGGAATGTTGACGAGGCCGCCGGGCGCGATGGTGGCGCTGCGGATGTCGGTGAAATAGCGCCGGTCGGGCACGCCGTCGCTGCCGTTGGTGGCGCCCGCCGGGTCGCTGTCGAGCACCACGAAGCCGTGGTTGGTGCGGAAGGGTCCGCGGTCCGAGCCGTAATAGTCGGTCTGATGCGCGAATTCGAAGTTGCCGGTGATGTTGCCGCGGCCGTCGGCGAAGTTCTTGCCGGCGAGGATGCTCGCCTGCTGGTTGGCGCCGTCGCCATAGGTGCTGATGCCGGCCTTGCCGCGCATCTGCAGGCCCTCGAAATCCTGCTTGAGGACGAAGTTCACCACGCCCGCGATCGCGTCCGACCCGTACACGGCGGAGCTGCCGCCGGTGGTGACCTGCACATCCTGGATCAGGTCGGCGGGGAAGTTGTTGGTATCGGGCGAGACCGCGTTGTTGAGGATGTCGCCGGCCACGAAGCGGCGGCCGTTGACCAGCGTCAGCGTGCGCTGCGTGCCGAGGCCGCGCAGGTCGAGCAGGTTGAGGCCGGCCGTCCCCAGGAACTGCGTCGAGTTCTGGCTGGTGAAGGACGAGCGGAAATTCGGCAGCGTGCTCAGCCGGTCGCCGACCGACACCGAACCCGTCTTGAAGAATTCCTGCCCCGACAACACCGCGACCGGCACCGGGCTTTCGTTGTTGGGCGAGCGGATGCGCGAGCCGGTGACCACGATCTGCTCGGGATTTGCCTCCGCATCGGCGGCGGGCGGCAGATTGGTCGAGTTGGCCTTGTTCTGCGCCTCGGCGTCGGCGGGCGTGCTGTTGGCGGTGGGCGGCGGTGGCGGCGCGGTGGTCACCGCCTGCGCGAACGCCGGCATCGCGCAGGCGAGCGCCAGCGGGCCCACACCTGCGAACAACCCGGCGCGCACTGCGGCCGGCTTCTTGGTCTTGATCGTCATGCTGCTCGTCCCTGTCTTATCGGCCAAGGGAAGGCCGCACGCGCCCGTTTGTAAAGGCTGTGTACAGCAAGGCCGGCGCGGCGGGGATCGGCTGTGTCAATTCGGTGACACCGTCCACTCCCGCGGCCACTGCTGCACGAGCAGAGGGGCAATCGTGTAAACTTTCTCCAAGAAAAATCGTACGTTGCCTGGAACTATTCAGCAGGCTGTCCGTGAGAGCGCCTCCCGAAAGACGCGTGGCATGCCTTGCAATTTGCGAATCGCCATATCGCGCGCGATCGGCCGTACTATGCGGCCCGCCCGGCATGTTCCGACGCTGCCGATCAGACCGAGGGCTTTCAGCCAAGCCTCTCTCTAGGGGCTGCCATTCCGACCGGATAGCGCGCCGCTCTGACGCTCGACCCAAGGCATATCGCCGCGTCACCCTATTCCATGGCCAAGCATAGCCCCTAAGAACGCGGCGGGCCGGGCGATTTCACGCACCGGCGTCGGGGGGAACGGAACATGGCGGGAGGGCTCTTGGCCTTGCTGGACGACGTGGCCGCGCTGGCGCGCCTGGCCGCGGCGTCGGCCGACGATGTCGCCGCGGTTGCCGGACGGGCGGGCACCAAGGCGATGGGTGTCGTGATCGACGACGCCGCCGTCACGCCCGGCTATGTCGTCGGCCTGCCGCCGCAGCGCGAACTGCCGATCATCGGCAAGATCGCGCTGGGATCGGTGCGCAACAAGCTGGTGTTCATCCTGCCCGTGGCGCTGCTGCTGAGCAGCTGGGCGCCCTGGGCGCTGCCGCCGCTTCTGATGGCGGGCGGCCTCTATCTGTGCCTGGAGGGCGCGGAGAAGATCCTGAAGGCGCTCGGCCCCGCAAAGGCGGAGCACGAGGTCGCGTCCGTGTCCTCGCCCGAGGAGCTCGAGCAACGGCAGGTCGGCGGCGCGATCCGCACCGATTTCATCCTGTCGGCCGAGATCATGGTGATCGCCCTTGCGGAGGTCGCCGGGCAACCGGTGGTGACGCGTGCGATCGTGCTGGCGCTGGTCGGGATTGCGGTCACGGCGGCGGTCTACGGCGCGGTCGCGCTGCTGGTGAAGATGGACGATATCGGCCTGCGCCTCGCGCGGGGGGGCGGGGTCGTCGCGGGCTTCGGCCGCGGGCTGGTGTGGGCCATGCCGGTGCTGCTGCGACTGTTGAGCCTGCTGGGCGTGGCGGCGATGCTGTGGGTCGGCGGCGGCATCCTGGTGCATGGCCTGGCCGGGTTCGGGGTCCATGCGCCCGAACAAGCCATGCATCGGCTGGCGGAGGCGGTCGGCGGCGGGGCCGCCTGGGCGGAATGGCTGGTGACTGCGCTCTGTTCGGGCCTGGTCGGCCTCGTCGCGGGCGGGATCGTCGCCGGCCTGCTCCACCTCCGGCCCGGCAAGCACCACTAGCGCAAGCGGATCGGCTCGCAGGCCGTGCCTGGCGAGGTTGACACGGCGGGCCGCTCGAATAGGTCAACAGCAACGGACGCAGCCATGGCGATCGACCATGGGCAGGGCCATGGGGAGGATGCGTGATGGGCGGCATTTGTGTAATCGGTGGACGGCGGCGGCGCTTGGCGCGTTTCTGTTTCGCCCCGCTCGCGGCGTGGCCGCTGGTGGCCGGTGCGCAGCCGCCCGCAGCGGCGCCCGATCCCACTGCCGCACAGAGCGACGCCGTGGCGAATGCGCCGACCGACCCGGCAGCTCCCGACGCCGCCATCGGCGACATCGTGGTCACCGCGCAGAAGCGCGAGACCACCTTGCAGCGCACGCCCGCCGCCGTGCAGGTGGTGGGGGCGGCGCAACTGGTGGAGCGCGGCGTCACCGACCTCGTGCGCCTGCAATCCCTGGTGTCGGGCCTCGTCATCCAGCCCAGCCGCACGGGTGTGTACATGTTCTCGCGCGGGCTGGGGCAGGCGGACGCGCAATACCAGACCTCGCCCGCGATCGAGGTGCAGGAGGACGGGCTCACCCTGCCGCGTTCCGCCCAGCAATTCGCGCTGTTCGACATCGGCAACATCCAGGTGCTGAAGGGCCCGCAAGGCATCCTCTACGGCCGCTACGGCATCGGCGGCGCGGTGCTGGTCAATTCCAAGCGGCCGACCTTTGATCGCTTCAAGCTGGAAGGCGCGTTCGAATACGGCAATTACGACCTGGTCCACACCTTTGCCGCGGCCAACCTGCCGGTCGGCGACCGTGCCGCCTTCCGCGCCGCGATCGACTATAACCGCCATGACGGCTATACCAGCAACGGCCAGAACGACCTCGACCAGATCTCCGGCCGGTTGAGCTTCCAGGCGGACGTGGGCGATCGCCTGTCCGTGTTCCTGTCGGGCACGGGCGCGATCCGCAAGGGCAACGGCTTTGCCCAGGTCAACTTCCCGCGTCCGCCCGAAAGCGGCGGCGATCCCTTCTTCGTCCTGCCCGTGCCGCAATCGGGCGTGGTTGGCTTCCAGGACTTCAACAATCCCAAGAACCGCGGCTATCTCGACCAGAAGAGCTACCTGCTCAACGGCGAGTTCGTCTATCGCCTGAGCGACGGACTGAAGCTGAGCTTCGTCACCGGCTATTTCGACAACGACTCGGAACAGGTGAACGCGTTCCAGAACAAGACCGGCAACACCTTCATCAACTATTCCACGACCTATTACGCCGAGAAGTCGTGGGACCTGCAGAACGAGCTGCGGCTGAGCTATGAGCGCAGCGGCTTCACCGCCATCCTGGGCGCGTTGCAGCACCGCTTCGACGCGACGGACAACGTCGTCCAGCTCGCCTACAAGGCCGGCCCCTTCGTCAACGGTCCGCAAAGCCCGACGGAGGACAATTACGCGATCTTCGCCGACGTCACCGTGCCGATCGCACCGCGCTTCCGCGTGGAGGCGGGCGCGCGCCAATCGTGGGACATCAAGCACACGCGCGGCATCCTGTCCAACCAGCCGATCGTCATCAACAGCTCCAACTTCAAGGATTTCAAAAACTTCTCGTGGAAGGTCGGCGCCGAATACGATCTCGCGCCGACCATCCTGACCTACGCCAACGTCCAGACCGGCTACCTGCCCGGCGCCTATCAGACCGCGACGCAGGCGGTGCTGAACGCGCTCGGCCTTGATCGGCGCTACGCCTCGCAGAAGGTCACCGCCTATCAAGTTGGCGTGAAGTCGCGCTTCCTGGACAATCGCGTGACGCTGAACGTCGAAGGCTTCTACTACGACTACAAGAACTTCCAGGTGACGCAGCGCGTGACGGATCCCAATAATCCCAACGCGTTCCAGTCGCCCTACGCCAATATCCGAAAGTCGCGCATCTACGGTGCCGACATCGATCTTTCCGCGCGCCTGATCCGCGGCGGCACCGCGACGGTGGGGTTGAGCCTGCTCAACACGCGGATCATCAACAGCGGCTTCACGCGCCTGTCGGTGATCCAGCCCAACGGGCTTGCGCGCAACGAGCTTGGCCAGAACGGCTTCCCGCCGCTCGATCCCAGCCTCAAGGGTTTCGACCTGCCCTTCTCGCCGACCGTGACGTTGAACCTCGGCTACGAGCAGGTGTTCACGCTGGGCAACGACGCGCAGATCGTCGGCAACGTCGCCACGCACCATGAGAGCAGCAAGTTCCTGGATTATACCCAGTCGCCGCTCTTCCCCGGCAAGCATCCGGGCTTCTGGAAGACCGACATCTCGCTGACCTACCGCGCGCCGGGCAATCGCTGGAACATCGGCGTGTGGGGCCGCAATCTGGAGGATCGGGCCACCTATTCCGCATTCACCCCCAGCCAGCTGCGCGTCGGCGGGCAGCTGGTGGGCGCTTACTCCAACGTCTATATCGACGCGCCGCGCACCTACGGCCTGCGCCTGGGCGTCAGCTTCTAGCTAGCGCACGACCTCGTCGTAGAAGGCGTCGAGGTCCTGCCGCAGCTGGCGGGCGGAGCCCGGCTCGATGTAGATCATGTGGCCGGACGGGTAATAGCGGTAGGTGATGTTGGCCTTGACCGCAGGGTCGAGCTCCATGTGCTGCAGGTCGTAGTCGGCGCCCGCGAACGGCGTCGCCATGTCGTAATAACCGTTCAAGGACAGCACCTTGAGCTGCGGGTTCTGCCGCATCGCCTGGCCGAGATCGACCGAGCTGTTGACGGCGAGCTGCTGGCCGCCGCCCGGCGTCTTGTGCTTCCAGTCCCAGGCGTTGCCGATGCTGGAGTAGAAGTTGGGCCGGTAGGCGAGCCGGGTGGAGAAGCCGAGGTCGCGGAACAGATAATCGTTGAGCGCGGCGATGAACGCGCCCGCCATCACCGCGTCTGCCGCATCATATTCGGGGCCGGCGGCGCCCGCATCGGCGTCGATGCCGTCGAAGCGGCTGTCGAGCCGGCCCACCGTGCGCCGCCGGTCGCGCAGCAGCTCCTTGCGGAAGCGGTCGGGCCCGGGGCGCAGGTTGGAGCGGAGCAGGAAATCGGTCGACACGCCGATCAGCGCCGAGGCCTGCGCCGCCACCGCGTCGCGCTCCGCCGTTTCCAGCCGATCGCCCTTGGCGAGCGCCGCCGCATACGAGCCGGTGGCGAAGGCGCGCGCGCGCGCCACGTGCGCCGCCAGGTCGGCGGGCCGGTCGGCCACGCGGTTGTGGAACCAGGCGGTTGCGGCGAAGGTCGGCAGGATGTTCACCTGCGCCTGATCGACCGAATAGTCGAACAGCAGCGGGATGTTGAGCACGGTGGACATGACGGTGACGCCCGCCAGCCGGATGCCGCGCTCCTCCAGCGCGTAGGCGAGGCCGCCCGCCCGTGTCGTGCCATAGCTCTCGCCGAGCAGGAATTTGGGGGACGACCAGCGGTTGTTGACCGCGAGATAGCGCTGGATGCCGCGCGCGAACGCGTCGATGTCGCCGTCCACGCTCCAGAAGTCCTTGCCCGTGGCCTTGCCCAGCGGGCGCGACAGGCCCGTGCCGATCGCGTCCAGGAAGACGATGTCCGTGCGGTCCAGGATCGTGTCGGGATTGGGCAGGAGCCGCGTCGGCGCGCCGTGCAGCTGGCCCAGCCCCGGCACGTCCACCTTCATGGGACCATAGGAGCCCATGTGCAGCCACATGGAGGACGAGCCCGGCCCACCGTTGAACATGAAGGTGATCGGCCGCGGCCGCGCGCCCTTGGCCGGCTCCACCGTATAGGCGGTATAGAACATGGAGGCGATCGGCTCGCCCTCGTCGTTGCGCAGCGTCAGCGTGCCAGGCGTCGCAGTATAGGCCAGCGTGCGGCCGTTGAACGGGATGGAGCGGCGACGCGGGGTCGCCACCTCCTGCGTCGTGGCGGCCGCGACTTCGGGATCGCTCACCTTGTCGGGCCGGCCGCGCGGCGACGCCTCGCCGCCGCCGGGCTCGTCCGCGCGGACGGCGGCGGGCGCGTCCTTGGCCGGACGGTCGGCGGCGGCAAGCGCGGTCGGCAGCAGCGCGCCGGCGCAGAGAAGCAGGGTGACGCGCATCGGATCGGTCCTCGGGCGAATGGAACGGGCGCGCATGTCTTGCCGGCTTCGCAGGCCGCTTGCCAAGGGTGGAGGCCGGCTTGCGGCGGGGATGGAGCGAAAAAGGTAGCGCTCCGGGATCAGGCGCCGGTCTGGAACACCGCCATCCGGTTGTCCTCGAGCCGGATCGCGGTCAGCACGCCCGTCTTGAACGCGCCCGTATCGATGCCGATGCGGTTGGGCATGATCTCGGGCGCGGCGCTGGTCCAGCTATGGCCGTGGACGATGCGCTTCTCGAACCGCTCCGTCCGCTCCAGAAAGCCTTCGCGGATCCACATCAGGTCGCGCGGTGCCTGGTCGGCCAGCTTCACCTCGGGGCGCACGCCCGCATGCACGAAGGCATAGTCGCCGATCACCACCATGGTCTCCAGCTCCTCCAGCAATTGCCGGTGCGCTGGCGGCATCTGCGCGGCGAGCGCGTCGCAGGCCCGGCGGCAGGCCTGCGGATCTGACAGGTCGGTCGGCGGATCGACGCCATAGGAATGCAAAGTCGCACGCCCGCCCACCTGCAGCCAGCGGCTCCGCTCCTCCGGCTCGTCCATGAACGCCAGAAAGGCGTCCTCGTGATTGCCCTTGAGCAGGTGGAGCTCGAAGCGACCGTCGCGCTGCAGCCACGCGAGCGTTTCCACCACCCGGGCGGAATCGGGGCCACGATCAATATAGTCGCCGCAGAAGATCAGCACGGGGCGGCGCCGGTCCTTGCGGCCGGCCAGGTCCGCGGCGATGCGGCCAAGCATCTCCTTCAGCAGGTCGTAGCGGCCGTGGACGTCGCCCACCGCATAGACCAGCCGCCCGTCGACGTGCTCGGGCGCAGGGGAAGAAGCGGGGACCGGCTGCATGTCGCTTCCTCTACTGGTTGCCATCGGCCGCCTTGCGCGTGGCGGCGCGGCGCAGGTCGTCGGCCAGTGCTTCATAGCCGCGGATCAGCGCACGCGGCTGCTTATTGGCGAGGCGGCGATAGCGCCGCCAGTCGCGGCGGATGTCGCGCAACTTTCCGCGCGGCACGCCCGCCTTCGCCGCGTCGCCATAGGCATCGCGCAGGTCGCGATCGACGGCCAGCGTGGTACCCCGCAGGCACCAGGCGTCATACCCCGCCGGGCAGTTCGCCGCCGGATCGGCTACCGGAGCGATCTGCGCCGGCTCGGGATCGGCGCGGGCCACAACGGCCGTGGGCGCAGGCGTGACTGCGGGTCGAGGCTTGACGCGTCGCGGCTCCGCACGGCTCACGACCGCCTTCGGACGCGCACGCGGCGTGGGAGCCTGTTGCGCGCGGACCGCGGGCGGTGCGGCAGGCACCTCGACCGGCGGCGGCAGCGGTTCCGCATCATCCATCGGCGGAGCAGCCTGCGGGACGGGCAGCGCAGGCGGGGCCGGCGCGACCGGCGGCGCGACGGGCGCGCCGCGATCCGGCCGCGGCAGCATCAGCAGGCCTCCCGCCAGCACCAGCAGCGCCACTAACACGCCCCAGGCGTAGCGGGACACGCCCCCGCGCGCGCGTGCCGGCGATACCCCCGCGACGCGCGGCACGTCCGCGAAGATGCCGGTCATATCGGCATCCACCGTCTTGAAGCGCGCCTCCCCGCCGACGGCGGGTCGCGTCACGATGGTCGGATCGTTCGATGACGTCATGCACGCTTCCCCCCGGCGGCGGTTCGCTCGATCCAACAACGCTGCCACGGGCATTCGGTGTCAGGCACGGACAAGGCGGACCGCCGGCCGGCCCCGATCCCACTCGATCCCTGCGTCCGCGTCAACCATGCTGCTGCCCCTTGCATGGCGGACGCGGCCATCTTTCCGCGAATAATACGCGGCAACACCGATACCGGCGCAGTCATAGAGAAGGCATAGGACCTGTTACCAGGACTGCCAGCTACCCGCATGGCAACACCAAAGGAGGTCGGCGCGTGGTAACCGCTCCCTAAGAACCGTGATCTACACCCAACATGATGTTTGGTTCCTTATCCAATCGCATGGCCGGCCTTGCCGCGATCGTCGTGGCGGCCCTAGTCTCCCTCGCAGGGCTGCTGGCGGACGCCTCGCGCCAGACAAGCGCCAGCTTCGCGCTGGTTACGCATTCGGCCTTGGTGATCGAGACCACCCAGATGGCGCTCGTCTACCTCCGTGCGGCCGAGGCGGGCCAGCGCGGCTTCATCATCACGCATGATCCCGCTTACACGCGCTCGTTCAACCGTCAGGTCTCCTCCTCGCTCGGCAGCATCGGCCGCGTGATCGCGCTGGCGCAGGACAACCCCGCCCAGCAGAACAGCGTGCGCGAGCTGGCCGAACTGATGGCGAATCGCGTGGCGGTAATGCGCCAGACGCTTGACGTGGCCCGGCGTGGCAACTTCGCGGGTGCCGCTGACCTGGCGGTGCGGTCGAACGGCAATGTCGCCACCGACATGATCGTCCGCAAGGCGCGGGCATTCCTGGCCGAGGAGCGGCGGCTGCAGGACGGCCGCAAAGATGCAACGGAACGGCGCCTGGCCGCAAATCTGCGGCTGATGCTGATCGGCGCATCCGGCGTGGCCGTGCTGGTGATGGCCGGGTTCGCCCTGCTGATCCGCAGCATCCGGCGCCCGCTGGACACGCTGCTGCGGGCGATGACCAGCCTGGGCGAGGGCGAGCGCGGGGCACGCGTCACCACGGCGATGGGATCGACCGAGTTCGCCCGCCTGGCGCAAGGCTATAACGCGATGGCGGACCGGCTGGAGCACGCGGTCGGCAACCAGGCTAGGAGCGAACTGCGCCTCCAGGACGTGAATGCCGAGCTGCACCGGCGGGGCGAGACGCTGCGCGAGCGCGGCGACGTGATCGAGCTGCTCGGTGGCATGGCGCATCGCATGCAGGCCTCGCGCACGGACGAGGAGCTCGCGTCCGTGATCCGCGTGTTCGCGCCGCGCGTCCTGCCGGGCATCCCCGGTGCGCTGTTCGCGCATAACAACTCGCGCAACCTACTGGCGCCGATCGCCGCATGGGGCGGGCTGGACATGCCGGCCGAAGGCTTCGCGCCCGACCAGTGCTGGGCGTTGCGCCGCGGGCAGAGCCACTACCTGGCGGCGCCCAGCGACGACATCGTCTGCGGGCATGTCGCTGGCGACACCGGCTATCATTGCGAACCGCTGCTGGCGGGCGGCGAGGTGATCGGCGTACTGTTCCTGCACGGTCAGGTCGAGGCCGAAAGCCGCTTCCGCCTGACCGCGCTCGCGGAGAACATCGCCTCGGCGCTGGTCAATCACCGCCTGCAGCGCTCGCTGCGGGAACAGACGATCCGCGATCCGCTGACCGGTCTGTTCAACCGGCGCTACATGGAGGAGACGCTGCAGACGGAGATCGCGCGCACCGCGCGCTCGGGCGTGTCGCTCGGCCTGGTCATGTGCGACGTCGACCATTTCAAGCGCTTCAACGACGAGTTCGGGCATGAGGCCGGCGACGCGGTACTGAAGGCGGTCGCGGCCGAGATGCGCAACCGCTTCCGCGACGGCGACGTGGTGTGCCGCTTTGGCGGGGAAGAGTTCACCATTATCGCGCCGGGCACCACGGACGAGACGCTGATGCAGCGTGTAGAGATCGTCCGCCAGGCGATCAGCGAGCTGAGCGTCCGCCACGATGGGCGAATGCTGGGTGCGGTAAGCATGTCGTTCGGCATCGCGACCTGGTCCAAGTCGATGGCGCGCGACGGCTCCGACCTCGTGCAGGCGGCGGACGCGGCGCTGTACCAGGCCAAGCGCGCGGGGCGGAACCGCACCACCATCAGCCGCCTCGCCGCCTGACGGCGGCAGCGCGGACGGATCAGGTGGCCACGTCCGCCTGGTTGCCATGGAGCAGCGCCCGCATTGCCGCGGCGCTGGCATCCTCGATTTGCTCGACGGTCATAGCGGCCGCGCGGTTGTTGGTGCCGAGCGACACGGCGGCGACCTCGTTGCTGGCACCTGCGAACAATGCCTCGAAAGAGCGCGCCTTGGCTCGCAGGAAGGGCACGATCGCATGGCCGGCGTAGACTAAGTGAAGCTCCTCCGCGGTGGCGACCAACGTCGCGACCTGCGCGCAGCAGGCGTTGCGCACAGATAGGCGTGCGGCCAGGCTCTTCAGCACGACACGCATCTGGTAGATGTCGCGCAACTCGCGCTCGCTGACCATGGCACTCTCCCCCCACCCCACCGGGGAACGACCCGATCTGGTCCGGCCGGAGGCCGCGGCACGGTTGCGGCTGGCGTTGATGGAAGGGGACGCCAACGGCCGCCTGCTGCGGATGATCGAGCGCGTGGAGCGCTGGTGCGACGCCTCGCCCCGACGAACGGACGCGCCGTGGCGCACGGCGGACCGTTCGCTGCTCGACCAGGCGCTGGCATTGGTGCGGCAGGCGGCGGGGCGCGACCGGGCGGATGCCGGCGCGGCCCGGCGGTACGACGCCGCCGGCGCGATCGCGGCGGCGCTGGAGCCGATGCCACCGCGACCGCTCCCCGCCGTCAGCCCGCTCCTGCCCGCGCTCGAACGCCTGCAGGCGCGCGGCGCTACCCTGCAGGCGCATACCACCGTCGGACAGGTGCGGCGGGACAGCCTGGACGGGCTCGACACGCTGCTCAGCGACTATGCGCACCTGATGGCGACGGCAGCGGCGACCGATCCGATCGGGCCCTATGTGGCCTTCTTCGCGGCGGGAGCGGCATTCGCCTTGGGCCGCGGGCGCGCGCTCGATGGCGAGCTGGCGCGGGCGGCGGCGGCTTGGCACGAGGCGGCGCGGCTGTATGGCGCGGCGGGTGAGCCCGACCAGGCGCAGGCGGCGCGCGATGCGGCGGCGGATGCCGCCTTTGCCGCCCGCGCCGATGTCGATGGCGCATCGCTGGCCGACCTCGCCCGGCTGGCCGACGGCGTCGACGATCCGGTCGATCGGGCACGCGCGTTGTTCCGACTTGCCGATCGCGCGCGTGAGGCCAACGACGGCTTCAACGCCGCCGCCCGCGCCGAGGCCGGCCTTGACGCGCTCGCAGCCGCCGGCTTTCCGGAGCCCACGGCGGAAGGGTGGCCCGCGGCGACCGCCTGCTGGATCGAGGCCGCCTTTGGACGCGCGCCAGGGGCGGTCGGGCTGCGGCTGCTGCTTTGGGCCGGCACCGCCATGCTGCGCGCATGGATGCTGCGCCGGGCGGCAGCGGACGGGCCGGCCGCGGACGACGGCGCAGCGTCCGAGCGGATGACTGCCTGGCTGCACTGGCTGCTGGCCGAGCAGGAAACCGTAGCCATGGCGATCAAGGACGGTTTGCGACGCTACGGGCTCCACGACGACGAGCCATCCGCGCCCGACCTCGCCGGAACAGCACGTGCTACCGCGCTGCTGCGGCGCATCGATGCGGCGACCGATCCGGCCGACGCGCAGACGCTGGTGGCCGACGCGCAGGCGATCGGCGAGCCGCTGCTGGTCGGCCAGGCCTGGCTGGCACTCGCCCTGTTGCACGAGGGCGCGGGCGACGCCGCCGCTACGCTCGCCGCAGCTGAGGCCGGCGAGGCGGCGATCCTGCCGGAGGCCGGGGCGCAGGCGCTGATCGGCCTGCCGACGTTCGACGTGCTGGTGGAGCTGCGCCACCGCCGCATGACAGCGGCGGCTTCGACCGGCGATACGGACGCGGTGTTCGCCTGCGCGTGGGCTACGATCAGCCTGATCGAGGCTGCCCGCTACCGTATCAGCGATCCCGCCGCGCAAGCCGCCTTTCTGCGCCAGCGCATCGCCTTCTACGAGCTTGCCGCCTTTGCGGCCTTCAAGCTCGACCGCCCGGACGACCTGCTCGCGGCGACCGACCTGTTCAAGGCGCGCGCGGTGCTGCGCAACCGGCTGGCGCCCGAACCCGACGCCGGCGTGCGCGCGCTGGCCGCCCGGCTCGACACCGCCACCCGCGACCTCGCGGCGGCGCCGCCGGCGGCACGGCCGGCGCTCGCCGACCGGCGCCAAGCGATCTGGGACCTGCTCGCCGTCGCGCGCAACGCCAGCGCCGGTGGCGAGGCACTACCCGTGCCCGGCGTCGCCGCGATACAGGCGCAGCTGGCGGCGGAGGAGGCGGTGGTGTCCTGGGCGTTCGTGGCGCCGGGCATCCTGCTCGTCGCCGCGATCACGCCCACTGGCTTCCATGCCGAACGCGTGATCCTGACGGACGACCAGTGCCTGCTCCTCGATCAATATGGCGCCGCGATCGGTGCGGGCCAGGCCAGGAGCCGGGCGCTCGGCCGGACGATCTCCGCGCTTGCCGCGGCGGTGCTGCCGCCCGCCACGCTCGCCTTCGTCGCAGGTGCGACGCGGCTCATCCTCTCGCCGCACCGCCAGCTCGCGCTGTTGCCGCTGCACGCCGCCCGGCTGGGCGACGCCTATCTGATCGAGCGCGCGTCCGTGCGCTACGTCCCGAACCTCGCCAGCCTGCTGCTGCCGGCAAGGGGGGGCGGCACCGGGCTGGTCGCGGTCGGAGTCGACCGGTCGCGCGTACCGGGCTGGCCGCCGCTGCGCCATGCGGAGGCGGAAGCGCGGGCGGTGGCGCAAGCCTGGATGGAGGCGGGCGTGCCCGTCGCCTGCCTGCTGGGCGACGCCGCCACGCTGGACGCAATTCGTGCGCACGACCTGTCACGCGCGCGCGTGATCCACCTCGCCACGCACGGCAGCAGCGTGCTGGCGGGCGAGGCGCGGGACGATCCGTTCGCCTCGCATCTGGTGCTGGCCGACGGGCTGCTCGACGCGCGAACGGTCTCGCAGCTGTCGCTCGCGGCCGAGCTTGTCGTCATGAGCGCCTGCCATTCGGGCCAGCGGTCGCTGGCGCTGCGCGGCTTGCCGGAGCTGCCGGGCGACGACCTGTTCGGCCTGCAGGCGGCGTTTCTGCAGGCGGGGGCGCAGAACGTGATCGGCGCGCTCTGGCCGCTGCCGGACGCGGCCGCCGCGCGCATCCTGCCCGCGGTCCATGCCGGCCTTGCACGGGGGGTTGCGCCCGACATCGCCTTGGGGGAAGCTCTGCGCCGCGAACTGGCGTCGCCGGCCACAGCCGACGTTTATGCGTGGGGCGGGCTGTTCATGATGGCGGTCGGCCGGGCCGCCGGAGGGCACGGGTGATGGCGGAGCTGGTGCTGCACTTCGATCCTGCGGATGGCGGCGATGCGGAAGCCGCCGCCGAGCGGCTGCGCGCGCATGCCGCGGCGCTGCCGGAGGTGGCGGCGGCCACGGCGGAGGTCGACCGGTCGCGCACCAGCATGCCCGACGTGCTGCTGGCGCTGACGGTCGCCACCACCCTGCTGTCGAACAGCGCCACGGCGATCGACGCGCTGCGCAAGGCGGTGCACGCGCTCAAGGGCCTGGCGGAGGAACTGGGTCTGCGCAACGCGCGGGTCGAGGTCGGCATAACGCAGGTGCCGGCGGCCGAGCTGACCGACGCGCAGGCCAGAACGGCGCTCCAACTAGGCTGAGCGGCGATGCGCATGACCCGGACCTGCATCGTCCTGGGCCCTACCCTTGCCGCCGCCGCCGCGGTGATCGTCTAGCGAATGGCGGCGGTCAGCTGTCCGAAACCACCGCGAAGCCGCCGAAGATCATCCGCTTGCCGTCGAACGGCAGTTCGCCGAGCGCGTCCATGCGCGGATCGCGCATCAATTGCTCCATGCACGCGTCAGCGGTCGCCTTGTCGGCGAACTCCACCCAGCCGAAGCCGACCGTTTCGCCGTCGCGCAGCGCCACCGCGCGGGCGAAGTCGGTGACCTGGCCCGTCGGCACGTCGACACCCCAGGCATCCACCACGCGCGTCGCGCCGAACTCGCGCAGCAGCGCCGCCGCCTTCTGCGCATGATCGACGAAGGCGTCGCGCCCGTCGGTGCGGATGGGGGTCACGAAACCCATGATGTAGGACATGATCGAACTCCTTCTCGCGCCGGGTTCAGGCGGTGGGTGCGTTCGCCGGATCGGCCCAGGCCGCCGTCGCGGCGTCCACGTCCATCCACATCAATTCTATGACGTGGCCGTCCGGATCCTCGAAGCTGCGGCCATGCATGTAGTCGCCCATCGTCTGCGGCGGCGTGGGATCAGCGACCGCCCCCGCCGCCACCGCGCGCGCCACCGTCGCGTCCACCGCCTCCCGGCTGTCGCGCGATAGGCAGAGCAGCACTTCCGTCTCCGTGCGCGCCTCCACGATCCGCTTGGCGGTGAAGTCGGCAAAGCGGGCATGGCTGAGCAGCATGAACACCACCTCGTCCGAGAACTTCACCATGCTGGCGACGCCCGGCTGGCAGAAACGCGGGTCGGCCACGGCCCCGACCGCCTCGTAAAAGGCGGTGGAACGCGCCACGTCCGCCGCGGGAAGGTTCACGAAGATCGTCTGCGCCATGCGGATGCACCCCGAGCGAAGCGGATCAATGAGAGCCTTTGGTGCGGCGTATGGTCACTGAAAGCAACCATGGAGTTCACCGGGAAACTAAGAGCCGGGCGCTGACATGACGACGCCCGCGCACCGCTTCGCCGCTCTGTTCGCGCTGCCCGCAAGAATCGGCTGACCGCGCCTACACCGGGAGTTCGCCCGTCTGCCGCAACGCCTCGCCCAGCGCGATCGCGGCCGAGGTCGCGAGGTTCATCGAGCGCACCTGCGGCCGCATGGGGATGCGCAGGCGCGCCGCGCACTGGTCGGCGATCGCAGCCGGCACGCCCGCACTTTCCTTGCCGAACAGCAGCACGTCGTCGGCGCGGAAGCCGAAGCCGAAGGCCGATGCCGCTCCCTTGGTGGTGAACAGCACCAGCCGGCGTGTGCCGATCGTATCCCGGAAGGCGTCGAAGCCCGCATGGCGCGCGATCACGACATGGTCGATATAGTCCATCGCCGTCCGCCGCACGCGGCGATCGTCCCAGGCGAACCCCATCGGCTCGATCAGGTCGACCGCCACCCCCATGCATGCCCCCAGGCGCAGCACCGCGCCGACATTGCCGGCGATTTCGGGTTCGAACAGCGCAATGCGCATCAGGTCAGATCAGCTGCTCGCAGCGGATCGGCAAGGCGGTCGGGCGCACGCCCGTGGCGTTGAACACGGCATTGGCGATGGCGGCGTTGACACCGATGATGCCGAGTTCGCCCAGACCTTTGACGCCCTCAGCATTGCCCTCGCGATCCTCGTCCGCGATCATCAGCACCTCCAGCGCGCCCACGTCGGCGGCGGTGGGCAGCAGATAGTCGGCGAGATCGGCGTTGAGATAGGTGCCGGTCGCGCGATCAACCTCCGTCTGCTCCAGCAACGCCGAGCCCACGCCCCAGATCATGCCGCCGGTGAGCTGGTTGCGGGCGGCGAGCGGATTCAGGATGCGGCCTGCGGCGAAGGCGCCGACGTGGCGGCGCACCCGCACCTCGCCCGTGGCCGCGTCCACCGCCACCTCCACGAAATGCGCGCCGAACGCCCAGGACAGCTTGCCTTCGGGCGGGGTCAGCAGCGTCACATGTCCCTGTTGCAGCCCGGCCAGCGCCTTGCCGTCCGCGCCCGGCGGCAGGTAGCGGTGCTCCACGGAGCGGCCGCCATCCGGGCCGGGCGGAAGCGCCGCCAATCGGGCGCAGGCCTCCGCCAGCGCGTTCACCAGCGTGGTGGTCGAGGAGGAGCCGCCGGATAGCCCGCCGGGCGGCAATGCGCTGTCGCCCAGCCGGACCGTTACGTGGTCCAGCGGCACGGCCAGCCTCTCGGAGGCGGTCATCGCGAGCAGCGTCTGCAGCCCGTTGCCGATCTCGTGCTGGGCTGTCTCCACCAGCACCCGGCCGCCCTGTGCGAGCGAGACGCGCACGATCGCCGGCCCGATCTTCACCGGCCGCGCGCTGGCCGCGCAGCCAAGGCCGATCCAGTGCCGGCCTTCGCGCCGGGTCCGCGGCGCGGCACGGCGCGCCGCCCAGCCGAACGCCGCCGCGCCCGCATCGAAGCAGCGCATCAGCGGCCGGGAGGTGAAGGGCTCGCCCGTCACCGGATCGGCGGCCGTATCGTTGCGGCGCCGCAGCTCCACCGGATCGATCGCGAGGTCGTGCGCCAGTTGGTCCAGCGCGCTTTCCAGCGCGAACAGGAACGGCACCTCGGGCGGCGCGCGCATCGGCCCCGGCGTGTTGCGGTCCACACGCGCCACCCGCTCGCGGCCGAGCACGTTTGGGCAGGCGTAGAGCGCGGTGGACACGTCCGTGCCCTCCATCGCGAAATCGTCGAAGCGCGAGGTGGCGGCAATCGCCTCATGCGACAGCGCCAGCAAGCGCCCGTCCCGCTCCGCACCAAGCCGGATGCGGTGCAGCGTGTCCGTGCGGTGATTGGCGATCGAGAACTGGTCGCGGCGGCTGACCGCGATCCGCACCGGGCGCCCGATCCGCCGCGCGGCGATGGCGGCGAGTGCGGTGTGCTGGCTGAGCCCCAGCTTGGACCCGAAATGCCCGCCGACATAGCGCGAGATCACGCGCACCCTGGCCGGATCCATCCCCAGCTGCGCCGCCAGCCCGTGCTGCAGGGCGGTGACGAAGCGGGTCGGCTCCCACACGGTCAGCCGGTCGTCCGTCCACAGGCAGGTGGTGGTGGGCAGCTCCATCGGATTGTGGTGCTGGATGGGCGTGGCGAAGTCCGCCTCCACCCGCACGGGTGCGGCCGCGAACGCGGCGGCGAAGTCGCCGGCTATGCGGTCCTTGATCTCGGGCTTGATCCGAGAGGCGGGTTCGGCGGTGCTGGCGGCTTCGCCCAGCGTGGCGGCCGGCCGTTCCGCTACATACGCCACTACCACCTGTCCCGCCGCGGCGCGCGCCTGCTCGAACGTGTCCGCCACCAGCAGCGCCACGATCTGGCCGCCGTAACGGATGTCGGGGCCGGATAGCGGCCGCCATGTGCTGTTGGCCCACCCCTCGCCCAGCACATGCCCGACCGGGCGCACCGCATCGGCCACCTCGCGCCAGGTCAACAGGTCGCGCACGCCGGGCATGGCGCGCGCCGCCGCCGTGTCCAGCCGGTCGATCCGGCCGTGGGCGATGCCGCTCAGCACCAGCACGGCATGGGCCGTGCCGGCCGGCAACAGGTCGCCAGGATAGGCGGCGGTGCCGCACACCTTGGCGGAACCGTCCACCCTTATGGTCGGCTGGCCGAGCTTGGCAGGAGCTTTCATCGCCCTATCAACGTTCTACCCCCCGAAAGGCCGCGCCACCGCGCAGGGCCGAGCGACGGGACACGACATGGAACAGCACGGGCGCGGCGGGCCGACACGGCGCGAGCTCATCGGCACGGGAGCCACCACCGCCTCCATCCTGGCAGTGCCGGGCATGGCGCAGGGGGCAGTGGCGGAGGAGGCGCGGGTGGCCGATCCGGCGCTCGTGCCCGTATCGCTGACCGTCAACGGCAAGCGGCGGCAGCTGTCGCTGGATGCGCGCACCACCTTGCTCGACATGGCGCGCGAGCATCTGACGCTCACCGGCTCCAAGAAGGGCTGCGACCATGGGCAGTGCGGGGCCTGCACGATGCTGGTGAACGGCCGGCGCATCAATTCCTGCCTCAGCCTGGCGGTGATGCACGACGGCGACGAGATCACCACGATCGAGGGGCTCGGCATGCCCGACCGGCTGCACCCGATGCAGGCCGCCTTTCTCCACCATGACGGCTACCAATGCGGCTATTGCACGCCGGGCCAGATCGTATCGGCGGTGGCCATGCTGGAGGAGGTCAAGGCGGGCACGCCGAGCCACGTCACGGATGATCTGGCGCATGTGTCCTTCTCGGACGCGGAGGTGCGCGAGCGGATGAGCGGCAACATCTGCCGCTGCGCCGCTTATCCCAACATCGTGGCCGCGATCCGCGACGTGCACGGGGAGCGCGCGGCGTGAGGGCAGTCACCTACGAGCGGGCGACCACCGCCCGGGGTGCGGCGCAGGCCGCGGCGGCACGGCCCGACGCGCGGTTCATCGCCGGCGGCACCAACCTGCTCGATCTCGCCAAGCTGGAGGTGGAGCGCCCGGCGCACCTGGTGGACGTGAACCGCGTGCCGGGTCTCGACCGCATCGAGCGGATGGCCGACGGCGGACTGCGGATCGGCGCCACCGTGCGCAACAGCGACCTTGCCGCGGACGCCCGCGTGCGGGCCGACTATCCCGTGCTGGCCCGCGCATTGCTGGCAGGCGCGTCGGCCCAGCTGCGCAACAAGGCGACCACCGCGGGCAACCTGCTGCAGCGTACCCGATGCCCGTACTTCTACGACACCAGCAAGCCGTGCAACAAGCGCGTGCCGGGCTCGGGCTGCGCCGCCATCGGCGGGTTCAGCCGCACGCTGGCGGTGGTGGGGGTGAGCGACCAGTGCATCGCCCAGCATCCGTCCGACATGGCGGTGGCGATGCGCGTGCTGGATGCGGGCGTCGAGACGGTGATGCCGGACGGCGCCACCCGCACCATCCCGATCGCCGACTTCCACACGCTGCCGGGCAGGACGCCGTGGGTGGAAACGGTGCTGCGCCCGCACGAGTTCATCACCTCCGTCGTGCTGCCCAAGCCCGCGGGCGGGCGGCAGGCTTATCTGAAGGTGCGCGATCGCGCGTCCTATGCCTTTGCCCTGGTGTCGGTCGCGTCGGTGATCGGGCCGGACGGCCACCGCTTCGCTTTCGGCGGCCTCGCGCACAAGCCGTGGCGGGTGGAGGCGGCCGAGCGGCTCGCGAGCCCGCAGGCGGTGGCGGACGCGGTGCTGGCGGGGGCGCGGCCGACCGCGCAGAACCGCTTCAAGCTGGCATTGGTCAACCGCACGCTGGACGTGGCGATGCGCGGAGAGGCGGCATGAAGTTCGACCAGCCGGCAGGCCCCAATCCGATCGACCGCGGCATCATCATCGGCAAGCCCCTCGACCGGGTGGAGGGCCCGCTCAAGGTGACGGGCACCGCGCCCTACGCCTACGAATATCACGACGTGGCGCCGAACGCCGCCTATGGCGTGGTGGTCGGCGCGGGCATTGGCAAGGGGCGGATCGCCACGCTCGACACGCATGAAGCGGAGCGCGCGCCGGGCGTGCTGCTGGTGCTCACCTACCGCAACGCGCCCAAGATGTTCGGCAAGGAGCAGAGGCAGAATACCACCAGCCAGCAGTCCAGCCAGAAGTCGCAGCAGGAGAGCAAGGGCGCGCACGCCGCACCCCAGCTCCAGGGACCGGAGGTGAAGCAGTTCGGCCAGGCCGTCGCCTTCGTAGTTGCCGAGACGTTCGAGCAGGCGACCGCCGCCGCGGCGCTGGTGCGCGTGGGCTATGCCAACATCAAGGGCCGCTTTTCGCTGGCCGCGGGCCGGGCGACCGCGCAGCCCAACAAGCGCGCAAAGGATGCGGCGGTGGGCGACTTCGCCAGCGCCTATGCGGCGGCACCCGTCAAGCTGGACGTGACCTACACGACGCCCAATCAAGCGCATGCGATGATGGAGCCGCACGCCACGCTCGCAATGTGGGCGGCCGACCGGCTAACGCTCTACACCTCGCATCAGGTGGTCCACTGGTCCACGGACGGCGTGGCCGACACGCTCGGCATTCCGCACGACAAGGTGCGCTCGGTCTGCGCCTATGTCGGCGGCGGCTTCGGCTCCAAGCTGGAAATCTATGGCGACTGCATCCTGGCGGCGGTGGCGGCGCAGCAGCTCGGCCGGCCGGTGAAGTGCGCGCTGACCCGGTCGCTCAGCTTCAACCACACGACGCACCGCCCGCCCACCATCCAGCGCATCCGGCTCGCGGCGGGCCGCGACGGCCGGCTGCTCGCGGTCGGTCACACCACCTGGACGGGCGACCAGGAGGGCGAGCGCGGCGAACTCGCCACCGAACAGACGCGGCTGATGTACGGCGGCGCCAACCGCCAGCTGGAGACGCTGATCGCCACGCTGGACCTGCCCAAGGGCGGCTCCATGCGCGCGCCGGGCGAGGCGGTGGGCCTGTTCGCGCTGGAAGGCGCGATGGACGAGCTGGCCGAACAGCTGGGCATGGACCCGGTGGAGCTGCGCGTCGTCAACGACGTCCAATATGATCCCACAGCCGGGCCCGACCGCCCCTTCTCGGACCGCAAGCTGGTGGAGTGCCTGCGCCAGGGTGCGCAACGCTTCGGCTGGGATGCGCGCAACCGCACGCCCGGCGGCCGGCGGGATGGCGCGCTGCTGATCGGGCACGGCATGTCGGCGGGCATCCGCAACAACATGGTGCAGGCCTCCGGCACGCGCGTCACGCTCCGCCCCGATGGCACGGTGCTGGTCGAAACGGCGATGACCGACATCGGCACGGGCAGCTACACCATCAACGCGCAAACCGCGGCCGAGATGCTGGGCGTGCCGCTCGCCCGCGTGCAGGTGCGGCTGGGCGACAGCCTGCTGCCCAAGGCGGCGGGCTCGGGCGGGTCTTGGGGTGCCAACAGCTCCACCGCGGGCACCTACGCCGCCTGCGTGGCGCTCCGCACCGCCATCGCCGAGCGCGCCGGAATGGCCGCCGACGCCGACTTCACGGACGGCCGCATCCATGCAGGCGGACACTCCATGCGGCTGACCGAGGTCGCCCGGAACGGACCAATCGTGGCCGCCGACACGATGGACTATGGCGACCTCGACAAGCGCTTCGCCCAGGCGAGCTTCGCCGCCCATTTCTGCGAGGTCGCGGTGAACCGCGCGACGGGCGAGGTGCGCGTGCGCCGCATGACCAGCGCCTTTTCCGCTGGGCGCATCCTCAACGCCAAGACGGCGCGCAGCCAGTGCCTTGGCGGCATGACCATGGGCATCGGCGCGGCGCTGATGGAAGCGCTGCACGTCGACGAGCGGTTCGGCTATTTCGTCAACCACGACCTCGCCGAATATCATGTCCCCGTCCATGCCGACGTGCCCGACCTTGATGTGCTGTTCGTGGAAAGCACGGACGACAAGTCTTCGCCGATGAAGGCGCGCGGCGTCGGCGAACTCGGCATCTGCGGGGTGGGTGCGGCGGTATCGGCAGCGGTCTACAATGCCACGGGCATCCGCGTGCGGGATTATCCCGTCACGCTGGACAAGCTGATCGATCGCCTGCCGTCGTTGGCCTAGCCGATCGGGCGCTATCGTCAGTAGGCAAGGCTGAGGCCGACCGTGGCGAGCGGCACGACCATGCCCGTCTCGCCATCGGGCCCGCTCAGGCGGGCAAGGCGGCGGTCGCGGATCAGCGCCAGCAGGGAGGCACGGGCGCTAACCTTCACGCCGCCAAGCGTGAGCGGCTTGGACAGCGCTACGCCCGCATTGCCGAACAGGCGGTCGCCCGATCCCTGCTCGTAGAAGCCGCGCCAGCCCACCCCGATCGCAGCCGGAAAGCTGAGCTTCGCCGCGTCATCGCCCGCCGCAAGCGACAGCTCGGGTTCGATGCCGGCCTGCGTGTAGAGGCCGCCACCACCCTTGGCGTGACCGGTGACGGCGAGCGTCGGCTTGAGCAGACCGAGGCCCGACTTCGCCTCGTAGGCGAAGCTGAGGCTGGCCTCGTGCGTGGTGGCCGACACGCCGTTCGGGCTGGTCTTGATCGTATAGATTGCGGCGGCGCGCAGCCCCGGGGCGGGCGTCGCGACCAGGGCCAGCAGATTGTTGCTCTCGTACCAGGAGCGCGGCGATCCGCGCTCGGTCGTCGCCGGTGCATGGAAGCCGTTCGACGAACGGGCGACCAGCCACGTGTCGACCGCGCCGTCCCGGCCGCGGTGCAGGTCCACGGCAAGACCGACCTGCAGATGGGCCGGCAACCGGTCGAGATCGGCGGCATCGTCGTCATAATTGCCGCGGGCGAAGTCGCCGTTGCGTAGATCCACACCCAGCGAGGGGTGAAGCCAGCCACCCGACGATACGGCGTCGCTCCCGATCGTTGCATCCTCCGTGTCGATCGTGGGGACGGTTTGCGCCTGGGCTTCGCAGACGGGAGCCAGGATCGTCAGCAGCGCCAGCCAGCCTTTCCCCAGATATCGACGGAGCGACCGCCTGGCGCGCAGCACGAGGTTCGTCGGCCCGAAGATGAGCCGGCGGACGGCGGGGTCGGGGTGCGTCACGGCCATGCTCCCTCAACGCAGCACTTCGCACACCGGCCGTACGACTTTTCAGGCTGGCATTCTGGCGCCGTCCGGAATGCGGGCGATGACCTTGATCTCGAAGTCGAACCCCGCGAGCCAGGTGACGCCGACGGCCGTCCAGTTCGGGTAAGGCGCCTCGCCGATCTCCGCGTCGCGCACCGCCATCACGGTGGCGAACTGCGTTTGGGGGTCGGTGTGGAAGGTGGTGACGTCGACTACGTCGTCGAAGCTGCACCCCGCGGCCGCCAACACCGCCTTGAGGTTCGCGAAGGCGCGACGGACCTGGTCCGCAAAGTCCGGCTCGGGCGTGCCATCGTCACGGCTCCCGACCTGACCGGACACGAACAGCAGGTCGCCCGAGCGCACCGCGGCGGAATAGCGATGCTGCTGGTACAGGGCATGGCGCTCCGCGGGAAAGACGACATCGCGTTTGGACATGATGGTTGTTCCTTTCCGAACCCTGCGATGCGGATGCTGGCCAGTCTGGCACGGACGATCTACATACATCGCGTATGCTCGGCGTTCTGATAACATACGGATCGTATGTCAACTGAAGATCCCATCCGACGGTGCCCTCCCACGCGCGCGCAGACCTCGCTTGCCAACCGGGAGCGGCTGCTGGCTGCGGCACGCAGCGCGTTCGCCAAACGGGGCTATGCGGCGGCCTCGATGGACGAACTGACCGCCGCGGCAGGGCTCACGCGCGGTGCGCTCTACCATGGCTTCGGCGACAAGAAGGGACTGCTCGCGGCGGTGATCGAGCGGATCGACAGCGAGACGGCGGCGAAGCTTGCGCATGCGCGCGAGAACGCTCCCGATGCGTGGACCGGCTTGGTCGCGGAAGGCGTCGCCTATATCCGCATGGCGCTGGACCCGGAGTTCCAGCGCATCATGCTGCTCGACGGGCCGGCCGTGCTCGGCGATCCGTCGCAATGGCCGGGCGAGCAGGCCTGCCTGGAGGTGACGATCCGCACGCTCACCGGATTGCGCGAGGCGGATGTGATCCGGCCGGTTGACGTCGAGGCGGCTGCCCGGCTGGTCAACGGCGCCGCGCTCACGGCCGCCCTGTGGGTCGCGGCCGCCGACCGCCCGGCCGCTGTGCTTGATCGCGCGATCGATGCATTCACGATGCTGGTCGAAGGCCTGCTGACACGCGAGCGGCGCGCATGATGTCCCGCCATGCGTACGCGCCGGCAAGTGCGTGGTGCGCATCGGCTAAGCCCAATCGGCTGCTGGAGACGAGTGCCGGGTCGGGCTGGACCTCGCTGCTGCTCGACCATCACGAAGGAGCGGGACAGAGCGATGCGTTCGAAACGCACCCGACCGGTGACCTGACGCTGGTGGTCGCCACCGCCGGGCGGCACCAGCTCGACTGCCTGTTGGACGGGCGATGGCGGTCGGCGCTGTACCAGGCGGGCAGCGCGGGGATGACCGCGTCGGGCGAGACGGCCCGCCTGCGCTGGCGGACTGCCTCCGCGCGGGAGGCGTTCCGCACGCTGCACGCATATCTGCCGGGCTCGCTGCTGCTGGACGTCGCCGACGAATATCGCCGCGTCGGCCAGCCCGTACCGGCCGCATCGCTGTCGGCGCTGGCCTTCCGCGACGAGACGATCGCGATCCAGCTCAAAGCGTTGCTCGCAGCCTGCCGCAGCGGCGAGCCCGATCTCTACGCCGCCGGTGCGGCGCGCTGGATCGTCACGCATCTCCTGTCGCGTCAGGCGCGCTGGCACCATGTCGCCGAGGATCCGCGCCGCGCCGCCATGCTGACCGACCGGCGCCTGGTCCGCGTCATCGAACATATGAGCGCACACCTGGAGCGCGCGATGACGCTCGACGACCTGGCGCAGGAGGCAGGGATCAGCGTCCACCATTTCGGCCGCCGCTTCCGCGAAAGCACCGGGCTGGGGCCGGCCGCTTATCTCGCCACGCTGCGCATCGCCAAGGCCCGCCTGCTGCTGCGCACGACCGACCTTCCGATCTCCGCCATCGGCGCCCAATGCGGCTATCCGCGGGCCAGCGCCTTTGCGGCCGCCTTCCTGCGCCATGTTGGCTCCACCGCTCGTGCCTACCGCGCCGACAACTGAAATGTCGCGATCGCGCGAGATCGTGTCGCCGAAGCGCTAATCGGGAGGCGCCCTGCAACCCCGGCCGGCATGCCTCGTATCCGCCCCGAACCTTCACTGGAGGAGGCGGCCGATGGCCAAGGTTGAACGCTCGGTAATCGTCACCGGATCATCGCAGGGCATCGGCGCCGCAATTGCCGAACGCCTGGCGCGCGACGGCTGGTCGGTGGTCATCAACTTCTCGGGCGACGCGTCGCCGGCGAACGCGCTCGTCGACCGGATCGGGGGCGCGGGCGGGCGCGCGGTCGCCGTCAAGGCCGACGTCAGCGACCCCGCGCAGGTGGCGGCGCTGTTTGATGCGGCCGCCCAGGCCTTCGGCGGCGTCGACGCCATCGTCAATAATGCCGGCATCATGAAGCTCGCCCCCATCGCCGAGACGGATGACGCGTTGTTCGACCGCCATCTCGCGATCAACCTCAAGGGCGTGTTCAATTGCCTGCGCGAAGGCGCACACCGCATCCGCGAGGGCGGGCGCATCGTCAGCTTCTCGTCCAGCGTCGTCGGCTTCTACCAACCGACCTACGGCGCCTACGCCGCGAGCAAGGCCGGCATGGAGGCGCTGACGCACATCCTGGCCAAGGAGCTTGGGCCGAGGAAGATCACAGTGAACGCGATCGCGCCGGGGCCGGTCGCGACCAGCCTGTTCCTGGACGACAAGACGGACGAGCAGATCGCGCAGGTGACCAGGATGATCCCGCTCGGCCGCCTCGCCGAACCCGAGGACATCGCCGCCGCCGTGGCGATGCTGCTGGGGCCAGACAGTCACTGGATCACGGGCCAGGTCATCCGCGCCAACGGCGGCGCGATCTGAGCGGAGAACGAGCCATGAGCCTGATCGCCCTAGTCACCGGCGCGTCGAGCGGTTTCGGCGCGATGATCGCCCGCGACCTCGCCCAGGCGGGCCATGTCGCCTATGCCTCGATGCGCGACACCACCGGCAAGAATGCCGGCAAGGTCGCGGACGGCGTCGACTTCGCCCGCGCGAACGGCGTGGACCTGCGCTCGATCGAGCTCGACGTGCAGGATCAGGCGTCGGTCGACGCGGCCGTGGCGCGGATCATCGCCGAGCATGGCCGCATCGACGTGCTCGTGCACAATGCCGGCCATATGATGTACGGTCCGCTGGAGGCGTTCACGGCCGACCAGCTGGCCGAGCAGTATGATGTCAACGTGCTCGGCACGCAGCGGCTCAACCGCGCCGCATTGCCGCACATGCGCGAGGCGAAGTCCGGCCTTGTCGTCTGGGTGTCGAGCAGCAGCGTCGCGGGCGGCGTGCCGCCGCTGCTCGGGCCTTATTTTGCCGCCAAGGCGGGAATGGACGCGCTCGCCGTCTGCTACGCCAAGGAGCTGGCCCCGCTCGGGATAGAGACCGCGATCGTCGTGCCGGGCGCCTTCACCAAGGGCACCAACCACTTCGCCAATGCCGGACAGCCCGCAGACGCGCCGATCGCGGCGGCCTACGCCTCTGCCTGGCCCGAACGCTTCGCCGACCGCATCCAGGACGCGCTCGCCGCCACCGTGCCCGACGATGCCGATCCAGCCGCGGTCGGCCGGGCGGTGGTGGACATCGTCGCCGCCGCGCCGGGCAAGCGCCCGCTGCGCGTCCACGTCGATCCCGCCAGCGACGGCGCCGCCGTTTCCTTCGCGGTGATGGACCGCATACGCGAGCAGTTCCTGCAGCGGATCGGATTTTCCGAACTGCTGCACCCCGTCCGCGACTAGGAGCCACCGGCGGGCGTTGGCCCGCGCCGCCCGCCCGGTGGTGATGGCGCCCGTTCCGGCTAAGAGGGGCGCATGACGCGCCCGCGGATCCTCTTGCTGTCCGGTGCGGTGCTGCTCGCGGCGCTGATGGCGGCATGGCTGCTGCGCTTCCGCGTCGCCGACCGGCTGGTGGAGCGCCGGCTGGCAGCGGCCGGCGTGCCCGCCAGCTATCGCCTCACGCGCCTCGATCCGCTGCGCCAGCGGATCGAGGATGTGCGCATCGGCGATCCCGCCGCGCCGGACCTGACCGCCGCCCGCATCGACCTGACCATCGGCTATTCGCTCGGCGGACCGGAGCTGCGCGAGCTGCGGGCCGAAGGGTTGCGCGTACGCGGGCGGATCGACTCCGCGGGGCTGCACCTCGGCGCGCTCGACCGATTGCTGCCCCGCACGGGCGGCGGCGCCGCGCTGCCCGACCTCCACCTCGACCTGCGCAACGCGCGCCTCGCGCTCGCCACGGCCAACGGAACGGCCGACGTGACGCTCGATGGCGCGGGCAATCCGACGCGCAGCTTCCGCGGCCGCGCGCGCGTGACGGCGCCGGACCTGCGGATCGCCTCCTGCCGGCTGATGGCGGTGCGCGCCGATCTGGCAGTGACGGCACGATCCGGCGCACCGGGCGGACGGGGCGCCATCGCCGTCGCGCAGGCGCGATGCCCCGGCGTGGCGCTCGGCCCCGGCACGCTTCAGGTCGCGGGAGAAGCCGATGCCGGCCTGCGGCGGTTCGCCGGGCGCGCGGCCCCGTCCGGCTTCGCAGGGGCGGCGGGCGGGTTGCGCATGGCCGGCGTGACGGGCGAAGTGCGGGGCGTCGGCGGGGCAGACGCGGTGGATGCACGCGCGCAGCTGAACGTGGCCGGCCTGTCCGCCCCCGCCGCGGTGCGCGCCGTGTCGACGGCGCCCGATCTGGCCGGCACGCCGCTCGCGCCGACACTGGCGCGCAGCCGGGCGGCACTCGCTGCGCTGCTCGCACGGTCGGACGGCACGGTGGACCTGACGCTCCGCGCTCGCGACGGCGCCGTGCAGGCGGACGTGCGGCGCGCTGTGTTGCGGGGCACGGACGGTGCGCGATTGACGGCGGAGGCACGCGGCGGGCTGTCGTGGAGCATGGCCGGCCTGCGCCTCGACGGAGACCTGCGGAGCGGCGGCGGTGCGCTGCCCAGCCTGTCCGTCCAGCTGCGCCAGCCGTCAGTCGGCGCCCCGGTGCAGGGCACCGTCCAGCTCGCCCCCTACCGCGCGGGCGATGCCATTCTGGCGGTGCCGCAGGCGCGCTTCACCAGGGCGGGCGAGGTCATCACCATCGATGGCCGCCTGCGCCTCGACGGACCGCTTGCCGACGGCGCGGTCCGCGGGCTGGAGATGCCCGTCCGAGGCCGCGTGGACACCGACGGCGCGTTCGCCTTCGGCATGGGCTGCTTCACCGCCACTGCGAACATGGTGCAGCTTGCCGCCGTGCGCTTCACGGAGGTCAGCGTGCCGGTGTGCGGCCGTCCGCTGCTCGCCCGCAGCGCCGCGGGCCCGGTCCGCATGGCGGGCTCCGCCGGGCCGTTGCTGCTGCACGGACGCACGGGCAGCGACGCGGCCGTGACGATCGCCGCGCACGGGGCGCGTCTGTCGGGCGAACGCTTCGCCGTCTCCCGGCTGGATGCGACGATCGGCGCGGAGCCCACGCCTACGCGGATCGCGGTTTCGGACCTGGACGGCCGCCTCGTCTCCGGCGGCGCTGGTGGCGCCTTTGCCGGTGCCGCGGCGCGGATCGGCGCGGTGCCGCTCGCCTTATCCGACGCCGCCGGACGGTGGCGGTTCGCCGATGGCGCACTGCGTCTAACCGGCACGCTGAGGGTGGCGGACACGGCGACCCAGCCCCGTTTCCGCCCCCTTGCCGGCACCGATGCCGCGCTCGCCCTGCGGAACGGCGTCATTACGGCCGCAACCGTGCTGCGCGAGCCGGCGAGCCAGGCGGAGGTCGCACGCGTGGCGGTGGACCACGATCTCGCTCGCGGCACCGGAGCGGCGAGCCTCGCCGTCAACGGGCTGCGCTTCGCGCCCAAGGGGCTGCAACCCGATGCCATCACCCCGCTGACGCTCGGCGTGGTGGCCAACGTGGCGGGCACGGTGACCGGCAAGGGGCGCATCGCATGGAATGCAGGCGGTGTCACCAGCAGCGGCAGCTTCGCGACCGACCGGCTGGACTTGGCCGCCGCGTTCGGGCCGGTAACCGGCATCGCCGGGCGCATCGACTTCACCGACCTGCTCGGCCTGGTCAGCGCACCCGGCCAGCGCGCGGTGGTGGCCGAGATCAACCCCGGCATCCCGATCACGGACGGTGCCGTCCAATTCCACCTGCCGGGCGCGAACCGCGTGGCGGTGGCCGATGCGCGCTGGCCCTTCGCCGGCGGCACGCTGCGGCTGGAGCCGGCGGTGGTGGACCTGTCGGCGGATCGCGACCGGCGCCTCACCTTCCGCCTGGACGCGGTCGACGCCGCCGCCTTCGTGCAGCAGCTGGACCTTCCCAACGTGTCCGCCACCGGCACATTCGACGGCGTGCTGCCGATGGCGTTCGGGCAGACCGGCGGCCGGATCGAGCGCGGCACGATCGCCGCGCGCGCACCCGGCGGCACCCTCGCTTACGTTGGCGAGCTCAGTTCCGCCCGGCTCGGCACGATGGGCAAGCTCGCCTTCGACGCGCTGAAGGCGATCCGCTATTCGGCGCTCGCCATCGATCTCGACGGGCAGCTCGACGGCGAGATGGTGAGCCGCGTGCGCTTCACGGGCGTGCGCGAGGCGACGCCCGACCAGAGCCTCGTCACCCGCCTGATCCGCGGCCTCCCGTTCCGCTTCAACATCGCCGTGCGCGCGCCGTTCCGGGGCCTGATCGGCACCGCGCGCAGCTATGCCGATCCGTCCCTGCTGCTGCGGCAGGTGCAGCCGGGCGCGGCCGCCGCCATTCAGCCGCCGGCAAGTGCAGGCGTGCCATGACGCGCGGATGGTTGACGCGGGCTGCCCCGGATGCGAGCCGAACACCGGTGATCCGGTTCGCGCTCCCGCTCGCTTTCGCGGCCCTTGGCGGATGCATCACCGTGAAGGCGCCCGACAAGCCGATCGAGATCAACCTCAACGTCAACGTGAAGCAGGAAGTCGTCGTCAGCCTGAAGAAGGATGCGGAGGACTTCATCGCCGAAAATCCGGAGCTGTTCCCCAAATGACGCGCGCGCCGTTCACCGCCATCCTCCTCGCGGGCGCGCTCGCGCTCGGCGCGGCGATGCCCGCCGCGGCGCAGATGGACGCTGAGGTGGAAGCCGCGCTCAACGCGGGCGCGGTCGGCGAACAGGCGGACGGCTACCTGGGTTTTCCGCGCGCACCGGCCGGCGATCTCAAGGCCAAGGTCGACGCGATCAACATCAAACGGCGCCAGGGCTACACGCAGGTGGCGCAGACGCGCAACGTGCCGATCGAGGCGTTCGCCGCCTCCATTGGCTGCCGCACGCTCGCCGGCCTGCGCCAGGGCCGCGCCTACAGCGTGGGCGGCGCATGGGCGGTCAAGGGCGCGGGCCCGATCAGCCTGCCGCGCCAATGCGGCGAGTAGCCACCGGATCGGTTCAGGCGTAGGCCGTTACGCCACGGCGTCTAAGGCTTACGCCGACGTGGCATCCCGCCGCTTCACCCCACCGCCATCCCGGCGAGCGTCGGATAGTCGACCTTGCCCGTGCCCAGCACCGGCAGCGCCCCTACCCGCCGCACCTCCTTAGGCAAGGCCAGCTCGGCCACGCCGTGGGCGCGGCCCCAGGCGAGCAGATCGGCCGCGGTGGCGTCGCTCCGTGTCGTGAACAGCACCAGCTGCTCGCCCTTGCGCGCGTCGGGGCGCGTGACGACGGCATGCGCGGCGTCGGGCCAGCGCGAGGCGGCATAGCCCTCCACGGCCGGCAGCGAGATCATCTCGCCGCCGATCTTCGCGAATCGCTTCGCGCGCCCGCGGATGGTGACGAAGCCCTGTTCGTCGATCGCGACGATGTCGCCCGTGTCGTGCCACCCGCCGTCCGGCGGCTGCAGCCGGCCGGGCGCGTCCGCCTTGTAATAGCCGGCCATGACATTCGGCCCACGGATGACGAGCCGGCCGACACGGCCTTCGCCCTCGATACCGGGCACCGGATCCAGCCGCGGCTCGATTCCCGGCAGCAGGCGGCCGACCGTGCCCGCGCGATAATGCATGGGCGTGTTGACCGCGATCACCGGCCCCGCCTCCGTCGCGCCATAACCTTCCAGGATGCGCAGGCCGAATCGCTCGTTCCACGTCGCGCGCGTCGCATCGCGCACTTTCTCGGCGCCCGCAAAGACGTAGCGCACGCTGTAGAAGTCATAGGGCGCTGCCATGCGCGCATAGCCGGCGAGAAACGTGTCGGTGCCGAACAGGATGGTCGCGTCGGCATCGTAGGCGAGCGCGGGCACGATGCGGTAGTGGAGCGGGCTGGGGTAAAGCAGGGTGCGAATGCCCGACAGGATCGGCAGCAGCGTGCCGCCGGTCAGCCCGAAGCTGTGGAACACGGGCAGGGCGTTGAGCACAATGTCCGTCGGGTTGAAGTCGATACGCGCGGCGAGCTGACGGCAATTGGCGAGCAGGTTGCGATGTGACAGCGCGACGCCCTTGGGCAATCCTTCCGAGCCGCTCGTGAACAGGATCGCGGCGGGCGCGTCGGGATCGACCGCGCTGCCCGCCGGCCGGAAGCGTGCAGCCAGCGCTGCGCGCAGCCTGGCTCCGCGGCCGAGGCTCTGCGCGACATCCTCCAGCCACAGGATGCGGTGGTCTTCGCCCAAGGCCTCCACAACGGCGTCGAGCTTGGCCTGCGCGACGAAGGCGCGCGAGGTGACCACCACCCGCACCTCCGCGGCCGCCACCGCCGCGCGCAGGTTGGCAACGCCCGCCGTGTAGTTCAGCATCGCCGGCACGCGCCCCCTCGCCTGCAAGCCAAAAAAGGCGGCGACCACGCCCGACACGTTGGGCAGCAGCAGACCCACCGCCTCGCCCGGCCGCGTGCCCCGGGTGAGCGGTTCGCCCAGCGCGAGCGCGCCCGTCACCAGCCGGCGGTAGCTCAGCGGCACGCGCTTGATGTCCTCCACCGCCGCCGCCCGCCAGCCGCCGTCGCGCCCTGCCGCCAGCAGCGCCTGCCACAGGCTCCGGCGCGTGGCGGAGGTCTTGAACATCAGGTCGCTCATGACGTCGTAGAGCTGCCGCCCGGCCGCCGCCCGCCGTTCGCGCGCGGACAGGCCTTCCGCGACGGCGAAGCGCCGCGGCGGCAGCACGGACAGGGTGATGCGCGGGAACAGACGCAGCCGCACCTTGCCGCGCAGGCGCGAAAAGGGGGTGAACTGCGCGCCGTCGATCCGCACCGGCACGATCGGCGCACCCGCCTTGTCCGCCACCATGCCGGGCCCATCGAAAACCTTCATCAGGGCACCCGTCACGGTGATGCGGCCTTCGGGGAAGATCACCAGCGTGCGGCCTTCGCGCACGGCCCGAACCATCGCCTTCACCGCCAGCGGGTTGGTGGGATCGACGGGGAAGGCGTCGAACAGGGGCAGCAGCGGCCGCATCCACCAGGCGGCGGCGATGCGCGTGTGCACGGCAAACGTGGGCCGGCCGGGCAGGAACGCGGCTAACAGCGCCGCATCCAGGAAGGAGACGTGGTTCACCACCACCACGGCCGGCTGCCCCGCCGCGGGCACATGCTCCGCGCCGTGCAGCTCGACCCGGTAGAGCAGCCGCAGGACCAGCCGCAGCAGCCGCTTCAGCACCGTCTCGGGCAGCAGCGCGCACGCCGCCAGCGCCACCAGCAGGCCAAGCAGGCCGAGCGCCAGGAACACCGCCGGGTTGGATGCTCCCACCGCCAGCAGGCCACCCAACAGCACGCTCACCGCCACCATCGCGCCCGCATTGACGACGTTGTTGGCCGCGATCACCCGGCTGCGCGCGGCGGCGGGACCCAGCGTCTGCAGCAGCCCGTAGAGCGGCACGATGTAGATGCCGCCCGCCACCGCGATCAGCAGCAGGTCCAGCAGCAACCGCCAGCTGCCCGGCAAACGCACGAACGCCGCCACGCCCGCCTCCGCGCGCGGCACCGCCACGCCCTGCGCCGCAAACGACAGGTCGATCACGCCCAATGCCAGCGCCAGCGCCGCCGCAGGCACGAAGCGGGCGGACACCACCCCGCGCAACAGCCGCGTGACCAGGACCGAGCCCACCGCCACGCCGACCGAGAACAGCGCCAGGAACAGCGCGCCGACACCCTGGCTGCCATGCAGGCTTTCCACCAGCGGCACGAACTGCTGCGTCAGGATCGCGCCCAGCGCGAAGAACCAGCTGATGCCCCAGATGGCGCGACGGAGCGGCGGCTCGGCCCGCACCGCGGCCACCATGCGCGTCGTACCGCGCAGCAGGTTGCGGTCGACGGCTGGTGCACCCGGTTCGGGCGGGGCCGGCGGGATGAAGAGGCTCGCGACGAGGCCCGCCAGCGCCACGCCGAGCAGCGCCGGCCCGGCAACATCGGTCGGCAGCAGCCCGCCCGCAATCTGGCCGAGCAGGATGGCGAGGAAGGTGCCCGCCTCGACCAGCCCGGTGCCGCCAAGCAGTTCGTGCGGGCGGAGATGCTGCGGCAGCAACGCATATTTGACCGGGCCGAACAGCGTCGAATGCGCGCCCATGGCAAACAGGACGAGGAGCAGAAGCGGCAGCGAGGCCAGCGTCAGCGCCGCCCAGCCGAGGCCCATGATGGCAACCTCGACAAGTTTCACCGCACGCGCCAGCCGTGCCTTGTCCATGCGGTCGGCCAATTGCCCAGCCACGCTTGAGAAGAGAAAATAGGGCAGGATGAACAGCCCGCCCGCCAGCGTCGCTACCAAAGCCGCCTCGTGCGGGCGCCCGCGCAGCAAGGTAAAGGCCGCCAGGAACAGCAGCGCCGAGCGAAACAGATTGTCGTTGAACGCGCCCAGGAACTGCGTCGCGAACAGCGGCAGGAAGCGGCGGCGCCCGAGCAGCGCAAATTGTGGTGCGGACATGACCGATCGCCCCCTCGCCGGATATCCGGCTGAGGAGGCGACTACACCGAAACTATTCAGTGTTCAATAAAGATCGTCGGAGCCCGGTCAGAGGTGGATGCGTGCGCCGACGCGGAACGACCGGCCGACCGGATCGAACAGGATCTGGTTGGTGCCGCCCGTATTGGACGGGCTGCGCGGCGGATCGCGATCGAGCAGGTTGGTCACGGTGCCGAACACCTCCATCCAGCGGCTGCCGGCGAGCGCGATGCGGTACGTGGTCGCCAGGTCGAGATAGAAGCGGCCGGGCACCCGGTTGTTGTTGACGCTTTGGTAGATGCCCGTCGAGGGCAGCACGGGCGCGTAGCCGTCCTGGCTGGGGTCGAGGAAATTGACCGAGTAGATGCCGCTCGGGATGTAGCGCGCGTGGCTGGTGACGGTCAGGGCGGCCTTGGTCCAGCTGACGACGCCGTCCAGCGTGTAGTCGGGCGCGCCGGGTATGGTGGTGGCGCGGAAACCCGTCTGGCCGGCGCGGTCGACGCCGTCGGGCGTGACCAGCTTGCTGACGATGTTGGCCAGCATCTGCACGCTGACATCGCCCAGGCCGCCCAGCGGCTGCCGATATTGCAGCTCGATGTCGAAGCCGCGCGTCTTGAGGCGCGCCGAGTTGAGCGTGATGTCGCGCACTTCCGTGATCACGCCCGGCGTCACCACGCCAGTGACGGGATCGGTGGTGGAGGGGTCGCGCGTCAGCAGTGCACATAGTGTCTGATTGCCGCCGGCGCAGCCCGTGGCGATCGACTGCGAGCCGATGTTGGCGATGACGTTCTTCACCTTGATGTCGTAATAGTCGACCGACAGCCGCAGCCGCCGCAGGAAGCCGCCCGTCGGCGCCAGCACCACGCCTGCGGTGAAGCTGTCCGCCTTTTCCGGGCTCAGGTTCGGGTTGGAGCCGGTGAACACGGTGGGGTTGAGGTTCTGGCCGGGCCGCGCGGGGTCGATCAGCGTCGCGGTGGTCTTGATGGAGGGGCCGCGCAATTCGTTGAGGTTGGGCGCGCGGATGTCGCGGCTCTTGGTGGCGCGCAGCCGGATGGCCTGGATCGGCTCGTACACGCCGCCGAACTTCCACGTCGTGACCGCGCCGCTGGTAGAATAATCGGTGCGGCGGATCGCGCCGTTCAGCCCCAGCGCCCAGCCCAGCGCCGACTGCTTCAGGATCGGCAGGTCGGCCTCGCCATAGGCTTCCTTGACCGCGACATGGCCGGAGCTGATCGCGGAACCGTTGAGCTGGAAATAGCCGTTTGTGCGGCTGATCGGGTCCGCATTGCCGCGGATCGAATCGCGGCGATATTCCGCGCCGACCGCCACGCCTAGCGGGCCGGCAGGCAGCTGGAACAGCTCGCCCGAGATGTTGGCGGCCACGTCATGCTGGTCGTTGCGCGTCGTCTGGAACGGGTCGCCCACGACATAGGCCTTGGCCGCCGCGCTGAAGCGCCCTTCGCCAAGCAGGTTGATCGGCACGCAGCCGTCCGTCGGGTTGGTGAGCGTCGAGCGGCAGACGATCGCGCCGGTGGCGGGGTTGCGCACCGCATCCACCGCGTTGCGCAGGTTGGGCGTGTAGACCGCGTTGCGGCCCTGCTGGTTGTAGGTGGTGCGGCCATATTCATAGCCGATGTCCCATTTCCAGCTGCCGCCGAGCGACCCCTTGAGCGCGGCCACGCCGCGATAGGTCTGGGTGGTGGTGCGGGCAGTCGCGGGGCCGATGTCGAACGTCGACCGGCCAAGGATGAAGCCGGCGATGTTGTTCTGCGTCATGGTCTGCTGGATCGCGGCGGGGATGAACGGATTGCCGCTCCGGATCGGGCCGAACAGGCTGCCATTATAGTCGCGGAACACATTGCCGATCAGCTTGCCCTCGACCCGGCCATAAGAAAGGTCGACCGTGCCGGTGATGGTGTCGGACAGGTCGGCCTGCAGGCTGGCATAGCCGACATAGCGACGCACGGGCGGCGTCAGCAGGAACGGCGTGACATAGGGGTTCCGACCCGCACCCTCCCCGCCGATCATGTAGAGCGAGCCGACATAGTCGCCATATTGGAACGGCCGCGTCGACCCGTCCGGATTGAAGGTGAGACCACGCAGCGGATCGGCGGGCGAGGTATTGCCGCGCAGCGGATCGACGATGGTCGGGTAGATGGCGCGACCTGCCGCATTGACGGAGCTGTTGATCAGGCCACCCGGCGACTGGGTGGCGACGCGCGCATCGCCCAGCACGATGAAGTTGGCCGGCTGTCCGTTGCGGCCGATGCCCGGATTGGCGACGATCGAGTTGGCGTCGCGGCACCATGCGCGCGAATTGCAGTCGTCCAGCCCGCCATTATTCTCATACTCGCCCGCGAACACGAGGTGGAGGCGGTCGCCGATCGCAGTGCCGCCCGCCACGCTGACATATTGGCTGGTATTGTCGCCGCGGGACGAGGCGCCGCCCGTGAACTCCGCGGTGAAGCCCGTGTAGCGCCGGTTGAGCACGAAATTGACCACACCCGCGACCGCGTCCGACCCGTAGGCCGCCGACGCGCCGCCGGTGACGATGTCGCTGCGCTCAACCAAGGCGGTCGGGATCAGGTTGATGTCGACCGAACCCGTGGGCGTGCTCGGCACGAAGCGGCGGCCGTCGACCAGCACCAGGGTACGCTGCGGGTTGAGGCCGCGCAGGTCGAGCAGGCGCGCGCCGATATTGCCGGGCTGGTTGGCCTGCGTGCGCGGCGACACGGTGGGGCGGAAAGCGGGCAGCTGGTTGAGCGCGTCGCCGACGTTGGTGATGACCAGCGACTTCTGCCGCTGGCTGGTGAGCACGGTAACAGGCGTCGGCGTGTTGAAGCCGCCTGCGATGCGCGTGCCGGTGACGACGATGTCGGCGGCGCCCCCTGGAGCTGCAGGCTGCGCCGCGAGCGTGGAAGCGGGGGCGGCGGCCGCGTTCTCGGGCGCGGGAACGGTCGGGGCGTCCGCAGGCGGCGGCGTGGCGGAGGTGCTCTGCGCATGCGCGACGCCGGCCAGCAGGGCGGCCATCATGGCCGTGCCGGCCCGCATCCGCAGATTGGTCTCGTGTGCGCGTCGCATGCAGCCTCTCCCCAACTAGTCTGGTATTCCAGCTTGGGAAACTGCTATGGTCAGTTCTTACTCAAGTCAACTCTGTCGATTGCTCGCCGGCGAGCAGGCTGGCATAATCGCGGGCGCGATAGATGCGGCGCGAGGAGCGGCCGCTCGACCAGCTGGCGCGCGACTGGAACTCCTTGGTGCGCTCCACATGCGCGCGCAGCAGGCGTACCGCTTTGGCCGTCTGCCCGCGCTCCAGGAGATCGAGCATCTGCAGATGCTCCTCGTACGCGCGGTTGCGGTAATGCGCCGTGTCCATGAAGCGGTAGCGCAATGCCTCCACCAGCAGCGACACGTCGGCGTAGGCGGCCGACAGGTAGGCGTTGCCGGCATGCGCGATGAAGGCGAGGTGGAAGGCCGTGTCCCACTTCTTCATCTCGGCGGTGGAACTGCCCGCCCACAGGCCGCGCATATGCTCCACGATGCGCGCGAGGTCCGCGACGAAGCCCGCCGCGTCGCGCTCCATCGACAGGAGCACGCCCTGCTCCTCCAGCATGTGGCGGAACTCGGACAGCTCGACGATCTGCTGCTGCGTCGGGCTGAACACGTAGGTACCCGATTGCGGCACGATTTCGACAAGGCCGCGGACCTGCAATTCCTTGATGGCGTTGCGCACGGGCGACTTGCTCATGCCGAGCGCGCGGGCGAGCTCCACTTCCGACAGCGGCTCGCCCAGGTCCAGCCGGCCGTCGACGATGGCGGAGCTGATCCGGAGATAGGCGATCCGTGCGAGGCTGTTCTGCTCGTCCGTGTCGTCCGCCATCATCCCGCCCGCAGAAGCGCCCCGGCGATCGCCTGGCCGAGTTCGGCCGTGGTGCTGCGCCCGCCGAGGTCGGGGGTCAAGGGGCCGTTTTCCGCGCCCAGCACCGCCTCTACCGCGCGCATCACCGCGGCGGCGGCCTCGCCCTCGCCCAGATGCTCCAGCATCATCGCCGCCGACCAGATCTGGCCGATGGGGTTAGCGATGCCATGGCCGGCAATGTCGGGGGCGGAGCCGTGGACGGGCTCGAACATGGAAGGATGGCGGCGCTCGGGGTTGATGTTGGCGGACGGCGCCACCGCGATCGTGCCGGTGATGCCGGGACCGAGATCGGACAGGATGTCGCCGAACAGGTTCGATCCCACCACCACGTCGAACCGCTCGGGGCTCATCACGAAGCGGGCGGCGAGGATGTCGATGTGGTACTGGTCGGTGCGCACCTCGGGATATTCGGCGCCGACCGCGGCGAACCGCTCGTCCCAGAAGGGCATCGAATGGTAGATGCCGTTCGACTTGGTGGCGGACGTCACGTGCGGGCGCCCGAGCCGCCGGGCGAGATCGAAGGCGTAGCGCAGGATGCGGTCGGTGCCGGTTCGCGTGAACACCGCCTCCTGGATCACCATTTCGTGGGCCGTGCCCGTGCCGAAGCGACCGCCGAGTTGCGAATATTCACCCTCGCTATTCTCGCGCACGATCCAGAAGTCGATGTCGCCGACCTTCTTGTCACGCAGCGGCGGCACGATGCCGGGCAGCAGGCGGACGGGCCGCAGGTTCACATATTGGTCGAACTCGCGCCGGATCGGGATCAGCAGCCCCCAGAGCGAGATGTGGTCGGGCACGCCGGGGTAGCCGACCGCGCCCAGGAAGATCGCGTCATGGTCGGAAAGCCTGGCGATGCCGTCCTCGGGCATCATCCGGCCGGTCGCCTTGTACGTCTCGCAGCTCCAGTCGAACTCGGCATAGCGCAGCTCGAAGCCGAAGCGCGCGGCGGCGGCGTCGAGCACGCGGCGGCCCTCCGGCACCACCTCGCGGCCGATGCCGTCGCCGGGGATGCAGGCGATGGAGTAGCGGGCCATCAGATGCAGCGCCCGCCATCCACCTCCAGGCAGGCGCCCGTGATGAGGTCGGACTCGTCGGACGCGAGGAAGGCGGCGGCATGCGCGATGTCGCGCGGCGTGCTGAAGCGGCCGAGGGGGATGGTCGAGATGATCTTGGCGCGGTTCTCCGGATTGTCCTCGCCGGGGAGCAGGCCCGCCAGCATGGCGGTGTCGCCCATTACCGGATTGATCGCGTTCACACGGATGCTGTCGGGGGCGAGTTCGGCCGCCATCGACTTGGTGAGCGTGATCACCGCGCCCTTGGAGCCGTTATACCAGGTGAGGCCCGGCCGCGGGCGGATGCCGGCGGTGGACGCGATGTTGACGAAAGTGCCGCGGCCGCGCGCACGCATCTGCGGCACGAAGGCGATCGCGGACAGATAGATGCTCTTGACGTTGGTCGCGAAGACGCGATCGAAGGTCGCTTCGTCGACGTCGAGCAACGGCGCGTTCTTGTGCGTGATGCCGGCATTGTTGACGACCACGTCGGCGCCCCCGAATGCCTCCGCCACCTCGCCCGCGAGCCGGGCCATGTCCGCGCCCGAGCCGACGTCGGCCGCGAACGCGATGCCCCCGATGTCGGCGGCGACGCGCTCGGCCGCGTCCCGGCGCAGGTCCACCACCGCGACCCGGCCGCCTTCCTCCGCGAAGCGCCGCGCGATGCCCTCGCCAAAGCCCCCACCTGCGCCCGTCACCACGACCACCTTGCCGTCGAACCGCATGCCCCCTCCTTCAGCCCAGTCCGCCGACGCAGACATATTTGGTTTCGAGATAGTCCTCGATGCCGTAGCGCGAGCCTTCGCGCCCCAGCCCCGATTGCTTGACGCCGCCGAATGGCGCGACCGCGGTCGAGATGATGCCCTCGTTGAGGCCGACGATGCCGAACTCCAGCGCTTCCACCACGCGCCAGCTGCGCGCGAGATCGCGCGTGAAGACATAGGCGGCGAGGCCGGATTCGGTGTCGTTGGCCTGCGCGATGACGTCCGCCTCGTCGGTAAAGCGGATGAGCGGCGCCACCGGGCCGAACGTCTCCTCCGAAAGAAGCAGGCTGCCCGCCCCCACGTCCGCCAGGATCGTTGGACGGTAAAAGAGCCCTCCCAAAGCGTGGCGCTCACCCCCGGTTACGACCCGTGCGCCGTGCGCCAGCGCGTCGGCGACGTGCGCCTCCACCTTGTCGAGCGCGGCTTGGTTGATGAGCGGGCCGACCGTCACGCCCGCGTCGAGGCCGTTGCCGACCTGCAAGGCGTCCACCGCCGCCTCGAGCCGTTCGGCGAAGGCGTCGAAGACGGCATCGTGAACGAAGATGCGGTTGGCGCAGACGCAGGTCTGGCCGGCATTGCGGAACTTGGACGCCATCGCGCCGGCGACCGCGAGATCGAGGTCGGCGTCGTCGAACACGATGAGCGGCGCATTGCCGCCGAGTTCGAGCGACACCTTCTTCACCGTGTCCGCCGATTGCCGCAGCAGGAGGCGGCCGACGGGCGTGGAACCGGTGAAGCTGATCTTGCGCACGAGGGGGCTGGCAGTGAGCGTGCCGCCGACCGCGGCGGCATCGCCCGTCACGATGTTGAGCACGCCCGGCGGCAGGCCTGCTTCCTCGCCCAGCACGCCCAAGGCCAGCGCGGACAGCGGCGTCGCAGGCGCGGGCTTGACGACGATGGTGCAGCCTGCCGCCAGCGCCGCGCCCGCCTTGCGCGTGATCATCGCGTTGGGGAAGTTCCACGGCGTGATCGCGCCGACCACGCCCACCGGCTGCTTCAGCACCATGATGCGGCGGCCGGGCATGGGCGCGGGGATGATGTCGCCGTAGACGCGCTTGGCCTCCTCCCCGAACCATTGCAGGAAGGAGGCGCCATAGGCCACCTCGCCGCGCGCCTCAGCCAAGGGCTTGCCCTGCTCCAGCGTCATGAGGCGCGCGAGGTCGTCCTGCGCGGCCATGCACAGCTCGAACCAGCGGTGGAGTATGCGCGCCCGCTCCTCGGCGGTGCGGCCCGCCCAGCCGGGGAGGGCCGCGGCGGCGGCGTCGATCGCGCGCCCGGTCTCGGCCGCGCCGCATTCGGGCACCGTCGCCAGCAGCGCGCCGTCGGCGGGCGAGCGCACCTCCGCGGTGCCGCCGCCGTCCGCAGCGATCCACGCACCGCCGACGAGGCACGCCTCGCGCAGCAGATCGGGACGGGCCAGGCCGGGGTCGATGCGCGTCATCAGGCGATCCTGTTGGCGGGGGTCTCGCCGCGCTGGAGGGCGGCCACGCCGTCGAGCAGCATGAAGCCCATCGCGTCGCGCGTGGCGGTGGTGGCGCTGCCGATATGCGGCGTCAGGAAGGCGTTGGGCAGCGACAGGTAGCGCGGATCGAGCGCGGGCTCGCCCCGGAACACGTCGAGCCCGGCGGCGAACAGGCGGCCGGTCGAGAGCGCGTCCACCAGCGCATCGTCGTCGACCAGGTCGCCGCGCGACACGTTCACCACGATCGCGTCCTGCGGCAGCCGCGCGATCCGCTCGCGCGTCAGCCAGCCCGCATTGCCGCCGCCGCCGGGCGCGCACAGGCACAGCACGTCGCTGTGCGCCAGCAGCGCATCGGCATCCGCATGGTAGGTGGCGCCCGCCTCCAGCTCCGGATCAAGCCGGCGGCGGTTATGGTAGTGGACCGTCATGCCGAAGCCCGCGGCGCGGGCCGCCACCTCGCGCCCGATGCGGCCCAGGCCGAGGATGCCGAGCCGCCGCCCATTGAGACCGAGGCCGAGCAACTGCGTCGGCGCCCAGCCCGGCCACCGGCCGGAACGGACCAGCGCGCCCGCCTCCTGCCCCCGCCGCGCGGCACCCAGGATCAGCAGCCAGGCAAGCTCGCCGCATGCGACGCTGAGCACGTCGGGCGTGTACACGACCGACACGCCCGCCGCCTGCGCCGCGGGGAGATCGATATGCTCGACGCCGACCGACAGCGTGGCGATCGCGCGCAGGCGGGGCGCGAGCGCCGCGATCACGTCCGCATCGACGCGCTCGGTCACCGACACGAATAGATAGTCCGTGCTAGCGGCGGCCGCGGCGAGCGCGGAACCGCCGATGGGGCAATCGGCCTCGTTCACCGTCAGCGCGAACCGCTCCTCCAGCGCCGCCATGACGCGGGGCGTGAAGCGGCGGGCGACATAGGCGCGGGGACGAGACGGTGCGTCGGACGAGGTCACATCCAGGGTCTTAGAAGAGGCGGACACGGAAGCCAAGCTGGAATGGCAGTTTGCGTGCTGTCAATTTGTCAGCCCGCGCTCTTCTCCCCTGCATCCATGCGCACGCCGTGCGCCTCCGGCCCGAGCGCCAAGAGCGCCGAGATGGCCAAGGCTGCGCACAAGGCGACGGAGGCGAGCGCCAGCCCGTAGCTGCCGCCGCGCTCCGCGATGAGCGCCTGGATGACGAGGTTGCTCGACGCGACGAGATTGCCGAGCTGGTAGACCGTGCCGGGAAAGGTGCCGCGCGCTTCCGCCGGCGACAATTCGTTCAGATGCGCCGGAATCACGCTCCATGCGCCCTGGACGAAGAAGTTGATCAGGAACGCGCCCGCCGCGAGCAGCGCCACGCTGGGCGAGAAGGCCCACAGCCAGATGGTGGGCACGGCGAGCAAGGCGCTGGTGATCATGGCGCGCCGCCGCCCCCAACGCTGGCTGAGCGTGCCGAACAGGAAGCAGCCGAGGATCGCGCCGACATTGTAGAGGATGGCGATAGCGCTGACCGCGTGCGGCCCGAGGCCGTGCTGCTTCTGCAGGAAGGTGGGGTAGAGATCCTGCGTACCGTGGCTGAAGAAGTTGAACGCTGTCATCAGGATGACCGCGTAAAGCGCGAGCTTCCAATGCCGTCGGAGCACGGCGCCGAGCGGCACGCGCACACGGTCCGCTCGCGCGAAGATAGGCGATTCGGGTACGGTCGCGCGAACATAGGGGATCAGCAGCGCGGCCGGCACGATGCCCGCCATGAACAGGCCGCGCCAGCCGACGCTGGTGTAGATCAGCCCGTAGACGACCGACGCGCACAGATAGCCCGACGAATAGCCCGATTGCAGCAGCCCGGACACGAAGCCGCGCGCGGATGCGGGGATCGTCTCCATGGAGAGCGAGGCGCCGATGCCCCACACGCCGCCCATGCCGATGCCGAACAGCGCGCGCACGATCATGAAGGTGGCAAGGTTGGGCACGAATGCGGTGGCGAAGCTCAACAGCGAGAAGACCGCGATGTTGAGCATCAGGATCGGCCGCCGCCCATAATGGTCGGCCAGCCGCCCGAACAGGAACGCGCCCACCGGCCGCAGCGCGAGCGTGAGCGTGACCGCGACCGAGATGGTGGGCGTGCCCACGCCGAACTCGGCGGCGATGTCGCGGATCACGAACACCAGCAGGAAAAAGTCGAGCGCGTCGAGCGTCCAGCCGAGATAGCTGGCCGTCACCACGTGGCGCTGGGCGGACGTCCAGCGCGTTCGGACGGGTGCGGCGCTGGCCATCCTATTTCCCCCTGGGATCGGCGGCGCTGGTGCCGGTCGGCCAGACGCGCGGGCCGTAACTGGGCAGCGGCCGGCCCGCCTCGTACGCGCCGAGATCGGGCGCCCGGCCGGCAAAGCCGTCGTTGATGTTCGGCAGCACCTCGCCCTTGTCGATCGCGGCACTGCCGCGCCGCAGCCGGAAATCGAGGTCCGCCCCACGGTACAGGCGCGTCACGTTTGAGCGATCGGGTGCCGCCACCTTCTGGAACACGTCATAGTCGACAGCCACGCTATGCCGGTCCTGCCCGGTCGCTGCGGCATAAGCGCGCAGGCTTGCGTAGCGGCGCGTGACGAGCGGGTGGAGATAGTCGGCGGGTGTGGCGAAAGCGGGCGAGGTCCACTCGAACGATGCCTCCGCGCCCGGATTGGGCCGGAAGCCGTTATGGTCGGAACTGGAGTAATTGGTGAAGGTGCTGAAGTTCCACAGCGTGGGGTTCCAGCCGTCGCCCACGAACAGGTTGTTGCGGAAGTGCGTGTTGGACACGGGGCCGAACAGGCGCCCCTGGCCGACGAAGCTGTTATGGAAGAACAGCACGCCCGCGGGCGTATCGACGAACTTGATCGGTCCGCCGACCAGAGTGTTGTAGGAGACGTTGCGGTAGAAATAGGCCGGCCCGCCGAAGATCGGCTGCGCGCTGAAGCCGCCGGTGGCGGCGTTGAGGCAGCGGTTCTCGAACACGCGCACATTGTGTGCCGACCCGTCCGCCTCGATGCAATTGTCGTCGATGTTGGAGATGTCGTTGCCGTAGAAGTCGATCGAGACGGGCTGCCGCTCGGGATCGGCGCTCGGCGTGCCGTAGGTCGACACGTCGATGCCGTCGTGCCAGCCTTCGACATGGTTGTAGGCGACGACATGGCCCTGGCCATAGACCTTGACCGCATATTCGCTGTCGAGCCGCGCGGGCGCGCCGGGCACGTCCTTCCACATCTCCGCCGGCCACCAGCCGATCAGCCGGTCGAGCGGGTGGCGGCCGATGAACACGTTGTCCGCGATGTAGAAGTCGCGCGATCCCGCCCACTCGTCCTGCACGACGCGGCCGACGTCGATCGCGAGCGAACGGACGAGCGTGAAGCCGCTCGCGCCGGCGATGTTCTTCTGGCCGAGCAGGAAGGCGATGTTGGTGCCGCGGACGGTGATCCCCTCGAAATAATTGTAGTTGGCGGCGAGCAGGTTGAAGAGATTGTGGTTGCCGGCGCCGTCGAACACGACCTCGCCATCGCCCGCCGCCTTGATCGCGATCGGGCGATCGGGCGTACCGCTGGCGGTGAGGTAATAGGTGCCGTCGAACGGCGTGCCGTAGCCGGCGAACTTGGGATCGAAGCCGCCGTAAGCGAGGCGATCGTCCCGGTAGGTGCCGGCATGGACCAGGATCGTGTCGCCGGGCGCCACGCGCGGCGGCATCGCGATTGAATGGTCCGACTGGTCGGAGCCGCGGAAATAGGCCGCCATCAGGCCGGTGAAGGCGGGCTCCTGCTTCGGTCCGGTCCAGCCATAGGGGTAGACGTGGTAGGTCTGCCCGCCCCCGGCCGGCCGGGGCACGGAGCGCGTGCGGACGGTGGCGACACGCTCGGCGGTGCCGCTCACTCCATCGGGGTCGGACAGGCGAAGGCGCACTTCATAATCGGTGTCGGGCTGAAGGTTGAGCACGCTGCCGGCGAAGCCGTTGGGGGCGACATATTCGTAATAATGGTCGTCGCCATGGCGGGGCTTGCCGCCGCGCACGACCTCGCCTTGCAGGCGCAGCATCGGCAGGCCCGTGCGCCACGCAGCCTCGCCCCGGCGACGGTAGGCGACCGCGACCGCGGCGTTGCGGTTGTCGTCGCCCGACACGTCCCATTCGAAGCCAAGCGACAGGAGGGTGGATGGCTCGATCCGAAACGCGCCGGCGGCGACGGGGGCCGCGGCCGGGGCCGGGACCGCCGCGGTGAGCAGCATTGCGGCGAGCAGCCGTTTTCTGGCACACCCTGCTTTCATCCCATCCTCCCCGATGGCTTGCCCTGACAGCAACTGGCAGGTCAGTATCGACGCGCCGGCTGGAGCACAAGCCCGACCTCGGTCGCTCCAAATTGTAATACTGGTGTTCCAGCTTGCCTTGGATGACCATCCACGGCATGCCGTAGACGGAGAGGATGGAGGGGGCCGATGCAGTGGAAGCGGGGATTGGTCGCGGTGCTGGCGTGGCCTGCGCTGGCCGGTGCCGATCCGGTACGCACCATGCTGCAGCAGGGCGACCTGCCGGCCGGGCCGCACGCCGTCACGCTCGGCCGCGTGCTGCTCCATGGCGGCGAGGCGCCCGCCTGGCACGTCCATGCCGGGATCGAGACGGGCTACATCCTGTCCGGCCAGGTAGTGATGGCGGTAGAAGGGCGGCCCGACGCGACGCTGCGGCCCGGCGACAGCTTCCTTGTGCCGCGTGGCGTTCCTCATGGCGCGCGCGCGGTGGGCGGTGACGCCACGCTGATGGCAACGTGGGTCGTGGACACGGGCGCGCCACTGTCCAGCCCGGTCGCGGGGCCGCGCTAGGCCATGCGCATCACGGGCATTGAGCTGCTGCACGCGGACGGCGGCTGGCGCACGATCTCGTTCGTGAAGCTTTCAACCGACGAGGAGCTCGTCGGCTGGTCCGAATATGTCGAGACGGTGTGGAACCCCGGCCTGTCGCCCGCGATCGCGGCGCTTGCGCAGCATGCGATAGGCGAGGACCCGCGCGCCTATCTGGCGCTGTCCACGCGATTGCAGATTGCGGGCCGGCTGGCGGCGGGCGGGCTGTTGCACCAGGCCGCGGCGGCGATCGAGAATGCGGCGATCGACGTTGCGGCCAAAGCGGCGGGCGTGCCCGCATGGCGGCTGCTGGGCGGGCCGCTGCGGACGAGCATACCGCTCTACTGGTCGCATGCGGGCGTGTTCCGCGCGACCAACCCGCGCGTGTTCGACAATCTGGTGGGCACGCCGCCGCTGACCGACGTGGCGGGTTTCCGCGCGGTGGGGGCGGAGGCACGCGCGGCGGGGTTCACCGCGCTCAAGACCAACCCCGTGGTTTTCACGGGAGGCGGCGCGGTGATGCCCAATCCCGGCTTCCGCCCGTCTGCCGACCATGATCCGTCGGGCAGCGGCCGCGACTATCGGCTGGCGGCGCTGGGCGCACAGCTCGCGGCGCTGCGCGAGGGCGCAGGGCCCGACATGGACATCATGCTCGACCTCAACTTCTCGCTGCGGGGCGCGGGATTGAGGCGGGTGACGGACGCGCTCGACGGCCTGGGCCTGGCCTGGCTGGAGATGGACGGCGACGTGCCCGAAGCGCTGGCCGAGTTGCGCGGACGTCTGCTGACACCCGTCGCCTCGCTGGAATCGCTGCACGGGCTGGTCGAGTACCGGCCATGGCTGGAGGCGCGCGCGGCGGACGTGGCGATCGTGGACCCGAGCTGGAACGGCGTGCTCCAATCGCTGCGCATCGCGGCGCACGCCGACGCGCTGGGCACGCCTGTCGCCGCGCACAATTGCTACGGCCATCTCGGCGACCGCATGGCGGCGGCGTTCTGCGCGTGCGTGCCCAACCTTCAGGTGATGGAGATCGAATGGGACGACGTGCCGTGGCACGACGATCTCGTCACCTGCCCGGCGGCGATCGAAGGCGGCCGCCTGCTGCTGGACGAACGGCCGGGCTGGGGCTGCGACGTGGTGGAGGAGGCGGTGCGCGCGCACCCGCCCAAGGCGGACCCCTTCCGCCCGTGGCTGACGCAATGAGCGACGCCGACTGGCCCCGCCCGGCCGCCGCGCGCTGGACGCTCGCGCTCCTCATGCTGGGCACGGCGGTGGGCACGATCGACCGCAGCGTGATCTCGCTGCTGGTAGGTCCGATCAAGCGCGACTTCGCGATGACGGACACGCAGTTCAGCCTGGTGACGGGCTTCGCTTTCGTGTTCTTCTACGCGATCGTCGGCCTGCCCGTGTCGCGCCTGGCGGACGTGTACAGCCGGCGGTTGATCATCGCCTGCTCCATGCTGTTCTGGGGCACGTCGACGATGGCGTGCGGGCTCGCCGGTTCCTACACTCAATTGTTCTGGGCGCGCGTCGGCGTGGGCGCGGGCGAGAGCGCCTTTTCGCCCGCCACCTATTCGGTGGTGACCGACAGCTTTCGGCCCGCGCGCCTGCCGGCCGCGATGGCGATGCTGGGCATCGGCTTCACGCTGGGACAGGCGTTCGCCAATTTCGTTGGTGGCGCGCTCGTCCACCTGCTGGAGGGAACGAACGGGATCGATCTGCCGCTGTTCGGGCATATCCGTTCATGGCAGCTCGTCTTCCTGGCGACGGGCGCGCCCGCCTTGCTGCTGGCGCTGCTGATGGCGACCGCGCACGAGCCGACGCGCAAGGGCTTCCGCGACAAGGGCCTGCGCGAACGGCGGCGCGCGGTGCCGCTCAAGGAGCTCGGCCGCTATGTCGCGGGCGAGTGGCGCGTGCTGGTACCGATGTTCACCGTGCTGGCGGTCAACGTCATCGTCAATTTCGGCATGACCATCTGGGTGCCCGCCACCTTCACGCGCAGCTTCGGCTGGACGATCGGGCAGGCGGCGCTGGCGATCGGCCTCGTCGCGCTGATCGCCGCGCCTGCGGGCCTGTGGCTGGGCGTGCGCGTCGCGGCGCGGTTCGCCGCGCGCGGGCGGGCGGACGCCAACCTGCGCGTGCTGGCGATCGCGACAAGCTGTTCGGTGCCGCTGGTGATCCTGTTCGCCGCCGCGCCCACCGCGTGGACCGCGCTCGCCTGCTTCGCGGCCAGCCAATTTTTCTATTACCTGGGGCAAGCGCCCAACAATGCGGCCTTGCAGATGATCGTGCCCAACGAAATGCGCGGCCAGGTGCGTGCGATCTACCAGTTCGTGTTCAATGTCGTCGGCTATGGCCTGGGGCCGCTGGTGGTGGCCCTGTTCACCGACCGGCTGTTCGGCGGCGAGCAATATCTGCGCGCGTCCATCGGGCTGATGGCGGCGTGCCTGGGGCCGATCGCAATCGCGGCCGGATGGGCGGCGCTGCGCCCGTACACCCACGTCCTCGCCCGCACGCGCGCCTGGAGCTGAGCACGCCGCCCACCGGCAGCAGACCCAGGGCACGTCGAGCCGCCAGCGCGGTTGGGCGCCGACGGCCGCGGAGCAGACCCAGCGCAGGACGCCCGGCCAGCAGCACGTCGGCCTCGGGCGGCTCCGCCCAGGGCACATGGTCGGGCAGCGCAATTACTGTCAGGCCGCACGGCAGCGCCGGCAGATCGGCGTCGAAGCGCGCGAACGGGCTGGCGACGATGGGCGGCCGGCTCACGGCGCGATGCCCAGCCCGTCGCCATCCCGGCCCACGGCCAGCCGCCGCCGCACGCGGCCGGTGGCAAGGTCCACCTCCGCCACCCGGTCGGGCCCGGTTTCGGCCACGAACAGCCGGCGTCCGTCGCGTGAGAAGAGGATGGTCACCTGTTCCGCGCCCTTGCCGCCGCCGAGATCGATCGTCCGCCGGACCTGGCGCGTGGCGACGTCGATCAGGCTCAGCGTGCCGTCGCCATTGTTGCTGGTGACGGCGGTGCGGCCGTCCGGCGCCACCGCGATGCGGATCGGCGTCGGCCCGACCGCTACGGTGCCCAGCGGGCGAAAGCTGCTGGTGGAGACGATGCGGACGCGCGCGCCGTCATTGTCGCCGATCCACAGCTCCCGTCCGTCGCGGGCGAGCGCGATCCCCTCCGCCGTGCCGCCGACCGCGATGTCGCGCAGCCGGACGCCGCGCGCGAGATCGAGCACGCCGACGCTGCCCGCGCGCATGTTGGCGACATAGGCTCGCCGGCCGTCGGCGCTCACCGCCACCATGTGTGATCCCGCCCCGGTCGGAATGGCGGTCACCGCGCCATCCGGCCGGATCACCGCGAGCGACCGGCTACCTTCGGCGGTCACGACCAGCCGCCCGTCGCGCAGCCATGCCAGCCCGTGCGGACGCGCCTGTGGCGCCAGATCGATCGTGCGCAGCCGCACCGCGCGCCGTACGTCGAAGATGTCGATGGTCGTGCCGCCATAGGCGACCACCGCCGCGTGGCGACCATCGGGGGAAATGGCGACCTCGTGCGGCATGCGGCCGGTCGCGAGCCGCGCCCTTTCACGTCCCGTGGTCAGATCGACGAAGCTGACGGTGTCGTCCCCCTTGTTGCCGACGACCAGCGTTTCGGCGGCGGCCGGTGCGGCGGCGAGCAGGACGATGGGGATCAGCGCGCGGATCATCCGTGCTCTCCTTCTGGTGCGGATGAACGGTGGCGCCTGCCCGCCGTGATGTCACGCGTTCGATGGAGAGGGCGGTATTGAGATGGGCTCCCGCGAGACGGTTCAGCCAAGCGCGTCGCGAACCAGCGCCGCGGCACGTGCGGCGACGTGCGGGCCGGTGTCGCCCAGCATCGTCGCGGCGAAGCGCGCCTGCGCGTCCGCATAGCCGGCGTGATGGTCGGCGGCGTGGGCGAGGGCGGTGGGCAGCGCATCGAGCCGGTCGACCACCTCGCCGCACGCCCAGAAGCCGTGGTCGCCCGCTGCGCGCCAGTCGAGCCGGTCGGGATTGAGGAACACGCAGGGGCGCGGGCGCGCGAGATATTCCACCACCTGGCTCGACGTGTCGCCCAGATAAAGGTCGGCGGCCGCGGTGTAGCTGCCGTCCACGCCCGCGAAGCTGCCCGTGTCGACATGGACATGGGGCAGCTGCGCCACCTCCGCCAGCGCTGCCTGCGCGTCGCGGTCGCGCTCGAACAGGCGCTGGTGCGGCGCGAGGATGACGTTCCAGCCCTCCTGCGCGACGAGCATCGCCACCACCTGCCGCCCCCACGCCCACCAGGACGAGCGGGAGCGTTGCCAGTGCGGCGTGTAGAGCAGCACCGGCTTGCGCTCCGGAAACAGCGCCGCGGCGGGCGTGCGCTGGCGAAAAGCCGACTTGACGTAGCCGGTGACGAACAGCCGCGTGGGGTCGAGCCCGTGCGCCAGCAGCGCGTCGCGCTCGGCCGCGCTGGAGGTGAAGGTGCGCCACGCCGCGCGCCGCCGCCGGTCGCTGCGCGCGCTCATCGAGCCCGAACCGTGGCTGGTCTTGACGAAGCGCGTGGGGTGAAAGGGAGCCACGCGCGGCAGCCACAGGCTGGTCTGTTCGGCGCACACCGCCACGCGCGTGCCGAGCAGGCGCGGCGCGAGACGGGCCAGCATCGGCAGCTTGGCCGGCAGGCGCGGGTTGCGCCCGTCCGCGCCACCATCAGGGCGGAATCCAGGCGCGCGGCGCAGACGCATGGAGGGCATGTCCGCGCTCCACGCGCCCAGCAGCGCCTCGTGCGTGGTGCTCGCCACCCACAGGTCGATGGGGAGCGCAGGGTCGAGCACGGCCAGCGCTTCCGCGATGGGCCACAGGTGCGGCACGAGCAGCGTTTCGCCCAGGAACAGGAAGGCGACGCGGCTCACCGCCGGCGCCACCGCTCGATATCCTCCGGCCGGTCGATCTCGATCCACAGCGGGCTGTCGGTGACCAGCGCCTGCACCTGGCCCGCCGCGGCAAGGCGATCCACCACCTGGTGGTGAAACGCCTGCGCGCCACCGTCGCCGCGGATCACGGCCGCCAACGCCGCGCGATACTCGCGCGGGCCGTCGCCGGTCGCCACCACCACGCCCAGCGAGCGGTGGGTGGCGGCATGCTCGTCCAGCGCCTTGCCGACCGCGGCGACCGCGTCGCCCGCCACCACCACGCGCATGTCGTCATGCGCGAACAGCCGCGCGCGCTCCACCAGCAGCGCCACGCCCGGCCGCGCGGCGGCGAGCGCCGCCGCCAGCAGGGCGGGCGCAAGGATGGTGTCGCCATTGAGGATGACGAAAGGCTGGTCCAGCGCCGGCCCCGCCGCCCATACGCTGCCGATGCTGCTCGACACCGCCCAGAAGGGGTTGAGCACAAGGTCCGGCCGGCCGCCCTTCGGCAGCGCCGCCACATGCGCCTCCAGCCGGTCGAAGCGGTAGCCGCCGACCACGGTGACCTGCCTCACCCCCGCCTGGCCGAGCGCGTCGAGCTGATGGTCGAGGATGGCGCGGCCCTCCACCGGCACCAGCGCCTTGGGATGGTCGCGCGTGAACGGCAGCAGCCGCGTGCCCTGCCCCGCCGCCAGGATGATCGCCCTCATGGGTGGGGCCCTAGCCAATCCTCCCCGGCACGGGGAGGGGGACCATGCGCAGCATGGTGAAGGGGCAGCCGCAGGGGCCGTCGCGTGTGGCTGCCCCTCCACCACCGCCTGCGGCCCACGGCTTGCTCCGCAAGCCGGCTCCGCGGCTGCGACATGCCCCCGGCATGTCGCTGATCGCAGCTCGCCCCTCCCCGTTCCGGGCAGGAGCTGGTAGAACCGTCCGAAAGACGGGGGAGGAACGGATGGGGCGGCCGGGATGGGCGTTGTTCCTGCTGACCGGCATTTCGGTCGCGGGCTTCATCGACCGCATCGTCATGCAGGTGCTGGTGGAGCCGGTGAAGCGCGAGTTCGCGCTCACCGACCTCCAGATCGGGCTGGTCACCGGCCTCGCCTTTGCGCTCCTCAACGTGGTGCTGGGCCTGGCCGTCGCCCGCCAGGCCGAACGGCGGCCCCGCTTGCCATTCGTATGGATCGGCACGCTGCTGTGGTCGGCCGCGACCGCGCTGTGCGGGGCGGCGGGCAGCTTCGGCGCGTTGCTCGCCGCGCGTGTCGGCGTGGGCGTGGGCGAGGCGGTGGGACTGCCGGCGGCGACCTCCATCGTGTCGGACCTCTACCCGCGCGCCCGGCGCGCGACCGCGGTGTCGGCGCTCAATCTCGCGCCGCCGATCGGCGCGTTCCTGGGCTCGGCGGGCGGCGCGATGATGGCGCAGGCCTATGGCTGGCGTTCGGCATTCCTGCTGGCGGCGGTGCCGGGGCTGCTCTTCGCCGGCCTGCTGGCGGCGACGGTGACCGAGCCTGTGCGCGGGCGGCACGATGCGCTGGAGCCGGGCAGCACGGAGGCGGTGCCGCCACTGGCGGCCGTGCTGCGGCGGTTCGCGGTGCGGCGCTCGCTCACGCACCTGCTGGCGGGGTCGGCGATCGTGTCCATGGCCGGGTTCGCGGTGAACGCTTTCCTGGCCGCATTCCTGCTGCGCCGCTTCGGCTTCAGCGTGGGCGAGGCAGGCGTGATCGCCGGGCTGATTGCCAGCGTGCCGGCGACGGTAAGCGTGATCGGCGGCGGCTGGCTGTGCGACCGCCTCGGCGCGCGCGATCCCCGCGCCTATGCGCTGGTGCCAGGCATGGCGGCGCTGGCGACGGCGCCGCTCTATGCGCTTGCCGTGACGCGCGATGGAGCGGCCGCGGCGATCGCGCTGCTTGGCGTCACTGCGCTGGTCCAGTACGTCTACATCGGCGTCACCGCGGGCACGATCCAGAACCAGATGCACCCGCGCATGCGCGCGTCGGCCTATGCGATCACCGGGCTGATTTACTCGCTGATCGGCGGCGCGGTGGGGCCGATGCTGCTCGGCTGGCTGAGCGATACGTTGGCCCCCGCCGGGCGGGCGGATGCGGGCGCCGTCGGTCTCGAGTATGCGCTGGTGGCGATGACGGCCTTCTACCTGTGGGGCGGCGTGCACTACCTCCTGGCGAGCCGCCACTTGCCCGGCGACCTCGCCCGGCCCGTGGACGAGGGCTGACCAGCACCAACTCCGTTCTCAGGTGCGATGCTCGCTCACCACGCGGCGGACCGTGCCCGAGGACGCGCGCATGACGATGCTTTCCGTCCGCACCAGCCCCTTGCGGCGCCGCACGCCCGCCAGCAGCGAGCCGTCCGTCACCCCCGTGGCCGCAAAGATCGCATCGCCGCGGACGAGGTCGGGCAGGCGGTAGATGCGGTCGAGGTCGGTCACGCCCCAGCGCCGGGCCCGCGCACGTTCATCCTCATTGCGGAACACCAGCCGCCCCTGGAACTGCCCGCCAACGCAGGCAAGCGCGGCGGCCGCCAGCACGCCTTCCGGCGCGCCGCCCTGGCCCAGGTAGATGTCGATACCCGTATCGGGATCCGTGCAGGCGATCACCCCCGCCACGTCGCCGTCGGGGATCAGCCTGACCCCGCAGCCGACGCCGCGCAATTCCGCCACCAGCTTCTCGTGGCGCGGGCGGTCGAGCACGCAGGCGACGATGTCGGACGGGCTCACGCCCTTGGCCTGGGCCAGCGCGCGGACATTGTCGGTGGCCGACCGGTCGAGCCCGACCACGCCTTCGGCGAAGCCCGGCCCGATCGCCAGCTTATCCATGTAGACGTCGGGGGCGTTCAGGAGGCAGCCCTGTTCGGCGATGGCCAGCACGGCCAGCGCATTGGGGCTGCCCTTGGCGGTCAGCGTCGTGCCTTCCAGCGGATCGAGCGCGATGTCGATGCGGGGCGCGTCCGCGCCGCCGCGGCCGACCTTCTCGCCGATGAACAGCATGGGCGCCTCGTCGCGCTCGCCCTCGCCGATCACCACCGTGCCGTCCATCGGCAGTTCGTTGAAGGCGTCGCGCATCGCCTCCACCGCCGCCTGGTCCGCCGCCTTCTCGTCGCCGCGGCCGATCAGCGCCGCGGCCGCGATCGCCGCCGCTTCGGTGACGCGCACCATCTCCAACACCAGCACGCGGTCCAGCGTGTTCTCCGCCGTGTCCATGGCTCTCCTGCCCCGTCCGTTATGGCGCGAGGGGGTAGGCGCGGGGGCGGGCCTTGTCGAGGCGGTCAGGCGGCCAGGATGTGCATCAGCATCGGCCGGCCGACGAGGCTGGGCGAGCCGTCTAACTTCTCCAGCGCATGCGCCACCGCGCGCTCGGGCCCTTCGTGCGTCACCATCACCAGGAGGACGTGGCCGTCCGCCGCGGGGCCGCGCTGGATCAGGCTTTCGATGGACACGCCCGCGTCGCGCATCGCTGCCGTGATCTCGGCCAGCACGCCCGGCCGGTCCGCCACGCGGAAGCGGAGATAGGCGCGCCCGCGCCGCTCGCCGGCGGGTGCCGCGGGCAGCTGGGCGAGGCTCGCCACCGGCATGGCGAAGGCGGGACCGGTTTCGCCGCGGGCGATGTCGATCAGGTCCGCCACCACTGCGCTCGCGGTCGGGCCTTCGCCGGCGCCGCGGCCCTGGAACAGCAGGCGACCGACGAAATTGCCTTCCGCCACCACTGCGTTCAACGATCCCGTGACGTGCGCCAGCGGATGGCCCTGCGGCACGAGGCAGGGGTGGACGCGCTGGAACAGCCCCTTGGTCGACGCCTCGCCATAGCCGACCAGGCGGATGCGGTAGCCGAGCGCGGCCGCTTCCGCGATGTCGGCGGCGAGGACGTCGCGGATGCCCGCCACCGCCACCTGCCCGAACGCCACCTCCGTGCCGAAGGCGAGGCTCGCCAGCAGCGACAATTTGTGCGCGGCATCGACCCCGTCGATGTCGAACGACGGATCGGCCTCGGCATAGCCCAGCGCCTGCGCTTCCTTCAGCACCTCGGCAAAGTCGCGGCCTTCCGCCTCCATGGTCGATAGGATGTAGTTGCAGGTGCCGTTGAGCACGCCGTAGACGTGGTCGATGACGTTGGCGGCGGCGCCCTCGCGCAGCGCCTTCACCACGGGTACGCCGCCCGCCACCGCCGCTTCGAACTTGAGCGCGATGCCGCGCGCCTCGGCCGCGGCGGCCAGCTCCAGCCCATGATGCGCCAGCATCGCCTTGTTGGCGGTCACCAGCCCCTTGCCGCCGGCGATGGTGGCGCGTGCGAGCGTGAGGGCGGGGCCGTCCGCGCCGCCGATCAGCTCCGCCACCACGTCCACGTCGGGCCTGGTCGCCAGTTCGGCGGTGTCGTCGACCCAGTCGATGCCGGCGAGGTCCAGCCCGCGATCACGCGTGCGGTCGCGCGCGGACACGGCCACCACGCGGATGCCGCGCCCCGCGCGTCGCTCGATCAGTCCCGCATTGGCGGCCAGCAGCTTCACCACGCCGCCGCCCACCGTGCCCAGGCCCGCCAACGCCACGCCCAGTTCCGCACCCACCGTGGCTTTCTCCCTTGCTGCCGGCGCGATCCATGGTCGGGCGGGCGCGGGCGCGCAACCCCGGCCGCTCGCCGGGCGTTGGCCCCACGACGAGAAGGAGAGTTCGCATGAACGACACGGACACCGGCCGCGACGAGGGCATGGACGAGGTGGAAACGGCCGAGCAGGTCAAGCTGACGCAGGAGCAGGCGATGGAGGTCGCGCGCCGCCAGCAATATGGCCAGACGGGCGACGCGATCGACACCACGATGGGCAACATGGGCGGCGCGGGCGCGGCGGGCTCCGGCCCCGACATTTCCGAGCAGAGCCAGCCCGCCCCCGGCAATCATTCGGACCTGCCCGCGGGCCAGCGCTGATGCCGATCGCAGAGGATGAGGAGGATGCCGGCGCCGCCAACCGTGGCGCGCCGGCGACGGTGGCCAGGACCGGCGAGGTCCATGGCAGCGGTGCCGGTGCGGGCGGTGGCGGCGGACCGGAGGACATCGACGTCGACGATACGGGCAACAGCGGCAACCTGCAGCCGCGCACGCCGGGCCAGCCGAACACGGGAGGCGACGCCTCCAACCACGGCAGCCGATAGCGGTCGACCGCACCGCGCGGTCTGCCTCGTCTCCGCAACCAATCAGTCCACAGCTTTTTTAGCTTTGCCTGCAACCCGCGCCTTGCCTGTCGATTCGGCACGTGACACAACAGCTAGCCCTGCCGAGACGCGACAGGCACAATATTGAGTTTTGACCGGGTGATTGCCACATCGCTCTGGCCGATGGCGGATACCCCGTTGCGGCCGCGTCGGCACGCGCCCGATCGATAGAGCAGGGGCCTGGCGCACATGGACTTTTCTTCGGCTGCCAGCGAGGGGAGAGACGATATGGCGACGACGCTCGAAGCTCCCACCACCATGGCGGCGGCTCCGGCCGCTGCCGCCGCCATTCCCTCGACGGCGGTGCGCAAGCCCTATCCGCTGGAGGTCGATCACGGCCGCGACGCGCTGCTCACCGAATTCGGCAAGGAAACGCTGCGCGACCGCTACCTGCTGCCGGGCGAGAGCTACCAGGACCTGTTCGTGCGCGTCGCCTCCGCCTATGCCGACGATCAGGCGCATGCCCAGCGCATCTACGACTATGTCAGCCGTCTGTGGTTCATGCCGGCGACGCCCGTGCTGTCCAACGGCGGCACCGGCCGCGGGCTTCCCATCTCCTGCTTCCTCAATCAGGTGAGCGACAGCCTGGACGGCATCGTCTCCACTTGGAACGAGAATGTCTGGCTCGCCTCGCGCGGCGGCGGCATCGGCACCTATTGGGGCGCCGTCCGCGGCATTGGCGAGCCCGTCGGCCTCAACGGCAAGACCAGCGGCATCATCCCGTTCGTGCGCGTGATGGACAGCCTCACGCTCGCCATCAGCCAGGGGTCGCTGCGCCGCGGCTCGGCGGCGGTCTATCTCGACGTCAGCCACCCGGAGATCGAGGAGTTCCTCGAGATTCGTAAGGCCTCGGGCGACTTCAATCGCAAGGCGCTCAATCTCCATCACGGCGTGCTGCTCACCGACGCGTTCATGGAAGCGGTGCGCGACGGCAAGCCGTTCGAATTGAAGAGCCCCAAGGACGGCTCGCGCCGCGGCGAGGTGGATGCGCGTGCGCTGTTCCAGAAGCTGGTCGAGACGCGGCTGGCGACGGGCGAGCCCTATCTCGTCTTCTCCGACACGGTGAACCGCGCCATGCCGCGCTTCCAGCGCGAGGTCGGCCTCAAGGTCTCCACCTCCAATCTCTGCTCGGAGATCACGCTGCCGACCGGGCCCGACCAGTTCGGCAACCCGCGCACGGCGGTGTGCTGCCTGTCGTCGCTCAACCTCGAGACGTGGGACGAGTGGAACGGCGACAAGCAGTTCATCGAGGACGTGATGCGTTTCCTCGACAACGTGCTGCAGGATTATATTGACCGCGCCGAGCCCGGCATGGAGCGCGCGAAGTACAGCGCCACGCGCGAGCGGTCCGTGGGCCTGGGCGTGATGGGCTTCCACTCCTTCCTCCAGGCGCGCGGGCTGCCGTTCGAGGGCGCCATGGCCAAGTCGTGGAACCTGCGCATCTTCCGTCACATCCAGGCGCAGGCTAACCAGGCGTCGATGACGCTCGCCGCCGAGCGCGGGCCCTGCCCCGATGCCGCGGATGCGGGCGTGATGGAGCGGTTCAGCTGCAAGACCGCGATCGCGCCGACCGCGTCCATCTCCATCATCTGCGGCGGCACGTCCGCCTGCATCGAGCCGATCCCGGCCAACATCTACACGCACAAGACGCTGTCGGGCAGCTTCTCGATCCGCAACCCGTATCTGGAGAAGCTCTTGACCGCCAAGGCCAAGAATTCGGACGCGGTGTGGAACTCGATCCTGGAGCGCGGCGGCTCGGTCCAGCACCTCGACTTCCTGTCGGCCGACGAGAAGGACACCTACAAGACCAGCTTCGAGATCGACCAGCGCTGGCTGATCGAGCTCGCCGCCGACCGCACGCCCTACATCGACCAGTCGGCGTCGCTGAACCTGTTCATCCCGGCGGACGTCGAGAAGTGGGATTTGCTGATGCTGCACTTCCGCGCGTGGGAGCTCGGCATCAAGTCGCTCTATTACCTCCGCTCCAAGTCGATCCAGCGCGCGGGCTTCGCAGGCGCGGTGGAGGCCGACAACACGCCCGACCTCCGGCAGATCGAGCTGGAGGAGAAGGACTACGACGAGTGCCTCGCCTGCCAGTGACGGCATCCGTGCCGCCGGGCACGGATCGTCCGCACGCGACGGGGTGCCGAGCGCCGCGATCGGGCAGACAGCGCTGAAAAGCGGTTTCCGCAGCCACTAAGCGACGCTGCGGTGGGCCGCGCCGCGGCTTACCCCAGCGGCGCTGGTTAGCGAAAAGTGCAGAGATAAGAAGCCCCGTGCTGGGGGCGCCTGTGCGGTCGCGCTCGCAGCATCCGACCGCCTGCCCCACTCCGTCATGTCCAGCATCGGCAACGGCGATCGCATGCCGGTGTGTACCACGTCGTCGTCGCTGCGGAGGCAAATTGCCGGCGCAAAGCCCCTTGACCCCCACAAAGTTCATGGTAGCAGGAATTAATATTCCCGGCGCCAAGATAATCCGGGAAAGTCAGGGAGAGGGCGATGAGGCGTGAGATGCTGTTGGCGTCCGTGTGCGTGTGGGCTCTGGCGGCGCCGGTAGCCGCGCAGGGTGCCGCCGGGCAGGCCGGCGATCCGCAAAGCGCACCAGTGCCGCAATCGCCCGCCGAGCTGAATTCGCCGCAGGGCGGCGCGCCCACTACCACCACGCCGGACGCGGGCCTTGCCGACATCGTCGTGACGGCACAGCGCGTCTCCGAAAGCTCGCAACGGGCTCCGATCGCGATCAGCGTGATCCGGCCGGAGGACCTCGTCCGCCAGGCGGTCACGCGGCCGGAGGACCTGTCGCGCATCGTGCCCGCGCTGGTGGCGACAAGCGCGGGCGGATCCTACACCACCTTCCAGATCCGCGGCGTCGGCAACGGTGCGCTCAATGCCTATTCCGACCCGGCCGTCGCGTTCAACTATGACGGCGTCTATATCGGCCGGCCGTCGTCCACCTCCGGCACGTTCTACGACCTGCAACGGGTGGAGGTGCTCAAGGGCCCACAGGGCACGCTGTACGGCCGCAACGCCACGGGCGGGGCGATCAACGTCATCCCGAACAAGCCCAAGCTGCGCGAATTCGCGGTCGACGGCGTGGCGAGCTACGGCAATTACGATGCGGTCACCGCGCAGGGCGCGGTCAACGTGCCCGCGGGCGAACATGTCGCGTTCCGGCTGGCGGGCAGCTACGCCAGGCACGACGGCTATCAGACCGATGGCACGTTCAACCAGAAGGAATATGGCGCCCGCGCGCAGGCCTATTGGGAGGCGTCGCCCGACCTCAACCTGCGCATCTCGGGCGACTACGCTGATCAGGGCAACCGGTCCTTCAACACCTACCTGGCAAGCGTCGCGCCCATCTTCGGGCCGACGGGGATCACCGGGTTCAACGTCATCCCGTCAGGCCTGAAGCCGGGCCAGGGCCTGCTCGACCCGGCATCGCGTGCCTACTTCGCCTCGCAATATGCGTCGGCGGCGGGCCGGGCGGGCGCCGTTATCCAGGGCCAGCCGTTCACCGACAACGATTATTACGGTATCCTGGGCGAGCTCAATTGGAAGGTCGGCCCGGGCACGCTGACGGTCGAGCCGGCCTATCGCGACTCCAAGCTCAACAACCTGATCACCCCCGGCATGAACGGCGCCGGCACAGACGAGCATGATCGCCAGACCAGCGTGGAGGCGCGCTACGCCGCCAGCGTCGGCAGCCTCGACCTGTTGATCGGCGGGTTCTACTTCAACGAGAAGATCGCGACCAACACCTACTTCTCGCAGTTCACGCTGGTGCCGTACCAGGATTTCTCGACCAAGACGGATTCCTATGCCGGCTTCGGCAAGCTGACCTGGCACGCGACTTCGAAGCTGAGCCTGAGCGCGGCGGGGCGCTACACCAAGGACGACAAGGATTTCAGCGGGCTGAGCGACCTTTACCTGCTGTTCTGCGGCAATCCGGCGCTGGGCAACCGCTGCCCGACCACGCCGTTCATCCCACTCGTTCCCGACGCCGCGCAGCTGCGCGCCTTCTATGCCGCGCGCAACATCCCCGTGACCAACGTGCCGCTCTACGTGCTGCCGCCGTTCCTGGGCGGGTCGCAGACCGCGCCGTTCGTGCTCAACGCGCCGGTCGCGATCGACGCCACGCTCAAGAACGACAAGTTCACCTACCGGCTGGCCGCGGACTACCAGTTCAACGGGCGGTCGATGGTCTATGCGAGCTACGAGACCGGCTACCATTCGGGCGGGTTCGCGTTCGCGCGCGGGCTGGAGACGTACAAGCCGGAGACGATCTCCGCCTGGACGCTGGGCACCAAGAACCGCTTCTTCAACAATCGCGTGCAGCTGAACGTCGAGGGCTTCTACTGGAGGTATCGCAACCAGCAGGTGAGCCAGTTCGGCTTCGACCTGGGCAACCCGCCCGCCACCGTATACCTGACGCGCAATATCGGCCGCAGCAGCATCTACGGCATCGACGCCGACGCCCAGGTGCTGCTGACGCGCAACACGCTGCTCAACGCGAACGTGCAATATGTGCACACCAATTTCGACAGCTACGTCTATTTCCTGCCGAACCAGGGCAGCCCGCCGATCACGCAATGCGGCTATGCGCCCACCACCCAGACGGTGAACGGATCGACGCTGGCCGTGTACCGCATCGACTGCTCGGGCCAGGAGAGCCTGAACACGCCCAAATGGTCGTTCAACCTCAACGGGCAGCAGACCATTCCGCTCGGCGACTACAAGCTCGTGCTGCAGGCGGGAACGCGCTATCGCGGGCGTGCGCAACAGGATCCCAATTTCTCGCGCTACTTCTTCGCCAAGGCGGGCACGCTGTCCAACGCATCGGTGACGTTCGGTCCGGCGGACGAGCGGTGGTTCGTCACCGGCTTCATCAACAACCTGGAAAATTACCGGCGGCTCTTCGCCGTGTCGCAGGTGTCGAGCACGGGCAATTATATCGGCTCGTACGAGGCGCCGCGCACCTATGGCGTCCGCGCCGGTTTCCGCTTCCGGTGACACGGGCGGACTTGAGTATTCTTGCCGTCCGGAATATCCGGCGTGCGGGTTAAGGAGCGATGACGATGGCTGGCGTGACCGACCTGCAATATGTGGGCCTCGCGGTTCCCGATCTGGAGGCCGAGCGCCGGTTCTTCACCGACACGTGGGGGCTGGTGGAGGTCGGCGAGGTCGACGGCAAGGTGTATCTGGCGGCGGAGGCGTCGCCCCACCCCTACACCATCCGGCTGCGCCAGGACGATGTCCGCAAGACGGACCTGCTCGCCTTCTCCGCCGCCTCCAAAGAGGTGGTGGACGCGGTGTTCGCGCAGGCGGAGGCGGCCGGCGCGAAGATCATCGCTGGGCCTGGCGTCGCCGACGGACCGGCAGGCGGCTATGCCTGCCGCTTCTTCGATCCCGAAGGCCGCGCGATCGAGGTGATCTGCGACAGCAAGCAGCGACTCGCCCGCACGCTGACAAAGGGCGAGGCGATCCCGCTCGGCATCAGCCACGTCGTGCTGCACTCGCCGGCGATGGCCGTGCTGGAAGCCTTCTACAAGGACGTTCTGGGCTTCCGCCTGTCCGACTGGATCGGCAAGTTCATGGTCTTCCTGCGCTGCAACTCGGCGCACCACCGGCTGGCGATCCTGCCCGGCCCGCCCGCGCTCAACCACATCGCGTTCGACGTCAGCTCGGTCGACGAACTGATGCGCGGCCTCGCGCGGATGCATGAAAAGGGCATCCACCTGCAATGGGGGCCGGGCCGCCACACGGCGGGCAACAACACCTTCAGCTATTACACGACGCCGAACGGCAACACGGTGGAATATACGTCCGACCTGGAAGAGGTGGACGAGGAAACGTGGCAGCCGCAGGTCTACGAGCCGACGCCCGCCATCACCGACCAATGGGGCACCGGCCGCATCATCCCCGGCAACGTGCCCCATGCGGAAATGAGCCCCGACGCCGGCCTGTGGCAGGTGCCGGCGTGAGCGGCCAAGACCGATAAGGGGGACGCAAGCGGATGGTGCGATCGGTCCTGATCGTCGGCGGCGGCATCGGCGGCATGAGCGCGGCGCTGGCGCTGGCGCGCGCGGGCAAGCGCGTGACGTTGATCGACGCCGACCCGAACTGGCGCGTCTATGGCGCGGGCATCAGCGTCACCGGCGTCTCGCTGCGCGCGTTCGACGCGCTCGGCATCCTGGACGAGGTGCGCGCGCGCGGCTTCGTCGGCGCCGGCATCCGGCTGCGTGGGGCAGACGGCGCGGTGCTGATGGAGTCGCCGCGACTCGCCGATCCGACGCCGGTACAATCGAGCGGCGGCATCATGCGTCCCGTCCTGCACGACATCCTGTCCGCCCGCGTCCGCGAGAGCGGCATCGAGGTGCGGCTGGGCGTGAAGATGGAAGGCTGGCACGACGACGGGGATGCTGTCGACGTGACGTTCTCGACCGGGGCCGTCGAACGCTTCGATCTGGTGGTGGCGGCCGAAGGCATCTTTTCCGAAACGCGCAAGCGGCTGTTCCCGGAGGCGGGCGGGCCGCGCTTCACGGGCCAGGGCTGCTGGCGCATCGTGGCGGAGCGCCCGGCGCGGGTGGACCGGACGGAGATGTATCTGGGCGGACCAGTGAAGCTCGGCCTCAACCCCGTCTCCGCCACGCACATGTACCTGTTCGTGTTGGAGCATGTGCCGGGCAACCCTCGCTATGCGCCCGACGAACAGCTGCCGCACCTCGCCGCCCTGCTGGAGCCGTTCGGCGGCGACATCCCGGCGATCCGCGCAAGCCTGGCCGCGGACTCGCAGGTCAATTACCGCCCGCTCGAATGGCTGCTGCTGCCCGCCCCTTGGTTCAAGGGCCGCGTGCTGCTGATCGGCGACGCCGCGCACGCCACCACGCCGCACATGGCATCGGGCGCGGGCATGGCGGCGGAGGACGGGCTGGTGCTGGCCGAATTGCTGGCCGACGACCGGCCGGTGGAGCAGGCGCTCGCGACGTTCATGGCGCGCCGTTTCGAGCGCGCCCGTCTGGTGGTCGAGAACTCGGTGCGCATCGGCGAGATCGAGATGGCGGGCGGCGAGCAGCGCCCGGCGAGCATGATGCTGGGCGAGACCATGCAGCGGCTGCAGGAAGCCTACTGAACGGTCGGGTGGAGGGGACAAAGGGCATGCAGTTCGGTCTGGCGACGATCGACGGTGACGGGCGCGCGCAGGCGGCGCTGGTGGTCGACGGCCGCGCCCTGCCGCTCGCCGAGCTGGGCGAGCCGCGCGACCTCCCCGCCCTGCTGCGCGAATGGGACACCGCCCTGCCCGCGCTGGAGCGGCTGGCGGCCGGCCCGCGCTTCGCCGATGCGCCCGCGCTCGATACGCTGGCGGTACGCGCGCCCTATGTCCCCGGCCAGGTCTTCTGCACGGGCGCCAACTACAAGAAGCATGTCGTCGGCCTGATCATGGGCGACCCGTCGATGCGCGGGCCCGAGCATGAGGGCCTGTCGGACGGGGAGCGCCGCATCCGCGCGGAGGCGATGATGGACGAGCGCGCGCGCATCGCGCTGCCCTTCTGCTTCATCAAGCTGCCGTCCTGCGTCGTCGGCCCGACCGACGCCGTGGTGCTGCCGCGCGGAGTGGAAAAGCCCGACTGGGAGCTGGAGCTGGGCGTCGTGATCGGCAAGCGCGCGCACCATGTCGCGCCCGAGCAGGCGATGGAGCATGTCGCCGGCTTTGCCGTGGTCAACGACGTGACCGCACGCGAGCTGATCTTCCGCCGCGACGGCTCGGCGATCGGCGCGGACTGGCTTTCGGGCAAATGCTTCCCGACCTTTCTGCCGTTCGGGCCGATGATCGTGCCGCGGCAGGCGATCGCCGATCCCTACGCCCTTGGCATCCGCCTGTCGGTCAACGGCCAGGTCTATCAGGACGAGACCACCGCCGACATGATGATCAGCATCGAACGGCAGGTGGCGTTCCTGTCGGACCGGGTGGTGCTGGAGCCCGGCGACCTGATCTGCACCGGCTCGCCCTATGGCAACGGCTCGGCATACGGCGTCTATCTGAAGCCGGGCGACCTGATGGAAGGCAGCATCACGGGGCTAGGAACACAGCGAAATCCGTGCGTGGCGGAGCAATAGGCGACCACGCGCCCATCTGGCACATCGAACAAGGGAGATGATCATGCATAAGGCGATCAGCATCGTCGTCGCGGCCACGCTGGCAGGAGTGGCACCCGCGCTCGTGGCACCGGCTGGCGCGCAGCCGGCGGCGGCACCGGCGGGCCGTTACTCGGCGACGGCCACGCAGGTCGGCAAGCTGCTCGACGATCCGGCGGCGGCCGCGGTGCTGAAGAAGATGATCCCCACCGTCTACGAAAACCCGATGTTCCAGCAGAGCGGCCGCGACCTGACGCTCAAGGAGATCCAGCAGTACGAGCCCGACGCGCTGAGCGACGCCAACCTGGCCAAGATCCAGGTCGAGTTCGACAAGCTGCCGCCCAAGAACTGATTTGGGGAGTGCGCAGGCGTCAGCGCTTGCGCAGCCCGTCCAGCAGCAGGCGCACCACGAACGCCTCGTAGCGGCGGTCGAGCTCCGCCATGTCCGTGCCGTCCGGCACCAGCATGCGCAGCAGCGGCGCGCCCGCCACGAAGAAGTCGCTGATGCCGACGATCGCCATGTGCAGGAAGACGGCGTCGAACGGCGCAAGCTCGCGGCCCCCGTCCTGGTCCTGCACGTCGTCGTAGAAGGCGACCGGCCCGCGATTCCAGTCCTGCACCTGCGCGCGCACCTCGGGCGATTTGGCGCTGTCGAGCTCCTCGATCATCAGCCGCTGCATGTTCTTGGCGGCGCGGGTGAAGCGGAAGGTGCGGTGGATGTAGGCTTCGAGCGCGCCGACCGGATCGTCGGTGCGGGGCGGTTCGTCGCCTCCCTCCGCGATGTGGCGCACGACAGCCAGCAGCAGCGCCTCGCGATCCCCGAAATAATAGCGGACAAGCGCCGGATCGACGTTCGCCTCACGCGCGACGGCGGTGATCGTCACCTGGTTGGGCGGCAGCTTCTGCAGGAGCGCGGCGGCGGCGGCGACCACGCCCTCGCGCCCGGCGCTGCCCTCAGCGGCGAGCGGCCTGCCCTTGCGCCGCTTCGGCTGGTCCTGCCCCATGACAACTCCCGCTGCGCGGCCCGGCTGGTCATTGGGCCCAATGCCTGCCGTAGGAGCATCGCTTAATTCTTGAAAACGGGATTTCCTGCGCTACACGCCGAGCGATAAGAAGCGGGAGGGTTGCTTGGCGAATTGGCCGTTCACGCGCGGCGTGCACGACATCGGCAACGGGCTGCACGCCTATGTCCAGCCCGACGGCGGCTGGGGCTGGTCCAATGCGGGGCTGGTGACGAGCGGCGGCGAGACGCTGCTGATCGACACGCTGATGAGCGTGCCGCTCACCCGCGAGATGCTGGCCGCCTTTGCGCGCGTGCCGGGGGGCGACCGCATCGGGCGGGTGTTCAACACGCACGCCAATCCCGACCATTTCTTCGGCAACGGCCTGGTCGCCGACGCGGAGATCATCGCCACCGAGACGACGCGCCGCGACATGGCCGACTTCAACCCCAGAGCGCTCGCGGCGCTGCGCGAGAACTACCCCGCCATGGGCGATTCGGGCGCTTTCCTGTTCGAGACGATGGGCGGCAAGTTCGACTTTTCCGGCGTGGACGAGGTGACGCTGCCCACCACCACCTTTGTCGCGGAGACGACGCTGACCGTCGGCGACAAGCAGGTGGTGCTGACCGATCTCGGCCCGGCGCATACCGCCTCCGACACGATCGCATGGCTGCCGGGTGAGCGCGTGGTATTCACCGGCGACCTCGTGTTCAACGAGGGTCATCCGATCATGTGGGCCGGCCCGATCGAGAACTGGATCCGCGCGTGCGACCATATCGTGGCGCTCGACCCGGAGGTGGTGATGCCGGGGCACGGGCCGATCACCGACGTGGCGGCGGTGCGCAACCTCAAGAGCTATTTCGAATATGTGCGCGACGAGACGCGCGCGCGCTTCGACGCGGGGCTGACGTGGCGCGCCGCCGCGCGCGACATCAACATGCGCGAATATCGCGGCTGGGTGGACGGCGAGCGCATCGTCGCCAACGTGCTGGCGCTCTACCGCCAATGGGGTGCCGCGCTCTCGCCGGAGGAATTGCGCGACGCGTTCGGCGAGATGGGACGCTTCCACCGCGAGATGGCGGCGCATGATGCGGAGTGCGGACATGCCCATTGAACTCAACGCCACGCACGATCCGGCGCGGCGCAGCTGGCTGGCGAGCGCGAACGACCGCGCGACCGACTTCCCGATCCAGAACCTGCCGTTCGGCGTGTTCCGCGCCGACGGGCGGACGCGCGGCGGCGTCGCGCTGGGCGATCGCATCATCGATTTGGGCGCGCTCGCCATTGCCGGCCTGCTGACGGGCGAGGCGGAGGCCGCGGCCCGGGCAGCGGCGGGCGAGACGCTGGCGCCGCTGCTCGCCTGCCCGCCGCAGGCGGTGAGCGCGTTGCGGGCCGAGCTGTCCGATCTGTTCCGCGAGGGCGGCCCCGGCGACGCGGCGGTGCTGGAGCCCATGCTGGTGCCGATCGACGCAGCCGAGCTGGCCATGCCGCTCAAGCCCACCGCCTTCACCGACTTCTGCACCTCCTACGACCATATCCGCCGCATGGGCGGGGGCGGATCGCCCAAGCCCGCGGCGCTGTCGCTGCCCGTCGCCTATAACGGCCGCGCAAGCTCGGTGCGGGCGAGCGGAACGCCCGTGATCCGTCCGACGGGCCAGTTCGAGACGCCGCCCGGCAGCGGCACGGTGCGCTTCGGGCCGGAGCCGATGCTGGATTTCGAGCTGGAGTTCGGCGCCTGGCTGTGCGCGGGCAACGCGCTCGGCACGACCGTGACCGTCGCGGAGGCGGAGGCGCTGCTGTTCGGCTGCTGCCTCGTCAACGACTGGTCGGCGCGCGGCATCCAGTTCTTCGAGATGATCCTGGGGCCGCACCTCGGCAAGAGCTTCCTCACCACCGTCTCGCCGTGGATCGTAACGATGGAAGCGCTGGCACCGTTCCGCGTGGCCGCGCGCGGGCGGGGCGAGGGCGAGCCGGCCGTGCCCGCCTACCTCGCCGACCCCGCCGACCGCTCGGCCGGCGCGATCTCGGTCGAGCTCACCGCCGAGCTGCGCACCGCTGCAGGCGCGGAGCATCGCATCACGCGCGTCAACCTCGCCGAACTCTACTGGACGCTGGCGCAGATGGCGGCGCACCAGGCGTCCAACGGCGCGCCGCTGGAAGCGGGCGACCTGATCGCGAGCGGCACCGTATCCGGCGCCGCCGACGAGGCCCGCGCCTGCCTGGCGGAGATCACGCTCAGGGGCGGTGCGCCGATCGCGCTCGCCGACGGCAGCAGCCGCACGATGCTGGAGGATGGCGACACGCTGACGCTGACCGGACGCGCGGTGGCCGAAGGCTATGTGCCGATCGGCTTCGGCCCGTGCGCGGGCACGATCATGCCCGCAGGGGGTGTCGCGTGACCGTCACCCTATGCGGCGAGCGCCGGCCGATACCCGTGCGCGCGCGCGGCCGGCATCTGGTGGTCGATATCCACTGCCATCTCGGCATCCCCGCCGCCGACGCGATCGTGCAGGCGCACTATCCGGGGCCGCCGCCCGGCATCAACGACTTTACCAGCGCGAAGTCGACCGAGGTCAACCGCGCGCAGTTCATGGCGATCGGCCGCACGCTCAACACGATCGAGCAGCGGCTGGAGGACATGGACCGGCTGGGCGTCGACGTGCAGGCGATCAGCCCCAGTCCCGGGCAATATTTCTACTTCACCGATCCGGAGACCGGCCGTGAGGCCGCACGCGCGGTCAATGACGGCATGGCCGCGGCGGTAGCCCGGCATCCCGACCGGCTCGTCGGCATGGGCACCGTGCCGCTGCAGGATGTCGACATGGCGATCGCCGAGATGAAGCGCTGCGTGCGCGATCTCGACCTACGCGGCATCGAGATCAGCTCCAACGTCGAGGGCCGCGACTTTCATGCCGAGGCGTTCCGCCCTTTCTTCGCCGCGGCGGAGAAATTGGGCGTGCTGCTGTTCATCCACCCGCTCGGCTTCACGCACGCCCACCGGATGAGCGAATATTACTTCAACAACCTGATCGGCAATCCGCTCGAGTCGACGCTCGCGGTCGGCCACCTGATCTTCGGCGGCGTGCTGGACCGCTATCCGGGACTGAGGATCTGCGTCGCGCACGGCGGCGGCTACATGCCCGGCTATTGGGGCCGGATGGACCATGGCTGGCGCGCGCGCGGCGACTGCAGCGAGCATTGCGCGCACCTGCCGTCGAGCTACCTGCGCCGGCTGTGGCTGGACACGCTGGTGTTCGATCAGGACCAGCTCGACAGCCTGGTGCGCACGCATGGGGCCGATCGCCTGTGCCTGGGCACCGACTATCCATTCGACATGGCAGAACCCGACCCGGTCGGCTTCCATTGCCGGCTGAGCGAGGCCGACCAGGCCCGGATCATGGGCCTGAACGCCGCCCAATTGCTCGCGCTCGAGCCCCGGGCGTGAACGGGGGCGTGGCGCCGGCCGATGCGGCGCCCCGTCGCGGCGCGCGCTATGCGCTGCTGCTGCTGTTCCTCGCCAACCTGCTCAACGTCGCCGATCGGATGCTGCTCGGCATCGTCGTCGATCCGGTCAAGGCCGATCTCGCGCTCAGCGACACGCAGATGAGCATCGTCGCGGGCTTCGCGTTCGTGGCGTTCAACCTGGTCGTCGGCATCTTCATCGCGCATTGGGTCGATCGGGGCGACCGCAGGCTGATCCTGGTGCTGGGCGTCGCCTTGTGGTCGGCCGCGACCGCCTCGACCGGCCTCGCGCAGGGCTTCGCCTCGCTTGCCGCCGCGCGCATCCTGGTCGGCGTCGGCGAGGCGACCGCGCTGCCGGTGGCCTATTCGATGATCGCCGACCTGTTCGCGGCGCCGCGGCGGCCGCGCGCGATCGCCGTGTTCCAGGCGAGCACCTTCATCGGCCTGGTGCTGGGATCGGTGCTGGCGGGCGTACTGGCGGCGGCGCACGGCTGGCGGGCGATGTTCCTGACGTGCGGGATCGCCGGATTCGCACTCGTCGCGCTGCTGCTCGCCACCCTGCGGGAGCCAGCGCGCGTGGAGGACGTGATTGCGGGCGACGCCGTGCTGCCGGACAATCTCGCCCGCAGCATCGGCCATCTGCTGCGGCTTCCGGGGTTCGTGGCGCTGTCGATCGGCACCGCGTTCGCGACGATGGTCGGCGGGGTCCTGCCGGCTTGGGCCCCTACCTTTCTGCTGCGCAGCCATCATGTTCCGCTAGCCGCGGTAGGCGCCCTGATCGGTCCCACGGTCGGCATCGGCGGGATCGCCGGCACGCTCGTCTCGGGCATGTTGGCCAGCCGGCTTTCGCGCGGGCGGGGAAGCGAGCTGCCTGGCCTGCTGGTGCCGCTCGTCGCGCTGCCGCTCGCTATTCCGTGTATGGCCACGTTCACCTTCGCGCGGTCGCTTGCCGTGACCATGACTGCGGCCGCGGCGATGAACTTCCTGCTCGCCATGGCAGTCGGGCCCTGCATCGCCGTGGCGATCGGCATGGCGCCGGCGCGGATGCGCGCCGTCTCCTCCACGCTGATGCTGGTCGCGACCGGGCTGATCGGCAGCGCACTTGCCCCGGCACTCGTCGGCGCGATCAGCGACCGGCTCCGCAGCGGCCTGGCCGACGAGTCGCTGCGCTACGGCATCGCCGCCATCATCCCCACGCCCGCCTTGGCGGCGCTGTTCCTGTGGCGCGCATATCGCTCGATCGGGCGCCGGTCGGCCCCGGCCTGAGCGCGATGTTGTCGGCCGAGTTCAGGACCGGGTGGCGCGTCGTGGCGGCAGCGGCGGCGGGTGCCGGGCTCGGCGTGTCGGGCCTGCTCACGTACAATGCCGGGCTGTTCCAGCCCGCGCTCGCGCAGCAGATCGGGCTTGGGGCGGGGCAGTTCGGGGCAGGCGTGTTCGCCTCCACGCTCGCCACGGCGGCGGCGGTTCCGCTGGTCGGCCGCGCCGTCGACCGTGTCGGCGCCCGGCCGGTGGCCGCGGCCGGAGCGGCGCTGCTGGCCGTCGGCTTCGTCGCACTCGCCTTCGCCACGCGTTCGCCCGCCGGCTTCGTCCTGGTCATGGGCCTCACGGGCCTGCTCGGCAGCGGGTGCACGCCCGTGCCCTTTACGCGCGCGGTGAGCGCACGCTTCGATCGCTCGCGCGGGATCGCGCTCGGTCTGACCCAGGTCGGCATCGGCCTGTCGGCTGCGCTTGTGCCGCCCCTGGTGGGCCGGATCATCGCCGATCATGGCTGGCGTTCCGGCTACCTCGTCCTGGCGGGCCTGGCCTTTGCCGGCGTGCTCCCCGCCCTGCTCGCCCTGCCCGGACGCGACGGGGACGATCGGACACGCAGGCGCCCGCCCATCGCGACGGAGCATCGGTCGGCCCTGTTCCTCACGCAACTCGCGGCTTTCGTCACCATGGCGTTCGCCTTCGCGGGCATGCTGTCCCACTTCGTGCCGATGCTCAGCAAGGCGGGCGTGCCGATCGCGCGCGCGTCCGCGCTGGCGGGAACGATCGGCCTGTCCGTGATCGTCAGCCGGGTGGTGATCGGCTGGCTCGCGGACCGGATCGACCCGGCTTGGCTGGGGGCGGCGAGCTGCGCCATCTGCGCGGGAGGTTGCCTGCTGCTCGGCATCGGCGGGGCCGCGGCGGCCGTGCCGGGCGCGGTGGCGCTGGGTACGGCGATGGGGGCGGAAGCCGATCTGATCGCGATCCTGACGGCACGTCACTTTCCCATCCGCTTGTACGGCCGGCTGTATGCGCGCCAATATGCCGCGTTCATGGTGGCGGCAGGTCTCGGCCCGATGTGGATCGGCTGGGCAGCGGGGCGCTATGGCGGCTACCAGGTCCCGCTTGCCGCCTGTGCCGGCCTGCTGATGATCCCGGCGCTGCTATTCTGCTTGCTGCCGGGCGTCCGGCGACGCACCTGATCCCGTGCCGTCGGCCCGGCGAGCGGCCGTCAGGTCGCGCTGTTGGCGAGCACCGCGTCGAGCAGACCAGGAAAGCGCTGATCGAACTCGTCACGCCGAAGCCGGTTGATCATCTCGCGCCCGGCCTGCGTCGTTTCGATCAGCCCCGCCGCCCGCAGGAGCTTGAGGTGGTTGGACAGGGTGCTTTTCGGGATCGCCTCGCACGGCGCCGCGCCCGTGCAGCTCAGCCGATCGGTCGCCGCCAGTCGCGCGACCATGCCCAGCCGGTTGGAATCGGCCAGCGCGTGCAGCGCCAGGTCGAGCGGCACGTCCTGGAGCCGAGGGTGCGTGAAGCGGGGCATGACAGGAAGATAAGCATCCTCCGACATTTTCACAGTTCGGCATTGTTGAACTGTAGCAACCACGCCCCAGATAGCGCTCCAGCCGACAGCGCACGATCACGTGAGCGCGGGCCATGGTGGAGATTACGCATGTCACTCGAAGGCAAGAAGGCGCTCGTCACGGGCGGATCGCGCGGCATCGGCGCGGCGATCGCCAAGCGGCTGGCCGCCGACGGTGCGACCGTTGCGATCACCTATGCCGGCAACAAGGCCGCTGCCGACGCCATCGTCGCCGCCATCCAGGGCGCCGGCGGGACCGCCTTCGCGTTCCAGGCCGACGCCGCCGATCCCGCATCGCAGCGCGCGGGGGTGGAGCAGGCCGCGGCGGCGCTGGGCGGCCTCGACGTGCTGGTTCACAATGCGGGCGTCGCTGAGTTCGCGTCGGTCGAGCAGGACACCGATGCGCTGTTCGATCATCAGTTCGGCGTCAACGTGAAGGGGCTGCATGTCGGCACCCGCGCCGCGCTTCCACACCTGCGCGACGGCGGCCGCATCATCCTGATCGGCAGCGTGTCGGGCGAACTCGCCTTCCCGTCCACCGCGACATACAGCGCGACCAAAGCGGCAGTCGCGGCGCTGGCGCGCGGCTGGGCCAAGGACCTCGCGCCGCGCAACATCCTGGTCAACACGGTGCAGCCCGGCCCCATCGACACGGACCTCAACCCGGCGAACGGCGAATTCGCCAAGCAGATGACCACCTTCGTCCCGCTCGGCCGCTACGGCACCGTGGATGAGATTTCGGGTGCGGTCTCGTTCTTCGCCGGCCCGGATGCGAGCTACATAACCGGGGCGACGCTCAACATCGACGGCGGCGCAGCGGCCTAGCGCCGTGGACGGCCGTTCCGCCGATTGCGGAACGGTCGCCTCGCCGTGCCGAGGTCAGGTGAATGCCGAGAGATTGCCGTCGATGCGCTTTCCGACGCAGAAAGCGGGAATGGCGATCGGAGGTATCCCATGCGCAACCGATTTCTTCTTCTGCTGATCTTGTCGGACACGGCCATCGCGGCCCCGGCGGCCGCCCGGTCGAACGATCTCCGCGGCAGCGAAGCGGCGCTGGCGAAGCTCGACCTCGAGCAGAAGGACATGGTCGCCAGGGCGGACGTCGCCCGGCTGGACGCGCTGTCGGCGCCAGGGTTGACGATCAACGCCCCGACCAATCGCGTGCTGACACGCGAGCAGTTCCTGGGGATGATGCGCAACGGGCAGATCGGCGCCGAGACGTTCGAGCGGACGGTCGAGAGCGTCAGCGTCAACGGTGATGTCGGCATAGTCATGGGACGCGAGGTCTTCACCCCCACCCCCGACAGCGAACTCGGGCGTACCTACGGCGCCGTCCCGCTGAAACGCCGCTATACCAACATCTACGTCCGCGATCATGGATCGTGGCGCTGGTTCGCGCGCCATGCCAACGTGGTGACGACGAAATAACAGGCGCAGATGGCCGCTGCCGCGAACGCGCGCGATGATGGCCGGCGGCCCACCCGAAAGCGGTCCGCCGGCCGTCTGGTCAGATGTCGTCGCCCAGCGCGCCCTTGACGCTGCCCTTGACGTCCTGCGCGGCACCCTTGGCCTGCTGGGCATCGCCCTTGGCTTCGAGCTCGGGGTTGTTGGTCGCCTTGCCCAGCGCTTCCTTGGCGCTGCCGGCGATCTTGTTGCCGGCGGCCTGCGCCTTGTCGGTCAGTTCGCCCATGTCTGTATCCTTCCCTGAAAAAGCAGACCCGAACGGGCCGCGAGGTGGACGCCTTCAGTAGCGCGTCGCCGGCCCGTAGGTGTTGCGTTCGCCGTCGATCTCGTCAGCCGTATAGGCCGGCGCTGCCGGATCGAAGTTCGTCCAGCCCGCCTTGCGATAATCCGCCCCGCGCGAAGCGACATCCACCGAACGGCTGCCGTCGAGCGCGGCCTCGACCCGCGCCGCATCGGCTTCGGACACCTTGGCGCTGACCAGGGTTCCGCCCCGGCGGACGCCTTCGGAATAGACGTTCGCTTCCTCGTCCGTGTGGCCGGCATTCTTCAGCGCTCCCACGATGGAGCCCGTCGCGGCCCCGCCCGCGGCGCCGATGCCTGCACCGGCAGCAGTCGCCGCAAGCCACCCGGCGGCGACGATCGGGCCGAGCCCGGGAATGGCGAGCAGCCCGAGCCCGGCGAGCAGGCCGCCCACGCCGCCGAGCACCGCCCCGGTGGATGTGCCGCGGCTGACGTCGCCTTCGTCGTTGACCCCGTCGTGGCCGTTCGCCGCATGACGGCCGTGCGTGTTGTTGGCGACGATGCTGATGTCGTCGTGCGGGATACCAAGCGCTTCCAGGTCGCGCACGGCGGCCGTCGCGTCGGCATAGTCGTCATAGAGACGTGTGATTGTCTTGCTCATGCGATCGCTCCTTGGTCGGCATCAATGGACGGTGACGTTGCCCTTGTAGTCGAGCGCCACGTTGACCTTGGCCCCGTCCTTGGTCGCGGTGCCTTGCCACACACCGTTCTTGTTCTTCGCCAGCTCGCCCACGTCGGCATAGCCGGCCTTCTCGATGCGGCCGCGCGCCTGCGCTTCCGTGAACGAGTTGCGGCCCGCTGCCGCTTTGGCGGTGGTGCGCACGACCGGGTTCTTGGTCGCCGGATTGTGCGAGCCGGCGTCAGGCTGGGCGGCGGCGGCGGACGCCAGGACCGCGGCGACGGCCGGTGCGAGGAACGGAAGGCGCATCTGCTTTCTCCTGTGATGGTGATGGGGCGCTTGCACGGCGGCGTGTGCAGCCCGGTCGGGCCGCCGGCCGCCGCACCCGCTCAGCGAACGCTGCCGCGGCGGAACAGGTTGATGATCCCCAGCAGCACGATCGCGCCGAGCAGCGACACGAGCACGGTCTGGATGTCGATCACGCCGCTGGTGATGGGCGCTCCGCCGATCAGCGGCGTCACGATGAAACCGGCCAGCAGCGCGCCGGCGATGCCGACTACGACATTGAGGATGATGCCCTGCTGACCGTCCGTGCGCATGATGATGCTCGCGACCCAGCCGATCAGGCCGCCGACCACGAGAAGAATAAGGAGGCCCATGTTGCGATCCTTCGTTGCCCGACGCGAAGCGAAGTCGTGCCGGCGATTGGTGACAGGGCATCAACACGCGCCTGCCGGCGACGTTCATCGCCGGGCGCGGCAGGGCAGCGCGCCGTTGGTGCGGCCGTCACTAGCCAATTGGTAGTTCCGGTTGGGCGGCGAGGGGAACCTCATTCGCCGGCCGCGCTTGAGCGTGCATGAGCGACACGCCCGCACCGCCATCCCCCACGCTTCGGCACCTTCAGCAGCTGATCGCCGATCTGACCGTGGGCGTGATCCTGGTCGATCCCTCCGGCACGATCATCGACGCCAACGGAGCGGCGCTGCGCATGCACGGCGTCGCCCGCCGTGACGAACTCGGCCCGACCGCCGACGATTACTGCCAGCGCTTCTCGCTCCGCCGGCGCAACGGGCAGCGCATCGCCCGCCGCGACTATCCGATCATGCGCATGCTGGCCGGCGAGGAATTTCCGGATGTAACCGTGGAGCTGGCCCCGCTCGGAATCAACGAGCCGCGCTGGACGCACGAGGTGCACGACGTCGTCATGGACGAGGACGGCGGCGATCCCGATTGCCTGGCGCTGGTGATCCAGGACGTGTCCGAACGCTACGACGCGGAAGCGCGGTTCGAGGCCATGTTCCAGGCCAACCCGGCGCCCGCCCTGATCCTGCGGCTTGCCGACCAGCGCTTCATCCGCGCCAATGCCGGCTTCGCCGAACTGTGCGGCTGTTCCCCGCACGAGATCGTCGGTCGGCACCTGCGCGACCTGGACATCCTGGCGCGCACGGAGAAGCACGCGCTGGTTCGCGAGCAGCTGGCCGAAGGCGCCACCATCCCGCAGGTGGAGGCGGAGCTGCCGCTACCCAACGGCGCCAGCCGGCTGGTGATCCTGGCGGGCCAGCCGATCGAGGTCGGCAACCAGGCATGCATGCTGTTCACCTTCGCCGATCTGGAGCCACGCCGGCAGGCGGAGACGGCCCTGCGCGCGAGCGATCACCGCTCCGGCATCCTGTTCCGCATGGCGCCCGTGGCGCTGGCGATCACCTCCACCGAGGCGCACCGCATCGTGGAAGTGAACGATGCGTTCGCACGCATGAGCGGTTACTCGGCGGCCGAACTGGTCGGGCGGGTGGCGGACGATTTCGCGCTGTGGAACGACGCCGCCCAGCGACGCGCGATCGAGGCGGACATCGCCGACCATGGCGGCGTGCGCACGTGCGACGTCCGCGTGCTGCCGCGCAACGGCGAGCCGCTCGACTGCCTCGTATCGGCAGAGGCGGTCGACGTGCATGGCGAGCGTTGCGTGCTGTGGCTTTACCAGGACGTGACCGCACGCCGCAGCAGCGAGCTTGATCTGGTGGAGGCGATCGAGGCGGTGATGAAGGACGCCAGCTGGTTCAGCCGGTCGGTGATGGACAAGCTGGCAGCGCTGCGCGGCGCGGCGCCGGCCATCCCCTCGGCCGTCAACGACCTCAGCCGGCGCGAGCGCGAGGTGTTGGAGCTGATCTGCGGCGGGGCGGATGACAAGGGGATTGCGGAACGGCTCGGCCTGTCCAGCAACACCGTGCGCAACCATGTGTCGCGCTTATACGCCAAAATCGGCGTCAACCGCCGCAGTGCGGCGGTAATCTGGGCACGCGAACGCGGCATCGGCGGTCCAGCAAGAGGGTAGATGCCAATACCGCCCGGATCATCTTGAAGGCGGGCGCAACGGCGCGGTCACCGCCCGAAGACGCCGGATTTAGTGGCAGGGCTCCCAACTGCTCGATCGTGGCTACGCCTGCACATACGGGTAGGCTGACCTTGCCCGGCGAACGCCGGTCAGCCTCGTGACGTTACATCGACATGCATTCTAAGTGGTGCGCGACGCAGTCTGGAGCGAACCCGTCTCCACATAGAAGTGGGAATTATTGGGTAATCAGGACGGTTCCAAGTACACGGAAGTCCCACCCGTGCTCTGAAAATCCCAAAAATCCCACTTTGTGAGCGCGCCTCACGGGGACTCGCAAATGGGTAAGCGCCAGTCAAAATGGGCGCGCATTGCAAGGAAATGGGCAGCAGCTTGACGCGAGGCGCTGGCGAGCACATGTAGCAATCACCGGTCAGCAATGATCGGTTTGGAAGGCTGGTTTGACCAAGCTGACCCTCAGAAGACGAGGATACGAGAGGCTCTCTCGAGCCCATGCTGGCTAACTTCGGTGGCGACACCGAGCGGGCCAACGACGCACTGCCCCCGCTGTGGCGTGGGCATGTTCATCCGTCTGTCTGGAGGTCACATGCGCAGGTCACTTTCGTCAACGACGTCCCTCTCCCGCACCAACTTCGACGCGATCAGGCTGTCGATCGAGTACGTCGCGCCGCGGCGCGTATGGCAGCGCCATCGACGCGTACGGAAGCACGGCCAATCGCAGCTGCGCGAGCTCGCGGCCGGCATAAACCGTCTCGGCTTCCTGGTGCCGCTGTTGGTGGACGAGGAGCTAGCGCTCGTCTCCGGCCACGCTCGGCTCGCAGCGGCCGAGCTGCTCGGGCTGGAGCAGGTGCCGGTCGTGCGCGTGGCTCACCTGACCGAAGAGCAGCTGCGACTATTCGCAATCTTTGAGAACCGGATCGCCGAAGGCGCGGAGTGGGACGAGGCAGCGCTGGTCCTCGAGCTTGAGGAGCTGCACTTAGGTGACGCGACTCTCGACCTTACGGACAGCGGCTTTGCCATCGCCGAGATCGATGCCATGGTTGGGCGCAGCCGGACTGCCGCGCTGAGTGATCTCGACGATGTAAACCCGCCTGACCCGCAAACGCCGGCGGTCACACGGGTTGGCGATCTCTGGCGATGCGGGCGTCACCGCTTACTCTGCGGCGACAGCACCGACCCCGCCGCCATCAACCATTTGGTAGGTGGTGCGAGAATGCGGCAGCACATATCCGACCCGCCGTTTGACTTGCCCACCAAGGCATTCTCGCGTTCGAAAAAGTTCGGCAACTTCATCATGGGCGCAGGTGAGATGGGGCCGGTAGCGTTTACCGAGTTCCTCCACCGCTACTTGGCAGCGGCACAGCCCGTGCTGGTGGACGGTGCCTACGTCTACGCCTTCATGGACCACAAGCATATCGGCCAACTCCTGGCCGCAGGCGAGCGGGCGGGACTGGCCTATGTCAACCTGCTGGTGTGGGTGAAGGGTCAAGCCGGCCAGGGCAGCTTCTACAGATCGGGCCACGAGCTGGTAGGCGTGTTCCGCCACGGCAATGCTGCCGGCCGCAACAACATCATGCTGGGCGCGCACGGGCGCAACCGCTCTAACGTGCTGAGCTACCCGGGCGTGCGCGGCAAAAGCGGGGGCGGCGCAAAAGCGCTGGACATGCACCCCACGGTCAAGAACATTGCCATGATCGCCGACTTGTTGCTCGACGCAAGCGCGCCCGGCGAGGCGGTTCTCGACAGCTTCGGCGGCAGCGGCACCACCCTGATCGCGGCGGAGAAGGTCGAGCGCACCGCCTATCTCTGCGAGCTGTCGCCAGAGTTCGTGGACGTGGCAGTGTCGCGATTTAATGCGCTCGGCGGCGAACAGGCAGTCTTGGAAGCGACCGGGCAGGTGTTCGCCGAGGTGCGGGACGAGCGTCGCGCCACATCGGGGGAGGCGTGAGATGGAGGATCAGCCCGCGCCCGAGCGCAAGCGGATCAACTTGCGTAAAGATGGCGAGATTGACGATCGGGGCCATGGTAAAGGGTCGCGTGCCACGCGCTTCAAGGCCGGCGACGGGCGACGGCGGCCCGGTCGCTCGAAGGGCAGCCGCAGCGAGAAAAGCGACGTGCTCATGGTACGCGATATGACGGTGAGCGTCACGATGGGACGGCGGACCAGCAAAGCCACCACGCGTCTTGCAATGCTACTGGCCATGCGCGCTAAGGCGTTGAAGGGCGACCACAAGGCAATCGAGTGGCTAGACCGCAAATTCGGCCAGTACGAGCCGCCGGAGGTGGACGTCGGTCAGACGGAGCGCCTGCTGGTCGAGGATGAGGCAATCCTGCTTGATGATGCCCGCGCCCGCGGCCTGATCGGCGACCAGCGCGAGAAGGACGAACAATGAGCATGCCCGAGCTGCGCCTGCTCGACGCGCTCCTTCGTAATGATTTCCTGACGTTTGCGCAGCGCGTGTTCGCTGAGCTCAACCCTGGCCGCCTGTTCCACCGCTCTTGGTACCACGAGACCATCGCCTACTTCGTCAAGGTCACTGCGATCACTGGCAAGAACCAGCGACTGATCATCAATCTGCCGCCGCGCTCGGCCAAGTCCACCTTTGTCTCTGTGGCGCTGCCCGCGTTCCTGCTCGGCCGCGACCCGCGCAAACGTATCATCGTGGTCAGCTACAACCAGGATCTTGCAGCCATGTTCGGGCGACAGACCCGGCAGGTCATGCAATCAGCCTGGTATCGTCGCCTGTTTCCCTCCACCGTCATCCCAGCCCGCGCTGGAGAGATGCAGTTTTACACTTCCGCAGGCGGGTTCAGGAAGGCGACCTCGGTTGAGGGCACGCTGACCGGCCGCGGTGGCGATCTGATCATCGTTGACGATCCCCAGAAGGCGTCGGATGCCGGATCCGAGGCGCAGCGCAAGACGCTGACCGAGTGGGCGATGGAGACTTTGTTCACCCGCCTCGACGACAAGGTAAACGGCGCCATCTTTCTCGTTCAGCAGCGGTTGCATGAGGAAGACTTGTCCGGCCAACTGATCAGGGCAGGAGGCTGGCTCGACGTTCGCCTGCCCGCGATCGCTGACCAGGATGAACGGCTGATCCTGTCGGACATGCCGCTGCGGTTCCACCATCGGCGCGAGGGCGATCTGCTCGATCCGGTGCGCGAGCCAAAGGAGGTGCTGGACCGCCTGCGGCGCGAGATGGGCTCGGCCCAGTTCCTGGCGCAATACCAACAGGCGCCGGTTCCGCCCGACGGCGACGTGGTCAAGATCGAGTGGTTCCAGCGCTATGATGAGCTACCCCCGGCGGACAAGACGGTGCTCAGCATCGACACGGCCTCGAAAGGCGGGCTGCAGAACGACTGGTCGGTGATGATGCTGTGGCGGGTTGTGCGCAACCGCTACTTTCTGGAGGTGGTGTGGCGCCACAGGGTTGACTTTCCCGAGCTGCTCGCCCGGACGAAGGAGGTGTATGCCGCTTTCCGGCCCGACACTATTCTGGTGGAGGACAAGGGGTCAGGCACCGGCCTGATTCAGATGCTGCACGATGATGCGGATGGCTATCCGGTGGTGGCTTACAACCCTGGCCTGACTGATAAAAAGAGCCGTATGGAGGTACAGGCGGCCAAGATCGAAGGTGGGTTGGTGTTTTTGCCGAAGAGCGCGCCTTGGCTGGACGACTTTGTCGACGAAGTGCGGCGATTTCCGAACGGACGCCATGACGACCAAATCGATGCCATGTCGCAGTTCCTGGATTACGTCAGCCAGCGAAACGTCGGGGACCTGATCGTTTTTCGGTAGGAGATCAGAATCAGTTGCGCGTGAGTCCGTGCTCGCGGGTCAGCAGCTTGCACTTCCAGCTGACGTCGGCTGCAAGGATGTCATCGGCGGTTGCGGTCGAGCCCGCTAACTGCAGCACGCTGCTCACATAGTCGCTAGGCTCGCGTTTGCGCAGAGCGGCGTTGCCGCCGTGGACGTTGGCGCCGACCCCACCTGACCGCCAGAAACGCCGTCCTCGCCTGTGGGCCAATCCGACATAGATGCTCGCGACAAGCATCCACCGTCCCAGGTGGCGATGAAGCTTGGTTTGCATTTGCTCACGCTGCCCGCTGCATCAGCCAATCCGTCAAGCCGTGGCGGACGGTCATGCCCGCCAGCATGGGACCGTCGAGCAGGTTCACTGCCCGTTCGTCGGCCTCATCCTCTTTGATGGCGAGCATGCCCCTGGCGCTGTGCGTTACAAAGAAGAAGCGATCAGCTTGGCGGCTGGCCCGAAAGGCGGCAGTGCAGCCGTCCAGCACGCCTTGAGCTGCCGCCGACTTGACCTGCACCGCCGCGCGCTCGCCGGTGGCGGGCAGCTCCAGCAGCAGGTCTATGTCCTTCATCGTGCCACCCAGCACCGACACGCGCTGCCAACCCATCCGGTTGAACAACAAGTCGGCAAACAGCTCGAACTCGGACTGATGCAGTCCCTGAATGAGCGGCAGCATGGCCCCCTCCAGCGCCATCCGCGCCTGCCTAGCCGCGACAAGCGCCGGGTTCTCTTCTGCCCTCAACACGCGCAAGAGGTAATCCTTGGCACCTACGGCGCAGATCGTCTGGCGGTAGCCGGACAGCATCGTCAGGCGGGTGCTGAGGTCGACCACGGCAAGCGGGCGACCATTCGTATCCGTGTTGCACCATGGGCCGATCGTGCGGCGGTAATGAGTGGCGCGGATCGGCTGCACGCCGCCGGGGCGGTGTACCACGCGCGGCTCGGCGAACGCCCACCAGAGCTGGCCGCGCGCGAAGGTGATCCAAAGCGTTTCGGAGCCGAGCGTATGGAAGTCGCGTGCCTCGCGCGTGAAGCTTGTGGCGATGCCCTTGGTCAGCCCCTGGTCGGCATAGTGGGTCGCAAGCTCATCCCATGCGCCCGCGGCCAGTAAGGCAGCCGGGTCGGCAGCTGTTCCCCACTCCAGGGTGCCTGCCGACAGTGCGGCATCTTCCCAGGCGCCGGCTGCACCAAGCTTGATGTATCGTACGGCATCGATGGATGAGAGGCGATCGGCCAAGCTTGGCCGGCCTTCAGCTATGCTCGCCACATCATCAACGGCCATCACCGCGCCCTGCTGCCGGGCGACGCTGACCGTTTTGGCTCGGCCCTCGTCGCTCCTATGTCCTCTCGGGGCGACGGCCTGAGCCGGATGTTGAGAACCTGACCGTAGGCACAGGCGCATGCGCCTTTACCGTTGCCGGCTGGACATACGCGCATGCCACCCGGCCCCAGCAAAGCTGTGACCGAGTTCCTACAGGTTGAGGTTCTCACGCCCCACCTCCCGGCTTTCACGGGAGGTAGGGGCAGTTTGCTCTGGACCGATCAGAAGGCAAGTCGATTGTGGCTGGGCCACTTGCGATCGGCATGAACGTGACCCCACCCGGCGAACAAACCAGCGTCTAATCGTCTCAATTCTCCTGCCCGAGGCTTGACCAGAACAAACGTATCAGGAACATAAAGGGCTCATGAGAGTCGCATGTGCCTGATGTCCGTCGTTGCCCACCAACCTGAGATCGTGTCTCGCCTGCGCGATAGCCTCGCCCGAGCGCGCCCACGCCACGCGGGAGTTTGGTCCTTCGGCATCCCCGCAATCGACGACCGGCTTGCGGATCAAGGGCTGGATGGCGCCGCCTTGCATGAGATCACGCCATCCACACCCTCGCTGAGCGATGAAGCGGCTGCCACCCTCTTTGCAGCCGGTATGGCTGCAAGGATCAGTGGGGCCGCGAGTGGGCGCGTGCTGTGGGCCGTAAGCCACTTCGACCTCTACGCCCCCGGCCTCGAACAGGCGGGACTGCCACCTAGCCGATTGATCTTCGCCGAAGGTCGTGGGGATCGCGACGTGCTGGCGCTGATGGAAGATGGCCTGCGGCATGGCGGGCTGGCGGCCGTCATCGGCGAGGTCCGCCGCGCCGACATGACCGCGACCCGCCGCCTTCAGCTTGCGGCCGATGCCGGTAAGACCCCGGCTTTTCTCTACCGCCGTTGGCGCCGGTCCGGCGTCTGCCCGCTGTCCGAGCTGTCGGCCGCGACCACCCGTTGGCGCATCGCGTGCGCCCCATCCGCCCGGCTGCCCGCACCCGGCGTCGGCCGTGCCCGCTGGAGCGTGGAGCTGGTCCGTCAGCGTAACGGCAACCCCTTCTCCCTTTTGGTCGAGGCATGCGATGACACGGGTCGCCTCGCTCTACCTGCCGGCGCTCAGCATCGAGCGGCTCCGGCGGCTGGAGCTGCCGCACGCGCTGCCTGAGCCGCGTCTGCGCTCATCGCTGCCGGTCGACGATGACCCAGGCGCTTGCTCGGTGCCGCGTGGCGGCAACTGGCGGCCAGGTGCGCGCTGGGCGCGCGATCGCGCGAGCGTCGCAGCGGAAGCAACCGGGCTCCCGCTGCACCAGCAGCCGACCATGCGCGAGCTCGGTCGGCGATCGGAGGCCGCGGAGCATCCGTTCAAGGGGCGGCAGCACGTGCCGCTGACCGCTCCGGCCGCGATTGTGCAGCAGCATCGGTTCACGGCGGCGCCGCTGATCCTGGCAACGCAGGTCGGCAATAAGCAGCTAATCTCTGCAGCTTGCCCTGCCGCCATGGCGCTCGGCCTCGTGCCGGGCATGGCGGTGACCCAGGCCCGCGCGCTCGTGCCCGACCTCGACATCCGTCCTGCTGATCCGGCGGCCGACGCCGCGATGCTTGATCAGCTGGCGCTCCATGCCGCGCGGCACTGGACGCCTACGGCGGCAATTAGCGGCACGGATGGCCTTTGGCTCGACCTCAGCGGCGTCGCCCACCTGTTCGGCGGTGAACAGCGCTTCTGCGCCCGCGTGCTCGCCTTCTGTCGGCGGTTGCGACTTACCGCGCGCATCGCGGTTGCGGCAACACCGGGTGCGGCGCACGCGCTGGCGCGGTTCGGGACGGAGCCGGTCGAGCGGATTGAGGCCGGCGGCGAGGCGCAGGCGCTCGCGCACCTCCCGCTGGCCGCGCTGCGCCTTGCCCCCGAAGCGCTTGTCGCCGCGACGCGGTTCGGCCTGGAGCGCGTGGGCGACCTGCTGCCGCTGCCGCGCGGGCCGCTCGCCCGCCGTCTCGGCCTGGCCAGCGTGCAGCGGCTGGACGAGGCGCTAGGCCGCGTGGCGGAGCCCATCATGCCGGTGGTGCCGCTTGAGGTTCCCGTCGCCACGCTGCGCCTGCTGGAGCCGATCGGCACCGCGGAGGCGATCGAGCAGGTCATCCGCGATCTGCTCGCCGACATGGTCGAGCGGCTCCGCGCCCAAGGACTTGGCGCACGTACGCTCGTGCTGGCACTCGATCGGGTCGACGGCGGCGAGCAGCGGCTTGCTATCGGGACCGTCCGTGCGACCCGCGACCCTGCCCACCTTGCGCGCCTGTTCCACCTGCGCGTCGAGCGGATCGACCCCGGCCTTGGCATCGAGACCATGCGGCTGGCCGCCACACGAACAGAACCCTTGGGCGCCACAGCACTTGGCGCTGCGCTCGCCGGCGATGCCGCTCCCGCCGATCTCTCGACCTTGGTCGACCAGCTGGCAGGCCGGGCCGGGCCGGATGCGCTGTTCACGGTCGGCTCACTCGAGAGCGATGTACCCGAGCGTGCCACCACGCGCACCGATCCGCTGGCGAGCCCCACCGGCTGGCCGGCGTGGAAGCGCCCCGCCCGTCTGCTGCGCCGTCCCGAGCCGCTAAGCGGCGTGGTGGCACTGCTACCCGACCATCCACCGCGTCGGTTCACCTGGCGTGGGTCGGTCCACGCGGTGGTGGCCGGCGACGGGCCCGAGCGCATCCACGGCGAATGGTGGCGTCGTGACGGCGAGGTTTGGGCGGTGCGCGACTACTTCCGGGTAGAGGACGAGGCAGGCGCGCGCTTCTGGATGTTTCGGCGCGGCGACGGCGTGGATGGCAACACCGGCGACCTCAGCTGGTACATGCACGGGCTGTTCGGCTGATGCCGTATGTCGAACTCCAGGTCACGACCCACTTTTCGTTCCTGCGCGGCGCCTCCTCGCCCGACGAGCTGTTCGCTGCCGCTGCGCTGCAAGGCCACAAGGCGCTGGGCGTGGCCGACCTGGGCAGCGTCGCCGGCGTGGTGCGCGCGTGGGAAGCGCAGAAGGCGACCGGCGTCCGGCTGATCGCGGGCACGCGGCTGGTGCTCGACGACGGGCGCGGCCTGCTGCTCTACCCGACCGATCGCCTCGCCTGGTCGCGGCTGAGCCGGTTGCTGACGCTCGGTAAGTCACGTGCGGGTAAGGGCGGCTGCACGCTCGGCTGGGCGGATGTGGCTACGTGGTCGGAGGGGCTGGTCGCGATCCTGCTGCCCGATCTGCCGGGCACGGTGACCGCCCGGCATCTGGACGAGCTGCAGGAGGTGTTCGGCACGCGCGCTTACAGCTCTTTAGCGCTGCGCAGGCGACCTGACGATGCGATCCGGCTGTACGAGCTGGCCGACCAAGCTGCCGCTGCCGGCGTGCGCGCGGTTGCCACCGGCGACGTGCTCTATCATGCGCCCGACGCCCGCCTGCTGCAGGACGTGGTCACCGCCATCCGCGAAAAGTGCACGGTGGACACGCTCGGCTACCGACGCGAACGCCATGCCGACCGCCATCTTAAAGCGCCGGAGGAGATGGAGCGGCGGTTCGCGACGTTCCCGGATGCCGTCGCGGCTACGGAGGCGATCGCCCGTGCTTGCACGTTCGACTTGGGCGAGCTGAGCTACCAATACCCGCACGAGCGCGTGGTTGAGGGGCTGACCGCCCAAGGCGCGCTCGAACAGCTGACCCATGCGGCCGCCGAGCACATGTTCCCGGACGGCGTGCCACTCACCTACCAGCGCCAGATCGGCCACGAGCTGCGGCTTATCAGGGAGCTTGGCTACGCACCCTACTTCCTCACCGTGAACAGCATCGTGGCGGAGAGCCGCCGTCGCGGCATCCTCTGCCAGGGCCGGGGCTCGGCCGCGAACAGCTGCGTCTGCTTTGTCCTGGGCGTGACCAGCATCGATCCGATCCGCCACGAGCTCTTGTTCGAGCGGTTCATTTCGGGCGAGCGGCGCGAACCGCCCGACATCGACGTCGACTTCGAGCATGAACGGCGCGAGGAGATCATCCAATGGATCTACGACACCTACGGGCGTGACCGCGCGGCGCTAACCGCAGTTGTGACCCGCTACCGCGCGCGTGGCGCCGTACGCGAGGTCGGCAAGGCGCTCGGCCTGCCCGAGGACCTGACCAAGGCACTCGCCGGGCTCGTGTGGGGCTGGAGCCAGGAAGGCGTCGGCGAGCGGCAGGTAGAGCAGCTTGGCCTCAACATGGAGGATCGCCGGCTGCGGTTGGCGCTGGACCTCGCCCGCAAGCTGATCGGCGTGCCGCGCCACCTCTCCCAGCATCCGGGTGGGTTCGTGCTGACCCACGATCGGCTGGACGACCTCGTGCCGATCGAGCCCGCCGCCATGGTGGATCGGCAGGTCATCGAGTGGGACAAGGACGACATCGACGCCCTTAAGTTCATGAAGGTCGACGTGCTGGGCTTGGGCATGCTCGGCTGCATGAACCGGGCGTTCAACCTGCTTGACGAGGCCAAGGGCGTGCGGGTCGGCATGGCTGACCTGCAGGACGATGATCCCACCGTCTATGCCATGATCCAGAAGGCGGACACGCTGGGCGTGTTCCAGATCGAGAGCCGCGCGCAGATGAGCATGCTGCCGCGCATGAAGCCGCGGGCGTTCTACGATCTCGTGATCGAGGTCGCGATCGTGCGGCCGGGCCCGATCCAGGGCGACATGGTGCACCCCTATCTCCGCCGCCGCGAGGGGATCGAGAAGCCCGATTATCCCCGGCCCGAGCTGCGTGCGGTGCTGGAGAAGACGCTGGGCGTGCCGCTGTTCCAGGAGCAGGCGATGAAGGTCGCCATCGTCGGCGCCGGGTTCACGCCCGCCGAAGCCGATCAGCTCCGCCGCGCCATGGCGACGTTCAAGTTCACTGGCGGGGTCAGCCACTTCTTCGACAAGCTGGTGGGCGGCATGGTCGAGCGCGGCTACCCGCGCGACTTCGCCGAGCGCACTTTCAAGCAGATCGAAGGGTTCGGGAGCTACGGATTCCCGGAGAGCCACGCCGCCAGCTTTGCCAAGATCGCCTACGCCAGCTGCTGGATGAAGCACCACCATCCCGACGTGTTCTGCGCGGCGCTGCTCAATGCGCAGCCGATGGGGTTCTATGCGCCCGCCCAGGTGGTGCGCGATGCGCGCGATCATGGCGTGGAAGTCCGGCCCGCCTGCATCAACGCCAGCCGGTGGGATTGTACGCTGGAGGTGACCCGCGGCCGCTATTTGGCTGTCCGCCTTGGACTGAGGCAGGTGCGTGGGCTTGCCAACGTGCACGGCGCCGCGATCGTGGCGGCGCGTGGCGACACGCCGTTCCAGTCTGTGGAAGAGGTATGGCGCCGGGCGGGTGTGCCGCGCGCAGCGATCGAGCGGCTGGCCGAAGCGGACGCGTTCCACAGCCTCGGGCAGGACCGCAGGCAGGGTTTGTGGAAGGTGCGTGGGCTGGGTGAGGCGCCGCTGCCGCTGTTTGCTGCGGCTGATCAGCGCGAGGCGGTGTTCAGCCCGGAGGGGCTGGAACCCCAGGTCACGCTCAAGCCCATGTCGGACGGGCGTGAAGTGGTCGAGGACTATCGCGCCCTGCAGCTGTCGCTCCGTGCGCATCCGCTGACGTTCCTGCGCGACGACCTGGCCCGGCGTGGGCTGAAGCGGTGCGCCGACCTCGCTCAGGTGAAGGACGGCCGCCACGTCGAGGTCGCGGGCATCATCCTTGTTCGCCAGAAGCCCGGCTCGGCCAAGGGCGTGCTGTTCATTACGGTCGAGGATGAGAGCGGGATCGCGAACGGCATCCTGTGGCCCGACCGGTTCGAGGCGCAGCGGCGCACGGTCATGTCGGCGGCGATGATCGGCATGAAGGGCCGCGTCCAGAAAGAGGGCGAGGTCATCCACGTCATCTGCGACCGGATCGTCGACTATGGCGACCTGCTCGCCAAGGTCGGGCAGATGAGCTTCCCGCACGCGACCGGCCGCGGCGATGGTGCACGCCATGCGGGCTCACCTGATCGCGGCGACGCCGGCTGGAAGCCGTCTCCCCGCGATAGCTACTGGCCGCCGCACGCCAACGGCATGGACCCGGAGGAGGTCGTGCGGGTCAAGACGCGCGACTTCCGGTGAGCCGTGGCCGACCTGCCGCGGCACCAGCGCGTGATCATCTCCCTGTCGCTCACCATCCTCCGTGCGGCCATGACGCGGGCCGGCAGTGCACGGGTCGACGTGGTGGAGGTTAGGCTGGCGCTTCGCTGCTTGCTACCACACTGCCCCGAGCGCTGGCCGCTGGAGTTGTTCTGGGACGCGGCGCAGCAGGCCAACGAGATTGGCCGCGCGCAGGGCACGACGGCGGCGTTCAACGGCATTGTGCGTCAATTGCGGTTGGCAGGCCGACATGAGGACTGATGCTGCCGACATTGGGGGATCAGCTGACCACGCGGTCGATCATGTCGGGCGGCGGTTGCGGACACTGGAGCAGTGCGCGCTGCATCGCCGGACATTCCGGCTGACCTGCCCGGCTTGCGGGCACGTGCGATTGCTCGACGCAGTGCCGCTCTGGTGGTTGTTCGTGACGCGTGGCTGGGATGATGCCCTTCCGCAGGCGATTCGGCGACTATGCTGCCAGCCATGTCGCGCCGCTGGCACCGTCGTTCGTCCTCGCTACACCGTCACGCGCGACCAATCGGAAGGACCGCAGCCGCCTTACCCAAGCGAGCACGAGTGGAAGAGGGTTGTGTCGCGCTACCGCTCGTGATCGAACGTGGGCCATGTGCAACCTGTACACCTGGCGCAACGTGTCAGACGAGATCGCACGTCTGTTTGGGGCCGAGCGAGGTCCGCTGACCAACGCGCCCGACGAGGTCTACCCCGGCCAGCCCGGCCTCGTGGTGCGCGAGGAGGGTGGCGCGCGCGTGGTGCAGTCGATGGTGTGGGGCTGGCCGCTCCGGCTCAGAACGATGGCGCTAACCAGCAAGCCCAAGCCGGTCAACAACGTCGCCGACCTCGCCAAGCCCATGTGGAAGGGGTTTGCCGCCAAGCCGCGTTGGCGCTGTCTGATTCCGCTTTCGGCGTTCGCGGAGGCGGAGGGAGAGAAAGGGCAGAAGACCCGCACCTGGTTCAGCGTCAAAGGGCAGCCCGCCTTCGCGTGGGCGGGGCTGTGGCGCGACAGCGCGGAATGGGGCCCGGTCTATTCGGGCGTGATGACCGACTGCAACGAGGCGATCCGGCCGGTGCATGACCGTATGCCCGTGCTGCTCATGCCCGACGAGCACGACGCCTGGCTTAACGGCAGCTTCGACGACGCGCTCGCGTTCCAGAACCGGTGCTTTCCCGCCGACCTGATTGAAGTGCGGCGGACGAGCGAGCCGTGGGCGGCGCGCAGCCGTGCTTGATGAAGAGCGGAAGCTCAGATCAAGCCGAGGGCTCTCGCTAAGACGAGACTCTCAAGAGACACGATGGTCAAACCTAAACGGCCTAACGGATCCCCAGGCCGGTAGCGCGTCAGGTACGTCGCATCACCTTCGCTTATGTGTGAACTGGCATTGATTGCAGCGGGTCAGCGCTCGGATGTGCTCCGGCCTTCCGCCACTCGCGTAATTGCAAGCCGCTCTAGGTAATCATCGATCTGCGCCATCAGCGGGTTGTTGATCTGCAGCCATGAACGGCGGCCGTCGGCGCGATCCGTCTCCCGCGTCAACAAGCCTTCCGCCAGCATCCGGTTGAGGTGACGCAGGGCGGTCGAGTGCGGAACCATTGCAGCTAGGCAGGCATCCGACATGCTGGTCCGCTTGCCGAGCCGCTGGCGCGCATAAAGGTCGAGCAGCATGTCCCAGGCTGGTTCGCCGAAGAGAGCATTGCCGAGCACCGCGTCACGCGATCGGCGCTCCTGATAGAGGGCGATCGCTAGCCGCGCCTGTGCTGCGGGCCGCAGGAGCACCAGCGATTGTGCCACCTCGGCTGCGGGCGGCGTCGACATAGGGGCATGGTCGGCCAGCACCGCTGCGAGCCGCGCGAGGTCAGCGCTGATCTCGGCCAGCGAATGGCTCATGCCGCACCTGCCAGACCCAATCGGTCTCCGGCCGCCTCCGCACGTGCCTTCGCGTGCCGAGCACCAGGGCGAGTAAAAGCGGATAGACCAGCTCGCCGCCGAGCCGCGCGTAGACGTCCGGCAGGATCACGGGATCGTAGGCCCGAACGCCATGCAGCGCGACGGCAAGCAGCTGCAGCGCTGCGGTGTAGAGCGGCCAGTAGCGGTCGGCCGCAAGAGCAATAGCAAGCAGCCCGACAAACATGGCGAGGTCGATCACCAGCAGCGGGCGCACAACCTGCTGATAGGTGTGAAAGGGAACCAGCGATGTCGCCAGACTCCCTATCATGACCAGTCCGGCCGTAACGCGCTCGGGGCCGCCACCCCGACGTGCAGCGTAAGCGCACGTCGCGATGGCGGCGGCGTAGAAAAACGCCAAGCGTAGCAACCAGAGAGCGATGGGCGCGCTCAATGTGGGTGCGTTGCTTCACGCGCCGACCCTGGCGTGCTCCGGCTCGTCGACCATCCCCGGCATAGGCGGCTTGCCGCCGTCGCCGAACATGGAGACGTCAATCGCGAGCGCATCAGCGATCCGGTCAAGGAAGCGATGACCGGCCACGCTGTGGCCGCGGGCGTGGGTGACGGCGAGCTGCGCCTCTGCGATGGCGGCGAAAGCCTTGTGGCCGACCACGGCCGACAGGGCATGGGACTGCCGGGCCTCGACGAGCGCGCTTGCCAGCGTGCCGCCGACCGCAAAGGCCTCGTCCAGCAGGTTCTCGAATTGGCGAAGGCGCGCGGCCACATTGGCAACCGCAGTCTTGCGCCGGTCCGCATCAGCGGAAGAGATCGTTGATGAGGTGGACGCCTGAGGCGAAAGCGCCGAAGCCGATGGCAAGCAGGGCTGCGATGCCGATAATCCAGAGAACGCGTCCGATTGCATGAAGGTCATTGTGGGCTCCCGTTCTGACCGGGAGCCACCGCCGCCACTCCGTGCTGCGATCGAGCGCCCGATCGGCGGCAGACATGCTGATGCTGGGTAGCGGAGCCACCCGCGCCGGATCACCCCCGATCCGATCAGGGGAGCTGAGCGGCTGATTTCCATCAAAACAGAGCCGCGCGGCTTCGCGCCGATCACGCGCCCCGAGCCGCGCGACTGCTTCGGCGATATAGCCATCGACGGTGTTCTTCGAGATGCCGAGTTCGATCGCGATCTCCTTGGAGGAGCGCCGATCCCAAACAAGACGAAGGCATGCGCGCTGCTGATCGCTGAGCGCGTTGCAGGCGATCGGGTTCATATCGAATGTGACTAGCACCAAATAGAGGCTAGCGGCAGAGATGAGCGATGGCTGACCTGGACACCTTGCTGCAGCTACAGGCTTTGATCGTGCAGGCGCTCGCGCTGGCGGATCAGGCCGGCTTACACGATGTGGGTATCAATCTCGATGCCGCCCGCTTGCAGACGGGTGAATATCTACGCCGCTGCGGCCAAGCCGCGCTGATCGTTGCGGTGCCGCTACCTGATGAAGGCGCGTCACCGTGAAACTGAGGCCCCTTGCCGTTGCACGCAGCACCAGCCGGGATCATCATCATCTGACCGACTCGGGAGAGATCACATGAAGGCTGTCGTTGCGCTCGCCGCCGCTGCATTGCTGACCGGACCGGTTTTTGCCGCGCCGTGCCGTGGAACCGGGGGCAAGTTTGTGAAGTGTCCTCCCGCAAGCGGAGCCGCCACGGCTTCCGCCGGTATCACCAAAGACGCGAAGGGCAAATGCCACGCTCCGGGCGGCAAGTTTGTCGCCTGCCCCAAGTAGCATGCGGCGCGAATGGGGTGAGCCGCGGGCGAGCGTATCCGAGCTTGCGCGCGATCGGCGACGCGTTTTTGTGATTGCGATCGTCAGTAATCTCCTGCTGTGGGCCGGGTTGATTTCAGTCTGGCGCGCCTGGTTCGGCTAACCACGTGCCGTCGGAATGGGAGCTATGGGCCTGCGCGGCGCAGGTCCACCGGCAACACGGAGCTGAGGCAGAACTCTTCACGACCGAAAGGCAGACCGCCCTCGCCGCGGCGGGCGACACGGCCGGCGTTCGCGTGTGGCAGGCGATCGCGGAGCGGCTTGCTTGGCTTGCTGGTAAAGAAGATCGCGATGTGAGGCGGCACTAAGCCCTAGCCAGCTCCACGCTTACGTTCGGCTCATCATGCCGCAAGTAAACGTCCTTGCGCGGGAATGGCGTCGATTGCGCTTGAAAGATGCAGTGCCGTGGTACTGCTGCCCTGACCGAAAGCATCCAGAACGGACAAGGTCTCTTCGAGCCGTGCGCGGCACCATATCCAGTCGAGCGCTCCTGTTTGGCTGGCGCCTGCGTCCATCAGCAGCATGACCTGCGCGCACTGTGCGTCCGACAATCGATCGTTCCCCCTGTCCATCGCACAATCTCTGTACGGTGGCCCCGTTCCGCGAACTGTAGGAGAGAATGGTTCATAGTGGATGAACGGTTTGGAATTTGCACGTAGATCAGTGCCATAGCTGTTCAGGAACAATGCAAAGGGGAGCATTTCATGGGTCAGGCGTGGGATGCGGTGGCCGAGTTGATGGCAGGCGTGAGTGCGCTTGGCGTGCCGCCGCCGATCCGGGCGGCGATCGAGCAGCTGATCCGGCACCACTGCGAAGACGGCAAGCTCACCGTACCGATTGCGCCGCCACCAGCGCCGGTTGATATCGGCCGCATGGCGCGGTTGATGCACAAGCGGGCCATCGCCCGCACCGACTTGCTTGGCGACCTGCTGGCCGACGGCGCGTGGCACATGCTGCTGGAACTGACGGCGGAGGATGCGCGCGGTAAGGGCGTATCTGTATCGAGCCTCTGCATCGCGAGCGGCGTGCCGCCGACAACCGCGCTTCGCTACCTGAAGGCGATGGAAGAGCGCGGCCTGATCCAGCGCTACCCGGACCGACGCGACGGTCGGCGAACTTGGGTCCATATGACCGACATGACGCGCGACGCGATGCACCGCGCAGTGCGTGAGTACGCGGAGGATGTCAGCTCACGACGGCGAATTGCCGTTTCGACGACGATGCCAGAGCTTCGGGCAATGGCCAGGTAATCCAGCGTGGCTCGTGACCCTTTCTGGCGCTTGAAGCAATGCCGAGTGCACCGGGAGCGTGCGACGGAACTGTGGGAACGGGTCGGCGCTGGGGAAAGATTGGCTTTAGATAGTGTGGCCGCTTCAAACAGCTTCTAGAACAAGCCGACTTTATATGGTCAGTCAATCTGACATCAGCAGAAGCTCAGAGTACCGCTCGCAGCGCAACGCTAGAGCGGGGCCTTCTAGACGAGATCGAGCGCGGCGAAGCGGAATGAGCTACGCGCCCGGTGGATCTAGTACGTAGGGCAGAGGCACTACGCCGCTTCCGCGGATGCAACACGTTGATAGTGGGTACCAGCGCCGTGCGCCGCGGTCCGCCTCCTCACAGGACGAACTCCCGTCGCCCGATTGGGTATGCAGTCCCGCGGATGTACCGTTATACAGAGGTTATGCTCACGCGACGATCTGCCGTCAGCAGCATGGTCGCCATTGCCGGCACCGCTGCACTCCCATCAATAGCGCTTGCAAAGAATTCATACGGCAAGCCTGAGCGCTTGCGACACGGCGACACTGTGGCGTTGATCGAGCCCGCTGGCTTCAGTGACGACGCGGATCATCTCGACAGGGTCAAGAGCACCATCATTGGCATGGGCTTGGTGCCCCAGGTAGGCCGGTACGTATCTGCACGATACGGCTATCTTGCCGGGACGGATCAGCAGCGCGCCAGCGATTTAAATGAAGCCTTTGCCGATCCCGATGTGCGCGCTGTTTTCGCCGTCCGGGGCGGTTGGGGATGTGCACGCATTCTCCCACTGCTGGACTGGAAAGCCATCCACAGAAATCCGAAGCTGCTGATTGGCTTCAGCGACATCACCGCCCTCCACCTCGCCTTCGCAACCCGCGCGGGCTTTCCAACGATACACGCGCCAAACGCCGCCAACAGCTGGCCCATCACGAGTTGGAACAGCTTCTGGAGCCTTGCCTTTGCCGGTGACAAGCCTGTCTTCCGCAACCCGGACATCACAACCTTCGACCCCCTTCAGCAAGGGCGCTGGCGAACAACAACGATCCGGCCGGGCAAGGCAAGGGGCACGCTGATGGGAGGCAACCTGACCGTCTTGGCGGCTCTGGTGGGAACTCCTTGGCTTCCTGATTTTGGTGGAAAGATATTGTTTTTAGAAGATACGGGCGAGGCTGAGTACCGCGTCGACCGGATGCTCACCCAGCTCGCGCTGGCGGGTATCCTGCGCAAAGCCGCCGGCGTCGTGTTCGGCCAATGCACGCGATGCTCTACAGGCGTTCTGGACTATCAGGGCTTCACGATCGCGCAGGTGCTACAGCAGCATCTTGCTTCGCTCGACATTCCCGTTTTCTACGGCGCCAACATTGGGCATGTCAGCAATCAGCTTAGCCTGCCGGTCGGCGTTCATGTCGAGATCGACGCTGCCGAAGGCAGTATTCGCATTTTGGAGGCCGCGGTCGCTTAGCGAGAGAGCAGGAGCGAGAGCCTTTACCTGTCGAGGCGGAGCGAGCGATACTCAGGCTTCCTCGGCGGCACACCAAGACCTAAAACTTCTTCGGTCAGCGGCTTTGCGCGTGACGGGAAGGCTCAGCTTGGAGGATACTCGCTTAATCTGGCGACACACTGTCCATTACTTCTTCCGGTCATTTGTACGTGTCACCGATGAAGCGCGCCACGTCGTCGAGCAGCGGCGCACGTCTTCGAAACGGTCGGGCGAGAGCCAGAAGCAGGCCGACATGGCCTAGCTTCGGATAAGCACGCAGCTCGACCCGGACGCCGCCTGCGCGGAGCCGGGCCGCCAGTTCCTCGCTATTGCGCGGGCGCACCGTGTGATCGTCCGCGCCATAGGCCAGCAGCGCCGGCGGGTCGCCCGTGCCCGCCCAGGAGATCGGCTGCGTCTCGGCCGGCCGCGGCCAATTGGCAAAGGCGGCACGGCTTGCCTGCACGTCGAACGGCGCGAAGTCATAGGGTCCGGCTAGCCCGACCAGCCCTTTGATACTTGTCCTCGCCTGACCGAGCCAGCGTTCATCCACGGCGAGCATGGCGGCTATGTACGCCCCCGCTGAGTGGCCCATCAGCACTAGGCGGTCCGCTGCGCCGCCATAGCTGGTCGCGTGCACCTCGGCCCAGCGGACAGCAGCGGCGCCGTCTTCGATGAAGGCAGGATAGCGTACCTGCGGCACAAGACGATAGTCGGGTATGATGACGACGAAGCCGCGCGCCGCCAGCGCTCGCCCGACAAAGGCGTAGCCTGCCCGGTCGCCGCTATTCCAACTGCCGCCGTAGAAGAAGACCACCACCGGACGGTGCGCGCCGGTCGGACCACGCGGCATGTACACATCGAGCCGCTGTCGGGGCTCCGGACCATACGCCAACCCTTCAGCCGCGCGCACACCGCCTTGATCTTTCGGCACCAGGGCACCGAACACTCCTAGACGGGTGCAACCAGGGGACAGCAGCAGAGCTGCCAGAGCGAGCCCGACGTGACGACATGCCATTTGCTTGCGTCCCGGCGCGGTCATGCGACCTTTCGAATGGTCTCACGAAGCGTTGCGACCGGGATGCCGAACTTACGGACGACCATCCGGTTCAACGCGCTCCGGCCATCCGCCTGAAGGTAGATCCATTGCTCGACGCCGAGCCCGCCCTTCATCACGAACCGGATGTGGAGCAGGTTACCATCAGCCTGCACTTCGACCGGCCCGACCGCATCAGTCAGGGTAGCATGATGGCCGCCGGACCCCTGAGGCTGGAGCCGCCAGGTTCGCATCCGGGCCGGGCTCCCCTGCCGCTCAACTTGCTGCACGAGGGTCAAAGCTCCATCCGGGCCTACCCGACCATCACCTTCGACGTGAACTCGCTTCGCACCCGAAAGGGTGGCCCGCAGCACGCCTTCACCGACAGTTTTGCCCGCGAAGAACACCTCCGGAGCGAAGCTCGGGCCAGAGACGGCGAGGTTGGCATGCTGCGGCGTGGAGATGCATCCCGCAAGGGGCAGCAGAAGAGCCGCAAAACTGTACGCACGCCAACAGCAAGACGTGGCGCTCGTCGGATCCGCTCGCATGTCGCCGATCGGCACAGCGAGAGGCGGCCTGCCGTTCCGAGCCCTCCGAGCCCGGCCTGATCCGTTCATGCGGTGCATGTCGCTTTAAACACGCGAGCGGACGGCCGGGTTCGTTAGTGGGCGAAGGAGACAGGCTCAATGATTGCCGCTCCAGCCGGACCTCGTCGGATCGTTCCTATTCTGCCCGGAGGTGGTTCAGGCTCGTCGTTCAATCGGGGTCATTTTGGGACCGCTTGAAACCAGACACAGGCATTCACTACTCGTTCCGCGTCCCTGGCAAGCGGCCGTTCGTTCATGTTCCGAGGCAGCCTTCCGCTCTACCCTACTGGCTTCGATCCTGCTTCAGGATAGAGTCCTTAACCGTGTTGCCTGCGAGGGCACCGGCGGCCAGAGAAACGACTAGATTGCCAAGGAGTAAGTCGGTGAGCCCGGCAACGCCGGCAAAGCCGAGCAGCGCCGATGCGGTCACTGGCACCGTGGCAATGGCCTTGTTGACCGAGGCTCCCGCTGACTGACGGATCGTCTGCAGCTTGCCAAGAGCCTCGCCCAGCGGCTGCTCCGCTGTGGCGAGCCGGATCAGCTCGCCCAAGGCCTGATGCAGGGCGCGCAGGTGAAACAATGCCTCTTCCCGATCATCATCGACCGGGCCGCCGTTTCCGCGCAGTCGCATTTCATTGTCAATAAGCCGCTGAGCAACGGTCAGCGCTGCCGGCGCTAGTGCCTGTACAATCTCGGCCTGCTCCCGGGGAGATAGCTTACCTGTCCACGCCGAAGAGCGGATCGAGTAAGGATCGCCAACATGGTCCAGCAAGGGCGCAAACTGCGCACGCACCATGTCGCGTCGCTCACTGCGATCTTTCGTTTCCCGAACATGGCGGACGTAGGCGGATAGGTTCGGCTGCGCGGCGATGAAGGCTGGCGCGATCGATCGCAGGTCCATCCGTTTCAGCAGTGAACGGCGTAACGCCTTGTAGCGGTTATCGTCTGCCAAATCCTGGATTCCGTCGCATGCTCCTAGGCATAGAGCACGCAACCGCTGCACCGCTTCAAGGTCCGTCAGACCTTCCGGCCAATCGATGACCGACGACCTAGTACCTTCAAATCCCACCCTGCTACCTCAGCCCTGCGATTCGCCTCGGCTGCTTACCACAATTACCGACCCTTGGAACATATGGGGAACGATCCTCAATGGAGGCGTGCAGATGCTCGCCTGACCTCAGCCTTGAAGACGAGAATGTCCGCTCCTTCAGCGCCGCTCCGCCGCAAGCGGGGCATGGCTCGCAGGTGTATGGACCCACGTGTGAACGTTCAGCGCGCCTATTACGCTTCACAGAAGCGGACGCTCCTTCATCGTGGTTCAATGACAGCTATCAGGCGCTGGAAGGCATCCGCTGAGCGGCTCGAAGTGAGTGGAGAGCGAACGTTGGGTAGAGATATTGTTAGGCGCTGCAATATAATTCAAGACGGCAAGCGACTTGGTAGGCGCGCGCGCGACTTCGTGAAGCGGTGGTCGTCTCTGCGCCTTGTCCTAGTTCATGACGCCGGGTGGCGCTTCATCATTTCGTTCTTGGAGCGGCTCAGCCAAGGCATCTATGAAATCGAGCGCGGACGAGAGACGGATCGCGGGTATAGTTGCATCGCAACCAGCACGATCGATAATTAGAAGAGCTTCTGCAACAAGTGCTCGGCACCGCCCCCAGTCGCAGGGCTCTTGGCCGGGTCTGCCAATCGAAGCGGAAGAGTGAGGAGGCTCCTGTTCTTGACTAGCAGCCATACCGTCGATCCTCCCGAAAGGCGGGCAATCTCGGCGACACCCGCGTGATCACAGTTATACCGTCACATTTCAAACCTGCAACATATCCGAGCGTTTCGAGGAGCTTTCAACCTGCCTGTTGCAGATCATATTCCCTAAGTTATGAATAAGAAGTAGAGATCACGAGAAGACGATGCCGGCAGCTCATTGCGTTTCGACACTCGAAGGGATCATCCTGAACGCCGATCATGGCTTTCTCGATTTGTTGCGCCGCAGCGAGGCCGAAGTCGTCGGTTGCTCATACAAGCATATCACTGATCCAAGAGACTTACAGCGCAGCGCACAAATGTTGACGCTGCTCGAAGATGGAGCAGCGCCCGTGCGGCTTCAGAAACGATACCTCCGACCCGACGGCAGCTCTATCGCAGCTAATTTGTTGGTGACCCGCTTCTCCAATCCTGATCGATTGATTAGCACGCTCTTTTGGCAGGAAAAAGACAGACCCCTGCCGCCTGCGAGGCTGTGGGCAGCAGCCCTTCGCCTAACTACAGTCCTCCAAATGCGGAAGGAATGTTTTGGGTCAGACCTCGGGAATGATCCAATCGGTTTCATACTGCTCTGCGTCTACTTGGCCGAAGCCGAGGGTCGCAGCGTCAGCCTTGAGGCAATCGCTTCTTCCGCAGGTCTCCCACTGCAAACGGCTGGGCGATGGATCAAAGCCTTACAAGGTCGAGGCTTGCTCGAGATCGAGGGCCTAGATGCGGCTTCACTCCAACTGACACAAGCAGGTCTTTCGAAGATGGAAGCGATGCTGGCAAAGCTCTATGACATACCCGACGATGCAGCGATGCTCTCTTGACGTGCCGCTGTGAGCGGCTCGGTCTTGAAGGGCACCTGGCTCTGAAGGCACAGCGTCGTCCATTCATAACCATTGTACATGTTGGATTGAGGCGTCGAGCTTCAGAACGGTCAGCCCGGGTGCCGCAGGTCTGAACGTCCCGCATCTGAAGTATCCTGCCGGGCAGCTTTGCGTCGGCTGAGACCCACAGCCGGCCGTTCACGCGATGGGTCCGTCTTCCCGAGAGCAGCCGCCCGTTCATCGGCTGTTGCCAGAGTTAAGCTGCCTTGGTTGCCTCTCGCCAGAGTAGCTCAACCAACGACCTGGCTCGCATAGGCCGTTGAAGCGGTGCTCCTTGGTCAGCCCATCGTGCTCTAAAGTCGCCCTCTCTGGTACCCTTAGCGGCCGCGGTTAGGGCCTTGGCCGCATCATACGCGATCTATCGAGGAGGAACGTTCTGGCTGCAGAATGGTCGGATTTGTGCGAGGCTTCCGCTACCAGAATGAAGTGACGGGAGGATGTTGATGCGGCGTGCGTCGTTGGGGTTGGCCGGCAGCCTCTTTCTGGCGTCTTGTGGCGGCGCCGATAAGACCGAGGCGACGGTGACGCCTAGCTACATCAAGGCTCACGACATGAAGCAGCTGATGGCTGTGGTCGTTCAGCCGCAGGCGGACCTGTTCTGGAAATCGGCCGGCACTGTCTCCGACAAGGATGGCGAGCACAATCTGCGTCCGACGACCGATGAGGGGTGGCTGCGGGCGCAAAGCGCGGCGGCTACCCTGGTCGAGGTAGGCAACCTGATGCAGACGCCGCTCTACACCGAAGGCCGCGGGGCCGATTGGATACAGTTCTCGAAGGCGATGTCGCAGATCGCGGTGAAGGCCGAAAAGGCGCTCAAGGATCGGGCGAGCGAGGACACCATCTTCGAGATCGGCGGGACGATGTATAACGTCTGCACCGCCTGCCATCAGGCCTACCGGGCTGCCGCAGGCGAGATACCCACCGTTGCCACCAGCAATTCTGCCGCGACGAGCGGCCCCGCTTCGTGACGACGGGTTGGGCGGGTCTCCGCCGCCTATGGATTGCGGCGATCTTGGCACTACTGCCCGCGGCCGCATGGGCGCACGACGTGGCCGAGGGCGATAAGGCCTTCGTCCAGTCGATCGACGGCCCGGCCTTCATCCCCTTCGTATATCTCGGTGCCAAGCATATGGTGACGGGGTACGACCACATTCTTTTCCTGATCGGTGTCGTGTTCTTCCTCTACCGATTGAAGGATGTCCTTTGGTGCGTTTCAATGTTCACAATTGGTCATTCAACGACGTTGCTAGCGGGTACTCTGCTCGACATTGGGGCAAACCCGTACCTGATCGATGCAATAATAGGCTTGTCAGTGGTTTATAAAGGGGTCGAGAATGTTGGTGGGTTCCGAAGACTCGGCATCCAGCTCAACACCAAGCTCGTGGTGCTCGCATTCGGGCTGTTTCATGGCATGGGGCTGGCAACGAAGCTGATGGCCCTCAACATGTCTAAGAACGGGCTGCTCGCTAACCTGATCGGCTTCAACATCGGGGTAGAGCTTGGCCAGGTGATCGTGCTGGCCTGCGTCGTGACGCTCCTCAACCTTTGGCGCAGCAGCCGCAGCTTCGAGCGTGGCGCATACGCTGCCAACATCGCGCTGATCGCCGCCGGGCTGTTCCTCACGGCCTGGCAGGTGAAGGGATACCTCTCGGCATGAACGATCTTCCTACACAGAAGCCCTCCCGCCACCGCCTCCTCATCGGCTACGGCATCGCCGCGCTGGCAGCGGGCGCAATTGCAGTGCTGTTCGTGCTGCCGGCCGAGTTCGACGTCGATCCCACCGGGTTCGGCAAGGCGACCGGCCTGACCAAGATAGCTGATCCCGGCATGGGTCCGGAGCAGAAGCGCGGGGCCTTGCGCAGGGGCGTGCTCACGCTCTCCGATGCGTCGGTCAATCCGGAGCCGGGCGCAACCGATCATTGGGAGTACGAGATCGCCCCTTACGGCTCTATCGAGTTCAAGTACGATCTGGCGCAAGGCCGCGCCATGACCTTCCGCTGGAAGGCCAGCGCCCCGCTTCATTACGACATGCACGCCCACCCGTTTGTGGGCGGCACGGCGCTGACCGAAAGCTACAGCGTTGCCGATGCTGCGCAGATGCAGGGCCGCTACGTGGCTGCTTTCACCGGCATACATGGCTGGTTCTGGCAGAACCGCAGCTTCGACACTGTGAAGCTGAGCCTAGACGCGAGCGGCGCGATGACCGGATCACGCCTGTTCGATTCTACAGGCGAGCAGAAGCGTCCGCTGACGCCTGCCCGATAGGTCGCAGGCGATGCTCTACCTCGTTCTCAAGGCCTTGATCTCCGGCGTGCTGATCGCCGTCGCGTCCACCGCCGCTAAGCGTTACCCTGGCTTCGGGGCACTGATCGCCTCGCTGCCGATGGTATCGGTTCTGGGGATGATCTGGCTGTGGGCCGAGAAGCCGGACCCTCAAACCATGGCGGCACATGCCGGCGCGACGTTCTGGTACGTGCTGCCGTCGCTGCCGATGTTTCTGCTTATTCCAGCCTTGCTGCGCTATGGCCTAGGCTTTTGGCCTGCGCTTCTGGCGGGATGCGTGCTGACGATCACGCTGTATGCCGCAATGAGTTGGCTTGGTGCCCGTTTAGGCCTGCCGATCTGACCTACGGCATAGACGGTGCAGGCTGGGCAGCGAGAGGGTCTGGATCAGCAACCGAGAGGGTGCAAAAGGAGATATTTGTGTCCGCGAAGATGCAATCTCGGACACCATTGCTAAAGTTCATAAGTCCGAAGACGATCGAGCTGTCACCCAGCTTGCCGGAGAATAGCAACCCGCTCAGTTACCGGACTCCAGCCGGAAGACAATTGTTTTAGTTGATCCAAAGCTCATGTGCGTCGATGCGCATTTTGGTAAGGGCGTGAGCAGCCGCGACGCGTGCCTCCAACTCGGTGGCACGCGCCTCGTAGGCAAGGCGGTCGGCGTAAAGACGGTCCGCGAGATCAATGACGCCACCCTGCTGACCGCGCACGGTTTTTGCCATTGCTGCGTCTGATCGTACAACGGCTTCTCGCGCGCTCCGCCATGCGCTGAGGCGGGCGCGTGTCTCGGCTAGATCGCCCGCTGCGTGCGCTGCGACCTCTTGGCGCACGGCGTCAGCCTCAGCAGTCGCGGCATGCGCGGTTGCGGCTGCCTGATCGGCCAGCGCGCGGCGATATCCCCCGCCGAACGGCACGGCGAAGTACACGCCTAATCCCCGCTCCTGCCCGCCGCGTTCTTGGAACACGCGGAAACCCACAGCTGGATCGGGAGTGCGGTCCAGCCTTGAGCGGCGGGCGAGCGCGTCCTGCCGCTCTGCTTCGCGGTCGGCAGCGATGATGTCGTGACTTCGCTCGAGCGCGTGGGCGGCGAGCGCCTCCAGCGTGGCGTCCGATGGCTCGCCCACGGCAACTTCCGGGGCGGTCGCCGGCAGCGTCAGATCGGGAAAAGTTGCTGCGAGTTCTGCACGGGCGCGGTCGCGGCCTGCCGCGGCATCCCCCACACGCGCCTCCGCCGCCGCCGCTGCCGCGCTTGCCTGGTCGGCGTCGAGCAGCGCCGCATCGCGCAGCGCTACGCGTCGGTTCACCGCCCGGGCCGCCTCGCGCAAGTTGGCGAGCGTCGCTTCCGCATTACGGTGGCGGGCGCTCGCACCCAGCCAGCGATACCACAGCTCCGCCAGCGCCAGCGCCGCCTGATGGCGCGCGTCTTCCGCGCGGTTGGCGGCCACCTCGACACCGAGCGCACCCGCCTTGCGGTCGAGCGGAGCCTTGCCCGGCAATCGAAGCGTGCGGCTCAGCGTGCCGTCGAACTCCTGATAGTCGCGGCCCTCCAGCTCGGCGCGCCGCCGTGACACAGTGCCCTGCAGCGTTACCTCATAGGGCCCGGTTCGCAGCGCATCCGCGGCGCCGCGCGCCGTATCCACGCGCGCATCAGCTGCGACGACGGAGGGCGACCGTTCTAACGCCGCGCGTACACGATCAGGCGACGGCAGGTCGCCGGGCTGTGCCGCTAGCGGCGCGGGCAATGCCAGCACCATGAGGACGAGGGCCGCCCTCATGTCAGCCGCCCCTGGCGCAGTACCGGCAGCACCGTCCAGCGGACTGGCAGTCGCCGGCGCGAGTGGGATACCGCGTCCACCAGTCCGTCCACCTCCGTCGCAGCGAGAACCAGCTCGACTGAGGCACGGCGCAGCGCTCCCGCTACACGCTCGGCGGTTTCCGCATCGGTGAAATCGACGCCACGCACCATCTCCTCGCGCAAGTGAATTGGCGTGGCTACCACGGTGCGCAGCGCATCCACCACCGGCTCGACATCGGCGCAGGCGCAAGCAAAGCGCAGCACGACCAGCCCGGTCACCGCGCGCGCTCCTGCGCGCTCTCACCGAAGCGTTCGTAGAGCAACGGCAGCAGCACCAGAGTCAGCAGGGTGGAGGTGACCAGCCCGCCAATGACGACAATCGCCAATGGCTTCTGGATCTCGGACCCCGGTCCCGTGGCGAACAGCAGCGGCACCAGGCCGAAGGCGGTTATCGAGGCGGTCATCAGCACCGGGCGTAATCGCCGCTCCGCACCCAGTCGCACCGCCTCGGCCAACACCACGCCCTCGTCGCGCAGCTGGCGGAAGTAGGAAACGAGCACGAGGCCGTTGAGCACGGCGATCCCGAGCAGCGCGATGAAGCCCACCGACGCCGGCACCGACAGGAAATCGCCCGAGATCCACAGGGACACGATCCCGCCTACTGCGGCGAACGGGATATTGGCCAGGATCAGCAGGGCGGCCCGCAGCGACTTGAGCGTGACCAGCAGCACCAGCAGGATCATAAGGAGCGCGATCGGGATCACGAGCGCGAGGCGGGCGGCCGCACGCTGCTGGTTCTCAAACTGCCCGCCCCATACCAGGCGGTAGCCGGCGGGGAGCGGCACGTCGGCGGCGACCCGCGTCTTTGCCTCCTCCACGAAGCCGACGAGGTCGCGACCCGTCACGAATGCCTGGACCAGCGCGTAGCGCCCGCCGCTTTCGTGCGAAAGCACTACGGGTCCCTGCGTGGCGGCAAAGCGGGCGACGTCGCTGACGCGCACCACCACGCCGGTCGGCGTCACCATCTGCAGGTCATGAAGGCGGCCGGCATCGCCGCGGACCTCGTCGCCGCCCTTGACCAGCACGGGGATGCGCTTTTGCGCCTCGATCACCGTGCCCGCGGGCAGGCCCTCCACCTGCGCGCGCAGCATGTCTTCAAACGTGTCGACCGGCAGGCCGAAGCGGCCGGCGGCGGCGCGGTCAACGTCGAGCTGCAGGTAGTCGACGAGGCTGTTGGCCGCCGTCACGACTTCCGAGGCGCCGCGCACGCCGCGCAGGCTCCCCTCGATCCGACCCGCCAGCGTCGAAAGCGTCGCGCGGTCTGGCCCAAAGATCTTAACGGCGAGGTCGCCGCGCGAACCGGTCAGCATCTCGGACACACGCATCTCAATCGGCTGGGTGAACACAGGATCGATGCCGGGCATGCCAGCGATCACCGTGCGGATGCCGTCGACGATCCGCTGCTTGGAGCCGCGCCACTCCGACCTGGGCTTTAGCGCCATGAACATGTCGCTCTCGTTCAGGCCCATCGCGTCCAGCCCGATCTCGTCCACGCCGTTGCGCGCGACGATGCGGTCGACCTCGGGCACGGCGGCGAGAATCGCCTGCTCGACCCGGCCGTCCAGCGCCAGGGTGCGATCGAGGCCGATCGACGGCAGTTTGGTGGTCTGCATCACCACCGCGCCCTCGTCCATGGTCGGCATGAAGGTCTTGCCAACGCGGCCATAGGCCAGCACCGCCAGCCCCAGCCCCGCGGCCGCGGCCACATAGACGATCCGCCTGCGAGCGAACGCGCCCGCCAGCAACGCCTGGTATCGGGGCGCCGCTACGCGCATGATCCACGGCTCGCGCCCGTGCCCGCTTTTAAGGCCGAACGAGGCAAGCACCGGCACCAGCGTCAGCGCGAGCAGCAGGGCAGCCGCGAGCGAGAACATGATGGTGAGCGCCACCGGCGCGAACAGCCGGCCCTCCAGCCCCTGGAGCGACAGCAGCGGCAGGAAGACGAGCGCAATGATGAGCAGCCCGGCCGAAACGGGCACTACCACCTCCCCGGTCGCGCGGAACACGATATTGAGCCGCGGGCCGGCCGCCTCGCCCGCATGGGCCAGCCGGTCGACCACGTTCTCCACCACGACGACCGCCCCGTCGACCAGCATGCCGATCGCGATGGCGAGGCCGCCCAGGCTCATCAGGTTGGCTGACATGCCCGTGCCGCGCATTGCCAAAAAGGTAATGAGCGCCGCCATTGGCAACGTCGCCGCGACTATGGCGGCCGCGCGCCAGTCGCCCAAGAACACGATCAGCAGTATGCCTACCAGCAGGATCGCTTCCAGCAATGCTTCCTGCACCGCGCCGACTGCGTGCTCGATCAGATCCGACCGGTTATAAAACACGTCGAGCGTGGTGCCGGGCGGCAAGGCGGGGCGGAGCTCGGCGAGGCGCGCCTCCACGCCTTCCACCACAGCCCGCGCATCCGCGCCACGGAGCGCCAGCACCAGGCCTTCGACCGCCTCGCGCCCGTTGCGCGTGAGCCCCCCATAACGCGTCAGGCTGCCTGCGCCGACCGTCGCAATATCGCCCAGCCGCACGATGCGGTCGCCGCGTGCGACCACCACCATCGCCCGTAGGTCGTCCACGTCGCGGATCGCGCCCACCGCGCGTACGATCAGCGCCTCGTCGCCCTGGGCCAACCGGCCTGCACCGTCGTTGCGGTTGCCGCGCTTCACCGCCTGCACCACTTCGTCGAGCGCGAGCCCGGCGGCAGCGAGACGGACCGGATCGGGGCGCACCTCGTAGGTGCGGACATGGCCGCCCAGCACGTTGACGTCGGCCACGCCCGGCACCGTGCGCAGCGCCGGGCGGATCGTCCAGTCGAGCAGCTCGCGCTTGTCCGACAGCGACAGCGGGCCCTCGACGGTGAACATGAACACTTCGGAAAGCGGCGTGGAGATCGGGGCCAGGCCGCCCTCGACACTGTCGGGCATGTCCTTGAGCACGCCGGCCAGCCGCTCCGTCACCTGCTGGCGCGCCCAGTAGATGTCCGTACCGTCCACGAAGTCGATGGTGACGTCAGCCACGGCATATTTGGCGGTGGAGCGCAACACCGCCTGACGCGGTAGACCCAGCATCTCCAATTCTATCGGCGCTATGATGCGCGTCTCCACCTCCTCGGGCGTCATGCCGGGCGCCTTGAGGATAATCTTGACCTGCGTCTGCGCGATGTCCGGATAGGCATCAACGGGCAGCGTCGCGAACGCCCACGCGCTCAGCCCCGCCGTGACGAGCGCCAGCCCCAGCACGACTAGGCGGTAGGACAGCGACCAGGCGACCAGCGCGCGCAGCATGTCAATCGACCGAGAGCGCCTTGAGTTCGCTGGTGCCCGACACGGCGACTGCCTCGCCCGCGCGCACGCCGGCGGTTAGCACGGCGAGGCCGCCAGCCAGCCCCGCGCGCGTCACGGGGCGCCGGACAAAGCCGCGGGCCGTACGGACGAACACAACGGGCCGCC
>Ga0325400_1000006_pt1 | contig 116986 bp, 134 predicted proteins | sample PopdelMetagenome_2_FD_205662 | JGI IMG/M metagenome (GOLD analysis project Ga0325400, IMG submission 205662) | Populus deltoides microbial communities from Bellville, Georgia, United States - Xylem-PdKOR-R1 | ecosystem: Host-associated > Plants > Phyllosphere > Stem > Wood/Secondary xylem... | reverse complement strand
AAGGTCGAAACACGCAGCGCATACACATGATTGGTAATCGAAATCTTGAAGCGACCGTCCTGCGGTGCGCGGTGTTCATCGATTTTCATGTTAGCTAGGATTTTGATGCGCGACACTAAGGCGGCCAAAACTTTGCGTGGCAGCTTATTAGATTCGCGCAAAATACCGTCGATACGGTAGCGAATGATAACGGCGTTCTCACGTGGTTCGATATGGATGTCACTGGCGTGCGACTTGACGCCGTAATCTATGATCAGATTGACCGTTTGGGCCACTGGCGAGTCTTCAGCGACGTCACGCTCGTCAACTTGCTCAGGTGTAGTTTCTTTGTCTTCAATGGCAATCACTTTGGCTAACTCAGTAGTAACGGCCGCATTGTCGTTGCCGCCATATAAATCGAGCGTTGACTGGATCAAGCTGGAAGTGGCCAAAAATACCCGCAACTGTCGGCCAAGCTTTTTGCGCATGAAGTTAATAGCCTGGATGTCGTCCGGATCGTCCATAGCGATTGAAACAGTACCGGCCTCGTCAACGTCGAACACGACTGTTTTATGCTGACGAGCAGTACGTTCTGATAACAGCTTAAGGGTTTCGCGATCGATATCAGCTGGAATAAATTCGGCGAACGGCACATCGACATCGTCAGCGTACAACCGCGTGAGTCCCGTTTCGTCGGTCAGCTTATTTTGAACGACAATATCTTGCAGACGTTTTTTCTCGACTTCGGCTTGATCACGGGCCGCCTTCAATTGGGCCGCCGTAAATTGGCCTGTTTGCTTAAGCAGCCGCTCCGTCACCGCATCCGATATACGCATAGTTCTTATGCCTAGTATACATCAGCTGTTTGCAGTATGATAAGCATAAATAGTTCAGTACATATATGCCTGCTAAAAAACTAACATCCGATGACATAGCCTCAGTCAGCATAACGGTCCAGCACCGTAGTTTGGCCGGCCAGACGCCGTCCGCTGATAGCCCGGCAGCGGTCGCTCCCAGTGCCCGCACTAATCACCATGTCATCCAGCCTTTAAGCGCTGCCTTAAACAACCCTGTTTCGAAGCCGACCCAGCCAATAGCTAACCATTCCCTAAGGCCACGGGCGCCGAAGCCAACATCTACAGCCGAACAAGATCCAGCCGAAATCAAGGCTGTCATCGAAAGTAAACAATATTTCCTACCAATTGACGCAGTCGCCCGTCGTCGTTCAACCAAGGTAAGTCTTTTACTAACACTATTAGTAATCGCCTTGGCTACGGTGCTTATCAATCTAATGCTCGACAGTGGTCTGGTCGTATTGCCGATCGATATACCGCATACTAACCTCTTTAGTTAACGTTTGTTCCATGCAATTTATACGAATCATTTTCGGCCTCCGGACGATTTATTTCAAACAAACCTGGCAACAGATTACTTACCTTACTTTAGCCGCTAGTCTCGTTTTACTCTTGGTACTATCGTCGATCAACCGGGCCCCATTCGAAGCCCTTACTATAACTGCACCGGTGATTATTATTGGTCTGTACCTTCTAACGCGTACAATTGTAAGAACAATAGTAGCGAACCGGTACATTGATCAATATGTCGCGGCTCCGGTCGTTAATTTGCTCCCTTCTAGCGTAGCAGTGACATCAATCAATCTGCAGTTGAACGAAGCGGATCGATTAATGCCGATTGCTGTCGGCAATAATTTCCAGGCTTTCCTGGCCACTTTCAACTTTTATGTCCACACTAAAGCTGGCAGTTATGTATCTAAAGAGGTTTATTACACGGTCTTACAGGTTAATCTAGACCGGACGCTGCCACACATCCTGTTTGATAGTAAAACCGCCCGCGGGCGTCAGTTCAAACAACTGTACTTGAACAGTCAGCGCTTAAGCGTGCAAGGACCGTTCGACGATGTCTTTGACACCTACGCACCGCAGACGTACGCCATTGATACGCTCAGCTTTGTTACGCCTGAAGTCATGGAAGCGCTCATTGCCGCCAAAGCGTACGACATAGAACTGTTTGGTAACACCCTTTCGCTATACGCCCCGCTATTGGACAGCCAGGAGATGGCAACCTTGCTAGCGCATGGTCAGTCAATCGCGATCGAACTAAACGATAATATCGATACTTACCGTGACAACCGCCTGACCGGCAACGACCGACGTACGCAGGTAACTGCATTTGGCCGCGCCCTGCTTCGGAGTCCGCGTAAGTACATTATTTGGGCGAGCGTGTTCGCAGTACCAATTATCGGGCTACTTATTCTAGCCATACAAGCCGACAATGGCGCTCGTGATGAAATTTTATTCAACCAATTTTCACTACTGATTTATATTCTTTTCCTCAGTAACGTCGGTCGAGTCGTTGCGATCATCCGCGAAAACCACAAAGCCGAGGAGCGTTACCGGACGCTTTACCAAACAAACCGTGGCCAATCATTCTAATCCTTTGTCTGCGACATGACCTGCCAGGCCGGGCTATCCTGCAGCTCAGCGCGGTCAAAGGTATGCGCTGCGATTGAAACGAGCAAACCGCCTAAAAAGAAACCAATTAGTCCATATAATAAAGGCTTTGTTTCCATAATACTCCTATAACAATCGGCCGATAGCCGTAATTAGTTCGTTCGTTTTGTCGGTTTTACCTTTAGGCAGATCGTCGTTCGACAAACAATGTTTAGCATGGTCGCGTACCAGCTCGAGGGCGACTTTGTCGAGTGCCGAGCGGATAGCACTGATCTGAGTCAGGATATCGATGCAATACGTATCGGTCGCCACCATACCAGACACACCTCTGACCTGACCTTCGACCCTGTTGAGACGCTTGAGAAGCGCCGGTTTTGATTCGTGGTAACCATATTGCATATCTACCTCCTAATGATGGTGATCAAGGTGTTGCATTGTTAAAGCGTGCCCTTTATTACGCTTTAGTAACGCCTTATTAACTGGTAAAGCTGCGAAGAAAGCGATCGTCAGAGCTAAAGGCATGGACAGCCAGAAGATGGGATTGACTAATGTAGCGTTCATGGCACCCGGTATGGCTGCCATAACAGTGTTATCAACCACTTCCATGGTTGCAATCGACAGCGTGTCGGCGACAACTACGATTTTGAACGCCGCCACAGGTGTCATGCCGCTTCTGACAAGTGGTAGTGCCGACAGACTAAAGCCGAAAACGAACGCTAGACTGATTGCGAGCAGTACGGTTAAGCCTGTGCTTAATCCGAAAATAGTACCGATAATCAAGCCGATTACTTCACCGATCGCGCAGCCTGTCAGACAGTGCAAAGTAGCACTGACAGCCATAGCATTAATGCTGTTTTGATGATTCATAAAATACCCCCTATGGGTATATTATATATCTAGTCTGATCAACCGCGACATTGGTTTAGAAAATACTTGAACCGCTGTGTCAGCTGATCGCCGTCGCTCGTCCCGAGACGTTTGTCAAAATCACTATGGCTATAGGTGGTTGATTTGTATACCACCGCTACACCACCAACCTGTCGAACGCGTTCAGCAAAATCATCAGTCAGTTGCGGCCGAATGCCTTCACCACGCGTTACTAACAACATCCGCGGTACATATTGACCGCTCTTAATAGACTTCAGCGGCGAATACGTGGCGTATGTATTCACATTAGGTATGATCGCTTTATAAAGCGGCACCGCCTCATCGTCGCTCGCTGCGTAGCGCCTTAAATCATAGGCGCCGGTATCGATTGAAATAGCACAACTCAGCTGATTAGCATTAACGCCTTTGGCTTCTACATAGTCTGGATTGACCGCAAGCATCGTGGCTAAGTAAGCACCGGCCGAAAAACCGGCTACAACGATGTTTTCGCTATTTACGTTGTACCGATCAGTCTGAGTATTCAGCCAGCCAACAGCAGTTGCTACTTGCTCAAGTTGCTTAGGCATGTACACCGGCTTGCCGGGTATCGCTAATTCATATTGAATACTGGCTACCGCCCAACCAGATTGGGTAAAAAGCCTGATTTTGTCCTCTTCCAGTTTGTACGTGCCACCCGTGAAGCCACCGCCGTGGATCCAGACGATAAGTGGTGAGGCACCACAACCGATTTGGTTTATCGGCGAATATATATCCAGCTTTAACTGCGGGTTTTGCTGGTACGAAATATCCGTATAGCGATTGATGCCCACAGTATCACATTGCCTACTAGCTACGTTTGAACGCTCGATCCGGCCAGTAAGATGTGGGCTAACCGTCAGCCAATAGCCGCTTACGACGGCCAATGCCGCAAGTAAAAATGTACCAAACCACTGTGTGCGTTTTCTCATATGATAGTTGGTTTTATTTTAATATACTCGTAAGCATTGTATAAGGCTTTGTCACAAGCCTTATTAATCTTCGGCTCAGCTCCGCTACATGTAGTAGTGTTGTGCTAAATGCAAACACCATTTTTGCACTTTGAGTGTAACACTTTAGGATTTGACATGCGTTTTGGATTTGATATCATCAGCTCTTGTATATGAATTTGAGACGTCATATACAGCCCGCTAATCGATATTCGCAGAAGCTATGCGAACAACTTTGACTTAACGTATTTAATGCAGCGGTATCGATGGGGCAAGGAGGTGTTAATGCGTTCACGCATTTTAATCGCAGCGCTTAGTAGCGCTGTACTCGTCGCAGGACTCGGCAACCAAACCGCCGAAGCCGCGACCAATACCAACAACCAACCGGAAGCTAAACCAACTTCTTACAACATAACCGTACAGCCCGGTGACAATCTCACCAAAATAGGCGAAACCAACAACACGACCTACGTACGGCTCTATAACGCAAACACGAATATCAACGACCCGGACCTAATCTACGCTGGCGAACAACTGCGTATTCCGGCTCAGGACGAACAACTAGCTGATCGGCCACTGCCAGAAAAAGCTAAGGCAGCCATCGCGGCTGCGCCACAAGCACTCCAGACCACTCGCGAGAGTGCCCAGGTAGCTCCAGCTAAACCAATCGCAACCGCTCCTGTCGTCAGCGACGGCAGCGTCTGGGACCGATTGGCGCAATGTGAAGCCGGTGGTAACTGGTCAATCAATACCGGCAACGGCTACTACGGCGGCCTACAGTTCAGCTTATCCAGCTGGCGCGCCGTCGGCGGCTCGGGCTTACCATCTGACGCTAGCCGCGACGAACAAATCCAACGCGGCCAAATGCTACAATCCCGCGCGGGTTGGGGCAGCTGGCCAGCTTGCTCGGCTAAGCTCGGCTTACGCTAAAGCATGGTAATAAAAAGAACTCCGCAATGGAGTTCTTTTTTATATACAAAATTGGTACACCCGACAGGATTTGAACCTACGACCTTTGGTACCGGAAACCAACGCTCTATCCAGCTGAGCTACGGGTGCACGAAACTACATATTACCGTACATTGCGGATAGTCAGCAACAAATAATCGTTTAGTTATCCTACGTTAAGGTATGTTTGAAGCTTCTAAAATAGGCCTAAGCCGAGGCGAGTAAATATCAGCTTGTTCCAGCGAATCAAAAAATTCTATTACCTGGCTGATAGGTTTACCTTTGAAATCAGTTGGGCTATAGGTACCTTCGGCCCTTACGACCGTCTGATTACCATAAATGGCAAAATAGTTAACCGTGCCCGTATAGCTAGGCACCATACGTTGCTGATACAACTTGTAGCGGCCTGACTCGTATTCAAGGCTACAACGCCAATTAAGATTAGTGCCGATGACGTACGCGGCCCCACAACTCTCGGTCGGTAAGCTGCCCGGATACTTGTACTGGACAAAGCTTTGCCGATCCGTCGTATAAAACCTGACAGATTTTTCACCGGAGGTATCGCCTGATATTGTTGACCAAACATTGGATACGTCAGGCTCATTAGCGTAGTAATAAAGCGGAAAAGTAAGTGCTTCATAGAGGGATAAGCGATATTGGTGAGGTAGCTTACCTGCCATACCGGCCAACCCTATGAAGGCGCCATAAAATGTCACTATAAACAAAGCGGCTAAGCAAAAACTTAAGAGTTGAAACTTACGTATCACGGCGAACGATTCTGTAAATACCGCTATTACACCGGACATGATAATAGATAAAACCGTTATAGTTAACAGACCATACGGTACATATTCCGCTTGCAGGTATGCCCAAATTACGTAGGTGAAATTAGCTAAACCGATAAGAATTGTCGTATATGGCCGAGACGCATTGGTTTGCTTAGCAACGATGTCAGTGAGTAGCAAATATAACGATACCCCAATTGGTAGATAGATCATCATGACGATCGAAGTACCAAAACTATCACTATCATTATAATGAGCGCCCACAAACGCAATTGGCATAATAATGGTAACTGCAAACAATAATCCAGCTAAAAGGCCATACAGTGATGAATCACTTATCGAGGCCTTTTTTACTATTGCAGTCGGATTCATCATTATGATTGTAACAATACTAACAGCGCTTATGCTACAAGTAACTCATAGTAGCCATATAACGCGGAGGGCACATAGTATGACGCGAGCTTTATTTGGATCTCTAACTAATAAACGACAGATTGGTAATGCTTATACGAGGCAGGCTAAACTAGCAGGCGTGACGGCGTCACCCCAAGACGTACGGCGCGAACATCAATGGCGCCAACGGCTATCAAGCCCGGAAGTTGTCGCGCGGCGTGATATGGCCGAATCTACTCGTATCGAACGCGAGTTCACTGGGCTTGCCGGCGAACTTGGTGCTCAGGCGATTGATAAGGCCGCCGAATCAGAGGTTAATAGTTTAGCCCAATCGGCTGCTGAAGTTACTCTTAATCATACCGTCGAGTACGCACTCGATAAACGAACCGTACTCGTTTAAGCCTGTAAGGCCCGTAACTGTTCGACCGGAAATGGCTTAAGCCACAATCGGTCTATTTTGCTGCCCAAAAATGATGTTAAGATTCGGTAGGTATCCAGGTCGAACGCTTTGTCGTGCAAGCGTACGACCGGGTCGCAGTGCTCCTGCTGATCAATTTCAGCCAATACGCACCACTGATCAACGACGAGTGCAATTTCATGGTCACTAGCCGGTTGCTTTTCGACGACCAGCATCGGGCTTTTATACGGCCAGGCATGGATCCGCTTCTGCTCAAAAGCAGTTAACAAACGTGCATTATATGATTCCGGCGACTCTTTACCGACACAGGCCCCGTGGCAGCGCTGTAGTTGATGTAAGAAGCAGGCTCGGGTCGCTTTCTCGACTCCAAACAATTTGGGGCAGAGGCTAAAATCTTTGATAGTCTGATCGAATGACTGCCGGGCCTTGCCGCGCTGCGGGTAAACCGCTAGGACTTCAGCGTGCTCGGATGGCTTAATTTCATTGGCATCTTCCAGACGGACCTCGATGTAGCCATCTTCGTTAACATGTTGGCGCGCCAGCAGCATTTTCTTAGTGCGGCGCAGTTTTTTGTTATGAAGCGGTTGAAGTTCTTTAACGAGTTGCGATTCCAACAGCAACGCCGCTAGCTCACCTGGCGTCTCACGGAAGCTGACATGCTTAATGGCCTGAGCAATTTTAAACTCGGTTGTTACGGCGTGGTCGCTGCCAAAGTGCTGCATCACCCGTTTACGGATGTTGATACTCTTACCAATATAGAGCGGCTTGCCGAGCTCATCTTCAAAGATGTATACACCCGGGCCGTTCGGCAGTCCCTTAATGACTTCAGCCGGAATATTTTTAGGGAGCGACGGCGTTCTCAGTTGCTTTGATATAGCCTCTTGAACGGCTTCGACGGTATGATTTATCTGAATGTACTTTATGAATTGCCAAAGTACATGGGCGTCGTCGTACGCACGGTGACGGTTATCAAATTTAAAGTTGTAACGGCGGATAATTGCCTCAAGTTTATGGCTGGACTCTTCCGGAAATAATGCTCGCGACAACTTGACCGTACATAATTGCTTTGGCAAAAAGGTCTTGCCCACCCGCTTGAACTCAGTTTTTAGAAACGAGTAATCAAAGCGGACGTTATGGGCCACGAACACGGCGCCGTCGAGCAAGTCGTGCAGCTCGTCAGCGATATCGGCAAACATCGGGGCCGATTTGAGATCGTCATCAGTAATCCCCGTTAGCCGGGTAATAAAAGCTGGAATTGGCCGACCCGGGTCGATCAGTTTATTAAACGAACGTACCACCTTACCATCTTCGACGCGAATCGCGCCTACTTCAATGACGTGCCCACTTGTGTGACTGATGCCGTTTGTCTCCACGTCGACGAACACCAGCGGTTTCCCATCAAGAATCTGCATTACTTCTTATTATAAACCATAAACTTTTCATTTTGGACACGATATGGCCGTAACAATTTTAACTGCCCAGGACTAGCGAAAATGATTAGATACTTGCAACATAAAGGTAATGAGGAGAACCCATGCTACCAGACGAACCAAACGATGAAGAGCGTTTAGAAGAAGTAGATAACGACGACAACAGTACTCCGTTCCAAGCTGCCGACGATGTCGCGGATGACGGTATTGACGACACTCACCCCGCTACCGACAGCGAGGCCCAGCCCGAGGAGATTTACAATTCCGGCCAAAGTGCTGCGTCTAATATGGCTGAGCCAAACCAGGATAGCGATGTGCTTGATTACAATCCGGAAAATGACCAACGTAAGAACTCGAGTCAGTGAAAAAGCTTATAGTACGCACTGCTAAGTAAGCGTTACTATACAAGCACTAACACAACGATAAGGGGGTAACAGTATGCCAGGAAAACAAGGATTCGCTTCGATGGACGCTGATAAGCAAAAGAAGATCGCCGCCCGCGGCGGTATGGCTAGCCACGGCGGCAGCTTTAAAGACCGTAAGTTCGCTAGCGAACAAGGTCAAAAAGGCGGCGCTAAAAGCCGCCGGCGACCAGCATAAACAACGTCAAACATGTATAAACCGGTTAGCAATAACCGGTTTATTTTTTGGTCTTATCCAACCCGCGCTGGAAAGCTTCGACGAACTTGGCATACGGATTTGCAACCGTTGTCCGGAAAACCTTTTGCTTAACAGCCCGCTTTTTCGGCTCGAATAAAACGCGGTGGCGTTCGCCGTAGATTTTCATACCCTCGGCTCCCATGAAAACAATCTGCCCGAAGTAAAACACCCAAAGTAGTAACGCAATCAGCGAAGCAGCTGCTCCATAGGCACTGGCCGTACCATTGTTACCAATAATGTAGCCTAACAATGCCTTACCGATACTGAATAGCACGCCGATTACCAAACCAGTCGTTACGGCCAATTTAATCGGTACGACAACGTTGGGAATTATTTTGTAAAGCAAACCGATTAAAAAGCCGACGATAATAGCCGATACGGCAAAATTAATGATCTGCAGTACGAACGGTGGCAAACCAAGCGACTGTTCGGCTTCTTGGCCAATAGCTGATATGACAGTCGAAACAACAACCGAAGCGACCACCAGAACACTGACAATACCAAGCAATAAAACGCCTTTGATCTTAGGCCACACGATATTGAATAACTTTTCTTTAGGATCTGGTTGAACTTTAAATATCTGATCAAAACTGTTTTGCAACTGTCCGAATAACCCAGTGGCACCGAGTAACAAACTGACGATACCGATGACGATACCGAGGATACCATTGTTCGATTGGTACGTGTTAGCGACGACTGACTGGATAGTTTCGGCCGTTTCCGGGCCAAAAGTACTACCGAGCTGAGATGCTAGCTGGCCATTGACAGCGTCCGGTCCGAGTACAAAACCAGCAGCACTGATAATAACGAGCAACAAAGGCCCGATCGAGAACAACGTAAAATAAGAAAAAGCCGCGCTTAACTGCCCGATCCGGTCCTGACCATAGACAGCAATCAGGTCTTTGATGCCCTGAACCATCGTTATTTCTTCTTGTTCAAAATATTTTTACCGGTGTTGATGACGGCACCGGCGATTTCACCACCACGCTCCACAATATGCGTCAAATTATTAAGTTTATCTTCGACGATCTTATGGATGTTATTGATTTTAGCGCGAATCACGAAGACGGCCGTGACTAAAGCAATCAATAAGATGAGCATGAGGCCCATAAAGATGATACCGATGATGTAAAAAGCTGCTTCGAGACCTGGCATAGTTTGCTCCTCAGTTAATTATAAGCTTAGCTATACTGTACCCTTCGCAGCTTCTTAGGTCAGCAACAATTTTCACAATCGGTCGTACCGTTCATACCAAAAGGTATCGCCGTTTTCTTGTTGTGGTTTGTCTTGCCAGGTTAATTTGAATTTATCAGGAATTGCCGGGAAAAAGGTATTGCAATCGTAGTCAGTATCAATCCGCGTAATATATAATTCATCAGCTTGGTCAATAGTTGCGGCGTAGAGCTTAGCACCACCAATGATCCAGACGTCATCCAGTTGGCTCAATACCGTACTTAGATTATTATTTGCAATTGCTGGAGGTTTTACCGCTTCGGGATGACTCGTTAGAACGTAGTTTTTACGATCAGGTAACGGTCGGCTGATTACTTCATGGGTCGTCCGTCCCATCACGACTACCGCTCCATACTGTTTAGTCATGGTGTTAAAGTAAGCTTCATCAGTTGGTAACTTCCACGGCTGTACACCATCTTTGGCGATACCCATCCGTTGATCGACAGCCACGATTAATCTGATCATGATTTAGTACCGGCCTGTTCGTAGAGCCAGGCCCGCGGCTCGACCAGACTGTAAAACGAACCAACTAATACAATGAGTGGTTGGCCAGCCGCCAAAGCCGATTGAAGCGCTTGCAACGACGATTCACTAACCGAAAAGGGTTTATCGTAATTGATAATGTCTAAAACTTTCTGAATGGTCATTGCTGGTACAGCCTGACGCACACTGTCCTGACTGGTCACAAAATCAGCGACCGTAATACTTCGCGAAAAATCGGCCACCGCCCGTACCACCGGTTCAATCCGTTGGTCGTTACCACTTACCAATGTCAAAATTGTATGAGCCTTATGCTCACCGTATTGTTCTTTAAAGCTATCAGCGAAAGCGGTCAACTTCTGCGAGTTATGGGCTCCATCCAAAATGACGGTCGACTCACCAACCTTAAAAACCTCGAACCGGCCAGGCACTAACGTTCGTTTAGCATGTTCGATAATCGACGTATCAAATACACGGCTGGTAGCAGCCTGCGTAACATGTAAGGCTAAGCCGAAGTTGCGGTTCTGGAACAGCGTCAAACCATACGTTCCATTGTCATCTAGTGCATCAAGTTGAGCGCCGACTTTAGCGGCCCGCACCTGGACCCGAGCCATAATTTCGGCGGATTGCTCATACATATAAACATCGTTACCGGACTGAATAATGCCAGCCTTTTGAGTAGCGATTTCCGGCAACGTATTGCCCAGAACATTCTGATGATCTAACCCAATGTCGGTGATAACGCAAACTTTGTCCGCTCGGCTGATCGTATTTGTACCGTCTAACAGTCCACCCAAACCGACTTCGACAACAGCAAAATCAACCTGATGTCGAGCAAATTGCCAATAGGCGTAGGCTACCAACAATTCGAAGTAAGTCAAAGCAATACCACTGGCTTCGGCTACGCTCAAGAACTCGTTAAGTCCATCACAAAATTCAGTTTCCGGTAACGGTTGGCCATTAATTTGGACGCGCTCGTTAATCGTCATAATGTGCGGCGACACTGTCAAACCGACTTTGTAACCAGCCGCTTGCAGTAAGCCGGCGCAGTAGTACGCCGTCGATGTCTTACCCGATGTGCCAGCCACGTGAATCACCCGCACCTGATCCTGTGGATTACCCAAATAGTCCATAAAAGCCTGAATTCGCTTAAGTGTGTAAACAGTCTTACTACTGAACGGCGGCGGCACGAACTTTTGCAGTTCGGTCATGGCTTCTGAGAAGTTATTAATCTTCATGATACACTTGAGTATACCGTACGCGCCCTTAGCTCAGTGGATTAGAGCGTCTGTCTTCGGAACAGAAGGTCGTAGGTTCGAATCCTGCAGGGCGTACCAAATTCGAACTTTCAAGAGATGTCAATCCCGGCATCTCTTTTGCTATCATATACCAATGATCGCTGCGGTTATTTTCGATATGGACGGTTTACTAATAGACAGTGAACCGTTTTGGCAAAAAGCACATATAAGCGCCGTCAAAGCATACGGTTTTGATATAAGCGTCGATGAAGTCCGCAATCAGGCGGGACATAAAACTATTGAAATTGCCCGGCATTGGATAAACCGATTTGACATAAATGTGGATGCTCAGACACTTTGCGACAACATAATATCTCAAGTCGTAACTATGATTAACCTCGAAGGCAAAGCATTACCTGGCGTCTACGAAGCTATAGAATTGTTTGCCAGTCACGATATTCCAATGGCAATCGCCTCATCTGCGACACCGGATGTTATCGATGCCGTCATTAATCATTTGCAACTGAGTGATTATATTTTATTCGCATACTCTGCCGTACACGAGCCTAAAGGCAAGCCTCATCCCGGCGTTTTCCTGACTACCGCTAAGAGGCTTGGGGTTCAGCCGTCAGATTGTTTAGTTTTTGAGGACGCCTTATCTGGCATTCGTGCTGCTAAAGCTGCCGGGATGATATGTATCGCCGTACCCGAATACGCCAATCTTCGTAAACCAGAATTTAAGGACGAATCCGATTTACTTTTACCTAGTTTATTAGATCTAAACTGGAACTCCGTTATTGCTATGTTTTACAATTAATATATGGTTGCCTCAACATTCAAAATTCAGGGCTCAAGATCGCAGTTTCGCTTTGTAGTGTTTATAAGCGTTGTGCTATGTATCATAAGTGCGTATATTTTACATAAATCAATTAATGGCGAAGCTTCATGGCTTTATACATTGATATTTCTTTTCATAACATTGTCTGTTACTTCTGTTGCCATAGAATTAAAAACCGTACGACTTAATTTTGTTGATGGCTATTTGTTACAGCGCAGTTTTTTCACTCATGAAAAAGTCTATCTTCCATCGCTAGTTAAAGCTGAACGCTATACGGTTGGCTATGACGTTTATACGCCACGCTTAAAACTGCAGGATCAATCAGGTAATACGTCTGTTATTAATCCTGGCAATTTTAATAATATTGATGTCAGGTCACTTGTAACTTTAGTTCAGCCTTATATTTTTATAACGAGAGTAGACAAAAACTTTGTAGATTTGCAATTTTTCTATGAGCAAAACATGGATTTACCAAAAAGATCTGTATGGCAGTACGTTCGAGGTACATTCCTATTTATATTGTTGCCTTGCCTATTACTGACGGCGGCAGTAATCGCATGGGCAATCATAACTAAGCAGCCGGCGTTTCAATAACCTCATGCCATCTCGTATTAATTTGCTATGATATGAACATGGCTAAGCATAAGCTTCCCCTCTCCTCGAAATCCTTAAGCCCTTTACTCCTACAGGTCGGTGGCTTACTGGCGATTGTTCTCGTTATCAACGGCCTTATCTTCGGTCTTGGCTGGAACGACGGTAGCTCTATTACGTCCGATGAATTAACGCCGCCCGGTTGGTTAGTCGGTTCGATTTGGTTAATTTTATTCGCGATCTTTGGCGTCCTTCGCTATCAACTATTAAGCCAACCTGGTAAGCGCAAACTATTAGACATCCTTATCGCAGCCTGCGCCCTCTACCCGGCCTACACCGCCGGCCTCAGTAATCAAACTGTTGCCTTAGTAGGTAATGTACTTACTTTGGTCTACGCATACGTCGTTTTCTACAAACTTGACCGCCTGAAATTACAGTTACAACTGGTGCCACTCCTGATCTGGCTGACGTTCGCGACCTACATAACTTATATCAACTTGCCATCATGAAACGCTATGATTCGCAGTGGGACCGTCCGCATAAGCACCGCAAACGCCATATCATTATTACCTTAATCATATGTGCTCTCCTTGCGGCTGGCATCTGGTTTTTATACCGCTTTATCGAAAGTGATAACACGGTCATCACTAATACAGGTGGCACGACGATTCGCTCGAATAACCCCTTGCTTGAAATACCGGAATGGGGCGTAGCGCTTCGGTTAGATGACTATACGGCCGACACATCGTATGAATTTATTAACGATCAGCCATATATTGCGCTATCTAATTCCCAGTTGACTGAAATTGCTCGTAATAACCAGCCCTGCAATAACGTTAATACGAATGTCCGGTTGGTTCGGGCTACCCCTGGTATGACGGTCAATGGCGAAACACTAACCGAACAAAATCTTACGGATCGCGGCATTAGGATCGGACAGTATTACTACTTCATATATAACGCCGGTGGTTGCGATGCCAAGTTTGGCAATGCCGACGTTACCTCGAATGTTAATAGCATTCAACAGCGTCTTAGTCAGCTATATATTACGACGATTCCATTTAAGACTGATCGGGAGTAGCGTTGTCGCCTTCCGGTTGCGGTAGACGCTTAGGACCACGTAGATATTTTGCTTTGAGTAAGCTCGCCTGTAGATTGTGTAACACTTTTTCGGCTTGCTCGTAACTCATGCCGACTTTGGAAATAGGCAGTGTCTGTTCACCGGCGGCTTGCGAGAATTGCAATACCAAACCAGCATCGTTCATATGAATCTGGACATCATCGGTATACATCGTGCGAGCGTCAACGGCAACGATGACAACTTGCGGGGCCTTGCCGACCCGCTCAGCCTGTTCGACCGGTGGCTCTTCGTAACCAGCTAGCTCCCACAATTTAACTGCCTGATGATCTTGGACGGCAAAATGATTTATCAATAACAGTAAGATATCCTCGTCGGGCCGGACTTGACCAGCCTCAATCTGTTCGAGGTCGTTAATATCGATCTCTACCGCGCCGCTGACTTCGGCCAGGCTTTCGCGTAGGTTCTCGCGCATTTGCCGCAGCTGCAGACCAAGTGGCTTGTAAGGCATACTATTCATACCTTTATTTTATGCCCGGGGCTCACCTATAGCAAGGATAGGCGCTATAATATAGCCAATGCTGAACATAACCGCTAATGCTGATCTCCGGAACAACTCAACCATGCGCCTCGGCGGTACCGCCCGCTACCTCTGCAACGTTACTTCTCGCCAAGAAGTAGCCGAAGCGATCGACTGGGCCGTTGCTAACCAAACACCACCGATCATGGTCGGTAGTGGTAGTAATATTATATGGCGCGACGAAGGCTTTGACGGCCTGGTAATCGTTAACGCCATCACCGGTTACGAAGTTTTCGCTGAAGATGACATTAACCACTATGTTACGGTCGGTGCCGGCGAGAATTGGGACAGCATTGTAGCCCGGACTGTCCAGGCTGGTCTAACAGGGATTGAAGCTATGAGCCTAGTACCGGGTACCGTCGGCGGCACGCCGATCCAAAACGTCGGGGCTTATGGTCAAGATGTCTCACAAACGATCGTCAGCGTCCAGGCCTATGACCTGCATACACGGTCCTTCTTAACGATTCCAGCGGCTGATTGCCAGTTTGGCTACCGTAGCAGCCGCTTCAACGGTGAAGACCGTGGCCGTTTCCTGATCACTAATGTTACCTTTCATCTCATGAAAGGTAGTTTGCAACCACCCTACTACAGTGGTTTGGAACGGTATTTTACCGAGAATAATATTGTTAACCCTGATCCAGCCACGGTTAGAGCGGCCGTTATTGCCATCCGTAGCAGCAAATTACCTGACCCGGCAACGGTCGCCAACTGCGGTTCGTTCTTTGGTAATCCGTTCGTTGACCGCGACCGGTTCCTCGATCTGCAGTTACAGTATCCTGAGATGCCGCACTGGCCAACCGACGATCCGGGCCAAATCAAACTATCGGCAGCCTGGCTAATTGAGCAAAGCGGTTATAAAGATTTTCATGACAGTACTACCGGCATGGGCACCTGGCCCAGCCAGCCTTTAGTATTAGTTAACGAGTCGGCGAAAACGACAGCCGATTTACTGGCTTTTAGGGATCAGGTGGTCAAAACCGTCCAGGAACGGTTCGGTGTCGAGCTCAAGCAAGAGCCGGAATTACTTCCGTAAGCGTGATTTGCGCGGCAGCGGCATAAGTTCGTACTTCATGCCATGTTTTGGTTTCGTTATTTTTGTTTTCATATAACGCTTATGATTATATCACAAGCGTTATTCTATGTCTTTTAGTTGCTTTTACGTCAAATACTAGCGGTCGCTTGGTAATGGATACTGCTTGACGAAGTCAGCGACCTGAGCCCGCAATTCAGTCAATGTATTTTGGTCGTCGCGGGCGTCAATCGCCCGGCGCATCCAGTCGGCCAGACGAGGCATGTCGATTTCGGTAAGGCCGCGGGTCGTCAGGGCTGGCGTACCCAAGCGAATGCCGCTCGGGCGGAACGGCGGCAGCGGATCATCAGCCACTGAGTTCTTGTTAAGCGTTAAACCGATCGCGTCCAAGGTCTTCTCGGCGACGTTACCATCGATACCAAAGCTTTTATAAACATCGGCTAAGATCAGGTGGTTACTGGTACCACCAGTAAGTAGTTCGAAATCGCGAGCTTTGAGCTCATCGGCTAGCACACTGGCATTCTTGAGAATTTGGGCGGCATACGTCTTGAATGATGGTTGCAAGGCTTCCCCAAAAGCGACGGCCTTAGCGGCAATCACATGCATTAATGGGCCACCCTGGACACCCGGGAAGACGGTGCGATCGATCAGAGTCGGGATATTTTCGATGGTTTTTTCGGGCGCTTTGAGTGGACTGCTGACGGTACCCTTACTTAAGATGAGGCCGCCGCGAGGGCCACGCAGCGTCTTATGCGTCGTTGTCGTAATGACATGAAAACCGTAGTCGAGTGGGTTCTTGGCGACACCGGCGGCGATCAGGCCGGCAATATGAGCCATGTCAGCCACTAATAAGGCACCAACTTCTTCGCCAATAGCCGCAAACTTGGCGTAATCAAGCTCTCGTGGGTAAGCGCTAAAACCAGCTAAGATAATTTTTGGCTTGTGTTCAAGTGCTAGCTGGCGGAGGTGGTCATAATCAATTTCACCAGTGGCGGTGTCTTTCATGCCATAACGGATGAAGTTATAGATACGGGCTAGAACGGTAACTGGCGAACCATGGGTTAAGTGACCACCATGGCTCAGGTCCATTGCTAAAATGGTGTCACCCGGATCAAGCCAAGCGTGGTAAACAGCTTCGTTAGCTTGCGCACCGGAATGCGGCTGAACATTGGCGTGGTCGGCGTTAAATAATTGCTTAGCCCGGTCGATCGCCAGCTGCTCGACAATATCAGTGTTTTCCTGGCCACCGTAGTAGCGCTTGCCGGGATAGCCTTCGGAATATTTATTGGTAAAGACGCTGCCCATCGCCGTTAAAACGTCGCGGCTGACGTAGTTTTCACTTGGAATCAGTTCCAGGCCAGTGCGTTGGCGCTGCTCTTCAGCAGCAATCAAATCGGCAATTTTAGTGTCGTTCATAATAGTTCCCTCATAGTTAAGTAGTATCGGCACGCCTTTGGTAACGGTATATACTACTTAGTTAGATCATACTAGTATTGTAGCGGTTTTATGACCGTATACGAAACGCTTTACATCTATATCATCGGGGGTATAATAAATAGCATATGAATAATACGAATGAGAAAATTGGTCAGTTTATTTATCAGATAAGACAAGAGCGCGGCTTGACTCAAGCTGAGTTTGCCCGCCGCCTCGGTACTAGCCAAAGCGCTGTCAACCGGATCGAGAAAGGTCGTCAAAACCTTAGTCTTGAAACACTAGGCCGTATCAGCGACGTCTTAGATAAACCGATCGTCAGCCTCGGCGACGGCGCCATCAACCTCCGTATCAAAGGAGGTAACGAATTGTCCGGCGAAATTACTTTGAAGCGCAGTAAGAACGCGGCTGTCGCCCTGCTCTGCGCCAGTTTACTCAACCACGGTGTCACTAAATTCAAAGCCTTCCCGCGTATCGAAGAAGTTTTCCGCATCATCGAAGTCATGGAGAGCATTGGCGTCAAAGTCCAATGGTTGCCCGGTAACGATATTGAGATCCGTCGCCCTGAAGTATTAGCCATCGAGAACATCGACGACACGGCCGCCAAAAAGACTCGTAGCGTCTTGATGTTCATGGGCAGCCTGATGCACGAGTTCACCAACTTCCGTATCCCTTACGCCGGCGGTTGTAAGCTGGGGGCCCGTACCGTTGAGCCACACCTGTACGCTCTTGAGCAATTTGGCGTCGGCGTTACCGCCAAATCCGGCTACTACGACGTAGTCGTCAATAAGCAAGCCCCTGATTATATCGTCCTCTACGAAACCGGTAACACCGTTACCAACAATGCTTTGATGGCCGCCGCTCGCACCGAAGCCGAAACCGTCATCCAGGCCGCTAGCGCCGACTACATGGTCCAGGACCTTTGCTTATTCTTAATGAAACTCGGCGTCAAGATTGAAGGCTTCGGCTCACCAATCCTGCGCGTCAAAGGCGTCGGCCACATTAAAAAGAACGTTACCTACGCCCCAACCGAAGACCCGATTGAAGCCATGTTCTTCATCTCCTGCGCCGTCACTACCAATTCAAGCATCACTATCAAGCGCGTACCACTACGTTGGATCGGCCTTGAGTTATTCAAGCTCAAAACGATGGGCTTACCTTTTGAAGTTACTGAGATCTATAAAGCCGACAACGGCGTCACCGAGCTAGCCGATATTACGATTGGCAAGCACAACGGTAGCCTCAAAGCCCCAACCGACAAGCTACATCCAAACCTTTGGCCGGGCCTTAACCCAGACAACATTCCTTACTTCGTCCCAATCGCCGGCGTCAGCCGCGGTCGCACCCTGATCCACGACTGGATGTTCGAAAACCGCGCCATCTACTACACCGAAATGACCAAAGTCGGCATGGAAGTCGAACTAGCCGACCCGCACCGCGTCTATATCAACGGCCCAACCCGCTTCCGCGCCACCGACGCCTTTTGCCCGCCGGCGCTGCGACCAGCTAGCCTGTTACTCATCGGCATGCTAGCCGCCGAAGGGACCAGTGTACTCCGTAATATTTATACGATTAACCGTGGTTACGAAAACTTAGCCGACCGCCTGAACTCGATCGGCGCCAATATTGAAGTTATCAGCGATCTAGCCTAACGTATGAATCTTGAAGCCATCTTCTTCGACTGGGGTGGCGTGATTGCCGACGACCCGGGTGATGACTTTTTAATCAATTTACTCCGTGAAGTCGGTGCTAGCGAGATGCTGGTCCAAGACATTTACATGTCTCATCTCAAAGATTTTATGCGCGGTAAGCTTACCGAGACCGAATTCTGGAACGTTCTCAACGATAAGTATGAACTCAACGTTGAAACTGACATTGCCAGTCGATTCACCAGTTGGCAGGGCCTAGTCGTTAATGAGTCGGTTCTTAATCTTGTAGAGCAGGCAAAATCAAAAGGTATCAAAACTGGACTCATCACCAATACGTTGGCACCGACATTTAACATCCTAAAAACTAATGGCAAATTAAGTGAATTCGATAGTATTGTCGCTTCTTGTGAAGTCGGTTTAATCAAACCTGATTCAGCTATTTATGAGTTTGCGCTTAGACAACTTAATGTTAGTGCCAATGCTTCCCTATTCATTGATGACAAGCAAAAGAACCTTGATGCCGCTGAACGTTTGGGCTTCAAAACGATTCTAGCCACTAACCCGGATCAGATTATTAAAGATGCATCAGCCTACCTTGTTTGATAAGTGTTGTTCTAGCTTGTGCTAAACTTGTAACATATTCGCCTAAAATAGGACCGTTATGTTCACCTCTGAGCAACTCGCTACCCAAACCACGACCATCTTATTCTTGAGCTTTTTCGCATTTGCCCTGGCCATGCTGCTTACCCCGATCTACACCAACTTTGCATTCAAACATAAGCTATGGAAGCGAGATCGCACTCATTCTACCACCGGTGAAGAACTAACCGTTATCAACAGTCTGAACATCAAACGCACTGTACCCTTGATGGCTGGTGTCATTGCGCTCGCTGCAATTACCATTACCACTGTTGCCTTCAACCTCGACCGTGGCCAAACCTGGCTACCTCTCGCTGCCCTACTTGGAGGTGGACTGGTTGGCCTTATTGACGACATCATTAACATCCGTGGTGGTGGCGGCAACGTGGCTGGCATTAGAGCACCGATTAAATTCGCTTTAATCACATTGGTAGCTTTAGTTGCCGCATTATTCTTCTATTTTAAGCTTGATTACACTTCAATTTTGCTACCAGTAATTGGTGACATTCATTTAGGTTGGCTACTAATCCCGTTGTTCACTTTAGTCGTCGTCAGTACCGGTAACGCCGTTAACATCAGCGACGGCATGGATGGCCTCGCCGGTGGTTTATTAATGAGCGCCTATGCGGCTTTTGGTGTCATAGCTGCCCTTCAAGGCAACTTCGGTATTGCCGGTTTCTGTCTGACCGTCTTCGGTTCGTTGCTAGCATATGTTTGGTTCAATATTCCACCGGCTCGCTTCTTTATGGGTGATGTCGGCTCATTCGCATACGGTGCCGCATTAGGTGTAGTGGCCATGTTAACCGACACATTGTTCTTATTACCCCTAATTGGTTTGGTCTTCGTTGCCGAAGCTGGCTCCAGCCTAATTCAAATCTTTTCAAAGAAAGTTTTTAAGCGCAAAGTCTTCATTGCCGCTCCGATTCACCATCACTTTGAAGCTCAGGGCTGGCCCAAGACTAAGGTTACTATGCGGTTCTGGATTGCCGGCCAGGTCTGCGCCGTTTTGGGCGTGGCGATCGCGCTGACTTCGGGCTATATTCGTTAATAAAAAACACCAGGAAGTCCTGGTGTTACATAATGCGCTATTGGTGCGAGTGCGGGGAGTCGAACCCCGGTATCCACTTTGGAAGAGTGGTGTAATAGCCGTTATACCACACTCGCGTGATGCGAACTTATATGATTATACCTGATTGTAGGCCCCTTTTATCCAACCAGTTATACGACGATACAATTTAGCATCTATATCTTTATTACATGTGATCCCTATAATGCTACGATATATTTATGGAATTATTTGATTTAGTAGACAGAAACGATACTGTTATTGGCGTAACTAATAAAAAAGAAGCGCACGATAGAGGTCTACTACATCGGGTAGGTGCAGTATATGTTTTTGATGCTGACGGCAGATTATTCGTCCAGATACACAAGTCAAGTGGCGGATTGTATGACCATTCTGTAGGAGGCCATATTTCTCAAGGCGAAACATATGCCGAAGGCACTAAACGTGAAGCTCAAGAAGAACTTGGCATTACCCAGCCATTAAAAGAAATAAGTGTATTTTATTCGGATGAAGGTCCAAATTTGCAACATATGTTCGGCCTTCATGAATGCGTTGCTGATTCGGCATGGCAATTTGTACCAAACGAAGAAGTCGATGAAATCATTCCGATGGAAATTCCGGCTATACAAGAATTAATGAGCAACGAACCTCAGAGATTTACACGCGGCTTTATCAATACTATGTCAGAATACACTGGCCTAAAGCTAACAGACCATGCTTAGCCTACTTAAGACCATTAGTATATTAAGGTACTTATGATATTTAAAGTACTATTCTGGAACATATGGCTCGACAACCAGATCAATGGCGAGACGGCAGCCAAACCGCTGTTGTCCGAACTAGATCGCGTCATAGATCATTACCAACCCGATATCATAGGTTTAAACGAAGTCTTACGAAATCAAGGCGCCGACCAGCCATTCGTTACTGATTTTCTTGAACGTAGCCATGATTACAAGTACTCGCATTATGCTCCGGCTTCGCCGCTAAATGATGAGTGGCTGATAGGTACGGCTTTATACTCACGTCACAAATTTGATATGGTCGATGCCGTTACAATTTGCGAAGACAGCCCTGCTGAAAAACGTGGTTTTCCTGACCATAATGTCAAAGCTATTACAGCAACGCTATCATTGGGGACTCAGCAGCGTGTAAATGTAATCGTGGCCCATCCACTGCATCTACGCCTTTATAGTTTAAATGACCATTATGCTGCCACGAAAAAATTAAATGACTTGGTTCGATCTAAGCAATTCAACGAAAACACAATACTTGGTGGCGATTTTAACGAACCAGATTTTATGCCTAGAGCATTTAAAAACAAAGTTAATGACCACATGTATTTTAAGACCGGTTCGCTTGCAATGCCTACATGGCGCCACAATGCCTATCCATTTACGCCAGTTCGGGCTAATTTAGACCAGCTATACTGGACAAAACAAAGTTCATTTAAGCTTATCGATTTTACAGTCATCGACACGTCCGTGTCCGATCACCGACCAATTTTCGCTACTTTCGAGTTCTAAATGCAGTAAAATAACCCTGGCCAGCTATGTACGTATACCGTATTTATCGTACAATACTGTCTGTGCCCTGGTAGCTCAGCTGGATAGAGCAGAGGACTTCTAAGCCTAAGGTCACTGGTTCGAATCCAGTCCGGGGCACCACACGTTATTTGCTTTATGAGATATATTTTGTTATAATAAGTTTATGAAGATTCTTGAATCTATTGCATTTGCCATAGGCACGCCCCTATTATTGATTGGTACTGGTGCAATTATTGTCTTTATAGTAATTTCGTACAACGAACGCTCTTTACAGACTTTAGCCATAACTTATGGGATTATTGCCGTAATACTTGGGCTGCTACTAATTAAATATGGTACTAAAACAAACAAAAGAGGTGTTTTCGATATTATTTTCAGTCTCTTACCTTAAATACGATTGCCCAATTTGCAACAAGCGGCCAATGAATCCACGTATGTAATTAGGTATTAACTAAAACGACAACTGACACACCTAATAACTCGACCAAAAGAATAGTCGCTGCAACTTTAAATAATTTCTGACGAGTAGGGCCGAAGCTCACCATCGTAGCAATAAGTTGCCCAATTGCCGTCGCTACAAAAGCCCAGGCAACAATTCTTGAAAGTAAGCTATTAGGTTCACCATTAAAGTTAGTAGCCGTCACCGCAAACAAACTACCAAACAGTATTACGCTAGTCATAAAGAAAGATATGGCTAGTACGACTAATTTTATACCTGGATTGGTAATTTCTTTCATAATGTTTTAGTATAGTGGTTTTTGTTACATAAAACTACGTTTGAAGTCTGTATACTCATCATAATGTCAAAGCACTACATTTTATATATCCCCGGCCTCGGCGACAGCCGCATCCGTGGCCAAAAGCTGGCACTCAGTAGCTGGAAATTCTGGGGTGTCAAAACCAAAGTCCTGCAAATGAACTGGGCCGACGACCGTAGTTTCGAACCGAAGTTACAACTAATCCTCGACCATATCGACCGGCTAAAAACCAGGGGCTACACTGTTTCGCTGGTTGCCGTCAGCGCCGGCGCCAGTGCCGCCTTGAATGCCTATGCAGAACGGATTGATAGCGTCCATAGCGTAACGCTGATTTGCGGTCAGATTTTAGGCGGCCATAAGAACGTCCATCCACGGGTGTATGATAATCACACATCGTTCGGTGATTCAATCCAAATGCTTGGCAGTAGCCTCGACAAACTTGATGATGCTGCTCGCAGCCGTATCGTGTCGGTCCATCCGATCTTCGACATGACCGTACCGGTAGCCGACACTAAATTACCTGGTGCTCGCTGGCGACAAATTCCGGTTACCGGCCATTTCATGAGTATCGCTTACGGTATTACGATTGATAGCCGCCGCATCGTACGCGACCTGAAAAGTTTGAAAAGCCGGCCATAATCCGTTATAATCACGTCTGTTTTAGCGATCATGGCGAGTTTAGCTCAGTTGGTTAGAGCGTCGGGTTGTGGTTCCGAAGGTCGTGGGTTCGATCCCCATAACTCGCCCCAAACAAAAAGACTCAGTACAGCTGGGTCTTTTTTAATAACTAGATCAAATACAGTCCTTATATTTAGCCTCGAATTCCTCGTCCGTAACATCTCGCATAATCAATTCGCTTAAAGATCTTTTCAACCATGGCTGCTCAGCCTCGGGCATTGCCAAAGACCGGGGCCAACGAAGCGGCTCAATATCATATTCGGCCCGCCGCTGGTTTACAGATTTAAAGTCCTTAACAGTTGGTAAAAACGGATAGTTGTGCTCGTTAAAATCCCACTGCGTACCAAAGATCTGCGGCTGGCGATTAAGAATGCATAAACGATCGGTCGTTGATGGGATGGCTTGGTAATAGGTGTCTTGATGATTCTTAGCATTGCTTTCGACGAAAGCCGCATGTACTTCACTTAGGACTGTTATATGATCGTGCAAAGCCAAGATTGAAATTGCCTGGGCCGCATCAGAACCAATATTAGTGATCGTAGGTTCTTTGATAATTTGCAGAATAATCATCATTCGCTGGCTCCGGACTTTTTGATGCGCCTTAACCTGTTTGAGAGCATCTTTGAAACCTAGAGTAGCTTGCCGGTCATAATATTCAGCCCAAAAGGTTTTCCATTCAGTTTGGTCTTTTTCTAGTAGATCAACCAACTCGCTGGCAAATTCTGGATACTTTAAGGTTCGGGACATACTAGCTACTGTACTGGTATTGAGGTTATTTTTGTATACTAAAGTAATGAACGAAACAGACGAACAAGCTATCCGCGAGCTAGCACACAAACAAGGTGTTACTCACTTTTCAACCGGTATCGCTATATTCGAAGACGACACTTTATTAGTAGTCCGGCGTCAGATCAATGACAGCTTGGGTGGCCTGTATGAGCTACCTGGCGGTGGTGTCGACGAAGTCGAAACGTTTATGAACAGCGCTATTCGCGAAACGCTCGAAGAGACTGGTCTAAAAATTGCGGAGGTACGCGGTACGTTCAATGGGTTCGACTATCCGACCAGGACAAAACCAAAAGTTCGCCAGATTAACTTTATCGTGTCGGTCGAGCCTGGCCCGATCAAGCTTGAGCCGACCGAGCATGACCATCATCTCTGGATAACTCGTAGCGATGTCGCGGACTTAACGACTTCAGACAAAATGAAACAGTGTTTGCTCGACGCCTTTACGGCCAATAACCTATGATTCTCAAAATCCTTCAAGCTGGTAATCAAACTCTTCGCGATCGTGCTAAACCCGTTAGCCCAGAACAATTGGCATCATCCGAAATCCAATTGCTTATTGATCTCATGATCGACACCCTGCACGACGCACCCGGCGTCGGCCTCGCCGCCCCGCAAGTTGGTGAGTCACTACAGATTATCGTCATTCATGACAAAGAGGAATACCACGATATCGTTTCGCCAGACGTCCTGGAGGAACAGCAGCGCGAACCAGTCCCGCCAACAGTAATTATCAATCCTGTCATTACAAATCGTAGTAAGCAGCAACGGACCTATTTTGAAGGCTGCCTAAGCATTGAAGGATATTTAGGAGCCGTCAGCCGATCAGACAGTGTCACCGTTACCGGATTAGATCGCGATGGCAATGAGCTAACGATCGATGCTAACGGCTGGTTTGCCCGAATTATTCAGCATGAAGTTGACCATCTGCAAGGCACGCTATACATCGATAGCATGCTTAGCCGTAGTTTTATGAACCAGAAGAACTTTAGTTTGCACTGGCGCAAGGCTTTGGAAAAAGATATCAAAAAGATATTCGAGCAATAAAATGATGGACCAGGATCAACTTACCGAACGTATCGCCCGCGCCAAGCAACTTCTCCAAACAGCCCAAAACGCTGCCATGGCTACCGCTAATGACGATGGCACGCCACACAACACACCATTTTGGTTGATTCATGACAATCAACTCAAGTACATCTATTGGATTTCGTATCCGACGAGTCGTCACTCGCAAAACATTGAGCGGGATGGCCGGCTGTTCATCGTCTTATATGAAGCCAATGCCGGTGGCGGTCTATATATTGACGCCGCCGAAGGACAAATCCTAGAAAGTGACGATTTGGAGCAAGGATTAAAAGTCTTTAACGCCATGCGTACTGCGAATGGCAAAGATCCTCGAAATAGCAGCTTCTTTACCAAGCCGGGCGGCCAGCGATTATACCGGGCTCGCCCCCTGCACTTTTACGTCAATGGCAGCCAAAAGGATGCCGCCGGCCAGACGGTCGGCGATATGCGGGTCGAGATTACGGCTGACGATCTGCGCTACTAAGATACCGGCCGAACAAATCGCGCCAGACTTTAGCATATTCGCGGTTGGCTGATTCGACGCCACCATCGAACACTTCAGCGATTGATAAACCTTCGTCACCTTTCATGCTGACAACTTTGTGTAAGGCAGCGCCAAAACGGCCACGGGCTTCAGTCTGCAGTTCACCTTCAATCCTATCGGTAAAAAAGTTAGTCGTTTCACCATCGGTATAGGCGACGTTTTGGATTAGAAAGATGCGGCGATCAGTTAAGTCGCGGGTCAAACGTAGAAAATCGTCGGGCGTAAACCAATGATTAATCGACTTCATATATGGCCCCGGGAAACCGTTTAGACCAGGAATTTCCCACGAATCGTCACTGACAATGATCGGCTGTTTAATAATCGCATGAGCTTTAGCGACTTTGTCTTTTAAAATGCGCAGCGCGTCGTTCTCGCCTTGAATTTCATCGACATCGGCTAATTGCTGCGTTAGTTCAATATCAAATTCGCGGGCCACCATCGACGCGTTGGAAAACTTTTCTTCATTGCCGGTACAGAAAATCAGTTGATGCATGCCCCTAATGTACAATAAAACTATGCCTGAAACGACTTCATTTACTTGCTTTGGTTATGAGGTAGTAGCCGATTGGTACGAGCGCTCTACTAATGTGATCGACGTATTTTGCATTGGTTGGACGGCTAGTCGTAGCCATTACCGCGAGATGCTGAGTTGGTTGGCCGACACGACTGGCCATAGCATCGTTTGCATCGATTACAGTGGTCACGGTGACAGTCCGCTCGAGCTGGACGACACCTATCAGGCGCAGCATCTTTTGGAATTAGTCAGCGGCGTTGACCAATTGAAGCAACAACATCCGGCAGTCCAGTTTAATTTTATCGGTTCCAGTTATGGCAGTTATTTAGCGGCGCAGTTGAGTCAGCAACGTTTAGCCGAACATCTAATTATGATTGCGCCAGCCATCTATCAGCCATCCGATCTGTATCATCGCTGGGGCGACATCAACGTCGATTGGACCCGCCAGGTATACCGCCATGACTCTACTGCTTTAAAAGCAAATCCGTTATTGCATCCAGCTACTATTCCGTCGACCTTAGTCATGGTCCATGGCCTTGACGATCTGGTTCCAGCCACAACTTCCGATGCCTACATTGAAGCGTTCAAGGCTGAACATTTCGTAGCTACCGAACTCGAACACAGTCTGAACGACGACCTATTTAAAAACGGCGCCAACCAGGATTACTTAAATACGATCAGCGAATTTCTGCAGCGAACACCAGTTGCTCGTACACCGGCCTGAACGCTTCATGCGTATACAGGCTGACATCGTACAAGCTGCGAATAATTGTTGGCTCCGGGCCGGGCGTGATCAGAAAGGCCGCCGGCACCGTAAAGTAATCGCCGTTAACACTGCCGCCCTTCACAAAATTGTGCTCGTTTAAGGTTTTAGCCCAAGCCGGGATATCGCGGACGGCCTTCAAAGCCGGCGTTATCGAGCGATAGATGCCGTACTCTTTGTAAATCGTCTTGTCAGGATCGGCAATCACCGGGAACGGCGGTTTCAGTCCGGAGCGGTCAAAGATATGCTTTTGGATGTCCGATTCGCTGGAGCGCACGAAGGCCACCACGTCGCAGTTCTCTTTTTGCAGTAACGGAAATTCGAGGATCAAACGGTGTAGCGTGAGGTTGCACCACGGGCAACCGGAGTAGCGCAGAAATGCTACCAGCACTGGTCGGTCGCGCCGTTCGGACAAGACAAACGGCTGCCCGTTGATGTCGGTTACCGAAAAGTTCGGGGCGGCGTCGCCCGCATGTAATTTACGTGCCATCTGATAACCATTATACTAAATGCAGCTTTGTCACACTAAATCCAACTTCAAGGGAGTATCAATGAAACGGGTCATCCAGTTTTTCCGCCGTTATAAAGAGTTCAGCTTTGCGCTAGTGTTTTCAATCGCCGCTTTGGCGTTCGATCTGTCGGGCCTCGACCGAGTCGCCCATATCTTGCTGATTGGCACCGCCAGCGTCGTTTTGATCCCCTTACTATGGGGTATGATCCAAGATGTCCGTGATGGCACCTACGGCATCGACATCCTGGCCGCCACCGCCATCATCACCGCCCTGATCATGGGCGAGTATTGGGCGGCCATCGTCATCGTCCTGATGCTGACTGGCGGCGAGTCACTTGAAGATTACGCCCAACACCGGGCAAAAGCCGAACTGGACTCACTACTCACCAATGCCCCGCAAGTAGCCCACGTCGTTCGTAAAAAATCGATTGTCGATGTCGCTGTCAGCGAAGTCAAAGCTGGTGATACTTTAGAGATCCGACCCGGCGAAGTCGTACCGGTCGACGCTACTATCAGCGAAGGCACTACCAGTGTCGATGAAGCCAGCCTGACCGGCGAAAGCCTACCGCAGGTCAAACAAGTTGGCGACGCCATCCTGAGCGGTACCGTCAACCTCGATGGCGTCATTACCGTTACAGCCGACCACACCGCCAAAGATAGCCAGTACGAACAGATCATCAAGCTAGTCAAAGCCGCCAATAATGACTCACCGTTCGTGCGCTTAGCTGATCGCTACAGTATTCCGTTCACCATCGTGGCCTTCATCATCGCCGGTGGAGCCTGGGCCATCAGTGGCGACGCCAACCGCTTCCTCGAAGTCCTGGTCGTAGCTACCCCCTGCCCGCTTATTTTGGCTGCGCCGATCGCGATCATTTCCGGCATCAGCCGCTCGGCCCGTCACGGCATTATCGTCAAGAACGGTTCGGCCCTCGAGAAACTGGCTGAGGTTAAAACGGTCGCCTTTGATAAGACCGGTACCCTTACCTACGGCCAGCCAAAAGTTGACACCGTCACCGTCTATAGCGGCTTCAAAAAAGCCGATGTCCTGACGGCCGCTGCCACCGTCGAACAAAGTTCCAACCATGTGCTCGCTAAGGCCATCATTGCCAAGGCATTAGATCAAAAGTTAAAGCTTGGCAAAGCTAAGCACGTCACCGAACTAGCCGGCAACGGTGTCAGCGCTCAGCTCGGTGGCAAAAAAGTCGTTGTCGGCCGGATCGGATTAATTCAGGAATATAATATCGAAACGCCACCAACCTTTACGACTAAATCAGTTCAACAAACCGCCGCCTTCGTGGCGATCGATCAGAAGTTAGCCGGTATCATTAGCTTCAGTGACGAAATCCGCGACAACAGTCAATCAACCTTGAGCCGATTGCGCCAAGCTGGCCTTAGCCACTTCATGATGATCACCGGTGACAATAAGACCACTGCACAAAAGATTGCTAAGCAACTCGGCATCAGTAAAGTTACAGCCGAAGCTTTACCGGCTGATAAGCTCAAGGCTATCGACAGCGCATTAATCCGCCCGGTCGCCTTCGTCGGTGACGGGGTCAACGACGCTCCTGCTTTAACAGCCGCCGACATTGGCATCGCCCTTGGCGCTAAGGGTTCAACCGCCGCCAGCGAATCGGCCGATGTGGTCATCCTGCACGACGACATCAGCCGCGTGGCCGACGCCTTTACGATTGCCCGCCGCACCTTCTCGATCGCCCGCCAAAGCATTTTAATCGGTATCGGCCTCAGCATCGTCCTGATGATGATTTACTCGACTGGCCGCTTCTCGGCTTTATCCGGTGCACTCATTCAGGAACTGGTCGACGTGATCGTTATCATTTATGCCCTCCGAGCCCATCGGGGTAAAATATGAGTGACGCCGATTACGCCAGCGAAATGCTGGACCTGGTAAACATCAACGACGAAGTTGTCGGCACCATCAGCCATGAAGCCGCCTTCGATCTCCCACGTGATGGCGGCCAGTATTTGCGGGCATCACACGTTCTCATCGTCAACAAAGACGGCAAGATTTGGATTCCACGCCGGGTAGCTACCAAGCGGATCAAGCCGAACGGCCTTGATTTTAGCGCAGCCGAACACGTCGAAGCTGGCGAAGCATATTTAGCTGCCATCGTCCGCGGCTGTCAGGAAGAGCTTAATTTAACCGTCGCACCAGACCAGTTCGTCGAACTTAGCAAAACCTTTCCGGAACCCGGCGAGGTCCCCTACATCACGATGGATTACCTATTGTTCAGCGATGATGACCCCGACTACAGCCGCGACGACTTCGTCAGCGCCGAATGGCTCGAACCAAGCGAATTACTCGTTCGTTTACAGAACGGCGAAGTCGCTAAAGAAAATCTAGCTAACAGTGTTCGCTTACTGATTAACTACCAGTCTATTTAAGTAATACTTCCAGAACTACGATGGTGGCCAGTGGTATGGTCAGATTATCGCTGCCTTTGATACTGATGTTTTCAAAACTCGCTAGAACGAACGGCAAGCCGCCTACAATCAGTACCAATGCTAGGCCCCTTGGCTGCGTCGGTAATAAGATAACCGCCAACAAAGCCGCCGACGACAACACGAAGGCTGTGGTGCCGGCTACCGATTTGGTTCCACCAAATACTTTATAGCTATTGTTACCACCAAAGGCCTTACCAATAATCGCCGCTGCCGCGTCGGCCACCGCCAATTGCAGTAAAGCCGCCACACTGAACCACATTGAATCGCTGATCAACAGCACGCTGATTACACCAAGCGGATAAAAGAACTCGCCGTAACTATTACGCCCAACTTGATATACCCACCCTAATAAATGTGGCCAGCGTTTCGTGATGACCTTAAAAACGAACATGCTGACGAAGAAAATAATTTCAAAGCCAATAATAAAAGCTTCATTGGCTAAAAATAGCCAGCTAATGACGGTCAAACCGTGAATGGCATGGATAAGCTTACGCGTATCCTCATTGCCACGGCCCAACTTACGGCGGATAAACTCACCTATAAAAAAGGCGATGACACCGATAAGTGTAGCGATGACGACGTGCATTATCATAAGCTTAACTGTACGGTCGCCTCTTGTATTAAGCAAGCCATAAGGACTTTTATCCTAGCTCAAGCGTACCCCTGACTCAGTTTTTGCTTTACAATAGACGCCATGAAGCGTGCACTTGGCACTAACCTTGGTAAAATGATCCGCGTTGTCAGTCGTCTGCGGGGTGGCGGTGAAGCGTTGCCTGGTTTGGTCATCGAAAAACTGTTTCCAAGCTACTTTGCCGACATGTTGCAGCAGCTGCCGGAAGGCGTGGTGGTCGTGACTGGCACCAATGGTAAAACGACTACCACCAAAATGGTTGTCGAACTGCTCGAAGCTTCCGGCAAAAAGGTCGTCACCAACCGTACCGGCAGTAACCTGACCCGCGGCATCGTTTCCAGCTTGCTATCGCAGGCCGATGCCCGAGGCCGCTTACCCTACAACATGGCGGTTTTTGAGATCGATGAGGCTTACGCCAAACAATTTGTCAAACAAGTCAAACCGCGCTGGGTGCTGGCGCTCAACGTCAGCCGCGACCAGCTCGACCGCTTCGGCGAAGTCGATGTCGTCGCCGAGCTGATCGGCACCACGATGCGCGCCGCTACCGAAGGCGTTGTTACCAATGCCAATGATCCGCGCCTCGCTAAAATCGGCCGCGAGATTAACGACGCTGGCCGCCAAGTCATTTATTTTGGCGTGGCTCCGCAGCTTGAACAGTACTTTCCTAGCGACAACCAACTGGTATCGATCAGCAGCGATGATAACCAGACCATCGCTGATCCGCATCCCCACCTTCCAGCCGTCGAGCTGACCGCTTTTCAAGGCCAGACCGCTAGTTACCTGGTGAGCGGCAAAACCTACCAAACCAGTTTGCAGCTGACTGGCCAGCACAACTTCCAGAATGCGGCAGCTGCCCTGGCGCTGGCACGCGTTCTACTTAAAGAAGTTACTGATGACGAACTGGTAAAGCAGCTCCCTCATGTCGGTACCGCTTTTGGCCGCGGCGAAATCTTTACGCTCAAAAACGGTAGCCAATTACAGCTCGTCCTCGTCAAAAACCCGGCCAGCTTCCGCCAAACTCTTGCCTCTTATTTAACGGATGATTTGCAAACCATGATCGTCATCAACGATAACTACGCTGATAGCCGCGATGTGTCCTGGCTATGGGACGTTGACTTCACGCCGCTCCAAGGCCGGTCAATCGCCTACACCAGTGGTAGCCGCGCCGCCGACATGGCCCTTCGGCTCAGTTACTCCGATATCAACGTCGACACCATCGAGCCGAATATCGACACCGCCCTAGCTGCCTTCTGCCAACAAGACGGCCGCAAAGTAATCGCCGCTACCTACACAGCCATGATGCATCTATACGACCAGTTAAGCCAAAAAGCCGGAGATAGTTTATGAAACAACTCCACGTCGTCCAGCTCTACATTAACGAAATGAACACCTACGGTGACCGCGGCAATTTACTCACGCTCACTAAGCGCATTAGTCGCTACGGCTACGAACCGGTCGTCCATTATTACCACTTACATGGCGACCTACCGGACAAAGTCGATATCGTACTCGGCGGTGGTGGCCAGGACGCCGCGCAAGCCGACATCGAACAGGATATTCAACGGATCGGTGGCCGTCTCCAGAAGTTAACAGACCAAGGTGTACCGATGCTGATGGTTTGCGGCACTTACCAGTTGTTCGGCAAACGCTTCCTGACGAGTGGTGGCACCGACATGAAAGGCATCGGCATCTTCGACCTTGAAACTTTTGGTGGCGACAAACGTCTGATTGGTAATGTGGCGGTTGAAACTGACGACTTCGGTACTATGTACGGCTTCGAGAACCACAGCGGCCGGACTTTTCTCAGTCCGAACCAAGCCGCTCTCGGCAAAGTCACGCGCGGCAACGGTAACAACGGCCAGGATGGCCTGGAAGGCGCCCGCACCAACAACACCTTTGGCTGTTACCTACACGGCCCAGTCCTGCCTAACAACCCGGCCTTCACTGATTACCTAATCAAAACGGCCGCTACCAACGTGCATGGCTCCTTTGAAACCGACGCCTTAGACGATACGCTCACCGACGCCGCTCGCCAAGCCGCCAGCGCCCGCCGCTACTAAAGCGAAGATTATTACTGCGAATAAGCGTAGCCGTCTGCTATACCTAGCACATGAAACTAGAAGAGCTCGAAGCTTTATATACCGACAACCAAAAGTGCGCCGAAATTATCGGCCTGACCTACGCCTCCGATGAAGAGCGTGGCCTGACCCGCCAACGCCGCGGTAAAGGCTTCAGTTTATTAGACGAAAAAGGCAAACCACTCAGCAACGCCAAAATTAAAGCCCAGATTACCGCTTTAGCTATTCCGCCAGCCTGGCAAAAAGTCTGGATCAGCCCAAGCGACAAAGGCCACATCTTGGCTACCGGCATCGACGAAAAAGGCCGTAAACAATACATATACCATCAAAAATGGCGAGCCATGCGCGATATCATCAAGTTTTACCGTACGATCGCCTTCGCCCGCAGCCTACCGTCGATCCGCAAACAAATCGACACCGATCTAGAACGGCCGAACTTAGACCGCGAAAAGGTTTTGGCTATCATGCTTTGGTTGCTCGACAACACCTACATCCGCATCGGTAACGAGCAATACTACGAACAGAACGAATCGGTCGGCCTCACCACCCTGACGGCCAAACACTTCGTTACCGTTGGTAGTGTCGTCACCCTCAACTTCCGCGGCAAGTCCGGTAAAGACCAGCAAATTACCTTCGACGACAAACGCATCGCCAAGATCATTACCGACCTGTCCAAGCAGCGCGGCGAACGCCTCTTTAAATACAAAGGTGACAATGGCTACGTACCGTTAGAATCCGACGACATTAACAATTATCTCAACGAATTAACCGGCCAACACGTCTCGGCCAAAGACTTCCGCACTTGGGGCGGCACCCTGATGGCCTTTAACCACTTGCAAGTCATGCAGGAAACGCCCGATGAAGACACGCCGAAAGACGACAAGGTCAAAGTGGCCGCTGTCGATGCCGCCGCCGGCGTACTCGGCAACACCCGATCGGTCGCCCGCAGCAGCTACGTCCACCCTGACTTACTTGGCTCCTACGGCACCAAAGTATTTGATAAGTACTTCGAGCAAGCTGGTAAGCAGCGTAAAAAAGTCGGCCTCGACAATATGGAGACCGAGATGATTTATTTCTTAGAGCAGTTGTTTGAGGATGAGTTCGATTTGCTGAAGAAAAGTAGTTAAGCCTGCGTTCCAAGTAGCAGTGCACCAATCGTAATAAGAGCTAGAGCGATTAACATCCGTATTGTAAGCGGTTCTTTGAAAACTTTAGCTCCCAGTAAAGCTGACATTGTTGCCGAAGTCGACCTGACCGCTACTACGTAACCAATTGGGCCACTCGCTACAGCGCCGTAGTATAATGCTCCGGCCAAACCTTGGATGGTACCATTCTGTAGAATTAATTTTAATGGCACATTGTGTGGTTGCCGGCGAGCTATGACCGTCGCAATTGTTGCTTGGATGATCATCGAGCTAAGGTTCGACCAAAAGGCAAAGCTAATGGCTGGCATATGCTGTACGCACACGGCGCTCAGCGTCGCGTTCAACGTAACGGTAACGACACCTATCAAACCAAAGCGTGTACCACGATCGCGTAAGATGTTACGGAGCACTGCCCTATTGCCACGACTGGTATTTAAGATATACACACCAACTACAATGACAGCCACGGCACCGACCGCTAGTAACGTCGGTATTTGTCCGAGAAAAATCGCGCCGGTTATTAGCATACAAACTGGCCATAAAGACATCAGCGGCGCCGTCTTGGAGAGCTGGCCGTGTTTAAGACTTTGTAAATACACCGCTGTATCGAGCGGGGTCGCGACCATCGTCGCTAATATGAATGGAATCCAAAAGCCTACCGACAATGACGTATGAGGCCATAAATTGTTGGTAGCGATTGCCAGCAATAGAAGTATTGGCAAAGTCGCTGCTTTTAACAGCCAAGCCAAATGTAAATGGCTAACCGTTTGGCTCAAATGTTTATCGTTGATTTTGCGTAAAGAAGCAAGAGCGGCGCTGGAAAGCGCCAGTAAAAACCACATAGGTAGTATTTCCTTTTATTATTTTTGATGTAAGAAGAGAGGTGCAGTCTGGCTGCAATATTAGTTACTATTATAGCAAATTTGCTAAAAATGTCAACTTAAGCGGTGTTACGTAACAATTCTTACTAACCATAGCCATAATTACTGCTATGCTTGCAGCATATAATCAGGAGCATTAGCTATGGATCAACCTACAAAAGAAGTCCGCGAAACCACCACTGTAGAAGGCAATACGGCCCAGACTACTCAGCAAACCGTCGACCATGGTGCCGACAAAGCTCATAAGCAAAATATCGTCGCGCGTGTCGTCTGGTTTATCGCCGGCGTTATTTTGGTTGCACTGGGTATCCGGTTCGTCTTAGCACTACTCGGCGCAAACTTAGAAAATGGTTTTGCCGATTTTATTTTCAGCGTTACTAATCCACTTGTGTCGCCGTTCTCCAACTTATTTAGTTATGATCTTGAAGCCGGTGTTTCCCGTTTTGAGATTTTCACCTTGATAGCTATGGGCGTATACGCTTTAGTAGCCTGGGGTATTTCCAAGCTTGTTAGAATTACTCAAGAATAATCTACAATCTGTCAGTCCACCAATAATGATTGATGAAATAGCAGATTGTATTAACTTGTCAAACAGATGAGGGGGCCTCGCCGAGGTGGTTTGAATCAGACGTCGTTGTCTAAAACAGGGACCACCGTCGGCAAAGACCTACCTCAGGGGCGAGGCGCCCCCTTCTTGCGGCGACGCGCCAGCGCGATCAGAGCCAGACCGGCACAGACCAGACCGAATGCGGCCAGCATCCAGGATCCGGTAGCAACACCGGTGTATGCCAGCGTCGCACCTCCACCACCAGCGGCATTCACGCCTGTTCCGTACATCTTCAGATCACTCCCTCTGCAGCGTACTGCATGGACCAACGGTCTTTCCGTCGTCCTGTAATGCGGCCAAGCAGGACATCCCACCAGGCTTTGACGAACCATCCAGCACGCATCCAGGCAAAAAACTCCTGAGGCAGAAGAAGAGCGGCTAGTGCCACGTCTTTCCATGTGCGGTGCGGGATGACCCACGAACGTTTGATGTCACTGGCGATGAACACCAACGGCAACAACAGCCAGAACGGCACGATCCGGAACGAGTCCAGAATGACCTGCCCCGACAGCACGACCAGCCAGAGAAACCGGAAGAACGCGGCGTTCAGCCCGGCCAGTTGCTGCTTCCAGTCATGCCATGTGAGGCGGTTGACACGGAGTCGCAACAGATCTTCGACCGTACCGACTTGCCACTTCATCCGCTGGTTCCAGAGCGACTTCAGACTCTTCATCGAGTCCGTGTAAGCCCTGACCGTCGGTGACACCTGGCATCGGTAGCCAAGCGACCGAATCTGGTAGGTCAGTATAAAATCCTCGACTTGGGAGTCGTAGGACCACGGACCGCCACGGTTCAGTTCGGCCACCTGGCGCAATGCTTCGCCCGAGATAGCGCAGGCCGTACCAGCAAGTACGCTGGTGCGCTGGCGCCTCAGACTGGCATCGGTCCAGGAAGCGAATTCGAAACGTTGCAGCATGGTCAGGATGTCATCCCCTCGCATCGTGAACTTGCTCGACGAACCACCAAGTGGCTGCATCAAGTGCCGGTCACGACGCTTCGGGTACAACGCCTTGTGAGCGCTGCGTGGCATTGCGTGCTCGGCCATGGACGCCTCGAACTCTGCGATCCAGTCGCTGACAGCGTTGTCTGGCAGGATCGTGTCGGCGTCCATGGTGATGACCATGTCAGCATCTATGGCGTACCTGGCCCAGGCCATGTTGAGCGCTTCCGACTTCTTGTTGGGAAGCCGAGGCAACTCCATGACGGTGACTGGGTACGAGCGGGCGATGTCAGCCGTGTCGTCCGAACAACCGTTCGGGATGACGACGACCTGATCGCAGTGCAGCGGTCGGGTTTGCTTCATCAGAGCGTCAAGTGTTGCTCCGATGCTACCGGCTTCGTTGAAAGCAGGTATCAAAACGACGAACTTCACGGTTCTCCTCAGTTGGACTGTGGCGGGTGATGAACAGGTTTATCAGTGTGTTTGACAAGTTAATGTGCGATTTCCGGAGCACATACTTGTACTACCTCACACATGAGGCGGCGTCGACTCGACGGATAATCAAACTACATAATATATGAAGTAAGAATTTTGTCAAGCTAATGGTTTTTGCAAAATTCATCCTGTGAATATACTTACACATGAGCTATACTATGTATATCATTGAATAAAAACTAAGGATCTTCATGCTCGAACAAGTGAAACACAGGGGCCTGGCGCTCGGCGTATTGGCTGCGGCTCAATTTATGGTCGTCCTTGACGCCACTATCGTTAACGTTGCCCTGCCGGCTATCCAACAAGCTTTATCATTTAAATCTGACGCTGATTTGCAGTGGGTCATTACGGCCTACGCTTTAGCTTTCGGTGGCTTCTTACTGCTTGGTGGTCGTTTAGCCGACTTATTTGGGCGCCGCAAGTTATTCCTGACCGGCGTAATCTTATTCGCGGTTGCTTCTCTACTCGGTGGCTTCGCCCAAAACTCAGCCCAAATCATTATCTACCGTGCCCTTCAGGGTGTCGGCGGTGCATTGTTATCACCAGCCGCTTTATCACTGGTCTTAACGATCTTCAAAGAAGGACCGGACCGCAACAAAGCCCTCGGTGTCTGGAGCATGGTCGCTGCCGGTGGTGGTGCCGTTGGTCTATTACTCGGCGGCGTCCTGACGCAGTACATCGACTGGCGCTGGGTATTCTTTATCAATGTGCCGATCGCGGCCATCGTTATCTATATGGCCCGCAAGTACGTACCGGCCAGCGCGCCACAGGTTAAGGAATCTGTCGATATTCTGGGCGCCGTTACGATTACCGGTAGCTTAATGAGCTTGGTCTATGGCCTCGCCAAAGCCGCCGAGCTTGGCTGGAGCGCTACCAGCACGATCGTCGCTTTCGTCGCCTCGGCCGTTTTGATGGCAACCTTTATCGTCAACGAGTTACGCGTTAAACACCCATTGATCCGGCTCAACATCTTCAAGCAGCGCAACGTCACGGGCGGCAGTATCATCATGTTACTGATGCCAGCAGCCATGTTCGGCTTTTTCTTTTACCTATCGATCTTCCTGCAGCAAGTGTTAGGCTACTCGCCGACTCATACCGGTGTTGCCAACCTGCCCTTCACACTGACCATTATGATCACGGCCGCAACCCTCTCCAAGAAAGCCGCGTCACTTAATCCCCAAGCTGTTTTAGTTGCCGGACCATTACTCGTAGCAGCTGGTTTGCTATACCTGTCGCGGGTACCAGTTGACGCTCACTACTTCACCGACATCCTACCAGGCATGGTCATCATGGCCGCCGGCATGGCGTCGGTGTTCGTAACGGCTACATTGGCCGCAACCAACGGCGTTTCGCCAAAAGAATCAGGTTTGGTTTCTGGCCTATTGAACACTGGTCAGCAAATTGGTGGTGCAATCGGTTTGGCCGTCTTGACCGTTATTTCGACAGCTGCCACCCGCAGCTACTTACAGTCCGGCGCTGCTAACGGCGTGAACGATGCGCTGGTACATGGCTTCCACCGGGGCTTTATCGCTGCGGCTGGTTTTGCGGTCGTTGCTAGTTTGGTGGCACTGTTCGTCTTTAAGGTCCATAAGCCTACTGACAATGAGTTGAAGCGTGAGACTGAGGTTGAGGCGGAAAGTTTATCGCCGGTGCCGGGAGCTTAAAAGCTTTCAAACCGTACTGCCTATTTCAGGCTTACCGTTTTGACCATTTCTTCAATGATATTTTTGTAGCCATCTCCCAGATATACGTAATCAATATTTACATAATCGTTGTCTTTAGAAACTATGTATTTATAGTGTTTTGCGCCTTTCGGAAAATCAACACCTTCTGGGTCAACAGTTTGTTCAAAGAGCTTAACGACTACATCAAGGCCATCATACGTTTCAAACCCTTCGATTGCAGTACCTCTATCATTGAACCCCGCTTTGTTATAACTAACGATCAATCCAAGCTCAAAATGTTTTCGTGGTTCACCAACAATTTTAGCTGAGGTACCTTTCGTATATTCCAAAGTTCCTTGTGGTTGATCTGGTAGCCAAAAATCAAAAGTATCGGCTGGATTAACAAGAATATTAAAGCCATCCGGGACACGTATTGAAGCGTCGCCTGATTGTCGTAGTAGCCAACCCGAAGAGAGCTTATTGTCTACTTTTTTATTGGGCTCAATATTTGCTTGCTTCTGTTCTTGAACTGGTGTGCTTGAAGCATTACTATCTATATCTTGCCGACCATACATAAGCCAAGCGATTGTAGTAATTAGTCCAATAACTGTTACTGCTCCTAATAAACCGAATATATTGAGACCTTTTTGGTTTGAGTTTATTTTCATCATGGTTTCACTATAGCAAATCATTATAAGACATATTCAACACGATGGGTGACCATAAAGGACTCGAACCTTCTCTCTAAATGCTCCCTCGCAATGCGTTGCTCGCTCGGACAAGCAAGGAAAACGTAAACAGCCACTGGCTATTTACGCCTACCGGTCGAAGGCCGCTTCTGTATTCCCCATCAATAAAAACAGCCCAGCTAAAGCTGAGCTGATTTTATTGGTCGGGGATAAAGGACTCGAACCTTCGACCTCGCGGTCCCAAACCGCGCGCGCTAGCCAACTGCGCCAATCCCCGTTATTTTATGCGATATAACCGTGCCAGTATAGCGGCTTTTTTGAAAAAATACCAGCCATGACTTTGGTCGGGGTGAAAATTCGATGGTATAATACGGGGAGCTATGAAGTACTTATCGGTCTTTGTCACCATTCTGCTGATCTGGTTGGCAATCATCCTGATGGCTATCACCGTCCGCGGGACCAACGACGTGTTCGCGCTCTACCTGGCGGCCATGGCCTCGACGGTCGCCCTGTTCTTAATCGGGTTCGCGCGTAAATAGCCGATGGCCCAGGCTACCAAAGCTTCGATCGCCGCCCTCAAGCGCCAACGGACGCGTCGCTTGGCTCGCCTGGTCGCTAAAGCATATCTACTGCAACAACGCGGCAAACAAGACGAACTCTACACCATGATCTGCGACGAGTTCGTCGATCTCGGCGGCGTCTACGTCAAATTTCTGCAAGGCGTCCTGCTCAACAGCGTCGTCATGAAGAAATGGCGTAACCCGGACCGTATGAAAATCTTTGAGAATCTGGAAACGGTCGAGCTGAACATCGTCGAGATTTTACAACAGGAATTGTCATCTGAAGGTTTGTCAGAAATAACCCTGGTGCAGCCCAAGCCATTCGCGGCTGGCAGTTTCGGCCAGGTTTACTATGGTCAGCACCGTAGCGGCAAGGCCATTATCATTAAAGTGTTGCGGCCGGCCGTGGGCGAATTGTTGGCTTATGACCTCCGCTTACTCACGATGTTTACCCGTACCTTTGCCAAGCGCGAGTACCGCAATATTGGCATGAACCTGAATACCGCCTTCCGTGAATTCCGACACGCCACCCTCCGCGAGGCCGACTACGTTACCGAGGCCCATTTTGCTAACGAGATGTATGAGGCCTATCAGGATCATCCTAAGATTGTTATCCCCAAAACCTACTTAGACCTCTGTACCAAAAACGTTATCGTCCAAGAGTACTTACCTGGTTTATCCGTCGTCGACGTCTTAAAGGCTAAGCAAGACGGTGTCGATCCGGCCGAGTATGTTCGCGAACAGCTTGGCAGCGATCTTGACGAGCAACTAACTACCTTCGGAACAGCCCTTATGACCGGCACGCTCACCCTACCCCGCATCCAAGGCGATCCACACCCCGGTAATATTCGCTTATTACCTGATGACAAGATTGGTACCATCGACTTCGGTATCTCAGCCGCCAGTCCGCGTAACCAACCGGCCTTTTTCCAAGTCTTGAACCAATGGCACAAGATGTACAGCGACAGCCCGGAAGAATTTGACATCGTGTCTCTGTTCGTCAGCTTTATGCGCTTCTTCGTGAACGATCTTTATAACGCTCTCTGCAAATTAAGCGGCCGGGCTGGCAACCAGAAACCGACTAATGAAACCGGCCAAGCCCTACCAGACAATTTAGTCGATGAAGTCGGTAAGGTCGTCCGCCGGATGTTGCAAAGTGCCATCGGCACAGGCGATGTTAAAGCGATCATCCGCGAAGGCCGAACGCTCGATTTGTTTAATAACGTCGTCAACCGCGGTAATAGGCTTGGTCTGGTCATGCAGATCGAATCGTCCGAAGTGCTACGGGCCGCCCAAACCTACATGGCCTTAGTCAATTCACTGGGCCGACGCGATAAAGTCTTCCCGGCTATGTTCGAGCGCTCATTAGCTGATATTGAGACCGCCATTCCAAACATCCGTTTCCAAACCGATGAGCCGATGTCGATGAGCCAAGCCTACGAGACCATCCACACCTGGCTTGAGCGCGTCGCTACCCGTGACCCCGATTTGTTCCGTGAATTAGTTACTAAAATCCGCCTCGGTCAGGATATCACGCCGTCCGCCGAAGCCGTCAAGAAGGAGACCCATGCTTAAAGAATTCATCTTATTTATTAAATACCCATATACCGCCGCTATCATCGCGACGATTTGGTTGGGTAGTGCTGTCTTGATGGCTCTCAATGACAATCTGCCGGTGATTCAAATGGTTATTATTAATATGCTGGCTAGTGTCTTTTTGGCAGCATTTGGCTTTGGCGGCAAGAACACTAATTAGTCAGTAAGTCGAATTCGCTCAATGGCGGTGGCCTTGCCGTCTTCGATGGTTGCGAGCAACCCATTAAGCTGTAAGCGTCCGGTAGTCTCAAGTTCGTTGCGGCTCATAATATTGTGGCGCCAACGCTGCTCAATGACATTGAATTTAACGCCAATACAGGAGTCGAGCGAACCGCACATACCAACATCGGTTTGGTGGGCCGTACCACCTGCGAAGATTTGGGTATCGGCGGTTGGTACATGCCAATGGTCACCGACTACGATGGTTGCTCGACCGGCTAAATAATGGCCAATAACCAGCTTTTCACTACTGAAATCGCCGTGTAAATTAATGACGGTAGCTACCTTAGGATGGTTAGCTTCGGTTTCTAAAATCTGATCGATGACTTGCAGTGGATTGTCGACGGGACGATCGGCGTCACGGCCAACGATCTGACCCATTAAACTCACGACTAAGATATCACCTTGCTCGGATTTGAGATATTTATAGGGCAGACCCGGTGTGCCCTCCGGATAGTTAGCCGGTCGGATTAGTGGCGTATTAGGATCACTTAAAAGCAGTTCAGCTTCTGGCAAGTGCAGGCTCCAGTTACCACCAGTACCAAAATGCACCCCGGCGCGGCGCATACGTTCAAAATCAGCCGGCCTGATACCCTTTCCATCGGATAAGTTTTCGAGCTGAGCCAGGACAACATCGACGTGATGATCAGCGATAATACCCGGCAGCCAGCGCTCGACTGCTTGCATGCCGAGCTCGCCCATGATGTCACCAAGATACAGGATGTTCATATGTTACTTAGCGAATTCGATAGCTCGGGTTTCGCGGATGACATTGACTTTGATGGTTCCTGGATACTGCATAGTGGATTCAATCTTGGTGGCGATGTCGCGGGCTAAGCGGATAGCCGTTAGGTCGTCAACTTGGTTCGGACGGACGAAGATACGGACTTCACGCCCAGCGCTGATAGCGTAAGCCTTATCGATACCTTCAAAGCTATTAGCCACATTCTCCAAGTCTTTCATACGCTCGACGAAGTTTTCAGCGCTGATGTTGCGGGCGCCTGGGCGGGCAGCGCTGATAGCGTCGACCACTCGAACGATGATTGCTTCGGTGCTAGTAGCTTCGACGTCGTCATGGTGCTGCTCGGCGGCTTGAGCGACGCGTTCCGGCGCACCGTACTTACGGAGCATTTCGCCGCTGATGTGGTGGTGCTTGCCTTCCATCTTATGTGTCAGGGCTTTGCCAAGGTCGTGGACCAAGGCAGCGTATTTAGCGATCTTAACGTCGGCGCCGACTTGCTCAGCAATGATACCGGCGATATGGGCCATTTCGGTACTATGCTTAAGGACGTTTTGGCCGTAGCTGGTACGGAACTTCAGCTCACCAAGCAGTTGCAAGACATCGCGTGGAATGCCGATGACACCGACTTCACGGGCGGCATCTTCACCGGCCCGGACGACTTCTTTCTGAACAGCTTTAGTGGCTTTTTCGACGACTTCTTCAATGCGGCCCGGATGGATACGGCCGTCTTTCATCAACATTTCGAGTGTCTGGCGAGCAACTTCGCGGCGGATCGGGTCGAAGCTACTGAGAACGATGTAACCTGGGGTATCGTCGACCATGATATCGACGCCGGTAGCGCGCTGCAAGGCCTGGATGTTGCGGCCCTCTTTGCCGATAATGCGGCCCTTCATTTCTTCGTCTTGAAGCTTAACGGCCGTGACGGTGCGCTCGGCAGTCACTTCGCTGGCCATCCGCTCCATCGCTTCGACGATGATAGCGCCAGCTTGCTCTTCGGCGGTTTCGCGGGCCTCGTTTTGCAACTTAGAGATCAAGCCTGTCAGGTCGCCCCGAATGTCACGCTCTGTCATCTGAATTAATTTGTCAGCCGCTTCGTCTTTGCTTAACTTGGCAATCTTTTCTAGCTTTTCCTGCTGACGGCCACGGATCTCACGGATTTCGTCTTTCAATTGCTCGACTTCGGCTTCGGCTTTGCGCAGGTTTTCGGTGCGTTTGTCCAGAGTGTCAAGCTTGCTATCCAAAGCTTCTTCACGCTTGACGAGACGGTGTTCGATGTCTTTGAATTCGCGGCGGCGAGTCTGCTCGTCTTGCTTGGCTTCGACAGCTACTTTAGCGGCTTCGTCGCGGGCTTGAGCCGTAATTTTGTCTGCCTCTTTGGTGGCTCGGGCAATTTCTTTTTGGGCCTGGCTCTGGGCCGAGCCGATTTGACGCTTCGTGATGACAGTTTTCGCGCCATAGCCAACACCAGCTCCTGCTAATGCCAGAAGTAATGTAATGACTTCCATGTAAGTCCTTTCTGTAAGGTCAGGTGTTCCGGTCGCAAAAATCAGGCTGACATCGCTATCACTTCTCTAGTCGCAAAATTTTGGCCAATGTACGGAACGGTGACGGTCGTAATATATAAAGCGAATCATTGACTTTCAGGTATTTCAATGGTTCTTACCTTAAACTATACCGTCTGCGTAAGATCAGCGCAAATAAGTTATGACTGAATGACTTATTTTTTAGGCTGTGTGATGTGTGCGTCAGCACCATAATCCGGTACAACCGTTTCGGAAGCTGATTTTTGCACGGCTTTTTCCGTTCCAGATGTAAGCCACTCAGCTCCAGCAGCACCGTAAACTGGTATGGAAAGTCCGTAAGCCAGCGCATTGGCAACACTAACGCCAATCCGTAGTCCGGTAAAGCTGCCCGGGCCTTGATACACGACTATTGCACCTAAGTCGTTCGTATTTAGCTCGTTGTCAGCTAAAAGCTGTTTTATCTGCACATGAATCGTTTCGGCTAATTGACGGTGAGCCTGCCAGGCTATCCGCTTAATAATTGTCTGGCCGTCCATCATATAGATCTCAGCCTCCGGCTGGTCAGTCTTCAAAGCTAAAATATTCATGCTAGATCCTTTAATGCTTGAATGATGTACTCGAATTTTGGCGAACCGGTAATGGTGAATTGGCGACCAGTTTCACTGAGTGACTCGATCGAAATTACAATATGTTCAGGCGGCAATAAATCGTCCACGATTCCGGCCCACTCGACAGCAACCACTGCGTCCGGATCGGCTAGTCGTTCAAGCAGCTCGCTGGCCATGATGCCTGGGTCGTCCAAACGGTAAAAGTCGTAATGAAACATAATGAGTTTGTCGGCCCGATACTCTCGGCTGATCGTGAAGCTCGGACTGGCGACAGCATCATTGCTACCCATGCCTTTAACAATGCCGCGGACAAGGCTGGTTTTGCCGCCACCCAGATCACTTACTAACCGGATCGGTTCCTGACCCTGCAGCGCTGAGCCGATGCGCTGGCCGATCCGCTCGGTTTCGGCCAAGTCGTTTGAATTGACGGTAAAGTTCATGCCGGTACTCATATGCCCCATATAGTAAAGCAATTACCAGTACGGCAGCAAGCAGAGCACTATGTATGGCCGCTTGTTTTGGTTTGGTTTCAGCGACCATAGCCGTTTTTACCGTCTTAATGTCTTTGGCTTTTTTAGCCTTGGTAGTTTTGGCTTTGGTTTGCTTGACGGCTTTTGGTTTGGTAGTCACCTTCTTGGTGGCGGTTACTTTTTTGGTAGTCATTTTAGTGGTAGCAGTCTTTGTTAGGGCGGCTATTGGCAACGTCTGTAGATTGAGGGCAGATGGCGTCTGACTAGATGACCACTGCCATAGGCCATTGACATACTGCCAAACCAAACCCTGTTCGGCGGTACCATAGGGTTCGGTTTCGACTATAAGATCGGTGCCGTTCGGACCATACAAGGCAACCTTGCTGCCGCTATTAATGAGTGATAGTTTTGTTTGGCTACTGTATAAGGCCAGATAACCGTTGCCGGGGATGGTGGTGTCGGCCGGAATGGTGTATTTACGAAATGTCGTCAAGCCGGTCTGTAAAATATAGCCGGTTATGTCAATTTCCGTGTCATTGGGGTTATGTAACTCAATATATTCATCGCTCGTATCGCTTAAGGGCGTAGCTGGATTAGGCAGTAGCTCGGTAATCGTTATTGGCAGTAATGCTTCGCCAGGACCGTCTATTATTTCGGGGTCGGTTACTATTGGAACTTCTTCAACCGGTAAGGCCGGTTGGTCAGCCGTGGTTGATTGCGGTGTTATAGTGGTTTGAATCTCAAAGTCGATCGCATCGTTGTCGCTATCCTGAAGTACATTTTCTACTGCCCGCCGCGTGAGGCTTGTACCGGCCGCCAGAGCTTTAACCGTTATAAAAGCTAGGCGATGATCGATCGACGCCTCCGGCTTAGCGACCCATTCCAGTTCATCATGAACGGTTTGTCCCTCAATACCACGATCTTCGATAACACGTACATGACCGGCACTGGCAGTTAATGCCGAAGCATAATAACTATCAGCCGCTTCAGGATACCGATATGCGACACTTTCGTTACTTTCAGTTTGGTTAAATGTCGTACCGATTAAATATTGGATGCCTGGATACACATAACCTGTTAGCTTAATCGTTCTGATTGGCGTTTTCCAGTTAGTGGCGCTACTGCTAGCTATCTGTACCGACCAATTTTCTTTATTAAAATCAATCAACCGTTCCGAACTGTTATATAGCTCGATAAACTCTTCGCGGCTATTGGTGGCGCTACCGGCGGAAACTTCTGAGATAAGTAGTTCGGGCTTTGTTATCGCAAAGGCCTGTACTGGTAGGCCAAGCACGATAGCGCACATCATGGCTATAATCACTAAAACGACTCGCTTCATAATACCCCCTTATTACGTATCGATTGTTTTGATTGGGTAGCCGCTTAAGCGTTATACTACCTATATGCTGCACCTCAGTAACAAATTGATTGATCGGCCGGTACTCAGCTTGCGTGTTGGCCAACAGGTGGCTACCGCGACGGCGCCTTTAATCAACCCTACTAATCTAAAGATCGAAGGCTTTTACTGCACTGATAGCCGTTACGGCCATGAACTAATTTTGCTGACTCAAGATATCCGCGAACAGTTAACCGAAGGTTTCGTGATTGACGATTACGACATATTGTCCGAACGTGATGATCTCGTCCGACTCGCCAGTGTTTTCAACGCCAACTTCAGCTTGATCGGTATGAACGTACGGACGGTAAGTGGTCAGAAAGTTGGCAAAATAAATGACTACGCCTCAGACCTATCCGGCTTCTTCATACATAAACTCTACGTCGGACAATCAATCGTCAAGAGTTTTTCCGGCGGCATGTTACTTGTCGACCGGGGCCAGATTAACGAAATTACCCGCGATACGATCATCATCGAAGATCTATTAAAGCCGGTACGTGGCCAGCAAGCTCCAGCTACCTCTTAAGTTTGTATATCTTCTAAAGCAGCTTTGACGTCGTGATATGAATAGCCCTGCCTGATCAAATACTGCATGAGTTTAACTGGGTCCTGATATCGGCTAATGCCTCTTTTGCGCTCAATAAGAGCTGCCAGTGTATCTTGATCGCTGGTTTCATCTTCTTCCAAGACTGCTAAAACGATATCGTTGCTGACTCGTTTGGCTCGTAGCTCCTGCTCAAGTCGACGCCGGCTGACTGGTTTCAATTGGCGACGGTTACTGACCCAGGCTTCGGCAAACGTTTTATCATTAATCCAGCGATTGGCTTCGAGACGTTCGATGACATCAATGGTATCGGTTGGCGACGCTTCTTTGCGTCGAAGGTACTGCTCGATTTCCCAGCGGCTGCGCAGCCTGATCGCCACATAGCGTAGCGTCAGATCATATAACTTGTCGAAGTTAGCGGACGCCTTTAAAGATTCGAGTTCACCATCTCCAAATGTTTGGCCGATTCGGATACCAAGCTGCAATAAGCCCGATTCGCTCAAGCTGAACACATAAGTGTCATCAGCATATATTGAATAACGGTCAGGCCGTTTAACCTGCTGCTTGATATCCGTAATGACCATTAATGTAGCCTAGGCCTTGGCGGCGACAGCGTCACTGACTTTCTGAGCCAGTTCTTCCATAACTTCCGGGTTATCTTTCAAATACTGCTTGGATGCTTCCCGACCTTGGCCGATCTTACTGCCGTTGTACGAGAACCAGGCACCAGCCTTTTCAACGATATTGTGGTTGGTAGCTAGGTCAAGCACGTCGCCGGTACGGGAAATACCCTGGTTATACATGATGTCGAACTCGGCTTCGCGGAACGGCGGTGCGATCTTGTTTTTGACGACTTTCACACGGGTTCGGTTACCGATAACGGCGTCGGCCTGCTTGATCTGCGAGATACGACGAATATCCATACGGACACTGGCGTAGAATTTCAGGGCGTTACCACCAGTTGTAGTCTCCGGGTTACCGAACATGACACCGATCTTCATACGGATCTGGTTGATGAACACGACGGTCACTTTAGATCGGGAGATGACCGAAGTCAGCTTACGGAGCGCCTGGCTCATTAAGCGGGCCTGCAAACCCATATGGGCGTCACCCATGTCACCTTCGATTTCGGCGCGTGGCACCAATGCGGCGACGGAGTCGACCACGATGATATCGACGGCGTTAGAACGGACCAGTGTCTCGGTAATTTCGAGAGCCTGTTCACCGCTATCCGGCTGCGATAGCAACAAATTGGTGGTGTCGACGCCGATCCGCTTAGCATACGATGGGTCCAAAGCGTGTTCGGCGTCGATAAAGGCAGCCGTGCCACCTTGCTTTTGGATCTCAGCGATAGCGTGCAAGGTCAATGTAGTCTTACCGGAGCTTTCCGGACCGTAAATCTCAATGATACGACCCTTTGGTAAGCCGCCGCCTAAGGCGATGTCGAGTGACAAACTACCGGTCGGAATCGTTTCAACGGCGACTGAATGAGCATCGCCGAGGCGCATGATCGAGCCTTTACCAAATTGCTTCTCGATTGCGTCGAGTGCCAGCCCAAGTGCCTTACCCTTACCATCTTGGGGAGCGCCGGAATCAGCCGGAGCGGCTGCTGGTGCTGATTTTGCTGTTTTCGTCTTCGTCTCTGCCATAAATCCCTCCGTTATTATTAGCAATGATGTACCCACTATTATACATGCCAGCCCTTTACAGCCTCGTTATATTTATTGCTTAGTTTAGATAATTTTAAGGTGTGCGACTGATTGTTTTTTCTGCTACAATAACAACAGAATGAGTGGGCCTTCTTCAACTACTGCCGATGACCAAAAAGTAATCGCGACCGTCAACCAATTATTAAATACGGCGCTGGCCCGTGGCTCAAGTTCTATCCATCTTGAACCACGCCAAAGTCATACCGTCATCCGGTTCCGCACCGATGGCATGTTGGCCGATGGACCGAAGTTAGCCCAAGTTCACCATCCACTTTTAGTCGAACACCTCAAGCAGCGGATCGCCGAAGCCGACGGCAGCTTCAACCACAGTCACGAAAACAATCGGGCCGCCATCCGGGTCTCGACCATGCCGATGATGCACGGCGAAAAGGTCGTGCTTCATATTATCCCCGAAATCAGCCAACCGGATAGCTTAACGAGTCTCGGCTATTGGGGTCCAGGTCTAGCCGCACTTGAGCACGTCCTCAGTGAACCGCATGGTGTCATCATCGCTACTAGCCTTGAACGCCACGTCGCCGGACGGACTATACTGGCTATTGCCGGATTACTGCACTCCGTCCAACGGAGCGTAACGGTCATCGACGATGCGATGCCCCAAACCATCGAAGGCATCAATCATATCGACACCAATCAACGCCGCATCCAATTCGAACGTCTTCAATTAGCATTAAGGCAAGATAGCGACATCATCGCTGTAGGCAACCTTACTGATCGCCTAACCACCGAATTAACCTTTGAAGCCAGCTTATCGCGTCATTTATTGCTTGGTAGCCTCTACGCCGCCTCGGCCACTACCGCCGTCCGACGATTGCTCGATATGACTGTCGAACCACACGTCATCGCCGCTGGCCTCCGTGCCGTCACCGGCCAACAACTGACCCGTCAACTCTGCCAGGGTTGCCGCGAACACTACCAGCCTTCAGACACCGAATTAAAACGATTAGCCCGCTACACCGGTCTATCTACCGAAGTAATGATTGAAACGATTCATAATTTAGAGCGAGTCGCCCAGCAGTCCGGCCTTGGCAATGATCTGCCCGATCTTTCTTCGACGGCTACTCGTATTACCCGGTTATTTAAAGCCAGCAAACTTGGCTGCGACCACTGTCATTTCACAGGTTTCCAAGGCCGCATCGCTATCAATGAAGTCCTGGTCATTTCGCCAGCCGTGCAACGCGGCATTATTCTGAACGTCAGCCAACCCGAGCTCCTGGATATCGCCAAAGACGGTCTAGCCATCAGCAGCCAAGTCGACCATGTCATCAAAGCCCTCCGTGGCCTGTGCGAACTTGCCGTCACCGCTAAACGGCGCTAAGCTGTGAGTATGTCAAAGCCTTCACGCTCATCTGGTTTTACCGTCGTCGAACTACTGGTAATCGTCGTTATCATCGGCGTGTTGCTCGGCGTCGTCGCCTTAGCTTACCAAGGTGTTTTAGCCCGTAATCGCAACCAGGACCGGGCCAAGTCGGTTAACGCTATCCAGAAACAACTTGAAGCTTACTACCAAACCGAGCAACATTATCCATCGCTTGCCAATTTAAATGACACCGACTGGCTTGGCGACAACCTGAGTGGCCTCGACTTACCGCTCCTGCAAGATCCGAACGGCACCGAACCAAGCCTGGCCCCGGCCCCAGCAATTGGCAGTTACGCTTATCAGACGCTTAACTCCAGTGGTGGTAGCTGCGAAGACGACGCTGAAACCTGCATGACTTATACGCTTACCGCAACCTTAGAAGGCGGCGGTACCTACGTCAAGCAAAACCGCAACTAGTGCGAGTGATGATTTGCGCTTGGGCGATTAGAATGGCCCGGCAGACCTGGGCCGTCATTACGGGAAAGCTCGAAGCGTTCACGAGCCCCAAGAACAATCTGGGCATACTTATTGGGTTCAGGGCAAAACTGAAAACTGAATTTACCTTCTTCGCCGGCCGTCTGAGCCCTTAAAGTACCGTACCCGAAGATATGCGCTAAAACACCACGTTGGTTGACAGTAATATCTTCTAGATTTTCCATCGGCAACTGACTCGACTGATTGGCAAACAAGCCGGACTGACCAACTTGCGTAACGCTATCAGTCGTGACGATCCATCGGTTAGAATTATAAATACGAGTTGCGATGTACGCATAAAGCAATACTAACGCCGATAATAGTGCGGCACTAACAACCGACCAGAATCGTAGATCAGTCGGGCCATCGCTACCAAGGAATGGTAAGCCGAATAACGTACCGCCAAGAATCAGTAAAATCAACAGGCCACAGACAACATAAGTGGCCAACAAGCCGATTGGGTGGCGCTTAATTTCACAGAGCACCTGCTCACCGGGCTGCATAACGGACAGCGGATTATATGGTTCGATAGGAGTTTGGTTGGATGGCTGATTCGGATTCATATCAACTATTATACGCTGGCCATGAATTAACTACTGTGTTTAAGCGGCCACTGACTGCCGACCAAGATGGCTGTAGGCTTTATGCGTCACTTTACGTCCCCGCGGCGTGCGTTCCAATAAGCCGATTTGCATAAGGTACGGTTCAATCATGTCTTCGATGGTACTGCGCTCTTCAGCGGTTAAAGCCGCTAAAGTCTCAACGCCAACCGGCCCACCGTCATAGTTATCAATGATTGCTTCAAGCAGCATGCGGTCGGCCGGATCAAGGCCAAGGCCATCAATCTCCAATAAGGTCAAAGCTTTATGGCTTAGTGCCGTATCGATAATGCCGTCACCATTAACGTCAGCGAAGTCGCGTACCCTCTTTAGAAGTCGATTGGCAATACGTGGTGTCAAACGAGAGCGTTCCGCTAGGACCAGTGCCGCCGGCGCATCGATCCGAGCACCAATAATTTCGGCAGCACGGCTAATGATCTGCTGGACTTCGTTCGGCGTATAAAATTCGAGGCGATGGATCATACCGAAGCGGTCGCGTAATGGTGCAGCTAAGGCACCAGTCCGAGTTGTCGCACCAATCAGCGTGAACTTCGGTAGATCGAGTCGCATGCTGCGAGCACTTGGCCCCTTACCGAGCATGATGTCCAGTTTGTAATCTTCCATAGCGCTATAGAGCACTTCTTCAACCGAGCGGTTTAAACGGTGGATTTCGTCGATGAACAAAATGTCGCCGTTCTGCAGATTGGTCAGTAAGCTTGCTAGATCACCGGCCCGCTCGATAGCCGGTCCGCTAGTAATCCGGATTTGCGAACCCATTTCGTGCGCGATGACGCTGGCCATCGTCGTTTTACCAAGGCCCGGCGGCCCATACAGTAGCACGTGATCAAGCGGTTCACTGCGCTTACGGGCAGCATCAATAGCTAATTTAAGATTTTGCTTTAGCCGTTCTTGTCCGACGTAATTAGCAAAGTCACGCGGCCGCAGCGTGTTCTCAAGGTCTTGCTCAACGACATTCTCGTCGTCGATCGTAGTCGTGACAATTCGATCAATCATAATGCTTATTCTATTATCGCACGTTTGCCAAATTTATGGCACGCGTGTTGGATTCCAGCAAGTTCGCAAATCGCGGTCCAGTCGCGTCAGTTCAGCCATTTCGTCAGCACTGAGTTCAAAGTCAAAGATATCGATGTTTTCAGTTATCCGTTTCGGGGTGACCGATTTAGGTAAAACGACCATACCTTGTTGTATACACCAGCGCAGCATGATCTGGGCATAGCTTTTGCCATGTCGCTTAGCAAGTTCTTTAAGCATCTGGTTGTCCATATCTTTAGCATGCGCCAGTGGCGAATATGCCTCGACTACAATACCCTTTTCGCGGCAGTACTTTAAGAGTTCTGGCTGCTGCAGAAAGACATGCAGTTCGACCTGGTTGACCGCCGGGACGATATTCGTCTTCTCAAGCAGTTCATCTAAATGTTTGATTGTAAAATTACTGACACCGATCGCCTTGGCTTTACCCTGCGCCATGATCTTTTCCAATTGCTTATACGAGCGATTGCGTAGTAGTGGAACCGGAAAATGCAGTAGCAACAGATCGACATAGTCGGTTTCCAAGGCTTCGAGTGACCGTTTCAGACTGTTGGCCGTACGGTGCTTGCCAAAGTTTTGGACACCAATCTTAGTGGTAATAAATAGTTCTTCGCGCTTCAGTCCACTTTCGTGCCAGCAAGCGCCGAACATTGATTCGTTGCCGTAAGCCTGCGCCGTGTCAAAATGGCGGTACCCGTCTAGTAAAGCCTGGCGGAAGGCGGCTTCGAATACAGCCGGTTCTCTGACTTGCCACAAGCCTAAGCCCACTTGCGGTATCTCAGCCCCAGTGTTTAAACGGATAGTTGGTACAGCCATTATTGACCCCTCAATGCCATCGTAATACGTTGCTCAGCCGGTAAGTTAGGATCGATCTTGCTCAGTGCAACGCTAGCGTCCTGAACGCTATAGCCGAGCGACACCAATGCTTCAACGGCTTCATCCTGCTGAACCAAAGCTTCGCCCTGAAAAATACCGGTCGTTGTTAGATCGACTCCAGCTAAACCAACTTTGTCTTTAAGATCAACGACGATGCGCTCGGCCACCCGCTTGCCCACACCCTGAGCCGCCTGAATATACTTCGTGTCGCCACCAGCAATCGCCCCACGGACGTCACTGGCGCTACCAATACTGAGGACGGCCAAAGCCATTTTAGGTCCCACGCCATTGACGCCCAGTAACTGCTCGAACAATTGTTTGGTGTCGAGTCGGACAAAACCGAATAAGTCGTGTGATTGTTCGCGGATATGCTCATGAATATAAACTTTGACCGGCTGATCAGTCGGCAATTGTCCATAATCTTCGGTCGTTACGAACAGACTGTAACCGACACCGCCGACGTCCAAAATGACGACATCCGGCAATTTTTCGCTGACTGTTCCGCGTAGGCTGGCTATCATAATCTTATTATCGCACAAATTGCATATGCGTGATGGCGGCGGCGATCGCATCGGCGGCATCGTCCGGCTTTGGCACTTCTTTTAAGCCCAGCGTTAAGCGCACCATTTCTTGCATTTGCTTCTTATCAGCCTTACCGTAGCCGGTCGTAGCCTGTTTGATTTGCATCGGCGTATATTCAGCAATTTTGAGGCTAGCTTGCATGGCACATAGCAAGACGACTCCGCGAGCCTGTGACACGGTCATAGCAGTCGTGACGTTACGACTAAAAAACAGTTTTTCGACCGACATGTACTGTGGCTTGGTGGCCGTAATAATATCAGTTAATTCGTCATAAATAGTCAATAACCGCACAGCATCATCTTCTTTGACAGGCGTCCGGATTACACCAGCATCTACCAGTTTCGGTTTATTGTTAATTACATCAATTACGCCAAAACCGAGGATGCCAGTGCCGGGATCAATGCCGATAATTCTCATTTTTCTAAAGCCTCAACATACTCAATGGTATTATCAAACGCACCGCGCAGCTTCCATGCTTCTGGGTCTCGACCCGGTCCCAAAGGATAGAATTGTATTAGATTACGGCCGCTCGTGCTGTTATAAAGTGCGTGTCCGAGATGACCAGCAATACTTACTTCTTGTAACGTAGCGGCTTCGGAGCGACGTCCTTGATACAACATAGCAGCTTGCCAGCTATGAGGACCGGGCACATCATATCGGCGGATTGGCACCAGGCGCTCGCCGTGAGTTCTTAGCAAATTTCGTTCCATTTCGGGGAAACGTCCTACTAAAGTAGTCCTTGTCAGGGGGTCGGCCAGTACGCTGTCCATAAAACCTTTGGCAGTCGTGTCCTGGTCTTCCAAAAGGTTAACTACTGCATACCACACACAGACTAAAGGTATTATTTCAGTCTGCGGAAGGGGTTGTGTCAACTGACTTATATCATATCGCCATGCCTCAAAACCTTTCGTGAGCTCCGGAGGCAACGCTTCCACTAAACTTCGACCAATGCTTCTGGTATATCGAAGTTGACGTGCGTATTTACGACGTCATCACAATCATCAAGTGCGTCCATTAGGCGCATGATTTTACCGGCGGTCGGGCCATCACTGACTTCAACGGTAGTCGTTGGCACATACGTGAGCTCGGCGGCAGTAATTTCCAGACCGGCATCTTTTAACAAGTCTCGGACTTTAGCTAGATCAGAGTTAGCCGTATAGATGACTGACTCACCGTCTTCGTCCTGAACGTCATCGGCGCCGGCTTCGAGAGCCTGCATCATGACATCATCGCCGGTGCCCTTTATACGGATCATGCCTTTATGCTCAAACTGGAAGGCGACGGCGCCCTTTTCGGCGATGTTACCACCATGTTTGCTGAAAGCTAAGCGGACTTCCGGATAGGTACGGTTGATATTATCGGTAGCGCACTCTACTAAGATAGCAACGCCACCGGGGCCATAGCCTTCGTACAAAATTTCTTGTAGTTGAGCAGCTGACTTATCTTTAACGCGGTCGATGGCGCGCTGGATGTTGGCCGACGGCATGTTGGCGGCTTTAGCTTGATCAATGGCTAAACGAAGCGCAAAGTTAGTGTCAGGGTCGGTACCACTACGGGCCGCGATGGCAATCGCGTTACCGATTTTTGTGAAGACGGCGCCACGGGCTGCATCCTTGGCACCCTTCTGGCGCTTGATGGTTGACCATTTGGAATGTCCACTCATTACGAAGGTTCCTTTCTGTCTAAATTGGTCGATTTATATCTGTTATTATAGCATATTTAGCTGGCTTTTGCCGATGGATCAGCCAGCACATGACCGCTACAGCGACGTACCAAAACAGCATACCGGCTAACCCAATATATAAATTTTCAATGAAGACGTGCGGGATTTGGCTGAGTAATCGACACATATCCAGCATGTAGTTGAGCACCCAATTGGCTGGCCAAGCGAAATAGCCGGCGAACAGTGGCAAAAACAATCCGGCAACGCCGGCAATCATCGTAAATAACATCGCCGCCGGTACAAACGTGGCTATAAGCAAATTAGCCCATAGCGCTACCAACGATGTCTGACCGAATATATACAGTAGATACGGTAAGGTCATAGCTTCGGCGCACAAACTTTCGACGATCATACCGCCGATCAAGGACTGACTGAATTTTTGGTAAATAAATTGCTTGGCAAGCGGCGCTAGAATAATAATGCCGATGAACGCTAGAAACGATAAATACCAGCCGCTATCGGCCCACGGATACGACGGGTTTGCAAATGCCGTTATATCGGCCACTATTAGGATAAGCAACAATGGATTGAGTTCGCGTCCGTAATACCACGCCAACAACCCGATCGAACTGACGATGGCCGCCCTGACGATCGACGGCGCATTACCGCTGAATAGAAGGAAGGTGCCTATCAGAGCGAGTGACGCCATCAGCACCTGATATTTGGAACCTTTAGCCAACAACCGACGAGCAGCCTGCAATAAAATTGTTAAATTATAGCCTGACACAGCAATGATATGCGTTAACCCAACCCATAAAAGCGTATCGGTCGTTTCCTTGGGTAACGTATTACGTTGGCCAATTAACAGGCCCATACCGAATGGCGCGAGTGGCTGTGGCATCACCGTCGTCAACGTCGCACCGAACTGCCGCCGCAAGCGGTCAATCAACGTTTCGTTGTGGTATTGCAGCGTGAGTTCGGCAAAGCTAGCGCGAGCTTTATACGATCCGCGAGCGGCCCGTAACTTGCCCGTTACCGTCAACCGATCGCCTTTATAGATCATATTTTCACCAAAGCCTGACACGCCAATTTTGCCCTTTAATCTTTGCCCATTAATCGTCACGCCTTCGGCATCGAACGCCAGTTGCTTGGAGTCGTTATAAACGGCGTCGCTGAGAGCCGTCACCGAAAATGTCAGCTTTTGCCCGAAGTAATTTTGGTACAAAGCTAAATTAGCGGCATACTGCCCGCCCCGCCATACCCCGAGACAGCTGCAGGCCATACACAAAAGCACAATCGCGAGCAATGTTTGTCGCCGAAACATGATGATTGCCGGCATGAACAAAACAACCGACCACCACAGTTCTACCGACGGTAATCGTTTGGCGAAACCAATACCCAAAAGTAGCGCCAAACAACCGCACATCAATACGGTCGGGCGACGAAAGCGATGCGAAGTAGCCATAAATCCACTGTAACTATCGGATCTTCTGAAAGCGACTGCAATGAGCCGTGATGTTTAATTATATTTAAGTTACGCGGCGGCGTACGACAAACTCAGGCGCCGTAGCGCGCCGACTACGAACCGGCTTACCGTCCGTGTGTCATCGCTATCATCCGAAACTGTTGTAAAGCGACTAGAAAATTCCTGACTCCACTCAATGCTCTGGGTCCGGCGTAATCCATGCAGAATTTCGTATAGCAATTGAACCTGTTCAACATCGCTATTACCGGCTTCCATTAGCTGGATTAGTTCCGGCAACGATAGCTGCATGGTGCGGGCGACCGTTTCCAATTGCATCTTTAGTTGGATCACCATCTCGTCTACTATGGCCGGCTGTTGTTCGAGCAATGGCAGCAGCGTTTGCATTTCGACCAGGATGGGGCGCAGTTGCTCAATGGCTATTTGCGGATTGGCCGATACGTCCACCGTTTCGATTGCCGTGCTGATGCTTTCGACGGCATTCTGCAACTGCTCTACCGCAACATCCGCCACTACTTCGTTTTTTGAAGCCAAAGGCGTTTCATTATAAGCCTCAACCTCTACAGACCTGTCTTGTTCGGATCCAACATTTGGGTGCGGCCGACTTAAGATAACTACCGTTTCGTCAGCCAGGACAGTCATTTCCTGGTTTGTTGCAGTCGTAAATGACTCTACCTGACTCATATCAGAGTCGGTGCTGTGGTCAGCTTCAAAATCGTTGTCGATGTCCGGCACTTGCGTTTCAACGTTTTCAATTACTTCGACAGAGTTGCTTAAGGGAACATGTTCCTGAACTTCTTCGCTCGTAATAGGTTCGGCAATATCAATATCAAGTTCAGGTTCTACAACCGTTTTTTCCGCATGCGAAACCACTATCGTTCGTTCAGGCTCTTGGGTTGGCTCAATAGTTCTGGGTTCCGTAATGACATTATTATCAGGCGTAACTGGTTCTACGGTGTTAGTTTCTGAAGCTATAGCCTCGTGCCGCGCTCGGGTAATCTGCTGTTGTTGCGTCTCGGCCTGCAGTTTTTGATCGTGTGCGAAATATTCATCGGCCGATTGGGTAGCTTGCTCGGTGGTTTGGTAGCAATGGGCACACTCCGGACCATGCCCACCGTGCTCATGCTTGTGATCAAATAGATCGCGGGCATGGTCATCAGCTTGTTCGGTCGTGGCATGACATTCGGCGCCACACACATGATCGTGATGAGCATGAACTTCATGGTGATCATGCTTTCTATGTTCAGCGTCAAAAAGTGTGTCAGCGATCGTGGAGGCTTCAGACGTATCATGTTCGCAACCACTCTGACAGACATGTGGTCCATCGTGATGATGTTCATGGCCGTGCGCTTCGCGGCGATGTAACGGCTCGCTGAACAGCTTATCAGCTAAATGGTCGGCAGTTTCGTGGTTGTGTTCGCAGTGCGTAGTGCATTCATGAACGTGTGAATGTGTTTCGTGACCGTGCTGATCCGGTACTGTATCTTCTGTAATAATCGGTTGCTCAACCGGCATTTCATGCAGATGTGCATGCTCAATCGTTTCGTGATGATGCACTTCAGACACGGGCTACCTTGTCTGGGGCCGCAAATAACGTCTCAACATTCAAACCAATCCGGCTTTGCATTAGCAGCATAATACGGGACATTTCAGCGTCGTCAACGTTCTTGATAAAAAAATCAAAGAACTGGTTTTTGCTGGCAAAAAAGGTTGTCACCAGTAAGCGTTGATACGGTAAGACCGGTTGGCCGGTTTGCTTGCGAGTCCAGTATTCCACTTTAGGCGTGTGATCGAACAGCAAGGGTACATTCTGATTAACTACCAGTTTACCTTCGCGCTCCAGCCAGGTCGTGTAAAACAATTCCCAGTTATCGTATTCGGCAAAAGCCTCGAAGGTGTCTGGCCGGAAACTGCCGAAGCACTGCGGAAGATCATCGACATATTGATGGCGGGCATACGTCCGGAAATCGTTGGCAATAGAATCGGTAACGTCTTTGATAAGCACTTGTTTTGATTGTTGCGTCAAAGTATTGGCCAGAGTAATCGATAACGGCTGAAAGCCAAGCTCGTCCTGAACAGTCGCTTTTTGGACCGCGTATTCTTGATCGCTAGTATGTAAAACTTGCACTACTTGCCAATCGTGAAACTGGTGACTATTAAGCGTTTGAGAGCTGAGTTCATTCCAGAATTGTTGAAAGGTATCATATATTTGCATAACAATACCTTTAGTCTAAGTACGTTGCAGATATATTGCAAAAAAGTTGCAAATCCTTTACATTTTGTTGTATGGATCAACTAGACCGTTTCAAGAAATTACTAGGCGAACATGGTTACAGCCTGACTAAACCGCGCCAGACCGTCTTCTCTGCCTTACTTAATGCCGACGAACCAATCTCTATTACCGAACTCGCCAAGCAGTTACCAATTGATAAGGTCAGCGTTTATCGGACTATCGAACTGTTTGAAAAGATCGGCATTGCCGTTCGAGTCTGGTCCGGTTTTAAGAGTCAGATCGAGCTAAGTGAAGCTTTTTCGCCACACCATCATCATTTTACGTGCGTGCGATGTGGCAAGACCGACAGTATAAAAAGCGATGAGATAGAACGTCACTTAGAAGAATTGGAAGCAAGGAATGGGTTTAGGTTGACACAGCACTCGATTGAGCTGCATGGTTACTGTAAATTATGTCAGAGTAACTAGCTAGTTACTTCAAATTATATATTACTTTGTAAGCTACGACTGCTGCCGTTAGTTGAATCGCGGCCATAGCAGTAAAAATACCCTCAAAACTATACAGTCCGACGATAACACCCCCGATAGCACTACCGGCTGCCGCCGAAAAAGTCGTACCGGCATCTAGCCACGACCACTGTTCACTCTCTCTGCCTTTTGATTCGTTCTTAGCAAATAGTGTTTTATAGGCCGGCAGTATCATGCCGCCTGCTATTGCATTGATGATCAAAACTGCTATTAAACTCGTCCGATCGTTAACCAGTAAGAATGAGGCTGCTCCGATTGCGCAACCAAAGTAGCCCATCACTAGCATTTTTCCCTTACTCTTACCATTTTCTAACTTACCAAACAGCAAGACAGACATAGCTAGTAGAATAGAGTAGCCACTCCATATGAAGGATAAATCTTTTGGGCTTATGCCTAATGAACTAGCGAAGAGAGCGTACAAGGGCGCGTATGTGTAGAAGCCAATGAGACTAAATAGATTTACGAACAGTAGGTACCGTAAGGTTCTTTGTTTTTGCTTCACGTTAACAATATAGCAAAGGATCTTAACATAAGCACTAGATGTAAAGAGGTGCAGTGGGGCTATAGCTTCACGCCGGCAAATCTTTTAATTTTACTGAAGGATTTGTCGGGTTCGGCATATATCCTCGTTAATCGCTCGGCTATCGAACGTTCGTATAGCCCTATGCACACTCCAAATAAAAATACCTCAGACAAGCTGAGGTATTTTTATTTGGAGGGCCCAGTGGGGCTCGAACCCACGACACCCTGCTTAAAAGGCAGGTGCTCTAACCGGCTGAGCTATGGGCCCAAACCGCAGGAAAGAACATTTTGTGTTTACATAAAATTTCTTTCCGAGGATTTGGGCACCCTATGCGAAGCATATGGGCCACGGTACTGTTAATCGAAATTAACTTCTTATATTATCGATATTTTGCCAAAAAAGTCAATCAGTGATGGTGCTTATCGTGCTCAGCAGCCTGCTTCGGCCGTTGCAGCCAGAGCGACACTAAACTGACAAAAACAGCCCCGCCGATAATAGCGACGTTCAAGTTCTGCAAGGTTGCCCATAACTGCGAGCTCCCTAATTGGCTCACGGCATTAGCAGACAAGTACGGAACGGCGAGCAATAGTCCGACCAGCCCGATACATGCCGCCGGCAGCAGCTGCAATAGCAAATGGCTAGCTTTGACGCTCTTGCTCAAAAACAAAAAGCTCACCACAACCGGCAGTAATAGTAAGACTAACGGAATCAACTTAAACTCTGCCGTCATAGCCGATGGAATGACCGTCTCGAACAACCGTGAAGTGTCACCGCTGGCCGTCTGTGCGATGACCGAGCCGGCGAACAAACTCAAGACACCGACCGCCGCGTTACTGCGTAGAACGATGAATAACAGTGCCGGAACGGCGATGATGGCTAAGATAGCAATGTCGATCACTATCTTAAATATAGCACAAGCGGCTTAGCTCAGCCCTCAAAGAATCTGTCGGTAATACGATTGATCTTAGCTAACGTATCAGAATTTAGGACGCCATCTTGTATCGGATCGCCACCGCCGATGATACTTATTAAGCGATCACCTGATTTCCGCTCGCGGCCAATGTTTGTTTCTGGGATGAGAACGAACTCCGACTCAGACTCTAAGCGATCAATACCCCAACCAAATCGTTGATAATCAAACGTATCATCGTATATACCGAGTACCGCTTGCGAACCCAAAGAAACAGTTCGATCACTTAGGTTTTGAAGCTTCAAGTAATAATAACTACTTAGTAATCGCTGATGCTTTTGTGGACCGCCCTGTTCGCCACTGATAGAAAATTGCAAGAATCGGCTGACGAAGTCGTCATGCCCAACCGCCTGCATGGCCGTGGCGTACAAATGTGTCACCGCCGTAAACCGGGGATTCACCTCAATCAGGTATATCACCTTTTTAAGTGGCTCGACTACGATATCAATACCAAATATACCTTCGTAGCCTACGTTATTTAAATGCTCTGATACCTGCCGTACCAAAGCATCGACTTGAGCAATATAATCGTCAGGTATGTTCTCTAAAACAGCGCCGCAGTATCGACTCGCGTTCAGTTCCTTCAGATTACATACACCGGGTACAGCGACCAAATCTTTATGCCACCATCCCGTCATATGGGCCGCGCCGCCAATCAATAAACACTGTATTCCATAAGACTGACCAGCCATAAACCGGCTGACAACTATGTTCTGGCCACTCAATTGAATCGGCTTTAAAGACGCCGTAAAGTCAGCTTCAGTGCGGATTACGAACGTTCCCTTACCACCGGTCGAACGGGCGATCTGAGCTACAAATTCTGTCATACCGACTTGATCGCAAATTGTCCGGTAAGATGCCTGGCAGTAATCAGCGCTCGCCAGCGTCAAAAATTCAGGAAATAGCGAAGCTGGTAAGATCTCGCGAATCGACTGCTTATCTTCGAGTTGTTGTGCCAAGTGGTACTCTGGGCCGACCGTTGAAAACGCCGTATTGGTAGGCTTCCAGACTATATACTCAGCCTTAGGATCGCTATCGGCGTCGATCAACGCATCCACGGTGTTAGGCACGTCGTAGAAAGTTGTTGGTTGCTGAAAATCAAGCTGGTTAGCTGAATCACTTAGCATGCCGTGTGTCGAAGCGATAATACGTCCAACACCCGGGTTTGTGTGCAGGAAATAAACGTAGTGGAGCGGATTAGTAACGACGAACGTCGGCTTACCGGACATTGGCGAGTGTCTTAACGACTTTGATGTTGATCGACTTCTCAATCCGGCGGATGTCAGCTAGTACCTTCGAGCGGTCTTTATGAACGAGTGTCACGTCGAAGACGCTACCACCGCCGTTCTTGGCGAATTTACAGAGATCGCCCTTTTTCTGTTTAACGACTAAACTAGAGTAGGATTCAAGCTTTGGTATCTTTTTGACACCTTCGACGTTCTCCAGGTAACCTTCGCTTTTAGCAAAGAACTGTAGAACGGCAACCGTTTTGCGTGGCCGTCGTTTGACAACCGGCTTTTGCGGCACCCGGATCAGAACATCATTCAGTAGGTGGTCAATGCCGAAGCTTAACTCATACATTTTTGGACGATAGCCGCCGACACGAGGACCGACTTCAATGATCTTCCAACCGTCTTCGGTGCGCATCAGCTCAACGTGGCAGCTGACATTGCGGAGGCCGAGCGCATGAATTGCTTTGTCGACAGCTTGGTTGGCAGCCTCAACTTTATGGTCTTTGATTTGGACGGGCAGTATGCGCAAGTAGCCGAAGAAATCGTCAAAACCGATCATATTACCGGTTTTTACATAAACTGGCGGACAGTGGTAAACATACCCGCGGGCGTTAACATAGGCATCGATCGAGTACATGCTGCCTTCCATGAACTCTTCGACCAGCACTTTCGGCTTGTCTTCACGCTCGCGCTCTTTATAGAGCTTGGATAGCGACGACATGATCTGCTTCAGGCTGGCCTCGAATTCTTCACGGTAGTAGCAAATCGTGACGTGTTTGCTAGCGGCTAAGCCGGCTGGCTTAACAATGAGCGGAAATTTGATCTGCTTTTCAACCTTTTTAATAGTTGCTTCGCGCATATCCTGAATCAGCATGAAGTTCGGGCTGATGTCCGGAGCGTGCTCACGGATGCGTTGACGCATCTCAACCTTATCGGTAGCCCAATCCAAAGACTCTTGGGTTGGCGCAAAAACGTATGGAATGTGTGGGACAACTTTTTTGTACGTCCGGATATTGTACTCACGGGTACAAGTCGCCGTTAACAATCGTTCGGCATAGGGCTGCAGAGCCTTGGAAATGGAGGCCGCCGTTAGTTTCCGGAACTCAACGGGCAGATCAATAATTTTTTTACGGTATGCTGGCGATGCTTTGACGGCAAAATCCTTCGAACGGACGTTACCGAAGTACAAAGCTTTAACTGGTTTTTTGTATTTTTTTTCGTATGCTGTTACGACGGCTCCGGCTTCGTCCCGGAGACCACCAATAAACAAAATCAGATCTCTCTGTAGAGACTCGTGGAATTCTGACATACGTACAGTCCTTTTTAATTTAACTAGCTAAGATTCTATACTCTTTTTACAGTACAAAAAGCATAAAGTCCAATAGCAAATGAACTCATCATTTATATCACTTTATAGCTTATTTTGCAAGAATATTATGCTTTGGCTAACCAATCGAGGTAGGCATCGGGTGTGTTACGAGCTTTGCCTTGGTACGGATTCTCGTGAAGACCTAAACTTGGCCCTGTGTTAACTTCGATCAAATAAGGCTGCCCACCCTCTTCGTACAATATGTCCACGCCAGCCAACCCCATACCAAAATGATCAACTAATGTTTGGCCAATCTGGACTAATTGCGGATCAATCGTATCGGTAACATCGATCGACACACCACCCCGGCCAATATTGGCCGTTCCAACAACCTGGACTTCATCGCCTTCATGCGGAATAGTATCCAGCCGTTCTCTTAGGTAAGCGGCGGCAGCAACTTCATCGATGTCAGTAAGGGTCGCCTGATACCCGGCACTGCGACGATCACTGTCGTTCTCAAGCGTGATAAGTTGCCTGATCGTATGTGTTCCATCACCTACGACGAACGCTGGCTTTCGAACCGCAGCAGCGGCCAACTTTTTATCGATAAATAAGAGTCGGTAGTCATCACCATATACTTGTTGCTGTAATAGCACCCGTTCGCCGTAACTCTTAGCGAGCGTCAGCGCAACGTCGAGCTCTTCGGGTGATGTTACGTCTACCGTGACGCCGTTGCCATGCGATTGATTGTGCGGCTTAACAACGATCTTGCGATGTTTATCAAGAAAAACATCAGCTTCAGGACGATCAGTGGTGTAGAGTAATGTGTCGGGTAGCGGTAAGCCAAGAGGTCTGCAAAGCTGTGCGAACAGATCTTTACGATCGGCGATGATACTATTTACGACATTGTTTTTAGACATGGTAATATTGCGGACATAGTGAAACCGGCCATCGGGTAGCGTCAATTTATAAAACGCATAGTACGGATCAATTTCTTCTACTTGCCAGCCACGCTTACGGGCTGCTTCCATAATAAGTCGAGGGGTAATACTGTAAGCCATCGTTCTATTGCAACACACATATCTACATTTGACAAATTAATATATCAGTTTATTGTAATTGTATGTTTGCAGAGCACCCAGCCGTCGATCTTAATATGAACGCCGTCCTCATGGGCGGCGATGCCTATTCAGTAAAAGGTGATTGGTGGGAAGATCGTCGACTCTTCGACGAAGGTCTGGAAATGACCGGTAAGCAACGGCCCAACGTATTGATCGTGCCGACGGCCCGGACGGTTTCTCAAGAAAAAAGTGATACGGTAGTTAACAATCTGTCGGATTTCTATGAACATCGGGGTGCAACGGTATCCGCCCTACATCCTTACCTGTACACCAAAACCGACCAGACTGACCCGATTTGGGGTAATAAAATCGTTGACACAACTAAAGTTCCAGGTACCAGCGAGCTAGAAGACAAAACTGAAGCGGCTGATTTGATCTTTGTACTTGGTGGCGATAGCAATCGGATGCTTAATCAGGTTTGGCGGCCACTTGGTATCGACACTTTATTAATGACAGCTATGCATAGAGGCACGGTCGTATCTGGTACCAGCGCCGGTACGGTAGCGTGGTTTTCCGGCGGGCACAGTGCTGGAACGAGTCTAAACGTTAACCGCAAACCTGAACAATCAAAGCAATTTCATTACATTCAAGCTCTTGGGGCTATTACCAAGACGGTCGTCTGTCCTCATTACGAGGCCAGTCCCAATAACCGATCCCGCGAGCAAAGCTTTAAGAGTATGCTGTACCGTCGCCGAGTAGAAGGAGAGCTGGGTTTGGGTATTACCGCTAGAGCCGCTCTGCAAATCAGCGCCGGGGGTATAGCAAGAATGATTCGAGGAAGCGGTAAAGCCGATGCCTTCATCGAAGCTATGTATCGTAGATCTGGCAAACGGGTGGCTCACAAGATTACCGCCGCCGACGGTTCATTCCCATTCAGCGATTTTTATTCTAAATAATTATCTGTTAGTTTTGGTGAGCAACCCGCAAATACGCAAATACCACTACCGTTAACACAACTGCCACGATGCAGACCATCATCGTCACAAAGCCAGCTTCATTATTTGTTTTTGATTTCATCATCGGTATCATACCATGCACTTGACAAAAAATAGTAAATAGTATAAAATTTTAGTAATGAGTTCCCCCGAGGATTATGCTGGGTCTTTTCCAGAGCACCATCTAGACCACCTTACTGGCATACCTAATTTAGCTGGATTAGAATCCCACCTGACTGATTTGTCTTACGAGCAAGCAGGAGAGTTTGGTGTACTAATGATGGACATTGATGGTCTTAAGACCGTCAATGACGAGCAAGGCCATGACGCCGGTGACGCCCTTATTAAAGACGTCAGTCATATTATTGCAGGTAGTTTACGTCATAATCGTGAGAATAAAGATGACAACGACATTTTTGGTATTGTCAGTCGTAAAGGTGGCGATGAGCTAATCGCCGTCATACACCATGTCAATGATAGCGATACATTAGGTCTGATTGGTCGCCGCATTGCCAATAACGTCGAAGCCGGTGGTTATGCTATTTCAATCGGTGGCGCAATTGACCAACCTCGTTTAAGTGTTGATGATGTTATTGATCAGGCCGATGCCGTTATGTATCGCACGAAACTACAGCGTAAAATTGAAAGCTATAGCCCTGAGCAACAAGCTACCATTCAGATAATCGGTCAATTAGCCGCTGAAAACGGCATCAATCTGCGTGATATACCTACCGTTCTCAAAGCTTTGTCAGAGTTAGAATAAACCGCGTTTTTTGGGCGCTGCTCGGAACTGTTCAAGTAACTCTTTTTGGTCTTTCGATAACTTGGTCGGGGTGTCAACGATTAGCGTCACGATGTGTGGACCGCGTTGCTCTGATTTAATGTGCGGAACACCATGACCGCTGAGTTTGAAATCGCTGCCGGACTGCGAACCAGCCGGGACTTTCATAGTGACCGGTCCATCGACGGTCTGAACTTGCAGCTCGGCACCTAAAGCACCGTCGACCATGTTAATATGTTCTTCGCTTAAGATAATGTCGCCTTCACGGGTGAATTGCTTATGCGGCTTAACCCTGATGTTAACGTATAAATCACCTTTCGGGCCGTTGGCAATCGCTTCGCCGTGTTCACGAAGACGGATAGTTGCACCGTCGTCGATACCGGCTGGCACTTTGAGACGAACGGTTTGGCGGCGGCGTTCGGTACCACTACCCTTACAGACCGTACAAACCTTTTCCGGAACTTTACCGGTACCCTTACAGGTTGGGCAAACAGCAGCTTGCTGAATGTTACCGAACACGGTGCGCATAGCCGTTACAACTTGGCCTGAGCCCTTACAGGTATCGCAAGTCTTTAGCTCATAACCTGGCTCAGCCGTTGTACCCTTACAGTGCGAACAACTGTCTTCGAGATCAAGTTGGAGGTCGGCTTCAGTACCGAAGACAGCTTGTTCGAATGTAATTTCAATACGGGCTTCGACATCACGGCCGCGGCTGCGTTGCTGGCTGCGTCCGCCTTGGCCACCACCGAAAAAGCTATTAAAGATATCACCGAGTCCGAGATCACCAAAGTCGAAGTTCTGGCTACCTTGGCCACCACCAAATCCACCAAAGCCTTCGAACGGATTGCCACTACCGCCGTTACCACCGACACCGGCGTGGCCGAACTGATCGTAACGCTGCTTTTTGGACGGGTCTTTTAAGACTTCGTAAGCTTCGTTGAGCTCTTTGAACTTAGCCTCGTCACCACCCCGGTCAGGGTGGTGTTCGATGGCAGCCTTACGGAAGGCTTTCTTAATTTCGTCGGCGCTAGCTGACTTGTCTATTCCCAGGGTTTCGTAGTAATCGCGTTTAGCCATTGGTGTTTATGGTACCAGATTTCTGGCTATTTCTTCTCGTCTTCGTCAACAACTTCACCTTCGACAGTGTCGTCATCTTTCTTTGCTTCATCGTCGGTATCGGTTGAGTTTTCGGACGTATTATCTTCGTACATCTTGGCACCGATTGGCATCAACTTATCATTAAGTTCTTTGGCGGCTTTTTCAAGGTCTTCCTTAGAAGCTTTATCGTCAGCCACGACTTTCTTGGCAACTTCGATGGCTTCGTCCAAAGTCTTTTGGTCGTCTTCACCGATTTTATCGGTGTTATCGGACTTCATCTTTTCGGCGTGGTAAATAGCGCTGTCGAGTAAGTTGCGGGCTTCGATCGCTTCTTTGCGGGCTTTGTCTTCGTCAGCATGGCTTTCGGCGTCTTTAGCCATCTTTTCGACTTCGGTCTTATCGAGATTACCGGAGCCAGAGATGGTAATGCTTTGCTCTTTGCCGGTTCCCTTGTCTTTAGCGGACACGTGGAGAATACCGTTGGCGTCGATGTTAAAGGTGACTTCGATCTGCGGAACGCCGCGGGGAGCGGATGGGATACCGTCAAGGACGAAACGGCCGAGCGACTTGTTGCCATCAATCATTTCGCGCTCACCTTGGCCGACGTGGATTTCAACCTGTGGCTGGTTGTCGGCAGCGGTACTGAAGACTTCGGATTTACTGGTTGGGATGGTCGTGTTGCGCTCGATAAGCTTAGTCATGACACCGCCCATGGTTTCAATACCGAGGCTCAAAGGTGTAACATCGAGCAACAGGACATCTTTGACGTCACCTTGCAGGACGCCACCTTGTATGGCGGCACCGACGGCGACGACTTCATCCGGGTTGACGCCCTTCATTGGGTCTTTGCCGAAGATTTTCTTAACCTTCTCCTGAACGGCTGGCATGCGGGTCATACCACCGACGAGGACGACGGCTTGGATGTCGCTGGCTTTCAGGCCGGCGTCTTTTAAGGCTTTCTCACATGGGTCAGCCGTCTTATCAATTAGCTCACCGACCAGGTTTTCCAGCTTGGCGCGGCTGAGCTTATGCTCAAAGTGTTTTGGACCATCGGCGTCAGCCGTCAGGAATGGCAAGTTGATGTCGACTTCCTGGGCGCTGGATAGCTCGATCTTAGCCTTTTCGGCTTCGTCGCGGAGGCGCTGCATAGCGGCTTTATCATCGGAGATGTCGAGGCCGTGCTCTTTTTTGAACTCGTCAACGAAGTAGTTGACCAAGACACGGTCGAAGTCGGCACCACCAAGGTGGGTGTCACCGTTGGTCGATTTGACTTCGAAGACACCATCACCGAGTTCGAGGATGGAAACGTCAAAGGTACCACCACCAAGGTCATAGACGGCGATCTTTTCGTCGGCTTTGCTGCCCTTATCAAGGCCGTAAGCAAGAGCGGCGGCGGTTGGTTCGTTAATGATGCGCTTGACTTCGAGGCCGGCGATTTTACCGGCGTCTTTGGTAGCTTGGCGCTGCGAGTCGTCAAAGTAGGCTGGAACGGTGATGACAGCTTCGGTGACTTTGTCGCCCAGGAAGCTTTCGGCGTCAGCCTTGAGCTTGGCCAGGATCATGGCGCTGACTTCTTCGGGACTGTAGTCTTTGTCGCCCATCTTTACTTTAACGGCGTTGCCGCTCTTGACAATTTCGTAGCCCATCAGCTTGAGGTCGCGCTGGACTTCTTTGTCGTTAAAGTTACGGCCGATGAGACGCTTGACTTCGTAGATAGTGTTCTTAGAGTTGGTAACTTGTTGACGGCGGGCGACCTGGCCGACCAAACGTTCGTCGTTCTTATTGAGAGCAACGACAGATGGTGTGGTACGGTTACCTTCGCTGTTAGCAATAATTTCTGGTTTGCCAGACTGCATGACAGCCATGGCGGAGTTGGTCGTACCGAGGTCGATACCAATGATTTTACCCATAAAAATGTATCCTTTCGTTAGCAGATAAGATTAGCAAGTGCTAGTACTAAATATTGTAAGTATTTGGCACTCAGGTGTCAAGAGTGCTAATTACGATTTAACGCGTACCATCGCATGACGAATTACGGCTTCACCCAATTGATAACCAGCTTGCAGTTCTTCGCTAACAATTTCTTCGCCATTACCCTCTTCCATTGAAATAGCTTCGTGTAAATGCGGATCGAATAGTGCACCAACAGTGGGAATTTTAGTAACACCAATGTCGGTTAATGTCTTTTCGAATTGTTTGACGACACCTTGGACACCTTTGACATAATCTTCGTCTTTGAGATGATCCGGAACGTGTTTGAGAGCCCGCTCGAAATTATCAATAACTGGCAATAAGTCCTTGACGACGTTGCTTTTAGCCTGGCTACGAACACCGGCAAGCTGTTCGTCATGACGGCGGCGCAAGTTGGTAGCATCGGCGCGTTCGCGCTGCAAAGCATTGGTTAAGTCGGCGATTTGCTGCTCAAGACCATTCGCTTCGACAACTGGTTCTTCGTTAATCTCTGGTTCGGGTTTCTGTGGCTTATCAGTCATCTATATTCTCCGTTTATAAGACTTGTTCAAGGGTTTGGCCAGCCCGGCGAACCAGCTGGATGCCGTTTTTGTAACTTTGACGGGTCGGGCCAAGCGTACCAATATAACTGTGGTCTGAGAATGGGCTGCGGAAGCGGCTGATAATCAGACTGACGCCGGCACTACGGCCAATCGGGTTTTCGGCACCAATATAGACGCTTAGCGGCTCATTGGGCGCGGCTTCGCGGAGCCATGGCTCTAAATTGTCCAGCAACCTCGCAACTTGCTGGACCTGTTGCGCCTGGCCGAACTCCGGCTGGCCAAACAGATTACTCAGACCACTGATATACAGTTGGTTGCCAATCGTCGCTAGTCCAAGATTATGGGTTAATTCGACCAGCGTATCAACGGCGTTACGGATAACCCGCTCCGGCTGTCCACCATTGCTAACCCGCGACACCAGGGCTTTTTCGCCACGGCGTTCCGGCTGATTATCGGTGCTTTCGGTCAGGCTGTTAACGTACAGGCGGTACCCTTTGTCGGTCGGTATACGGCCAGCACTGGTGTGCGGCTGCTGAATAAAGCCAAGCCGTTCGAGTTCGGCCATCTCGGCGCGGATGGTGGCACTTGAGACATTAAAAACTTTAGCCAGCAAACTCGAACCAACCGGGCTGGCGACCTCAGCATACTGCTCGACGATTGACGATAAAATAAGTTTTTGACGCTCGGTCATGCCCTCCATTATAGATATTTGGCACTCAAAACTCAAGAGTGCTAAACGGTTTGTTTGAGGTCGTGGAGCAGTTGTTCGGCTTGAGCTCGGACAGCATCGTCGATCTTATTGAACTCATCGTGGTTGTGGGCGATCTTATCGACAATTTCGACGGCTTGATCAAGGTCATCGTTGATGACAAAGTGGTAGTATGGCTGAGCTAAAGCGTCTTCCAGCTCAGTAATCGCTGTATGCATCCGCTTTTTGATGTCGGCTGGGTCAGCTTCACCCGGTAAGTAGCGGGAGTGTAAGCGGCGCTGCCACTCTTTGTAAGACGGCGGCAAAATAAAAATAGCGATTACGGTATTTGAAATTGCTTTGTATTCGGTTACGCCTTGAACTTCAATATCAGTCAGGGCAATGCGGCCTTCTTGTTTGGCCTGCTCAAGCTCTGCAACACTCGTACCATATATGTTAGCGCCGTACTGCTTGGCCTCGACGAAGGCGCCCTGCTCTAACATACCATGTGCCTGGTCATGATCAACGAAATGATAATCTTCGCCGTTCGTTTCCATAACACCAGCATTGTTGCGCGGCAACCGAGTGGTGTGCGACACAATATGGTGGTATTTACCTGACTGTAGCAAATGATGCTTGATAGTATCTTTGCCGGCACCAGAAATACCGACGAGTAACACGATTGGGGTTTGGCCGACTAATTCGACCGTTGCAGCCGATGGTTGATAATCGGCTAAAAGAGTTTGTGAGGTTGGTTCCATTACCTAATTATAGGGGCGACTTAGCTTAGCGACAAGTTTAAGCGGATTAATCTCGTTTCAACATGACGGTAAACGCTTCAGCCGGGATGTCAACTTTACCAAAGCGCTTCAGGCGTTCCTTACCCTTCTTCTGTTTGGCAAGGACTTTCTTTTTACGGGAAACGTCGCCACCGTAGAGGCCGGTCGTGACGTCTTTGCGGTAGGCGCTGATGTCTTCGCGGGCGATGAAGCGGCCGCCAATGGCTGCTTGCAAGGCGACCTGGAAGTTCTGGCGTGGAATGACTTCTTTAAGTTTACCGACGGTGACCCGGCCGAGGCTATCAGCTTCGGAGCGGTGGACCATGACACTGAGGGCGTCGACCCGTTCGCCAGCTACGTAAAAATCGAGTTTGACGAGGTCTTCGGCCCGGTAATCAGATAATTCGTAGTTGAACGAACCGTAGCCACTGGTAATGCTTTTGAGTTGGTCGTAAAAATCAGTCAGTAAGTTAGCCAAAGGCGCTTCGAAGCTGACCAAAGCCCGTTGATCAACGTAGCTCAGGTTCTTATGTAGGCCACGCTTACCGGCAATTAGTTGAATAACGGCGCCGACGTAATCCTGCGGCACCACGATCTCGCCCTTGATCCACGGCTCACGAATCTTATCAATCTTAGCGGCGTCCGGTAAATCAGCGGCGCTTTGGATGTCGACTTCGTCGCCATTTAAGAGCTCGATTTGGTAATCGGTCGACGGGTTAGTGACGACGAGGTCCAGGTTGTATTCCCGCTCGAGCCGTTCGCGGACGATGTCCATGTGCAGCAGGCCGAGGAAACCAATGCGGACACCAAAGCCAAGCACCGGCGAGTTTTCCGGACTAAACTGCAGAGCCGAATCGCTGAGTGACAATTTTTCAATGGCGTCTTTCAGCTCCTGGTAATATTCATTGGATTCCGGGAAGAAGCCGGCGTAGACGAACGGCTTAACATCCTGGTAGCCTGGTAGCGCTTGGGTAGCTGGATTTTTAACAAGCGTTACCGTATCACCGACCTTGGCTTCGCGGGTTGATTTGAGGTTGGTAACGATATAGCCGATCTCACCGGTGGCCAGTTGGTTGCCTGGCTTCATATCCGGTTTCAGCGCACCGACTTCCAGCGCGATACCTGGTGCGCCGGTAGCGAGCATCTTGATCTGACTGTTCTTGTCGATCGCACCATCGAACACCCGGACGTACAGAATAACGCCGCGATAATCGTCATAATAACTGTCAAAAATCAGGGCACGAGTTTCGACCGCGGGATTTGGCTGAGGCGCTGGGATATCTTTAATGATCCGCTCCAGCACCGCCTCGACACCCATGCCAGTCTTAGCTGAAATCTGCAAAATATCTTCTTTGGCACAGCCGAGTAAACTGATGATTTCAGCACTTACCCGCTCGACGTCAGCCGCTGGTAAGTCAATTTTATTCAAGATTGGGATGATAGTCAGGTCGGCCGCGATTGCCAGATACACGTTGGCTAAGGTTTGAGCCTGGATACCTTGGCTCGCATCGACGACTAATAAGGCGCCCTCGCAGGCTTCAAGACTGCGTGACACTTCGTAGCTGAAGTCGACGTGACCAGGCGTATCAATCAGATTTAGTTGGTGGCCTTCGTAGTCCATTCGGACCGGCGCCAGCTTGATGGTAATGCCTTTTTCGCGCTCAAGATCCATCTTATCAAGTAGCTGCGCCTTCATGTTGCGCTTATCGACGGTGCCGGTTATTTCTAAGAGACGGTCGGCGAGCGTCGACTTGCCATGATCGATATGGGCAATGATACAAAAATTTCTAATATTGGACTGGTCCATGTCGCCCAATTATAACAGATGAGCCTCAGAGGTCAGCGAACGTCGTTGATCCGGACCGGTCGGGTGACGATCCGGCGGATGCGGTCAAAGACCGGCTTGACCTCGTCGAGGCCGAACAAAGCGGACATCAGCAGGTGTGTCACCGTGATAATGCCAGCGATTGCTGCCAGTTTAGAGCCAAGCGTAATGATACCGCGGTCACCCACATTAAGCGGTAGTAAGCTGGCCGCGACGGCACCAGCTACGAGCGTAAAGCCAGTTACCGAAATGATACGGGCACAGGCGCCCCAAAATACTCGGTTGAATAACTGACGGTCGCGGAAATGCATGATTACACCCATGATGACCACTTCGACAAGCGCGACGATCGACTGCGCAATCGCTAGACCAACCACACCATACGCGCTTGGCCGCGATAGCGCAATCGACAGCACAATATTGAGACCGATCGTAAAGAACGATACATACAGCGGTGTTTTGCTATCCTTTTGAGCGTAAAACCAGCGTGAAATGATGGCGTACAAACAGCGGAAGATAATAGCGACTGTTAGGTAGCCGAAAATAGTGGCGATCTGTGGTGCAACATCACCGAAGATCATACGAGCCAAGTAACCACGGCCATAATAACAAATTACGGCGACTGGCAGTATGATCCAAATCAAAATACGGAGAATCATCAAGAAGTCGCGCCGGAATAGATCAGGCCTTCCCTGACTTAGTCGGCCGGCCATCCGTGGAAAAACGGCTGTCGAAATAGCCGTACCGATCAGCAGAATCGGCGCTGTCTGCAGGGTATAGGCGTAGTTATAGTAACTGATGAATGACTGGCCCAAGCGGCTCGCCAGGTGGGTATCGATAATGTTACCGACCTGGTCAATGCCCTGGTCCAGTGAGCGGGCTGGTAATTGTTGCAAAATAGTTTTGAAGTCTTTGCTACGCCACATGATAGTCGGTGTCCAATGAAACTTGAGACCAATCAGGCCGAGCATGACGATAATCAACTGCAAAATTGCACCCGCTAAAGCACCGATACCCAAACCGACGAGACCAATGTTATCTTTAAAGACGAAGATACTGGCAATGATCGACAAGTTGTAGAACAGCGGTGAAATAGCGTAGAAGAAGAAACGTCCAAAGGTCTGCTGTGTACTGGTAAGGATGCCGGAGATTGTAAAAAGTAACGGGTTAAAGGCGATCAAGCGCATGATTGTCGTTGCATTCGTCAATTGCTCTGGTGACATATTTGGCGCCACGATGTAATGAATCAACGGTTCCGCAAAAATAAAAATAATGACACCGATCGCACCAGTGATCAGTGCTAATAAGTTCATCAAGCTGGCCGATAACTGCCAAACACCCTTACGATCACCTTTATGAAGCCGATCAAGCAGGACCGGCATAAAGGCCACGCCTAATGCACCGGCGGCAATCGTGAAGAAAAAGAAATCCGGAATCGTAAAAGCTGCAAAATAAGCATCGGTACTTTGTGGGCCGGCTACCGGAAAGTTATTGCTAACCAATTTGGTGCGCAAAAAGCCCAACAGCTGACCAACCAAAGCCGTCGCCATCAATAAAGTGGCGACGCTCGTCAAAGATATCCGTTTTTTAGGCCGAGCTGGTGCGTGTTGAGCCATGAAGTACCGTTTAGTTAACTTTGTTTAGTATACAGGCCTGAGTGTCTACTGAGTAGCGACCGCCGGTTTTTTACGGCGGCGGGTCCGTTTACGTTTCGGCTTATCGGTCGGTTCGGCAGCGGCAGTATCGACGATTTTGAGCGCGGTTCGGGCTATGGTGACCGGTTTACGTGGCTTAGTTGGTTGTTTCGGTGGTTCAGTTGGTTTTGGTGATTCAATTTTAGGGGTTTGCGTGATTACCGGCTTAGCAGGTTTCTCAATTTTAGGCTCTGGCTTGGCTTCGGCTGGCTGGTTAAGGCCGAGGTAGCGCTCGCCAACGTACTTTTCAACGTATTCGCGGCTGGCGGCATATTGCCCACGACTGCGATCAACGATATGGGCTGTATGGTCCTCACGGTGGTCTGGCAGGTTAAGGCTGATAGCTGAAAAAGCCGGACTTTTTTCGCCATCGATCGTCATACTGATAACGAAGTGGCGGTTATGCATATGGATGATATCGTAATCAGTAAAGGCCGGCTCAAAGTAGCGGGCCATCGTCCGGGCATCGTCAGCACTAGTACGGAAAGCAATGATCGAACCGACGTTACCAAAGACAGCGTCTTTTACCTCCGGCAACATCTGAGCGATGTACTGGTTGGCAACTGTTAAATTGAGACCGTACTTACGAGCTTCCGACAAAATCGTCGCGAACGAATCGGTGGCAAAGTTCTGGAATTCGTCGACGTACAAGTAGAACGGATGGCGCTGCTCGGCGCTGATATCGGCCCGACTCATAGCGGCCAACTGGATTTTGGTGACCAGCAACGAGCCGAGTAGTGCGGCATTGTCTTCACCGACTAAGCCGCGCGATAAGTTGACGAGCAAAATTTTGCGCTCATCCATGATTTTACGGATATTAAAGCTGCTCTTCGGCTGGCCGATAATATTACGAACTAAAGGATTGGCTGTAAAGGCCCCTACCTTATTGAGTACCGGTGCGACGGCCTCGGCCGCAAATTTGTCGTTCCAACTAGCGAACTCGATTGTCCAGAAATTACGGACCACGGGATCTTGAACATGCTGCAGTACATCGTTGCGAAACTTCTTCTCGGTCAATATACGGGTGATGTCGAGCATGGTAGCGTTCGGATAATCCAGTAACGCTAGAATGCTGTAACGTAGGATGTATTCCAGTCGTGGCCCCCAGCTTTCGAACATTCGCTTGAGGACACCAATCAATTCGGAACAGGTATGGGTCTTGAGCTTGGGATCGTTGACTTCAAGCGGATTAAAGGCCATTGGAAAATCTGTGTCAGCCGGATTGAAGTAGATGACATCGTCGGCCCGGTGTGACGGAATCCTTTGAAGGACGTTCTGGGCATAATCGCCGTGTGGGTCGATCACCGCGAAGCCATACGGACTATAAATATCGGAGATTGTCAGCAGCTCGAGCATACCGGATTTACCGGTACCGGTCTGACCGATGATATACATGTGGCGCGAGCGATCAAAGCGCGGCAAGCCGAACATCGTGTTATGACCCCGGAAGTTAGTGGCAGCGATCGGACTGAGTTCGGCCTCATAATTGGAAGTGACTATTGGTAGCGTCGATGGTGGTTCAGCGGTTTGCGATAAGGCCCATAAAATGAACGGCGTCTCAACGTTGGTGTGCGGCAAGTGATAGAGCGTCGCCGTTTCCTCAATATTAAGGGTGTAGGCTAATTTGCCGAACTGGCGTGCCCGGTACAGGGCAGTCAGGTTCGGGTCGCTGCCAACTTTCTTGTGTTCAAAGCCATTCAGGTAGGTCGTATTAAACTGTTTGTAAGTAGCAATGATTGATTGCAGCCGTAGTCGAGCCTGTTGCTCCGGCAGCGGACCCCGGTAGACGATCCGGACGACGCATTCGAAAGCCAGCTTCTGGCTTTTGACTTCAGCGTTACTAGCGCGAAGCTGTTCGTATTCGGTCAGCTTGACGGCCTCGGTTTTGTTCTCGGGTGGTTCCCAAAAGGCGTTAATCAGGTTAAGACCGCTCGATTTGGTCTTACCGCGCATGCTGGCAATATAGCGTTCGCTGTGTTTATGCCAGTTGCTAGCGGCTGGGCGCATGACAATTTGAATCCAGGCTTCTTCGTTTTCATCGAACTTAGCCAAGGCAGCCGTGATAGCAGCTAACGGGTCGACCTCGAAGCTCTGAAAGGTCTTAATAGGCAGAACATCAGCCCCGGACAACTTTAGTTCGGTCGACAGGACCGTGTTGAAAGGCAGCTCGCGGTCAGCTGTATAGTCGCCCACTTCGGAAATTTGGACGGTTGGGTACTGAGCGTAAATTTGCTCTTCGACAAAGTCCTTGAGGTAGCGTGGTACCCAGACGTAAAAGCCGATCCGCTTATTGATAGCGGCGATTTCAAAACTAATATGCTCACGCTGGACTGGTTGGAAGCGGCGGGTTGATGGCAGGGTTAGCAAACCCTGGAGGCTAGCAAACATTTGCTCGGCCGCTAATTCCTTCTTTTCATTAGCACGCGGCACTTGGAGCAATAGCACGACATTGTCGGCTGCTGGATCGTATATCTGATCGGAGCTTTGTTGCATCTATAACCCTCTTTGCCTACCCGGTAAGGGAATGTACCTATTGTCGCACTTTTTACGACTTTTGATAACCGTCAAAGTCTACCTAATAGAGTGCAGCGGCTTTTGGTAAGGTTGCACCTTCGAAAATCTTGACGACATCGGCAGCGTCAACCGTTTCTTTTTCCAGTAAGAGCTCTTTAAGTGCTTCTAACTTATCCATATTGGCGCGGATAACGGCTTGAGCACGTTGGGTTGCCTCAACAAGTAGGCTTTCGACTTCCTGGTCGATAATCTTAGCGGTTTCTTCGGAGTACTGGCGTTCGGACATCATGCGGTCGATCATCATGCCGTCACTCGACTGGAAAACTTGGTCGCGTAGCTTGCTACCCATACCCTGGTTAACGATCATATCGCGGGCAATTTCGGCGGCTTTCTTAAGGTCGTCACCGGCACCGGTAGTAATCTTATCTTTACCAAGGATAATTTCTTCGGCGGCACGGCCACCAATGGCCCGAGCCAGAACATCCTTGAGTTCGACTAATGAAACGTACACGCGGTCTTCGGGTGGCAGGAACCAGGTAACACCACCGGTGCCACCACGCGGGATGATCGTAACTTTGTGGACTGGATCGGAATCCGGTAAGACGTGACCAACCAGTGCGTGACCGGCTTCATGGTAAGCCGTAACGGCTTTGTCGGCTTCAGTCATGACTTTACTCTTACGCTCAGGACCGATGGCTACACGCTCGAAGGCTTCGGTAACATCTTCTTGAGTAATCTGAGTATGGTTGTTACGGGCAGCGATAATGGCTGACTCGTTAGCAATATTGGCTAGGTCGGCACCGGATGAACCGGCTGATTTAGCAGCTAGCGCATCCAGATCGACATCTTTAGCCAGTGGCTTATTAGCGTAGTGGATTTTTAGGACAGCGACACGGTCCGGGCGATCAGGCAAGCCTATGTTAACGCGGCGGTCGAAACGGCCAGGGCGCAATAAGGCTGGGTCAAGCACGTCGGCCCGGTTGGTAGCGGCTAAGACGATTACGTTTTGGCCTTGATCGAAGCCATCCATTTCAACCAGGATTTGGTTAAGAGTCTGCTCACGTTCATCGTGGCCACCGCCCATACCGCTACCGCGCTTGCGGCCGACAGCATCGATTTCGTCGACGAAAATAATACAAGGAGCGTTCTTCTTGGCTTTGGAGAATAGGTCGCGGACACGGGAGGCACCGACACCGACGAACATTTCGACGAACTCCGAACCGGAAATGCTAAAGAACGGTACGTTAGCTTCGCCAGCAACAGCTCGGGCCAGCAGTGTTTTACCAGTACCTGGAGGACCGACTAACAAAACACCTTTAGGAATCCGGGCGCCGACGCCAGAGAATTTCTTTGGGAACTTGAGGAATTCGACGACTTCTTCAAGGTCTTGTTTAGTTTCACTGCTACCGGCCACATCCTTGAAGGTAATCTTGTCTTTTTCGTTGCCGTACAAGCGGGCCTTGCTCTTACCAAAGCTCATCGCCTGGTTGCCTTGGCCTTGAGCGGTACGCATAAAGAAGTAAATCAGGACACCAAACAGAATCAGTGGGACCAGCAAGTTGCCAAGAAGCAACCAAATAGACGTGCCACTGGCAACCGGTGCGATCTTAGTTTCGACCTTACCTTCGTCAAAGCCGGTTTCGGTTAGCGTGGCATTTGGTTCAATAAAGGTCTTAAGGCTCGGCATGTCTTCGCCGCGCTTAGTGATTTGCAGCTCGTTACCTTTAAGCTCGAGCCGAGCATATTCACCACTATTAGCTTGCTGGACGGCCTGAGTAACCGGAATTTCTTGTAAGTTGCTTGGCTGACGATATGCCACGAAGACTACCAGTGCGAGCAGCACGAGCATGGCGATAAAGCCGGCGTTTTTAGCCCCCTTGTTTGGTGTCTGCGGCCGTTTGCCGTTTTTCTTGGTATCGTTCTTCTTAAATGACTTCTTATCCATATTATTCCTATTATACAGTTGCCCTGATATTTTACTAGCGCTCTATCCTCGTGAGTGCCAAGTGCTGTCGCTCGATAATGATCTGATACTGTAATACCACATCAACCCGCTTTCCGGTTGTTAAATTTTGCACTTGCTGAACGGTTCGTTCGAGTGTCTGGCGACTATATTCGCGCACCCCATGGCTTCTAAGCCATGATGCCATAACTTCCTTAGCGGTGGCTGTATCGAGCGTCGCAAACCACTCACGGTCAAGCTTCGGTGCTATAAACATAGCGAGCAAGTTATCGGTTTGCGAATTCAGGTCCGTCGTCTTATTAATAAGGTCTAATAATTTTGCACGCTGCTCAATAGTTAGCTTGGGTACTAACAGATGGCGGATATGGTTGCGGCTATAGCGTAAATCCTGGTTGGTACTATCCTCGCGCCAGGTGATTTGTTGTTGATTGGCATAATCTAAAATGTCGGCTTTTGCATACGGCAGCATGGGCCGTAAAATGTCCGGTTGGTTAACCAGCGGTGCCAAGCCACGGCGGTTGGTACCCCTCATAAGATTAAATAGAACTGTTTCGACCAGATCATCCTGATGATGAGCCGTGATGATCGCTCTGGCTTTATATTCTTTGAGCTGACGCCGCAAAAAACCATACCGCGCCTCTCGGGCGGTTGCTTCACTAACGGTCAGGCCCAGCTCGGCGCGTTCGCTCAAGAACGGTAACCCAAGCTTTTCAGCCACCTTCTCGACCAACTGCCTATCCTCGCGCGAATCACTTCTAATGCCGTGGTCAAAATGAGCTACGACCAACTTGAGGCCGGATTGCTGAGCTAACATATCCAACAGCACCATCGAATCGACCCCGCCGCTGACAGCAACAATGTAGGTACCGGGTTCGACCGTAAGTTTCATATGTCAATGCTATACTAAGTACCAGTTAATCAAAAACAAATATGGTTATAGACAGTCTTCTTTTATTCACCGGTATTATTGTGGGCGCCATGAACGCCATTGCTGGCGGTGGTATGCTAATCGGCTTTCCTGTCATGGTCAGTCTGGGCTTACCACCACTGGTCGCCAACGCTACCGGTAACATCGTGACCATCCCCGGCCAGCTATCGGCTGCCTGGGCTTACCGGCGCTACTTACGCAAAGTGCCGCTTTATTATTTATTGCTACTTATCCCTACCTTGATCGGCAGTATCGCCGGCGCCTTTCTTTTAAAGAATACGCAGGCGGCTCATTTTGCTGACATCGTACCGCTGCTCGTGTTGTTTGCGGTTGGTTTGTTTGCCTTTCAGCCACTGATGCACTTTCATTTGCACCGTCATCTGCATGAGCGCGGCGCCCGTATCCTACCATTGGTTTTGATCGCCGTGGCGCTGGTGCCGGTTTCGGTTTATGGTGGCTACTTCGGTGCCGGCTACGGTTTTATCATGCTAGCCTTCCTTGGCCTGACCAATTTGCACGACGTCCATATGATGAACGCTATGAAGAACGTCGCCGCGATCGTCATTTCAGTTACAACTGTTTGCATCCTACTTGGCACAGGCCTGATCGACTGGCACCACGGTCTAGTTATGGGAATTGGCACTGCTATCGGCGGTTACGTCGGGGCTCATGGCGCTCAACGTATCTCAACCCATGTGCTACGAATCGTCATTATAATCATTGGACTTGGTGCCGTGATGTTCCTTGGCCTGCGTGACTACTAGCTATCGAACGTTCAATCTGGTATATTATGTCTCTGTTAAGGCGGCATAGCTCAGCTGGTTAGAGCGTCGGACTCATAAGCCGAAGGTCACTGGTTCAAGTCCAGTTGCCGCTACCATATCGAATCATTAAAGATCTCTTATGCTAGAGATCTTTTTTATATAAAGACAAATTTTCCATAACCATAACAGTTTTGAGTTGTCCACAAGATTATGGTGATTTCGGTTTGCCATTGCGCTTATGACTCCGTACAATTAAGCATAATTGCTTATGGAACAGACACCCCGCCAGAACCGGCGCACTATTAGTACTGACGGCTTTTTAGCCCCGGCTCGCCCGCTCAAACCGATGGGTCGGCCAATGCCAAACCAGCGCCCACGGCCTACGCTGCAGCGGCCAGCACCAGGCGTCAACCGCCCTACCCGCACTACGATCGGTGAACAACCGTTCCAGCAGCCAAGCACCGGTGTCACCACTCAGACACCACATGTAAAGACCGCCAAAAAGCGCCGCTCATTCAAGAAAATGACCAAACAGGCTAGCCTGGTCATGGTCGCCATCATCGTCTTGGCTGGTGGTTGGATCGGTTTCAAGGTCTACCGCACCGTCGCCAAAGTGACGAACAATAATAATCCGTTCAGCCTCCTTAGCGCTTTCCAACCGGTCACGCTCAAAGGTCAGGATACTGGTCGCGTTAACGTATTACTGGCCGGTAACTCCACCGATGATCCCGGACACCAGGGCGCCGGCCTGACCGACTCGATCATGATTCTCAGCCTGGACACCCGTAATAACACTGCCTTCATGCTGAGTGTCCCGCGCGATTTATGGGTTAACATCCCGAGCATGGGCTACCAGAAGATCAACGCCAGCGGCACTGTCAGTAACTTCCAAAAAGAAGGTTACCCGAACGGCGGTATGGGCCAGCTCGAATCAATCATTGAGAAAAATCTTGATATCGACATTAACTATTACGCACTTATCAACTATTCGGCTTTCCGCGACGCTGTTAATGCCGTCGGTGGTGTGACCGTTGATATTACCAGCAAAGACCCTCGTGGTCTGTACGACCCTAACATTGCCAAAGTCGATGGCGGCCCGCTGAAGCTTGCTAACGGCGCGCAGCAACTGGACGGCCAAACCGCCCTCAACCTGGCCCGGGCCCGTGGCGACCACTCCAAATCATATGGCTTCCCGGCTAGCGACTTCGATCGCACCAATCATCAACGTCAGCTCTTGATGGCATTAAAGACCAAAGTCAGTTCGTCGGACGTTTTAGCTGACCCGCTTAAGATCGGTAAGCTAGCCGATGCTGCCGGCGACAACGTGACGACCGACATGAAGTTGAATGAGATCGAAACCTTCTACAGCATGATCCGCAAATTAAACGACGGCAACATCGCTTCGTACAACATCAACAACATTAATGGCAAGCAGCTTTTAGCCAACTACCGGGCTGCCAATGGCCAGTCCGCCTTGGTACCGGCTGCCGGCGTCGATGATTATAGCGATATCCAAAGCTCGATCCTAAAGCTCGTGTCGACCGACCCACTCGTCAAAGAAGCTGCCAACGTTGTCGTCCTCAATGGCAGTGATACCGTCGGCATGGCTGGCCGTCAGGCAACCAGCCTTGAGAACAAAGGCCTAACGGTACTCACGACCGCCAATTCCCCAGCCGGTTACGACAAAACGATGATCGTGTCGAACCCGACCAGCACTAAGACCGGTACTAAAGCCGCTTTACAGAAACTGTATGGTGTTACGGCCGTGACCGACCCGACTATCACCAAGGCCTACCCTTCGGCTGATTACGTCATCATTCTTGGTACCAATTACACCGACCAGACCAGTAGCAACACTGTTACTACCACGTCGACAACCAACTAAAAACCCCGCCATATAGACGGGGTTGATACTATAAAGCAGCTTTAGTTAGTGCTGCTGATTTGTTAGGTGGTCTGGTCGAAGGTTTGGTTTGCAAACGTTGGAGCCGTGCGATCGACTCGTTCGACAATAAATCTTGTAAGCGCATGTTTGTTTTGGTTATCTCCGTTCATTAAATATTTTTGAGAAAGCTATCGAGTTTAAGCAAAGCTTGGTTAGACGTTTCGCTAAACTCGAACGCCATACCGCTGTTGGCGGCTGTTTTCATTGATTGCTCCTGAACTTATGTGTGGTTTGGTGTGTTTGTTTTACGTGATCACTAAAACACTTATTATTATACTCTTGAGTTGCCGTTTTGTCAATAAGGTTATGCTTAAAATATGTTGTATTAAAGATCGACGGTTTTGTTCTCGCCCGGCTTGGCTTGTTTACCGGTCACGGCTGCCTTAGCGACACCGAACAAAGTGACGACCTTACTATTAGGTGCGTCCCAATATTCAGCATTGTCAGCATGAACTTTAAGGAGTACGATGCCTGGTTCATCCAGTTCTTTCGGAAACCAGGCTTTGAGGGCGACATTCCAGAGCTCTTCCATTTTAACTCGGTCGTGAACGACTTCGGCCTTACCCGATAGTGAGACCCAGGAGTTCTTGTTTTGCAGCGCGACGTTGCATCGTGGGTCGACTGCAATTTCTTGAATCTTATTCGATTGCTCGAAGGTAAAGAACCACAGGTCGCCGTCAAATTCAGCTTCCTGAACGCCCATTGGGCGGCTGACGAGCTCGCCGTTCAGGCTGGTTGTGGTAAGCGTAGCGAACTTAGCACCGGACATGATGTCGGCGACTTTTGCAACGGCCTCTTGATGATCCATCATGAGTAGTGACCGCCACCGGTTACACCGATGACTTCACCGGTCGTATAGCTTGATTCCTGTGATGCCAAGAAGACATAGGCTGGAGCTAGCTCGGCCGGCTGGCCAGGACGCTTGTAAGGTACTTCTTCACCAAATTGTGGAATTTTTTCCTGAGGTTGGCCACCACTTGGTTGTAATGGTGTCCAGACGGGGCCTGGGGCGACAGCGTTGACACGGATGCCCTTTTCGATCAGCTGAGCGGCTAAAGCTTGGGTGGCGGCTACGATGGCGGCTTTGGTGGAGGCGTAGTCAACTAGCATGGCTGAAGGTTGCTTGGCCTGGATTGAAGTCGAGGTAACGATGGTAGCGCCAGCTGGCATGTGCGGTACGGCCGCTTTGACGAGCCATAGTAAAGCGTAGACGTTGGTCCGAAAGGTAGCGTCGATGTTTTCGGTTGTCAGATCCGCAATGTCTTCGACGGCCGTTTGCTTGCCAGCGTTAATGACCAGGATGTCCAGGCCGCCTAACTCACTGACGGCAGTGTCAATCAACTGGTTACAAACATCTTCCTGGCTGAGGTCGCCGGGAAAGGCAACGGCTTTGCGGCCTTCGGCTTCGATCAGGGCAATAACCTCTTCGGCGTCGGCCTGTTCACTCTCGAGGTAACTTAAAACGACATCAGCACCTTCGCGGGCGTAAGCGATGGCGGTAGCGCGGCCAATACCGGAATCGGCACCGGTAATGACGGCCTTACGGCCCTTAAGACGCTCCGAGCCGCGGTACGACTGTTCGCCGTGATCCGGCTTCGGCACCATGTCCTGGGCCAAGCCTGGAGCCGACTGTGGCTGATCTTCGAATTTAGGTTGCGGGTACTGCTTAAGTGGATCCTGCATTGTATATTGGTCAGCCATGTATTGCCTCCTGCGGTTAGTTGACTAGACTAGTAGCTTACCGCTGCCCGACGGTTGGTCGCAGTTAGTAATCTCTCTTAATTGCCGCTGACAGAATCAACCGCATGAATGAATGCCAGGTGGCTAAGCGCCTGTGGCACATTACCGAGCAGACGACCGGAGTCAGGATCAACCTGCTCGCTCATGAGGCCCAGCTGATTCTTCACTTGTGGCAACAGCGCGTCCAGTTGTTTCCTGGCTTTGGTTTTGTCACCGACGAATGCCTCGGCTTCAACAGCCCAAAAGCTACAAGCCGTAAAGGTTGCCTCTTCATCCTGGGCACCGCTGTACCGATAAAACAATGGACCGACCGACAGTTCGTCAGTGACCGCATGCAGTGTTTGCGCTAAGCGCTGCTTATTGGGGTAGCCGAAACGGGTGGCCAGTAGTAAAGCGGCGTCCAGCTTGTCGGTGCCGACATACATGACGTATGCTTGGCGGTCTTCATTCCAACATGTGGACTCAATGTAATCATATATAGCCTGTCGGCACTGTTTCCAGTCGTCAAGCTTGTGACCAGGAATATGACCAGCCTCGGCTAGTTCGATAGCCTTTTGCAGTGCCAGCCAGCAGCCGATCTTGGACATCGTATAATGTTGCTCATCGGCCAGTTCCCAGATTCCGGAGTCGGGTTGCTGCCATATATCAATTACTTGGTCTGCTAATGCGACGAGCTGTTCAGCAGTGGTAGCATCAATCATATTCCCCTGCTCGACATACACGCTGATAGCCTCGAAGATATCGCCGTAAATACCATGCTGCAGTTGGTCGTCGGCGTCGTTACCAACGTGCACCGGGCGACTACCTTCGTAGCCTTGAACCGGGATTTCTACCATAGGGCCCGGTTGCCCGCCGGCTAAGGTATAGAAGATTTCCGGCTTGCCATCACTCCGGCGGATAGCTTGTAACAACCATGCTATCGAGGCCTGGACTTCTTCGCTGGCCCCACAGCGGATCAGCGCCTTGAGGCTGTAAGCCGTGTCACGCACCCAGCCGTAGCGGTAATCGTAGTTTTTAGGGGCGCCGATCTTTTCCGGTAACGAAGTCGTAGCTGCCGCGGCGATAGCGCCGCTCGGTGAATGCCAGAGGAGCTTGAGAGCCAGGGCGCTTCGCCGTACATCCGCCGCGTACGGACCGTCTACCGTTAAAGTCTCAACCCATTGTTGCCAGGCAGTCGTACTGATTGCCATGCGGGTATCAATCGCTTTCATCGAGGGTAGTGGCAGTGGCTCTTGGTAGGTCACGACCATACCGATGGTAACCGTTTCGCCGGAAGTCACCTCAATCGTGCCTTCGAAGCTATTATTACCGGTGTCTGTAATGGGTCGGTCGCCGATCAGCAAACCGACACTGCAGCCGTTGACTCGCCACCGCCCCGGTTGAAGGTGCTCGACCGGTTGGTCGCTAAAACGCGAGCCAAAGCGGAGGCGCCAGACCATCCGGACCGAGCCAGAAATCACCTCAATGCGTCGACCCATCTCCGACCATGGCAAACGGCCAGCCAGACCGCTATTAAGCGAATCTGTCAGGATGACTACGCCGTCCTCAGTATTAAAAACGGTTTGTAGGACATTCGAATTTTCAACGTATTTTTGTTCCGAGGTATAGGGCTTGTCCGGCTCAAGCGAGAACCAGGTGCCGTCCGGGCCGGCAATCAGCCGGTCAAATAAAGGCATGCCGTCAAGGGCCGGCGCACACCACCAGTCGATCGAACCGTTGGGAGCAATCAGTGCCACACTACGGCCGTCACCGGTTGCACCGTATGATTCAATCGGCCAGAAATCAGGTGTCGCCATATATTAGCGGCGGCCAGCGGCGTTGGACACCAAACCGCCAATGATGCCGTACACGACAGATGCGACTAAGGCGGCGATATCGAAGAAACCACCGTTGACCGAATCGGCTGGTACGTTAAAGATACCCTCGAACGGTGCGACGAATGGGCCGCTGTAGCTATAGACCAGGTCGACAAATTGGTTGGAAGCATTAGCGCCAAGTAATTCGAAAACGAAACGCAGCGTAACGAGCGCGAAAATGATACCAAAAATACCGTATAGGATGCTGCCGATGATAGTGTTGCCTGATTGGTTGCGGTGTAAGTTCATACTAAAAATATACCGCGGGTCATGGCCGATAAGCAGTAATAAATGTTACGCTAAAGCCATGTTGGACGATGCTTTCGTTGCCTTCTGGATATTTTTACCGGCTGCCTGCGCCAATACGACACCAATCGTAGCTGCCCGATTGCCCGGTTTACAACGCTGGACGGCGCCGGTCGACGGCGGCCGCACCTGGTGTGGCAAGCAGCTGCTCGGACCACACAAGACCTGGCGCGGTTTCGTTACCGGTATGGCTTTCGCGGTGCTTATCGTCTTAGTACAGCAATTATTATCTCGCCATGTCAATTGGATTGACGACCAGCTAGCGGGTACTTCGTTTAACCAACTGGCAGCCTGGTGGTTCGGCCCTTTACTTGGGTTCGGCGCGTTAGGCGGTGACGCTATAAAAAGCTTCTTCAAGCGGCAACTCGACCGCGGTTCAGGCACCAGCTGGGTACCGTTCGACCAAATCGACTACATCATCGGTAGCGTTTTAATCAGCTTACCAATCATCATGTTGAGTCTGGCCCAATACGTTTGGGTGTTCGTCATTTATTTTGTGCTGCATCTGTTGATGAGCCTGTTCGGTTATGCGATCGGCTTTAAGAAAACGCCGATTTAGCGTACATTCGAGCGTAACCCACTAATGCCACCGTGGTAAGCAAGAGAGCTAATCCACCAAAGCCGTGTGCAATGAGGCTAGCTACGCCACTAAGGTCCGATGGGACAGCTGCTGCCACAGTAAAGATTGGTAACGCCAGCCAGGTTGCGGCCATACTGACCTTACCTACCGGTGACGAATGCGTAACGCCACCTTTTAGATTAACAATTAAGATAATCAGTGCGATCGCGCCGTGAACCACTAACAAACCGGTCGCCAACCACCAGGACATAAGGCCAGCCGCCGGTAACATAATTAAGGCTGCTAGACTGAGTATCTTATCACTGGTAGCGTCAATTTTCTCACCAAGCCGGCACTTGGTAGCTGTCTTATCAGCCACCCAACCATCTGCCAGGTCGAGCAGTCGCCCTACCGCCAGCAGCGCAAGGCTTAGCCAAAACCGATCGGCGAATAACACGATGAGTCCACTCAAACTCAAACTAAAGCCGATAACCGAAAGTATATTTCCGGGCGTAACAACACTGCCCGTGCGAGCGGCTAACCGCTGCCAATGATTCATATCAGCCTGAGCGGTCGTTTCCCAATCCGAGACACCTTCGACACGGTGTAATTTCATGGATACTCTACGTACCGAGGTGGTGACCGACCAGATCAACCAGGCCCTGCGGCGACATACTTGATTTTAAAATGATATCTTTAGCGCCTAACTCCAACACTTCGGTACGGGTGTCATTATCAAATAGGTTGCTATAGACCAGGATCGTCACGTCCGGATATTGCTCAGCGTCAAAATTCTTGAGGAACGTGATGCCGTCCATTTGCGGCATGAGCAGGTCAAGCAGTATAAGATCGGGCTTGAAAGACGGTAAAGCCGTCATACCCAGTACACCGTTGCCTGCGGTCTGGACGTCGTAGCCGTTCATGCCGAGCACCATTTGGTAAACATTGCTCAGAACGGTTTCGTCTTCAACAATTAGAATACGCTTTTGGTTCATTCTGGTAATAGTACGGTAAAAGTAGAGCCTTTGCCAAGGGTGGACTCAACGTTAAGTCGACCGCCGTGCAGCCGTACAATTCGTTTTACGAAATACAGTCCGAGGCCACTACCACTGACCGTATCCGATAATTCGTTATCCAATCGAATGAATTTATCAAAAATTTTAGTTAATTCAGCTTCGGGAATACCAACACCGCTATCTTCGACCTGAAGCCGGATCTGTTTTTTTCGCTTTTCAACACGGACAGTAATGAGGGATGATTCCGGGGAGTATTTACTGGCGTTCTCGATGAGATTGGCGATGACCACTTTCATTTCACCGGCGTCGATATTGACGAAACAGGATTCAGCTGGCACATAGGCGATAGTTTGCTGGCGCATCGTGACGATCGGCATGTATTCGTCAACCGTCGTCTGTACCAGCCGGCTCAAATCGACCGGCTCTTTAACCAGCTGGAAGCGGCCCGAATCAAGTTGAGCCGTCTTTAATAAGTCGTTAATAATGTCGAGTTGGCGCTCATTACTGTCATAAGCTGTCCGCAGAAAAACCAGTAAGTGCTCAGGCACTTGGCCAGCGTACCCCGCCAGCATCATGCCCAGGTATTGCTTAACACTGGTGGCAGGCGTCCGGAGTTGGTGCGAAGCCAGCGATATAAATTCGTCTTTAGCTTGGTTCAGCTTAAGCAACTGTTGTTTTTGTTGTTTTAGTAGCTCAGTGCTTTGAGCCAGAGCTTCGGCTTTACGCAGCGCAGCCGCAATCTTTATTTGGGCTTTTTTACGTTCGATTGCATACGTGGTGGTCCGAACTAATGCCTCAGTATTGATCCGGTCTTTAACGAGATAATCTTGAGCCCCTGCCTTAAGCGCTGCGTCGACAAATGATTCATTATTGGTGCCCGTCATGAAAATGACCGGTAAATTACCGGACGCTTCCGTTAGTGTCCGAAGTGTCTGGAGACCGGCTGAATCCGGTAAGGTGATATCTGACAGAATAAGGTCAATGTCATGTTCAACCTGAAGCTTTTCAACCGCGTCTTTGACGCGTGGCACGTGGCTTAAGCGGAACTCGTCACCAATTAGTTCACTGTCACGGTACATTTCGCGGATCAATACCGCATCGCCTGGGTTATCCTCGATCAAGAGGATGTGTGGCATTAGCTATCGCTCCGTGGTAGTTGGACAACGCTAAGCCAAAAATTTTCGATTGATCGCACGACGGTCATCAACTGCGTGAAATCGACCGGTTTAGTAATGTAGCAATTAGCCTGATTATCGTAGGCTTTAGCGATGTCGGTTTCGGCTTGCGAAGCGGTCATGATAACGACTGGGATAGACCGTAATTTAGGATCGGCTTTGATTTCGGCTAAGACTTCCTGGCCGTTCATCCGTGGCAAGTTTAGGTCGAGTAAGATTAAGCCGGGAACCGGATCAGCAGCTTTGCCGTCACGGACGGCCGTAAGATATTCCAAAGCTTGGACGCCATCTTCTGAAACATGTAAACGGTTACGAACTTTTGCCTCTTTTAAGGCTTCAGTGACCAAACGGACATCACCCGGACTATCTTCAACAAGCAATATATCAACGCAATCAGTATCCATTAGTTATCTCCTTTTGGCCCACTTGGTAAGCTGAACTTGAACGTGCTGCCACTGTTTTGGTTGGATTCAACCCATAGCTTACCATTATGGCGCTCGACGATTTTAGCGCACAGTGCCAAGCCGACGCCAGTTCCGCTGTACTCTGCCCGAGTGTGCAAGCGTTGAAAAACTTCAAAGATTCGTTTGTGATATTGTTCGTCTATACCAATGCCATTGTCGACAATACTGATGACGCAGCGACGACTCGACTTTTCAGCCTTGATGGTAATTTCGGGCGTACGATCCGGGTGGCGATATTTAATGGCGTTACCAATCAAGTTTTGAAGCAATTGTACGATCTGAGGGCCGTCGGCGTTGACAGTCGGCAGATCGTCCACGTGTATGACTGCTCCGGTTTCTTCAATCAATAATTTGAGATTAAAGGTGGCCCGCTCGACGGCTTCAACAAGGTTAGTCGCCTTGAATTTGCGCTGGGATGAGGTAATTCGGGACAAACTTAGTAAATCGTCGATTAATTGTTGCATCCGACTAGCACCCTCCATACCAAAATCGAGGAACAGGCGGGCATCATCATCTAAATCGGCGCTATAGCGCTTATTGAGAAGCTGTAGGTAACTATTGACCATTCGAAGCGGCTCCTGCAAATCGTGTGACGCGGCATACGTAAACTGCTCAAGTTCAGCATTTGATTCGCGCAGTCGCTTTTGGGTCGCTTCCAGCTTTTCCATGTAGCTGATACGGTCGGTAATATCCAATTGCATACCGATAAAATGAGTTATCTTACCTGTTTCATCAACAATTGGTGACACCAACAAGTCGTTCCAAAACATTTTACCGTCTTTACGGTAGTTCTTAAGATTAATTCGGATGTGCTCGCCGGTTTTGACGGCTTTAGAAATCTCTTTAACTGATTTCTTATCAGTGTCATCACCTTGGAGGAAGCGACAGTTCTTACCAATAATTTCTTCGGCGCTATAGCCGCATAAATCTAAAAAGGCTTCATTAGCGTACACAATTGGATTATCCGGCAAGGAGTTGTCCGTCAAAATAAGCGGGCTACGCGTAGCCATAATGGAACGTTGTAAGACGCCGGTTGGTAATGATTGGAGATTTGCATCCATGTCCATATATCCATAGTAGACTATTTTACTACGAATAACAGCCTGATTATTTAACAGTCTATCTTCGGTACTTATGGTATAGTCAGCCTATGTCAGCGCTTACGCTTCGATCTTTATCGGAAATTCAAACAAATACCGTTACGATCATCACCGATTACTGTCAGCAACAAGCCCGGTCGGCCGCCAGCATTGCCGAAGAATATAGCGAACTATGGAACGTAATCGATTCAGTCGTTTCAGCCGGTGGAAAACGCCTACGACCCTACTTAACTGTATTAGCCTATGAAGCTTCAGGGGGAACCAACCAAACGGCAATCGACCGCGCAGCCGCCGCCTGGGAACTACTTCATGCTTGCTTGCTCATCCACGATGACATCATCGACCGCGATTACACTCGTCACGGCGAATCAAACGTTGCCGGACAGTATCAGGCAGCCTACCAGGCCATACCGGACGGACAGCATATTGCTAACAGCGTTGCGCTCATTGCCGGCGATATGGCCTTATCGGGCGCCTATCAACTTGCTAACAGTAGTGGCTTCGAGCCAGCTGTCATTAACCAGTTCATCACACGCCTCAACACAACGATCGCCATCGTAGCCGGTGGGCAATTCTTAGATACTACGGCCGTTATGCGCCCGATCAGTTCGGTTGATAGCCAAACGATTAATTATGCCAAGACGGCAGCGTATAGTTTTGTCGGCCCTTTATGTAGTGGTGCTGAATTAGCTAATGCGCCTAAAGAAAGTTTGGAGAGTTTAGCGTTAATTGGCACGGCACTCGGCCACGGTTATCAGCTAGCCGACGATCTACTTGGCGTTTTTGGCGACTCGACTACCACCGGCAAACCGAACGACAGCGACCTTAGGGAAGCTAAGCGCACCTTACTGCTAACCAAAGCCTGGGAAGCTGATCACATCGTCACTGAACGGTTATTAGCCGATCAGGATTACGCCGGGTTACGAAGTTTCATGACTGATTGCGGCGCCAAACAGTTCGTTGAATACGAAATCGATCGCTACGCCGAAATGGCCCAAACCGAAATCGATCAATCGCTACTACGTGACGAACTCAAAGTAGCCTTAATTGCCGTTGCCGAAAAGGCCCTTCACCGGAATATTTAGATGGACGACTACACTGCTGCCGCTTTCTTATCCAGCCGTGCGGCCATGGAGCAATTTTCAACCTCATTCAGTCTTGCCAGCCGCTTATTCGGCACAGAGCTGCGATCGCATGTTTGTAATATTTACGGGTTGGTCCGGATTGCCGACGAAATCGTGGACACGTATGGCGGCCCTGATCAGCTTAGTCTTTTAAATGATCTGGAGGCCGAGACATATTGGGCAATCGAACGTGGTTACAGCAGTAATCTGGTTGTCCACGCTTTTGCTATCACTGCTGCGCGATACGGTATTGACCAAACTTTGATCGCGCCGTTTTTTGAAAGTATGCGGATTGACGCCAACCATTCTTATAAGATTGATCAATACCAAACTTACATCTATGGTTCGGCCGAAGTAGTCGGCCTGATGTGCCTGAAAATCTTTGTCGAGTCAGATGATTACGCGCCGTTAGTTGACGGCGCCCGTTCACTCGGCAGCGCTTTTCAAAAAGTTAACTTTTTACGTGATCTTCATGAAGACTGGCAACAACTCCAACGGTATTATTTTCCGGTTGGTAGCTATGAGCAGTTTAACGACGCCATAAAGCAACAAATTGTAGCAGACATTAAGCAGGACTTTATTGCCGCTGAAGATGCTATCATTGCACTGCCATCAAGTAGTCGGCGTGCGGTAAAAATCGCCTACAGCTATTACCGCGAACTACTAACAATCCTTGAGCGGACACCAGCCGAAACTTTGAAACAACAACGTATCCGGTTACCCAACCGACGAAAACTAACTTTGTTAGTAGCAGCTCGTCTTAGCCGATAAACCAGACGACGAAAAATAACCCCATACCAAGCAGACTGTTGGTAGCTGGAAAAACTTTGTATAGTCGAAACAGTTGGCTATTAGTTTTAGTTCGTAAAGATGCCGCCATTAACACTAGATATACGACGCCAGCGACCACTGCAAACCAACCGATATAGCGATAACTTAGAGCGGCAGCTACAGCGTACAGGCCGGCACAAATTGACAGTGTGGCGGTGCGGCCGAAGGTGGTAGCGATCGTTTGTAAGCCGGCCGCCCGGTCGGCTGAAATATCAGGTACTGCCGAGTAGGCGTGCATAGCCATGCACCATAAACCAGCCGCTATCACAATTTGCAGGGCTGGTTGTTGGCCAGTTAATGCCGCATAAGCTGCAAACCCCAATGCCACATAAAGGATATTACTGATTGCGTCCAGTACCGGCTTAGTCTTAAAACGCAAGGGTGGCATCGAGTAACCGATGCCAGTAATTAGGAACACTAGCAACCATGGCAGCGCCGCATCTGACAGCATAATGCTCAGCACGACGACGAATGGCAGGTTCAAGCCAAACATCGTCCATACTAACGGCCTAACCCGGTCGACCACCAAACGGGCTTCGTAATCATCCTTTTTCGTATTTAAAGCATCAGTTGCCCTATCAAATATATCGTTAACGCCATAGATAAGCAGGTTAGCTGGCAACGTAGCGTACAAAAGTAATATGACAGCCGCCGAGTCGGGCACCGTTCTAGCGGCAGCTAAGGCCACTACGATTGGTCCGATCAAGTAAATCCAAAAACGCGGTCGTGATAACTGAAGTAAGTATCGATACGGCATAATGTTATCCTAAGTATACGTGACTGCCTCGCCCCATTTAAAACATATCATTATCGGCACCTTACTATTGGCCGTTCCGGCCTGGTTTTTAGTAAACGCTCCAGTTAGGGATAGTTATTGGCCGGTGTCAGTGATTGCTATCCTTGGCTTTTCAGTGCCGGTGATTATCGGTGCTTGTCGCTGGTTGGGTGTTCAAAAGGGGTTGCTGCTAACTGCTGTCTTAGGCGTATATGCCTTGTTGTTCGAGACTTTCGCCATCAAAACCGGTTGGCCGTACGGCCATTTCAGTTACGGTGGAATCCTCGGGCCACAGCTGTTTGGATCGACGCCAGTCACCGTGTTAGTTGCTTGGACGCCACTCATGCTTGGCGCCTTAGCCCTCTTTACGTCCCTATCTGGCTGGCGAGCCATCCTGTCATTAACTGGATTAGTGGTGCTTGCCGACATCGTGCTAGATCCGGCGGCCGTTCATGTTGGCTTTTGGACATGGGACCAACCTGGTTTTTACTACGGCGTTCCGCTTATCAATTTTGTCGGCTGGATCATCTCAGCCGGCCTGGCAGCGATAGCTTTAGTATTCCTGCAAAAGCGCATAAAGCAACCCTTACCGCCTATACTTGGCTACAATTTTGGAGCGATATTAATATTCTGGACCTTAGTTAATCTTTTTGCCGGGCAATGGGTTGCCGGCGGCATTGGCGTCATTTACTGTTTTTATATCATTCGATTATTTCTGAACCGTCGCCCTACAGATGTTACACTTAGGTGATGACAAAACAGCACGCAGTAATCATCGGTGGCGGTATTGGCGGTTTAGCAACGGCTAATCTGTTGGCTAAGTCGGGCTACCAGATAACGTTGATCGAAAAAAATCAGCAACTTGGCGGCCGGGCCAATGTCTTTTCAGCCGATGGCTTTCGTTTTGATATGGGACCATCGTGGTATTTAATGCCTGATGTCTTCAAACATTATTTTGATTTGATCGGCGAGCCCATTGAGAATCATCTAAAGCTCAAGCAGCTTGACCCGAGTTACCGGATCAAGTTCCGTGGTACTGAACGTACTGTTGATATGCATTCCGATCTTGACACCGACGCAGCCACTTTCGATGAAATTGAACCAGGCGGCGGCGCACGTCTTAAGGAGTACGTCGAGCAATCTAAATATCAATATGATGTGGCCATCCGCAGTTTCATGTACAAAAACTACGACACGGTCTTTGATTTCTTGAACCGACAGACCGCCGTCGAGGGCCGCCGGTTACACGTTTTTGAAAAGATGCATACTTACGTCAGCCGCTTTTTTAAAACCGACGAATTACAAAAAATTATGGAATACCAATTAGTGTTCCTCGGGTCATCTCCCTATAACACACCAGCGCTTTACAACATCATGAGTCACATCGATTTCAATATGGGCGTGTTTTATCCGGAAGGCGGCATTTACCGTATCATCGAACAGCTTGTAGCCATCGGACGCGGTAATGGCGTCACCTACCTAACCGGCGATCCCGTAACTAATATACATGTTGTTAACGCTCAAGCCACAGGTGTAACACTGCAATCCGGCAAGAAGATTGAGGCCGATCTCGTCATATCAAATGCTGACATTCATCACACCGAAATGTCATTACTACCCGCCGAAAGTCGCCAGCATTCAGAACGATACTGGCAAAAGCGAACATTAGCTCCATCAGCTTTTATTCTATATCTCGGCATAAAGGGTAAGCTGCCTAACTTAGTTCATCATAACCTAGCCTTTGGAGCAGACTGGCGTAAGGGCTTTGCCGAGATCTTTGATAAACCTCAATGGCCAACCGATCCGTCATACTACGTCTGCTCACCAAGTCAAACCGATCCGTCAACTGCTCCCGAAGGTCATGAAAATCTGTTCGTGCTGGTACCGATTGCGCCTGGTTTGCAAGCTTCAGACGAAGAGCTTGGCGCCTACCGCGATAAAGTCATCGATTTACTCAAAGCTGATTTTGATTTACCCGACATTGAAAAACAGATTGTGTTTGAACGAACATACAGTTCTGAGAATTTCCTCCACGACTACAACGCACTTGGCGGTTCGGCGCTTGGTCTCGCCCACACTCTCAAGCAAACGGCTATTTTCCGCCCTAACAATGTCAGCCGAAAAGTTAAAAACTTATACTACGTCGGTGGCGGCACGAATCCAGGTATTGGCATGCCGATTTGCCTGATATCAGCCGAGCTTGCTTACAAGCGTATTATGGGTGACAAATCAGCCGGCCCGTTGCCGCAATTACTCGATTAGCTTTCAGGAATGTAATCAAACGTATCCGGGTTTGGGCCGGTTCGGCCGTCTTCACCTTTATTGAGTGAGTCGATCTGGCTCATTTCATCTGTTGATAATTCGAAATCAAAGATGTCAAAGTTTTCTTCGACTCGCTCTGGCGTAACTGATTTCGGAAAGATAATGTAACCATGTTGGATGTGCCAGCGTAAAACAACTTGAGCTGGTGTCTTATTGTGGCTGTCTGCAATGGCCGCAATCGTCTCGTCTTCGAGCACACCACCTTGAGCAATCGGCGACCAAGCTTCTATCTCGATGTTATGAGCCAGGCAGTAAGCAACAACGTCCTCGTTGCGTAAATAAGGATGCAGCTCGATCTGATTAACGGCCGGTACGGTATCTGATTCAGCAGCCAATTTTTCAAGATGAGCCGTCTGGAAGTTAGAAACGCCAATTGATTTAACCTTGCCATTAGCTTTGGCGGCTTCCAAAACGTTCCAAGTTGACACGAAATCACCATCATAGAGCGTCGGTAACGGCCAGTGGATAAGAAACAGGTCGATATATTCAATATCAAGCGCCGCTAAGCTATCATCGATTGCTTGGGTGGCATCTTCAGGCTTATGAAAACCATTATTCAATTTAGTAGTCACGAAAATTTCGGAGCGTTCGATACCAGAATCACGGATAGCTTGGCCGACTTCTTTCTCATTGCCGTACATTTCGGCGGTATCAATATGACGATAACCCGCTTCGAGCGCTACCTTAACCGCATCATAAGTGTTTTCCGGCTCTATCTGATACGTACCGAAACCAAGCTGGGGAATAGTATTATTATCGTTCAACGAAATATTAGGCACATTGTTCATAAGCTTCTCCATATTATTGCTGTATATGGTTTAAGCATATGGCCTCAGGCGTAACTAGTCAGTCGGCTATTTCACAACTGATTTAGTTATATCCAAACTGTAACCTTTACCATGAGCCGTTTTAATGATCTGGTGGTCAAATGGCCGATCGACTTTATCACGCAAATTTTTTATATGGACGTTAACAGTCGTTAACCAGATAACAGCATCATTGCCCCAGACGTAACGAATAAGCGCGTCACGCGAAACAATCTGCCCGGCAGCATGCACCAAACATTCTAAAATTGCGTACTCTTTAGTTCGGAGAATGATTGTTTGGCCGTCTCGTTCGCAGCTAAAATTAACTGTATCAAGAATAATATGTTCGGTTACGATGCGCGGTGTCATCAGCGAATCTGTTTTACTAACTCTGACCTTAATCCGTATCATCAATTCATCGAAGCTATAGGGCTTAGAGATAAAATCATTTGCCCCGGCTTTAAATAATGCGACCCGGACCGACTGGTCAGTTTCACTACTGGCAATAATAATCGGTGTATTTATATTCTGGCTTCGAAGCCGTTTGCAGATCTCTAATCCGTGAAGATCCACTAAATGGAGCGCCATAATAATCGCGACGTATTCAGTACTACTTGCCCGCTCGATAGCAAGATTACCCCTTGAAACATGATCAACACGATACTCACCCTTAAAGTAACATATGATTTGTTTTGCAAGATCATAGTCACATTCAATTAGTAACAATCGTTGCCGATACTTCATTAGGCATAATTATTACAACAAATTATTAAATTTTTATAAACTTTTTAATAATTTTAAAGATTATTTAATTATGCTTTAAGCTTAGAGCCCAATTTACGGAACTGTTTGCGAAAGCGATGCGAGCTGCTTTTAGTAGCTTCTTCAAGGGGTACACCGAAGTGCACGTGCCTATAAATGTCGATAGTAGTGGTTAATAGAATCATAAATACCGGACCAATGACAATACCGATTAATCCGAAGGTCGCAATACCGGCAAATACCGACAGCATCACTAGTGAAGCGTCCAACTGCGCATCTTTAGGGACTAAAACTGGCCGCATAACATTATCGATAGTGTTGGTTATAAGCATATGCCAAATGATAACGAGCAGGCCACCCGTGATATTGCCGAAAGCCATAAGCCCTAACCCAAATGGAATGGCAATAATACCGCTACCGAGTGGTATGAGTGAAAAGATCGTCAGAATGATTACAAGTACCACGACCGCCTGATGGAAACCGGCAATATAGATCGAGGCGGCACCGGACACACCTTGCATCAAAGCAATGATGAACTGTCCTCGCACTGTCGCTTTGACCATCGATCCGGTTTTAGCCAGATACATATCGGATATCTGATCGCCGAGCGGGTTGAGCTGCTTAAAAATGCTAATGATCTTATCTTGTTTGGTTAGTAGTGAGAAGAATAAATAGATAAAAATGACGATTAACGTAATCGTTTCTAAGAAATTAGAAGCTGAACTCTGCAGAAAGCCCGGTAACCAGTTACCTATGGCTTGAGCGCCATCCGCCAGGCGATCTTTGATATCCTGCTCGGTAATTTGGATTGAAGTAAATGGAATTTTGTCTGCTGCGTCGTTAACAGCATCAAGGGTCTTATTGCCGACTTCTTGGAAACTGGTGTTCTGAAAATAAGTGATGGCATTACCGACGAGCCCACTTACTTGAATAGCCGCGACCGAAAGAAGTAAAGCGATTGGTATGATAATGATTGCTAAAGCGCTGAGGAATGTACCAGTCGCAGCCAAACCCTTACTGACACGCGTGCGGAACCGGTTGTAGATCGGCGCAAATAAATACGCCAGTATGCAAGCAGTGACAATGGTAATGACGTATCGTCTTAAAAATAAAAAGGCTAAAATTAATAGCAATCCGGTTGTGATAGCTAAGGCACGCTTTTGAGTCGGAGTAATGGTATCGAGTTTCATAATTGTACTAATCTTAACTGAAGTTTACTCAGCTTCAAACAAGATTCATTACCAACCAGAATGTTCAACCGCTAAAATCTAAACGCTTCGGCCGCTTCGTTAGTAAGCCATTCGGTTATTTCCATCTGCGGTACTGGCCCGTAACTGATTCGACTGACGCCTACGTCGAGTAATTCACGACTATTCGGCGCTCCCGGTAAACCAGTAGTAGGGTCAATTATTCTACGATAAGAAACATTTAACTAATAGACTGGTTAATTTTATAAAGCACTTTAATGTACGTTAATAAATCAGATGGTGTGACATCTTGGTAAATAACCTTTTTTAATTTGGTACGTAAATCAGCTTCAATCGTTGGAATAATTGGCTCAAAATCGGGATGTATTGTTAGGACCTTGGATCGACTATCTATATCTAGAGTTGTCCTGATTACCATGTTTTTGGCAATAAGTGTATTTACCGTGTTAGTTATATAGGACACATTAGTGTCTAACACTTTACTCAAACGTGTTGTTGTTAAACCGCCTGCTCCAGCATCATATATTGCACCAATCATATACCACTGCATGGTCGTAAGATTGTGGTCCTTAATTATGGTTTCTGTCAGTTTACCGATCGCACGATAAGCCGATGCTTGTGCCACCCCAGCTTGATATGTGGGAATATTCACAAGATTCGACTCAAAATCGATAGACTTCATTGACGGTTTATCCATATGTAGTATATTATACCCATTAGTTTACTATGTAAAGTAAACATTAACTGTAACATTCAACGATATGTCTATCGTAAAGGAGAAAGTATGCAGGAATCGAATAAATCAAATCGCGCCGTATCAGCTATTGTCTTAGTTGTCGTCGGTTTAATCGTTGGTGGCGCCGTTGCCTACCCACTCGGCCGTAGTATGAATGACGATTCAGGCACGAGCAACATGAGCATGAGCTCTACTGCAAACGTAACCGAAGACAAGGCTGCGGGCCTCCGCGTTACCTTAAATAACTTACTTCGTGAGCACGTTACCAGTAACTTAGCGGTCACTTATAACATTATTGATGGTGCGTCTGAGCAAAAGCTCCAGGCTTCCGTTGATGCTGAAAATGCTAACGCCGCCGCTATCGCTGACGCCGTTGGTAGCGTATACGGTGATGAAGCTAAAGCTGCCGTTGCCACACCATTCCTCGAGCACTTAACCAACTCTAACAACTATGCTAAGGCCGTTAAGGCTGGCGATACTGCAGCCCAAGGTCAATCTTTACAAGCATTGCAAGCTAACTTGCGCCAGATTTCTGACGTCTTTGCAAGCGTCATTCCAAGTGTTCCATCTGACGCTCTTTACGATGCGCTAAATCAGCACGAAACTTTGATGAACCAAGTTGCTGAAGCTTACCAAAACGGCGACTTCACTAAAGCTTATGAGCTTGAAGACCAAGCTTTAACCCAAATCTCTGGCGGTGCCGATGTCCTTACCAAGGGTATCATTGCCTCGAAGCCAGACATGTTCAAGAACTAATCTTTAGCTCTAGCATGACAAAAAGCCCCGTATTTTTACGGGGCTTTTATGTTGATTTGTTAACACGATCGATGAGGGTTAGATGGATAGTTTGATTAGCAATGACCAGTCCTTCGTTAATAACTTGATCAAAGCGCGGCTCGCTACCATCAGCAGCCGTGACTTTACCACCAGCCTCTTCGACAATAAGTTTAACCGCGGCCGCATCCCATGGCTTGACGGCGTACGGCCAAACGGCGCCATCACATAACCCCTGTGCAACCATCATTCCTTTATACACCATGCCATGGATCATGATTGTCTGATAAGAGTCATCTGCTAACTGTAGATACAATTTCTGGAACTTCACTAAAACTCGAACATTGGTTGGAAATGCCAACCAACTATCTTTGAGCGGCCGGTCACTCACTTTAAGTCGCTGGCCATTCATGTAAGCGCCCTGACCCTTGACTGCCCAAAAGAGATCCCCGTTTGCCAGATCACCTGTTACGGCCATGACCGGTACACCATCTTCGACTAAAGCAATTGAGAACATGAAGGTCGGATCGCCGATTGTAAATGCGACCGTACCGTCAATCGGATCACACACCCAAAGACGTGTCTGGTCAAGTTGCCACGATTCCTCTTCGCCTAATACTCCGTCTTCAGGAAACTTCTCTTTAACCGCTGCAATAACCATTTCATTAATACGTTGGTCGGCTATCGTTACTGGAGAATCATCACTTTTAGTAACGATTAATAGATCTGTTTTATAGTATTCGAGCGCAATACGCCGAGCTTCTAAAGCTAGTTCTGTGGCGAACGTAAGCTCAGCATCATACATTAATCAGTCTCCGGATGACTGACTCGCTGATATAGCGTATAGGTCCAATCGTCTTTATCAACGTCAGCTTCTAAAACAAAGTCAGCTGTCTTCAACGCACCCAAAGTGTACGGACGATGCAAAGTGCGTTGACGGGCATTAAAGTTTTCAGTTAGTTGGCCTGGGTCGGCGTCATCGTTTCGTTCGGTTTCGCGGTCAATGTTATTTTGAAGCCGTTGATCGTCTGGGACGTGAATATAGAAGCGGACATCATAATCGTCGCGTGGAAAGTCACCTTCAATAACTAAAACATCGACTTCAGGTACCTTATGGGAAAAAGTAGATGGGTCGGCATCAGCGGCAATGCCGGTTTCGGCATCAATAACCGGTACAGCGACCGTTTTATCCTCAGTCGCTAATTGGCGGATAGCTTTAATGTGCTCATCCATCAACTTGAAATTATACTTTTCTTTCGCATCAGCGTCTTTGAGATCGGTTTGACGGTGCTTCAAATCGCCAACCACGTAGTTATCGGTACACAGCATATCGGTCGAGGTACCGCCGTTTTGAAGCATTTCGACTAACTCTTCGGCAATAGTCGATTTACCGCTGGCCGCGCCACCAACAACCGAAACTGTTTTAACACCTTTTGATAACAGTTGGCGTACAATATCAGCCATTTGTGTGGCGACTTGTGCCTGGTTTAGGTCATTTCGAATGGCGACGAAATCCTCGGTCAGGGTATCTTGAACGAATGTAGTATTACTCATAGCGATTAGACTACTCTGGTTGCACTTATTTCTTTGCGACATATCTAACCGTAGCAATTAATAATTCGTGGTACATTCACCGTATTATGCACGTCAAACTTATCGCTATTCGTCACGGCGAAACAACGAGTAATCAAGAAGATAAGGTTAGTGGTGGTAATGATAACCCTTTCCTAACCAAAAAGGGCTATAATCAAGCCGAATTGGCTGCTTTAAAATTACATGGCCGTGTTAACCAGGTATTTAGTTCGCCCAAGGAGCGCTGCCGAGCAACGGGACGTATTGCATTCGGCCTGCCGATCTTTAAAGAATTAGCTGATCTTAACGAGCGTTATTACGGCCGATTTGACAGCGGCCCAAATGATGACTGGAAAAGCTTCATGGACAGTCTCAAACCTAGATTAGACACATTAGATGATGAAGAAAAGCGCAATTTCGATTTCGGACCGGGTATTGAAAACGAACAGCAATTAATTGAACGATCGTTAGGTGCCTTTGCTATAGTTGGCGATGAAAGTAAAGGCCAGCCAACCGGCATTTCGACAAGTGGCGGTATTATTCGGGGCGTTTTGCTTGGAATGAACTATGACTTACCGACTGGCTCAATCGACAATCTAGCACGATTGGAAGTTGATTATGACGGTAACACCTTTAGCGTAGTTGACCACGAGGGAATCAAAGAGTTGACATGTCCGAAACCGAACCATTGATTACCAGCCAACCTTTAGCCGAGGTAATGGCTTATACCGAACAACCATACTACGAAATGATCGTGCAAGATCCAAACCGGCCGGACGTGAATCAACTAATCGACATGGCCCAACACGCTGGCGCACTTGCTGCTCAAGCATACCTAGCAGATCAAACAGCTATGCTTGAAAGATACGTGAGGCACTACGGTATTGAGCTTAAGCCATCAAGCGTTTTAGACGAACAATTCGACAAAGCCTACCTTAGTTATTGTGCTGATAGCAAGCAACCAGTTAATAACCGCGTTCTTAATATGTTGTACCGCGAGAACATTAAAACAGTCCGGGATGTTCTCATGTTCGGTAAAACCGGTGTTAGCGCCGTCCGTAATATCGGCAAAGAAACGGTTAACGATGTTGCCAGAGCCGTTACTGCCATCGCACCGAAACATCCATTTTTAAAGAAGCCTTCCGTCGAAGACATTGCTGATCTTGCCGATGATTTAGGACAGGTCCCGTTTTTAGCAGTCAACTCGCAGCTCATACCCTACTTCGAACGACGCACCTTGGTCGGCTTAAGCGTTCAGAGTATCCTCACTATGTCGCAAACAGCTATTGCAGACCGCATTGGTCGACACACTTCAGGTACTGAGAGCATTAAAACGGCTAAACGGATTAGACAGGAAGCCGAAACGTTTCAAAGCATTTTCGAAACAAGGCACTAACAGCTTTCATAGGTATTAGCTGTCAGAACCAACGTACCGGAACGATTTAAGAGTCGTTTCAATCACTTTGCCGTCCGCGCTATCGTAAAGATCGGCCGATGGACTGCTCGCGCAGGCGTACAGATAAAACGGCTTATCCTGTAATGTTTGACCGTCTTTGTTGAACAGCGTTACGAACGGAGGATAGAAAAAGCCGCCCATTTGAGCCTTGCCGGCCACGAGCGGAAACGATGTGTCAGTATCAGCTACCAGGCAGCTAGCGTAGACGGTTGGTCCGGCTTTATCAACATTGCCTGGCGAGTAACTAAAACGTGCCAGTTGAAACGGTACCCGATCACCGTTTTCGTCATAAGTATACGTTTTGAGTGGCGTCAGCTTAGTAAATTCAGACGAGTTACAGGTATTCTCTCTTGCAAACGGAGTTTCATTGACGGCGTTCTCGCAATCACCACCGCCCTTGCCTCCATAATCTTCACGCAACGTTAACGTAGTGCCGTTCGGCGACGTAATGCTGGTTTCGGCCGTCGACACGTCATTTTGGGTATTTTGTGATGTGCTGATGTTCCAGTTTGCCGGATAACTGATCCGGTAGCCAAGCAGCGTATCCTTGAACTGTTTGTATCGCACGGCCGACCCGTTATTAATGGCAGTGTCTTGCGACTGAGCCGAACCGGTTGTCACTTGTTTATTCTGCTCATGGTAAACTCGCCAAACGGCTGCGCCGATAGCAATACTGAGTAGAATTGCTAAGACAATGTATAAAGCGTTGAAACTATTTGAATTGAGTGGCTTGTTCATTATGCATTAATAATAGGTCAGTTGGGAGAAGAGGACTATAGCTTCTCGTGGTTTCATTCCTGCAACACCCTGTCTGTAAACCAAAGTAAAAGGCCCAGATAAACTGGGCCTTTTACTTTGGTTGCCCAAATACATCTACATTAGAACCTTATCCTTAACGAGCTTACTAGATGGAAAGCTATATACAGTAGTTTAACAGTGGTCATGTCCTAAGCCATCCAATAGTGGAACGGAAGGTACAACTCACATGGTATCAACGTACCTTACGTTCCATCCATTTCCCTATCATTATTGATACATAAGCTTTACATATACTTGCCAATGTTTTGATTATTACTACAAATTTGACTAGCCAAGCGCTTTGCCAAATGCTACGCTTATGGTATTGACACGGAGGTGTCGGTACATTGGACAAATGCGGATTGGTACCCGCCAAAATTCAGCTTTGAAGTCTATAGCATTCGAGGGAGCGTAGGTAGCAGTACCAACACTCCCAACGGAGTAGAAGCCCCGCTGAAGGGCACCTACATCCCTCGTATGGTGTAGACTTCTTTTCATATCAAGTGAGGGTAACATCTCGGGGTATGAGGAACGCACCGCGGAGAGCAGCTGGTCAATTACGAACCTATAGTGTAGCAACTCAAGCGAGTAAACCACTGCTCTTCAAACCAAAAATCACCCCCCATTAGGGGACAGGATCAGGCTCACCGAAGTCCTCTTTTGAGTATGGTGACTCATGCAACTTAAAAATTCGGAGAATACTACTATGGTTTTACAGATCGTTTATGACTTACATAACCCTGGCCGTGATTACGATGATGTAATCGCTGCTATTAAAACTGCCGGCAGCTGGGCGCACCCACAAGGGTCCGTCTGGCTTATCGACACTACATTAACGGCTTCGGCCTGGCGAGACAAGCTTCGTGCCGCCGGCGACGCCAACGACGAATATCTCGTCACTCGTTTATCCGGTAGCTGGGCCTCGCTTAATATGAGTGCCAACGTCGTAAATTGGATCGAAAGCTCAAGCCGAACCTGGTAGGTTAAAACGCAGTGAGTGAGCCCACTGTTAAATTTCAACAAACAAATAAGCCCTGCTCTACTAATAGAACGGGGCTTATTTGCTAGTGTAGCAATTCAAACTTACGTCTGAACAATGTAGTTGCTAAGCAGCTACTTTCAATCTCCTTTTGGGGACTAAAAGTAGCCGCTTAGCTTGCGGCTTATGACCCTAAACGACCTTACCCTCTTGCGACATCTTGTTGCTTCACACGTTTATTTGATTCAAGTATAAGTCATGCACAAGTACATGACAAGAAGCACTACCTTATTTATTTTTGTTTACGCTCTTTTCAAAAGTAGGTCAAAGTATTCAGTGCCCCCAAAAGGTATTTTTTGCTTAACGTTCCTAGTGCCTGTCAATGTATCAGCGGAAAACAATGTAAACGACCCATAAAAGTCGTTAATTTCATCCATTGATTTACACAAACTATCCTTCTTAAGCACATCTTCAAACAATCCTTGCTGACTACGTGTCGACGGCGTCAGTTTATACAAGTACAAACCCATTGATCTAAGCACCATATGCTTCGGCCGTTGATCAAATAACGTTGATACACGCTCCCAAATGTCCTGATTGGTATAAAAGGATGATTTGAACATCCGTTTGTCCCGCCAATAACCGCCAGTGCTAAACACGGCCCACACACATACGCCCCAAGCTTCTACATTACGATACCTTAGTTTAACGCCAGCGGTGTCTGACAGGAAGTGTAAACACGATCTTAAATATTCATCGTCGTTGCTAGGCGTTTTAATGACCCATTGTCTGCCTACCATGCCTAGCTTGGTATCGTTATCGTCAATTTCAAATCCTCGTAATCTCATAGACCAATACATCCCTTCAATACTCTTAAATACTCGTTTACGCAGTACTTCATCGTTGGCTCCGATGAACTGCATGTTGTTACTAATGCCGTGTGCCTTAAGCCGACCGCCATACGCCTGAGCAATACCTGTTAAATCTTCAAGATCACTCTTTTCGTGATAGTACTCAAGTAAATTGGTATGGTCTATTTGGTCAAGGCCATCGGGTTTGTGCCACCCTGCTGCTTGCTTAGCTAAAAATTGATTAGTGCCGATGCCGACGTTTATACGCATATGATCACCTAAATCTTCATAAACACGTTGTTTGATCTCATAACCAATGTCTATTAAGCTTCGGCCACCTAGTAAGCCTTCGCAGCCGTGAAAGTCAATGATGCCTTCGTCAATTGACTTCATCTTAATCTTTGGCGAATAGGACTGCATGATCTTAATGAGTCGTTGATACATGTGGGTGTACTTGCTTGGGTCAGTCTCCAACATAGTAAAGTCCGGGTACAGTGCCATAGCCTCTGTGCGGCGAACGCCGACCTTTATACCCAACGCTTTAGCCTCATATGAAGCCGCTATGACGCAACATTCTTTGGAAAGTCTGTTAGTTACTCCCATAGGCTTACCGCGTAGTGAAGGCCACGCTTGTTGCTCGGCTGAGGCAAACGCACTGTTGAGATCAATGTGCATTATCAATGCTCGTTCTTTATTCAATTGCAATTGCATCACTACCTCCTCCTGGAAGCATTTTTATTAGCATCCATGTTAAATTTTCGGCATCAAATTCAATACGGTAGTCGTTACTGCCGTCACTCATATGAAAGACATGAATCATCCGTTTACCTTGAATAGTCGGATGTCTTAAGCCCTGTAACTTAAACGTTATTTCTTGGTTACGCCATTTCATTTTTATTGGTCGCATCAATGCCATGTACTCACCCTGTGCGTAAAACACGGCGGCGACGTCGATACGTTCGTTTATTTCAATTGTTGGATCCATGGCAAATCCCCCCGTTTAGTTTTATAGTGGGTTTTATGTGTGGACGTTATGTACTAGAAGATTGGTCAGATGATGTAGCAGCGTTATTCAGCGGTGCGGATAATAAGGGTAGTTCATTCAGTAATTTCAACGCTGCGCCGACGCAGACAATGCCCATCATAGCTGTACTAGATGGTAAAAGAGTCGTAGAACCCATGAGATGGGGCTTGATACCATCCTGGTCTAAGGAACCGGAATCAAGATATGCTACGTTTAACGCTCGATCAGAGGATCTATTCAGCAAACCTACTTGGCGCGGCCCTGCACGCTATCACCGCTGCCTAGTGCCTGCTACAGGCTTTTACGAATGGCAAAAACAAAATGGTAACACTAAGCAACCAATGCTTATTCGCCCAGACGATCAGAAGTATTTTGCCTTTGCTGGCCTTTTTGATGTATGGCGTGATGATCTGTTCAGCTATTCAATAGTAACGACCACTCCTAATAAAGAGATGTCTACAGTACATAACCGTATGCCAGTTATCCTCCACCCTGATGATTGGGATGACTGGTTGTCGCCCTCGCTCGAGACCAGAGATGACATAGAGCCTCTACTGCGACCATACGAAGACGGTAAACTTGAAATATATGAGGTAAGTAGGGACGTGAACGTCGTGAAGAACAATAGCAATCAGCTTATAGTTCCCCTCAACTCTCAGTGAGTGTACTTGCCTGACGAATTATTAAAGTCTGTGAAGTAAAGGTTACCCAGTCTTCACATGGCTACCTCCAATTATAACCAACAGGTCAAGACCTCGCCGCGCAACTGATTGCTTACATGCTTATATAGATACACTATAGAAAATAGATAGTAATATGAAACCATCCTTTTTTGGCCCAATAAACAATTTAATTAATATATTTATTGTCAGCCCGCCAGGACATTAGTTTTCATCCAGATTAATCAACCTACCTTACAAATATGTAAGCAAAGAAAAAGACACTGAAGCACCTATTAATTCCTATCTAGTTGCGAGAAGAGGAATGCCTTCGACACAGCTGCGCACAGATGCTTGCGAGCGAATCTTTGATCAGCGTCAGCAAGCTGCCGCATCAGAGGTTCTCGTATTCATTTCATAACCAAACTAAAAGCCCCAACAAGTTGGGGCTTTTAGTTTGGTTGCGGGAAGAGGACTCGAACCTCTGACCTCGTGGTTATGAGCCACGCGAGCTGCCGCTGCTCCATCCCGCGATATCTGGTGAGCAACCTATATATTACGGGTTTGTTGGCTGATTTGTCAATGGCTCATCGGCCGAACGGTTCAAAAAGAAATTGCGCCAAGCTTCTAAATTGCGCATAAAGAACGGCTGGCTGGCTTGAGCTTGTTCCGCCTCGGGCGTTGCAGCCGTCTTGATTTCGGGCGCTTTAGCTAAGGCAACTTCTTTCGGCACAATCAATTCCTTTTCGCCGGGTGCGGCCAGACCAAAGTTTTGCCGAGCAGCGATTTCGAGATATTGGTCAGTCTTATAGTAGTCGTTTTGAAGCGCCGTGTTGCTGTTGCGCAGATCCTCGACTTGGTTTTCTTGCTTTAACTGGGAAATCTGTTTCTGTAATTGATAATTAGATTGAATGACCTTGATACCGCTCCAGCTGATCAAAAGCACGATTACCGTAAATATCAGCAAGCCGATCACCCGCACATCGCGCAGCTGATCGAGGAGTTCTTGTTTCGGATAGTTTTTGATTTTTTCAAACATGAGCGGCTTCTAGCTTTATTATAAAACGTTTGGGCTATTCTGCCTATAATCCATAAATCTGCTATACTGGCCCCTGTACCACGGGGATGTAGCTCAGTGGTTAGAGCAGGCGGCTCATAACCGCTTGGTCGCTGGTTCAAGTCCAGCCATCCCCACCATACATTGACTTTTTATACTGTTTATGCTAAAATATTGGTACTTCGTTGAGGTAAAGACTTCCGAAGTTCTTTGACAAGTCGATAGAACATTTAAGACGAGCTCATCGTTTACATTAATTATGCTGATAATGAGTTCGTCTTAAGTTTAAAACGCTATATCCCCGCCCACTCATCCGTCACTCGTCTGGAGCACCTCGTGATCACCCGTTCACGCCTGATCGTCCTGTTCGCCGCAACCTCGCTCATCGCCTTCGTGGTGATGCTCGTGGCCAACAACGCCGCTACCGACCAGTCGGCTGCCGAGTTCAAGCCCCCCATGTCGTTCGACGACATGATGCATAACAACCCGGTTGCCCAGCCGCCCAACGAGGTCTTCGTGACCGCCACGGTCTGCGACCTGTACTACCTCGGCGACGACGAGTCGTACCTCAACACCCCCTACGGTGTGTTCAGGGTCTCGACCCAACTGCTCGTCGACGAGAAGATCGTCATCGACGATCTGAAGACCTTCATGGTCGACGTCCGCAACACGGAGATCACCGGCGTCGAGCAGACCGCCTTCCCGCAACCTGGTTCACCCTACTACGGTGCCCAAGCGCAGAACAACATCTGCCCCGACACGCTCTGATCAACGAGCAACTATGACAGGATGTCAGACAGGGTTGCCGCGAATTTTTCGTAGCGTTTTATCCTGTCTGTCGTCTTGTCATATTTGCTCCACGAATGCGTATTCGTGCCGACGAGTCCAAAAGGACGAAAGCAATGTTAGTCTTTATGCTTATGCTATATTGAGCACATGAAGAAACTCGCCAAGTTAAAACAAGTACCGAGCTCCCTCCGTATCAAAATTATCGTGGGAGCAGTGACAATCCTAAGTCTGCTTAATGCTGGTGCTATCGCCTATGTCTTGCACCGCGAAAACACCCGAACGGATAACACCATTGCCATCCTGATTGACAAAGCGATCGACAATTTGACCACTCCAGCAACACTCGACCCACAGTCGAAGCGTCAGTTCATACCAGAAGCCAATCTCGTTTTACCGGCAATAAATGATCGGGTCGGTCGGGTTAGTTATTCGTATAGCCCGGATTATATCGGCGTTTCGTCGGATAATGATGTTTCGCAGGCAATAAGCCAAATGTACGGTCAAACACCTGATCTTACTAAAATATTTGAGAAGGTACCGCGCTTACAAGCTTGTGCGCGCGGCGTTACTGTCAATACGCAACGCGATGAATTTACGACCGAACAGAAGACATTATCAGACGGCCGCATCGTGTACTTATCGATGGACCGCGACTGTGTTAACAATGATCTCTTCAATTATGTTAAACAAATTAATAGTTATTAAAAAGCCCGCTTCAAAAAGCGGGCTTTTTATGTATTGTAAAGTTTAGCTGGATTTGCGACGATCGAGCGAATCCTGCATGGCTTCAATCTCGTCGGGCATAAGGTTTTCGGAATCGAGCGGGACATCGTTCATGTCGGTGCTCATGGGGTGTCGTTTATCTAAGGCCATTATGTGATCTCCTTGATTAACAATTTAATCATAGACTAACCAGCAATAACGGTTCAGCCAGATATCTTACACCTGCAAGATACTTGATATAAATAATTATAAATGTTATAATATATGTATTATGCTGTTGAGTCAGAAGCGTGCTGTTGTTAGCGTAGTTGCCATCCTACTTACTATAGGTAGCGTCACTGCCTTGGCATTAACTCGTGATAATTCTACCGGTCAATCGGCAATCGTTCCCCCTCGACCAACCGCAGAAATAGCGTCCACGCCGCAACAACCGACAACCACCCCACCTACCGCCAAACCGACCACACCTTCCACAGTTAACGAAGCGCCTCAAGCAACGACCGATCTTAAAACAACGCCAACTCAAGCAGCTAGCCCGAAAGCTACTATGCCAGCAAGCACATCGACTAAAAAGGCCACTGCCACCGCCCCAATACTACCCGGAACCTGGAAACCGATATATGACGGACCGATCCAAGTGCAAGCCGTAACGCTGACTAATCTCGGTTACGATGCATCTTACGGAAATTACACGTGGCGCTATGAGTACACTCTCAAAGGCGGCAAACAGACTACCTTGAAAGTGGAATTAGAACATGAAGTTATTGAAGGCACCCCAACCTATAGTAACTACGGACTACAATGGGTGCCACTGAACAACTATGTAGTCGAAGAAGGTGGTTTCGCCTTAGTCTACGATACCCTAAAGGGCGAACGTGGAATACCAAGTGAAAGCTGGGGCAGCTACCGTGTCCGCATCCACGTGACCGCGCCGAACGAGATATACTCCAATTGGATGGTGATCGATTAACTATTGGCTAAGGTTCACGAGCTAAAACGTTCATAACCTTAAAAAGTAGATTTTAGCTACCATTTAGATCGGATTTAGGACAAAACTACTCTCGTCGAACTTCTGGTGTAGGTGTAGCTATTTTGGGGTTGGCCGACAGTTGGGGTGACCAGGTTGTTATAGGCAAATAGTAAACTTAGCTTATGCTACGTATTAGTTACCTATTGAAAAATATTGAGACAAAACTTCGTTGAAATTGCTCTTATTAAGACTACTGTTTACCGTATTAAATTTTTCTCTAACTACTTCTTTGATTTTATCCGCATTGAATTCGTCCAATATAATAGCTTTCACAAGATCATCGTTATCATACTCAGTACCATTTAAATCAAAATTCTTTTTAAATAGAGGAGAGCAAGCTATGACATACAGAATGTCTCCCAGGATTTGTGATTTAGAATTTACATTTTCTATGGTATTAAGAGTAATTGAACAATCAGCAATCCAATAAGTATTATCGCCATGTATGTTGGTAGAATAGTTAGTATTGAGCTCGATTTCGATGTTTTCTATATTAAAGCTATTCATTTTCATCTTCTAGTACGTATATTTAAATGTGCGTTAAAGTATTTATTCTTATTGTTTCATGCTGTATTAACTGGTAAACGATACTGGTTCGAAGTTTGGCCTGTAAACTATGTCCTTTTCAGCTTATCGTGTAGCCGCATTTTTGTAATGCTCGTATTGTTTTAATTTGAGAATTACATTTATATGATAGTAGTATCGTATCTTCGTTATAAACTTCCAGATAAACCTTTTTCTTTGAAAAAATTGCTGATGAATTTTTTTTAAAAAGATACTTGAAGTTGCCAGCTAAAATATTTTGGAAAAGTATAAAATTACTCTCAATATCGATTTCCGTAGCGGTAATTTCATCAGGGTAAAAACCAAGCATAGTAATGTAAGTAATACTTGCATTACGAAAATTATCAAACATTCCGTAGATATTTAAATCGTAACTGTAGCCATTATTGATGCTGGTTATAGCTATTTCATGATGCGTAGATTCATATTGCACATTGTACATTTCAAACAAAGACTTTATATTCATTTACTTACCTTTATATCTGAATAGTGTAATGTGTCCATGTATTTTACTTGCTTTTTTGTTCTTAGATTCGCCTTTACCGAAGGCTATACGGAATATCTTAGTGCTCTTCTGTCGTCCCTGGCCCCATCCTATACGGATTATATCATTTTTATTCAACGACCCTGATTCACGCACGCCACCATTGAGCGCCTTTGAACCAAATTTTGAACTTGCAACTCCAAATTTTTCGGACTTGTATATTGTTTTTGCGATCTTGGGTAGTGCTTTGGTAAAACCTACCCCAGCCGCCGCTAAAGCAATACCGCCTGCAGCTACCGCCGCCCCTTTCCAATTTCCTTGGGCTATTTCACCCGCCGCTTGAGTCGCAGCAAAAACCATACCCACAGGGCCGGGTATCATAGATCCGACTGCAGCTACCCTTGTCACACTCTTCGCAAGTGATTTCCAGTTGCCCCATTGGCCGTCTAGATCAAACTCATTTACCGGATCCGGCGGATAGATGTAGTTGTTCTCTACACCACCTTCCTGGGGATCCACCTGCAAGAACCGTCCCAGTCCCGGTATGTATACCCGGGCCCCCATTTGTATAGGATTGAGCACAAAGCTACTCTCGTCGAACTTCTGGTGTTTGCCTACCCAGCTGAAGCTGGTGTAGGTGTAGCTGTTTTGGGGTTGGCCGACGGTGGGGGTGTTGGGGGTGACGAGGTTGTTGTAGCCGAACTCGAGCATTTGGCCAAACGGACTGTAGAAGAAGTCGGAGACTTTGGTGCCGGTGGCGTTGGCGGTGCGCATGATGTCGCCGTGGATGTTGGGGAGGGAGTAGACGGTGCGATTGGCGGGCGTCGGGTCGCCGTCACGGACACTGAGCATGACGCCGCCAGGCAGGCTGAAGTATTTCTCGATGATGTACCAACCAGGATTTCTTAAGTAATCCGGGCTGTCGCCACTGCCAGTGTAGAAGTAAAACGCGCCGTCCAGGCTAGTGCCGTTCTGACTGAGCCAACGCTTTGTGATACGGCCGGTCACGTCGCGGTCATACTCTACTTTCTGGGCGCCCCAGTTTTGGCTGACCTCGATGTTGCGATCGCTACTGTCGTATTTGAACTCTGTAACGTGGGTACCACCGTTCCAAGTGGAGCCAAGCCGGGTGGTATTGCCATGGGCATCGTAGATCGGAGTTTCGATATTTTTGTCGGTACTGTTTACGAGACGGTCGGCACTATCGTAGAGATATTTTTGCGTGGTCGTCGTGCCGTTAAAGGTCGTGCCGCTTGTCGTAATGTTGCTGTTCTTATGGGCCGTCAAGCTGGCGCTACCATAGGCGTTGTCTGGTGCGGTATTTTAGCTGCTGGCTCCGTCCGGAAAATCAAATTGAGCTACGGCGACTGAGCTATTACGAAATTTCATTTAAACTTCGTGCGACTCGTTCATGCAAATCAACTGCGCTGCCCGCTTGCATGAACTCTTCACGCAGCTCTTTAGCACCATCAAAACCATTGATATAAATCTTGCAGAACTTATTAAGAGTATGGACTGGTCGTTCATTGTTTTGCCACGTTTCTTTGAAATGATCGATGTGATTTAAGAATAGTTCGGTGCGCTGTTGTTGATTCAATGATTCCCATGGGCTATCAGCAGCAAACAAGTACGGGTCCTGGAAGATACCACGGCCGACCATCACACCGTCCAAGCCATACCTGCGAGCGAGTGATTCACCCTGTTCACGACTTAGTACGTCACCATTGCCGACTAGTAGCGTGTCTGGTGCGATACTGTCGCGTAATTCCCGGATCTGAGTGATATCTTCCCATCGGGCTGGAACCTTACTCATTTCTTTACGGGTCCGGGCATGGACGGTTAGCATATCAATTCCCTGTTCAAGCAACAGTTGATGCCAACTGTAATCGACGGTATTAAAGCCAAGCCGGGTTTTGACACTAACAGGCAATCGACCGGCTGCGCCGCGTTTGGTAGCCTGGATGATTTCAACGGCCAATCCGCGGTTATTAATAAGCGCGCTGCAGGTACCGTTGCTGACGACAGTCTTGTCAGGACAGCCCATATTGATGTCGATACCGGCGAACCGTAAATCAGGTACACCTAGTTCAGCGGGTAGTGTTCCATCGGCTAGCTGTTCGGCGATAGCCTGAAAATTATCCGGATTCTTGCCCCAAATTTGAGCGACCAGTGGCTGATCTTTTTTGGTAAACCGTAGTTTTTTAAGGAGACGTGGGCGGCCGGGGCTCATTAGGCCATCGACATTTACGAACTCAGTAAAAAATAAGTCCGGCGCGGCACAGTCGGCCACGACCTGGCGGAAGACGGTGTCAGTGACATCGTCCATGGGGGCCAAAATAAAGAATGGCTCAGATTTTTGAGTGAGCGGATACATTATGGTCTATTATAGATTATTTTCCGCGAGCGCGCTTGTCGGCGGCCGCACGCTGTAAGGCCAATAGCCTTTTGACATCACCGCCAGCACGACGTTGCATGCTATTGGTTGCGGCAATGTTAGCCTGCAAAGCAGCTTTTTGATGACCTGGGCCCTGTTGGTTGGCTTGGCGTTTGGCCTCGGCTTCATCATCTAATTTTTCAAGGGTCGGATTCCAGAATTCATCACGATCATCTTCAGGATAGGATCGGCCACCGCGGTGACTATGGTGCGTTTGTTTGTGAGGTATTCTTACTGTAATCTCATCGTCATAACCAGTCATTGCAACGGTAGCAACATTGCCGGCAAAACCAGCATTGTCCATTAATCGCTCCATACGACGTTCTTCCTCCGCAGAGTATACTTCGTCGGATTGATCTGACACTTCAGGTGCGGTCATGGCCGCATTATACCATAAAAGCTTTAAATTATCAATTTACTCCCAGCGGAAGAGACGGAAAGCCAGCGCGTAAATAACTACCATCCAAGCAGCCATCAAACCAAGTTGCGGCAAAATGTTAACGAGGTGTAGCCCCTCGGTCGTGAGCAAGCGAATGCCATCGATGACCGGTGTCAGGGGCAAAAAGTTTGATACTTGCTGTAGCCATTCCGGCATAGCAAAGCGAGGGAAAAACGTACCAGATAAAAACAACATTGGGAAGACGATCAAGTTAGACAATGGCGCAGCCTGGCGCTCGTTACGGGCCCAACCGCCGATTGCCAGGCCAATACCTAGGATCATGATGATACTGAACGCCGTAAACAAAGCAATTTCCGGCCAGCTACCAAGGACTTTTAGGTCAAAGATAGTGATAGCCGCCGCGAACATGACCGCTACACTGACTAAGCCGACGATCGTCTGGCTGATGGCCGTCGCCATAAAGTACTGCCAGACCCGTAATGGCGTGGTGTGCAGACGGCGTAAAATACCGGCCTTTTTAAGCTCCGGGAAGACATTGACCGGTCCGAAAATACCAATGCCTATGATAGCAAAACCGAGCAGCCCAGCAAAAGCGTAATCGAAGCCTGATAAGCTGGCATCGGACAACTGTCTGCCTTCGGCCACGAACGGTTTCTGGACGGCGGTAATCTGCTGGTTCTGTCGCTCCAAAAGTCCGTTAATGATAGTGACTAGCGTTGTACCGGCCTGGGTATTGTTCTGGGTGTAGTAGACTTCGGCCTGGCCGCCTGGTATACCCTCACGCGACTGTCCATAAGTCGGCGGTAAGACAATTATGGCATCCAACTGGTTGCGGATCATCCGTTCTTTGGCGGCGTCATAATCCGTTAAATCGGATTTGATGTCGAATGTCTTATTGTCCTCAAGCGTCTTTACGAAGGCTGCTGCTGGCACACTGTCGGAGCGGTTGATGACAGCCACGCCGAAATTAAGGTCACCGCCACGGTTGAGTCCACCGAGGACTAGCAGAAAAATCAGCGGGAATAAAATTCCGAAGAAGATCGCCAACTTGTCGCGGAAAAACCGTTTGGTGCTGAATTTAGCAAAGACGGCGACAGTGTATAGTTTCTTTTTCATAATTAGTCCCGCAATCCCTTCCCTGTCAGATCAATAAAGACGTCTTCCAGATTTGCTTGCTCGACGGCTTGCTGTTTCTTGAAGCCCCGCTTCAAAAGCTGTTTGATCAGCTCCTTAGGCGAATTAA
>Ga0325400_1000005_pt1 | contig 130787 bp, 124 predicted proteins | sample PopdelMetagenome_2_FD_205662 | JGI IMG/M metagenome (GOLD analysis project Ga0325400, IMG submission 205662) | Populus deltoides microbial communities from Bellville, Georgia, United States - Xylem-PdKOR-R1 | ecosystem: Host-associated > Plants > Phyllosphere > Stem > Wood/Secondary xylem... | reverse complement strand
CGCCCGCGTCATCCCCTATCGCGGGTCGTGGCTCGACTTCGAGTTCGACGCCAAGGACATCGTCAACGTCCGCATCGACCGGAAGCGCAAGCTGCCGGTCACCGCGCTGCTCTACGCGCTGGGGATGAACGGCGAGGACATTCTCAGCCACTTCTACAACCGCGTCACCTACGTGCGCGGCGAGGGCGGCTGGCGCATCCCCTTCGCGCCCGAGAACTGGCGAGGGGTCAAGCCGTTGTTCGACATCGTCGATGCGGGCTCGGGCGAGGTGGTGTTCGCCGCCCAGCAGAAGATCAGCCCGCGTGCCGCCAACAAGGCCGCCAAGGACGGGTTGACCGAGCTGTTGATCCCGACCGAGGAAATCTTCGGGCGCTATTCCGCCTACGACCTCATCAACGAGCAGACCGGCGAGATCTACGTCGAGGCCGGCGACGAGATTGGCGCCGAGAACCTGGAGAAGCTGGACAAGGCCGGGATCGACACGGTTGAGCTGCTCGATATTGACCATGTCTCCACGGGCCCGTGGATCCGCAACACGCTGAAGGTCGACAAGGCCGAAGAGCGCGAGCAGGCGCTCTCCGACATCTACCGCGTCATGCGTCCCGGCGAGCCGCCGACGTTGGAGACCGCGGAGTCGCTGTTCGCCGGCCTGTTCTTCGATCCCGACCGGTACGACTTGTCGGCGGTGGGTCGGGTCAAGCTCAACATGCGCCTCGACCTCGATGCTGAGGACACGGTGACGACGCTCCGCTCGGAAGACATCCTGGCGGTGATCAAGACACTGGTCGACCTGAAGGACGGCAAGGGCGAGATCGACGACATCGATAATCTCGGGAACCGCCGCGTGCGCTCGGTCGGCGAGTTGCTGGAAAACCAGTACCGCGTCGGCCTGCTGCGCATGGAGCGCGCGGTCAAGGAGCGGATGTCGTCGGTCGACGTGTCGACGGTCATGCCGAACGACCTGATCAACGCCAAGCCGGCGGTCGCCGCGGTGCGCGAGTTCTTTGGCTCGTCGCAGCTCAGCCAGTTCATGGACCAGACCAACCCGCTGTCCGAGGTGACGCACAAGCGCCGCGTGTCGGCACTCGGGCCGGGCGGCCTCACCCGCGAGCGTGCGGGCTTCGAGGTTCGCGACGTGCACCCGACCCATTACGGCCGCATCTGCCCGATCGAGACGCCGGAAGGCCCGAACATCGGCCTGATCAACTCGCTCGCGAGCTTCAGCCGGGTCAACAAGTACGGCTTCATCGAGACGCCCTACCGCCGCATCGTCGACGGCAAGGTGACCAACGAGGTCGTTTACCTGTCGGCCATGGAGGAGGCCAAGCACACGATCGCGCAGGCATCGGCCGAACTCGACCACAGCAACGCCTTCGCCGAGGAGCTGGTCTCCGCGCGGCAGGGCGGCGAGTTCCTGATGGCGCTGCCCGAGACGATCACGCTGATGGACGTGAGCCCCAAGCAGCTGGTGTCGGTGGCGGCGTCGCTGATCCCGTTCCTGGAGAATGACGACGCCAACCGCGCGCTGATGGGATCGAACATGCAGCGCCAGGCGGTGCCGCTGGTCAAGGCCGAAGCGCCATTCGTCGGCACCGGCATGGAGGAGACGGTCGCTCGCGATTCGGGCGCCGCCATCTCTGCGCGCCGCGCGGGCATCGTCGACCAGGTCGACGCGTCGCGCATCGTCATCCGCGCCACCGGCGAGGTCGATGCGGGCAAGTCGGGCGTCGACATCTACACGCTGATGAAGTTCCAGCGGTCCAACCAGTCGACCTGCATCAACCAGCGGCCGCTGGTGAAGGTGGGTGACGTGGTGGAGGCGGGCGACGTGCTGGCCGACGGTCCCTCGACAGAGTTCGGCGAGCTGGCGCTGGGCCGCAACGCGCTGGTCGCGTTCATGCCGTGGAACGGGTACAATTACGAGGACTCGATCCTCATCAGCGAGCGGATCGTGAAGGACGACGTGTTCACGTCGATCCACATCGACGAGTTCGAGGTGATGGCCCGCGACACCAAGCTGGGGCCGGAGGACATCACCCGCGACATCCCCAACGTCGGCGAGGAGGCGCTGCGCAACCTCGACGAGGCGGGCATCGTCTATGTCGGCGCCGAGGTGGAGCCGGGCGATATCCTGGTCGGCAAGATTACGCCCAAGGGCGAGAGCCCGATGACGCCGGAGGAGAAGTTGCTCCGCGCCATCTTCGGCGAGAAGGCGTCCGACGTGCGCGACACGTCGCTCCGCCTGCCGCCGGGCGTGTCGGGCACCATCGTCGACGTGCGCGTGTTCAACCGCCACGGCATCGACAAGGACGAGCGCGCGATGGCGATCGAGCGCGAGGAGATCGAGCGCCTGAAGAAGGACTCGGACGACGAGCGTACCATCCTGAACCGCGCCACCTGGTCGCGGCTGCGTGAGATGCTGCTCGACCAGACGGCTACCTCCGTGCCCAAGGGCGGGCCGAAGAAGGGCGCGACCATCGACATGGACGTGCTCGACAGCGTCGACCGTCACGAGTGGTGGAAGTTTGCGGTCGCCGACGATCAGGTCCAGTCGAACCTGGAGGCCGTGAAGGTTCAGTACGACGAGGCGGTGAAGCGCATAAAGGAGAAGTTCGAGGACCGGCGCGAGAAGCTGGAGCGTGGCGACGAGCTGCCGCCGGGCGTGCTGAAGATGGTCAAGGTGTTCGTCGCGGTGAAGCGCAAGCTCCAGCCCGGCGACAAGATGGCCGGCCGCCACGGCAACAAGGGCGTCATCAGCCGCATCCTGCCGGCCGAGGACATGCCCTTCCTGGCCGACGGTACACCCGTCGACCTGGTGCTGAACCCGCTGGGCGTGCCCAGCCGCATGAACGTGGGCCAGATCTTCGAGACGCACCTGGGCTGGGCGGCGCGTGGCCTGGGCCAGCAGATCGCGCATCAGCTGGACGAGTGGCGCGAGGCCAATCCGGACGCCAAGGCGGGCACCATGCCCGACGCGGTGAAGGCGCGGCTGCGCGAGGTGTACGGCGAGCATTATCTCGACGACATCGAGGCGCGCGACGCGGGCGAGATCGTCGAGCTGGCGCAGAACCTGCGCGGCGGCGTGCCCATGGGGACGCCGGTGTTCGACGGCGCAGTCGAGCGCGACGTGGCCGAGATGCTGGAGCTGGCGGGCCTGGACGTGTCGGGCCAGTCCGACCTGTTCGACGGGCGCACGGGCGACCAGTTCGACCGCAAGGTGACGGTGGGCATCATCTACATGCTCAAGCTGCACCACCTGGTGGACGACAAGATCCACGCCCGGTCCATCGGCCCCTACTCGCTCGTCACTCAGCAGCCGCTGGGCGGCAAGGCGCAGTTCGGCGGCCAGCGCTTCGGCGAGATGGAGGTCTGGGCGCTCCAGGCCTACGGCGCGGCCTATACGCTCCAGGAGATGCTGACGGTGAAGTCCGACGACGTGGTCGGCCGCACCAAGGTCTACGAGGCGATCGTCAAGGGCGACGACACGTTCGAGGCCGGCATCCCCGAGAGCTTCAACGTGCTGGTCAAGGAAATGCGCTCGCTGGGCCTGAACGTGGACCTCAAGACCATGGAAGAGGGCACGGACGAGGACGGTGACGGCCTGGCCATCGCGGCGGAGTGAGGATCGGAGGGCGTCGCATTCGTGATGCGACGCCCTCCCCCGCCCGCGCCTGACGAGATTCACCCTCTAGAGGGACGATATTTATGAACGAGATGACCCCCTTCACGCCCGCGGTGGCGAAGCCCGAGACGTTCGACCAGATCCAGATCGGCATCGCGTCGCCGGACAAGATCCGCTCCTGGTCCTTCGGCGAGATCAAGAAGCCGGAGACGATCAACTACCGCACGTTCAAGCCCGAGCGTGACGGCCTGTTCTGCGCGCGCATCTTCGGTCCGATCAAGGACTATGAATGCTTGTGCGGCAAGTACAAGCGCATGAAGTACAAGGGCATCGTCTGCGAGAAGTGCGGCGTGGAGGTGACCGTCTCCAAGGTCCGCCGCGAGCGCATGGGCCATATCGAGCTGGCCGCCCCCGTCGCGCACATCTGGTTCCTGAAGTCGCTGCCCAGCCGCATCGGCCTGCTGCTCGACATGCAGTTGAAGCAGCTCGAGCGCGTCCTTTATTTCGAGGCGTACATCGTGATCGAGCCGGGCCTGACCCCGCTCGAGAAATACCAGCTCCTGACCGAGGACGAGCTGCTCGAGGCGCAGGACGAGTATGGCGAGGACGCCTTCTCGGCCGGCATCGGCGCGGAAGCCGTGCGGATCATGCTGGAGAGCCTGGACCTGGAGGGCGAGAAGCGCGACCTGCTGGAGGAGCTGGCGACCACCAAGTCCGAGCTGAAGCCCAAGAAGATCATCAAGCGCCTGAAGGTCGTCGAGAGCTTCCTGGAGTCCGGCAACCGGCCCGAGTGGATGATCCTGGAGGTCGTGCCGGTCATCCCGCCCGAGCTGCGCCCGCTGGTGCCGCTGGACGGCGGCCGCTTCGCGACGTCGGACCTGAACGACCTGTACCGCCGCGTCATCAACCGCAACAATCGCCTGAAGCGACTGATGGAGCTGCGCGCGCCTGACATCATCGTGCGCAACGAGAAGCGGATGCTTCAGGAGGCGGTCGACGCGCTGTTCGACAACGGCCGCCGCGGTCGCACGATCACGGGCGCCAACAAGCGGCCGCTGAAGTCGCTCAGCGACATGCTCAAGGGCAAGCAGGGCCGGTTCCGCCAGAATCTGCTCGGCAAGCGCGTGGACTATTCGGGCCGCTCGGTCATCGTGACCGGGCCGGAGCTCAAGCTGCACCAGTGCGGCCTGCCGAAGAAGATGGCGCTCGAACTGTTCAAGCCGTTCATCTACGCGCGCCTCGACGCCAAGGGCCTGAGCATGACGCTCAAGCAGGCGAAGAAGTGGGTGGAGAAGGAGCGCAAGGAAGTCTGGGACATCCTGGACGAGGTGATCCGCGAGCATCCCGTGATGCTGAACCGCGCGCCGACGCTCCACCGGCTGGGCATCCAGGCGTTCGAGCCCGTGCTGATCGAGGGCAAGGCGATCCAGCTTCACCCGCTGGTCTGCTCGGCGTTCAACGCGGACTTCGACGGCGACCAGATGGCCGTGCACGTACCGCTGAGCCTCGAGGCGCAGCTGGAAGCGCGCGTCCTCATGATGTCGACCAACAACATCCTCAGCCCCGCGAACGGCAAGCCGATCATCGTGCCGTCGCAGGACATGGTTCTCGGCCTCTACTACCTCTCCATGCAGAAGGAGAAGGAGCCGGGCGAGGGCATGTTGCTGGGTGACATGAGCGAGGTGCACCAGGCGCTGAACGCCGGCGCGGTCACGCTGCACACCAAGATCGTCAGCCGCGTTCCCCAGACGGACGAGGCGGGCAAGCAGTACCTCAAGCGGTTCGAGACGACGCCGGGCCGGATGCTGCTGGGCGAGACGCTGCCGAAGAGCCACAAGGTGCCCTTCGACGTGGTCAACCGCCTGCTGACCAAGAAGGACGTGGGCGACGTCATCGACGAGGTGTATCGCCACACGGGTCAGAAGGAGACGGTGCTGTTCGCCGACGCCATCATGGCGCTGGGCTTCCGCCACGCGTTCCGCGCCGGCATCTCGTTCGGCAAGGACGACATGATCATCGCGCCCGACAAGGACAAGCTTGTCGACGAGACGCGCGAGCAGGTGAAGGACTATGAGCAGCAGTATCAGGACGGCCTGATTACGCAGCAGGAGAAGTATAACAAGGTCATCGACGCCTGGAGCCGCTGCGGCGACCAGGTGGCGAATTCGATGATGAACGAGATCAAGGCGGTGCGCCACTACGAGGACGGCGAGAATGCCGGCCGCGAGAAGCCCATCAACTCGATCTACATGATGGCGCACTCGGGCGCCCGCGGTTCGCAGGCGCAGATCAAGCAGCTGGCCGGCATGCGCGGCCTGATGGCCAAGCCGTCGGGCGAGATCATCGAGACGCCGATCATCTCGAACTTCAAGGAGGGTCTGACCGTCCTCGAATATTTCAACTCCACCCACGGCGCCCGCAAGGGACTGGCGGACACGGCGTTGAAGACCGCGAACTCGGGCTATCTCACGCGCCGCCTGGTCGATGTGAGCCAGGACTGCGTCGTGATCGAGGACGATTGCGGCACCGAGCGGGCGCTTGAGATGAAGGCCATCGTCCAGGGCGGCAGCACCATCGCCAGCTTGGGCGAGCGCATCCTGGGCCGTACCACGGCCGAGGACGTGGTCGATCCCAAGACCAACGAAGTGATGATCCCGTCCGGCACGCTGCTGGACGAGGCAATGGTCGCGCGGATCGAGGCGGTGGGTCTCCAGGGCATGAAGATCCGCAGCCCGCTGGTCTGCGAGAGCAAGATCGGCGTGTGCGGCAAGTGCTACGGGCGCGACCTCGCCCGCGGCACGCCGGTCAACATCGGCGAGGCGGTGGGCGTGATCGCCGCCCAGTCGATCGGCGAGCCGGGCACGCAGCTGACCATGCGCACCTTCCACATCGGGGGCGCGGCGCAGCTGAACGAGCAGTCGAACCTGGAGGCGCCGGTCGACGGTACGGTCAAGTACCGCGACCTGCGCGTCATCGAGGACCAGCGCGGGCGCCGCGTGGTGCTTTCCCGCTCTGGCGAGCTGGTGATCGAGGACATGGACGGCCGCGAGCTTTCCAGCCACCGGATCCCCTATGGCGCGTACGTGGCGATGGACGATGGCCACATCGTGTCCAAGGGTGACCGCATGGCGGAGTGGGACCCTTTCACCATGCCCGTCATCACCGAGAACCCGGGCACGGTGCGCTTCCAGGACCTGATCGAGAACAAGACGCTCACCGAGCAGACCGACGAGGCGACGGGCATCGCGCAGCGCGTCGTCACCGAGTACCGCACCACCACCAAGTCCAAGGAGGATCTGCGCCCGCGCCTGACCCTGCTGGACGACGCGTCCGGCGAGGCCGGCCGCTACATGCTGGCGCCCGGCGCCACGCTGTCGGTGGAGGACGGGGCGCAGGTGTTCGCGGGCGACGTGCTGGCGCGCGTTTCCCGTGAGGCGGCCAAGACCCGCGACATCACGGGCGGTCTGCCGCGCGTGGCCGAGCTGTTCGAGGCGCGCATCCCCAAGGAGGCGGCGGTCATCGCCAAGGTCTCCGGCCGGGTGGTGTTCGGCAAGGACTACAAGGCCAAGCGCAAGATCGGCATCCAGCCCGAGGACGGGTCGGACGTGGTGGAATATCTGATCCCCAAGTCCAAGGTGATCGACGTGCAGGAGGGCGATTACGTCAAGCGCGGCGACAACCTGATCGGTGGCTCGCCCAACCCGCACGACATCCTGGAGACGCTGGGGATCGAGCCGCTGGCCGAGTATCTGGTGTCGGAGATCCAGGAGGTCTACCGGCTCCAGGGCGTGAAGATCAACGACAAGCACATCGAGGTGATCGTCCGCCAGATGCTGCAGAAGGTCGAGATCACCGACGGCGGCGACACCACGCTGCTGGCGGGCGAGCAGGTGGACCGCGAGGAGATGAACGCGGTCAACGAGAAGCTCGGCGCCAACGAGGCCCGCGCCCAGGGCAAGCCGGTGCTGCTCGGCATCACCAAGGCCTCACTCCAGACGCGCAGCTTCATCTCGGCCGCCTCGTTCCAGGAGACGACGCGGGTGCTGACCGAGGCGGCGGTCCAGGGCAAGCAGGACACACTGATGGGCCTGAAGGAGAACGTGATCGTCGGGCGGCTGATCCCGGCGGGCACGGGGGCGGGCATGAACCGCCTGCGGGTCGCGGCCTCCAGCCGCGACGCCGCACTCCGCGCGCAGCAGAAGGCGCTGGCCGCCACGCTGGTGGCGCCCGCCAGCGCCGCCGAGCTGCGCGCAGCCGAGCAGGAGCGCAGCCGGCGCGACGACGTGGGCACGGGCGACGATCCGCTGGCGGACGTGGTGCCCTCGGGCGACGGCAGCGACGCCGCCGCGGGTGAATATCTGAACTGATCCCGCCGGGATCGTTCGGAGGAACGGGGCCGCCGTCCGGGATGCCGGGCGGCGGCCTTTTTTTGCGTTTCAGCCTAAGCGCTGTAACCTTATAACGTATTGAGAATGCGTCGATCTGTGTCTTATCGGCCACGTCCGCCGGGATAGTGTGTCCGCCGGCGGAGATCGGAGGCCGCATGCCGCTCCGCACCCAACGCGGCTATTGACGCGAGGAGCGAACAACTGCCGTACGGTTAACAGGGGGTCGCGACGCTCGGGGGGTCCGAGGGCGTGCCGCCGTACAGGGAGTGACCGAATGCGCGTTGCCAAGAGACTGTTGCTGTCCGCCCTCGCCTTGTCCGCCGCGACGGCGACGCCTGCCGACGCCCTGACGTTCAATCTCATCAATCTGGGCGGGACCGAGGAAGGCACCGTGGCGCGCCGTGGGTTCGAGATCGCGGCGTTCTACTGGTCGTCGGTGCTGACCAACGACGTGACGGTGAACCTAAACATCGGGTTCAGCGCGCTGGCGCCCAACGTCCTGGGCTCGACGGGCAGCACTACCGCGATCCAGTTCAACTCGGCTTATTACGGGGCGTTGGCGAGCAACGCCACGTCGTCGGCGGACGCGCTGGCCGTCGCCAATCTCCGCCCGCTTGCCGCCACGCCCACCTTCGGCGTCAACGGATTGTCGGGCCGCGTCAACGACTTCAACGCCGCCGGCAACGGTTACGTGGACACCGCGACGCGTATCGATTCGGACGGGACGCAGAACAACGCCACCGTATCGGCCAATACGTCCGTGCTGAAGGCGCTGGGCGTCACGACCAACGCCAACGGTCAGGCCATCAACTACGCGGCCGCCGACGGCACGGTGCGGTTCAGCAGCGAGTTCGCGTTCGACTTCGATCCGTCGAACGGTATCGATGGCAACAGCTTCGACTTCATCGGCGTCGCCATCCACGAGATCGGCCACGCGCTCGGCTTTCGCAGCGGCGTGGATACCTATGACGCCTACACCTCGCCCGGCAACGGCACCGCTACGTCCACGCGCACGAATGCGCTGGAAACCGCGACTTTCCTGACCCCACTCGACTATTTCCGTTACGGCCAAGCAGGCGAGCTGGACTGGTCGACGCAGGGCACGCCCTACTTCTCGCTCGACGGGGGTACGACCCAGGTGTTCGGCGACTCGCGCATGTCCACGGGCGTGCGCAACGGCGACGGGCGCCAGGCGTCGCATTTCAAAGACAGCCCGGCGGGTGCGCCGCAGCTCGGCAACCTCGACCCGACCTCGGCGCGTGGCCAGCGTCAGGAGGTGACCGCGCTCGACCTGACGGCGTTCGACGTGATCGGCTGGCGTACTGCGTTCGATCCGCTGACGCAGGCGGATTATCGCCTGAACACCACCGAGATCGAATACCAGTATCGGGTAACAACCCTCGGCGTGCCGGAGCCCGGCACCTGGGCCACGATGGTGCTGGGTGCCGGCCTGATCGGCGGGGCGATCCGCCGCCGGCCGCGCGCCAAGGCCGTCGCGGCCTGATACTTGCCGGGGCCGGACCGTGGAGCGGTCCGGCCCCGGTATCGACCGTCATCCCATAGCCCGGTGGCGGCCTGCTGAACCATAGGACGACCGTTAATCAGCCGTTGGCGCGAGCGCCTCGCGCCGCCCTCAACGCCGGCCGCGTTCCACGCGACGCGTTTCGCGCCGTCCGGCCCCGAGCCGCGCCGCCAGCACCTCGGCCGCCGCGTCCGCCTGAACGCCGGCACCGCATAAGAAGACGTCGCACGCCGCGTAACCGTGTTCGGGCCACGTGTGGACGGTGAGGTGGCTCTCCGCGAGCATGGCCACGCCGGTGACGCCCGCCCCCTCCCCGAACCCGTGCAGGTCGACGCGAAGCAGCGTCGCGCCCGCCGCCGCCGCCGCGTCGCGCAGCGCCGCCTCGACGCGGGGAAGCTCGTCCAGCCCCTCGCATTCCCACAGGTCGAGGATCAGGTGGGTGCCGGCGCAGTCCATCGCGGGCGGCCTACACCAGCGACGGCGTGAAGGGCAGACCTAGGTCGCGCATCGCCGCCTCCGCCGCCAGCGCGCCGCGGTAGTGTGCTTCCTCGAAGATGGAGAGGCCGCTCAAGTCCGAATGCGCGAAGTAGAGCGGCGGGCGGGGTCGCGCCGCCGCCGCCAGCGTGTCACCCCAGACGAAGCCCGGCACCGGCCTGACCATGGCATGTCCCCAGCGCCACAGGTCGATCCGGCGGACCGCGCCCTCCAGGTCCGGATTCGTCGCCAGCAGATCGTCGCGCACCACCCGCTCCCACTCGGCCGCCGGGCGGGTGAGCAGCAGGCGGCGCGCATCCGCGGGCGCCGTGTCGGAGAGCGCGGTGTACCAGGTCAGCACCGCCGCCCCGGAGTCGGTGCCGGTCAGCGACTGGTGCGTCGCGGCGACGTAGCCGAGCGAGCCGGACGTCCAGCTCACATTGTCCCACGCCAGCTGAAAGCCGGGACCGCCGGGCGCGCGGTCCACCGTGACGTTGGCGACCAGCCAGGGCGCGTAGGAGAAGGCGGCGGCGTCCGCCCCGCCGAGCGCCGGGTCGACGATCCGCGCCGCCACGAAGCGGGGCACCGCCAGCACCACCGCCTCGGCGACCAGCCGTTCCGACCGGCGGGCAGCGGCGTCGTACAGGTCCACCGCCGCGCCGCGCGCGTGCGGCACTACGCGGAAGGCCACGCGCCCCGCGTCGATCCGGCCGCCCAGGCGCGCCGCCATCCGCCCCGTCAGCCGCGCATTTCCCTCCGGCCAGGTCAGCACGGCGTCGCCGGTGACGTTGGCCGCCGCCCCTCGCCGCCCGGCGAAATAATGGATGCCCGCCCAGGCGGAAACGTGCTCCGGCTCGGTGCCGTAGTCGTCGCGGCAGGCGTATCGCACGTGGCCGCGCAACACCGGCGACCGCCAGCCGCGCCGGTCGAGCCAGTCCGCGAAGCTCAACCGGTCGAGCGCCAGGAGGTCGGGGTCGCGCGAGCTGAACGCCAGCGGAATGGCGAAGGCCGGTCGCCCGTCCGCCCCCACCCGGTCGCGATAGCCGGCCATCGCGGCGAAGAAGTCGCGCAAGGTCCGCGCGTCCGTCAGCGACAGGCCGCGCGTCGGCACCAGCCCCTCCTGCCACCGCCCCAGGTGCAGCAGGCGTTCCTCCGGGTCGGATACGACCTGATAGGGGTCGAACACCGGGCGTCCGCCGTCCCACCCGGTGACGATGCCCAGGCGTTCGAGCAGGCGCAGAACGCCCCGGCTCTCCGCGTTGGGGATGGGCAGGTAGTGCGCGCCCAGCGGAAAGGCGGAGACGGCGTTGGCGCCGCCGCGCGCGTTGCCGCCCGCCCGGTCCTCCAGCTCCACCAGCCGGACGTCCGCGACACCCGCCTCCGCCAGCGTCCAGGCCGCCGTCAGCCCAGCCACGCCGCCGCCCACCACCGCGATCCGCGTCTCGCGCTCGGAGGAGGGTTCGGGGAAGCGGCGGTCGCGCATCGCGTGGCCGCGTCGCACGTCGGCCCCGCCCAGGCTCACCGCCGGCAGGTCGTCGGCGCAGCCAGCCAGCGGCAGCGCGCCCGCGCCTGCACCCGCCAGCACGGCCCGCCGGCCGATCACCCCTCATACTCCGACCATTCGGCGTCGAAGGCGCGGACCAGCGCCTGGTTGTCCAGCCGGTTCACCGGCACGGGACGGCGCGCCATGTCGGGCGGGAAGACGCCGGCCAGCCGGTCGGTCGCGGGCGTCAGGAAGCGGAGATGCGGCGGCAGCGCACCCAGCGGCCGGGACGCCCCCTCCCCCGCCAGCACGAAGCCCCATTCGCCGAAGCTGGGAACGTAGGCGTGATAGGGCCTGATCGCGAAGCCCGCCGCCTCCAGCGTATGCGCCACCGTCCAATAGGCGCCGGGCGCCACCAGCGGCGACGTGCTCTGGACGCTGGCGACCGACCCCGGTCCCATAGCGTGGGCCAGTTCGTGATAGAAGCTGACGGTGTAGAGCTTGCCCACCGCGAAGCTGGTGGGGTCCGGGAAATCGACCAGCACCGCGTCGAAGCGCCGGCGGTTGGCGCGCAGCCAGCCGAACGCGTCGGCGTTGACCACGCGCACGCGGGCGTCACGAAAGACGCCGCCGTTCAACGCGGCCAGCATCGGGCTGTCGGTGAACAGCCGCGTCATGGCTGGGTCCAGGTCCACCAGCGTCACCGAGCGGACGGAGGGATAGCGCAGCACCTCACGCACCGCGAGCCCGTCGCCGCCGCCCAGCACCAGCACGTCGCGAAGGCGGCCCACGCGCGCCAGCGCCGGGTGCACCAGCGCCTCGTGATAGCGATACTCGTCGCGCGACGAGAATTGGAGGTTGCCGTTCAGGTGGAGGCGCAGGTCCGACCCGCGCTTGGTGACGACGATCCGCTGATAGGGCGTGGACGCCGCGTAGATCACCGGATCGCCGTATGCCGCCACCTCGGCCGCGCGCTGAAGCCGTTCGGAGGCGACGAAGCCCGCCACCAATGCGGCCATTACCGCCAGCGCCGCCGCCAGCTCGCCCCGCAGCCGCCGGCCCGGCAGCATCAGGATCAGCGCCACCGCGACGCCGGCGTTCAGCAGCCCGAACAGGAAGCCCGTGCGCATCAGCCCCAGGTGCGGCACGAGCAGCAGCGGAAAGAGCAGGGAGGCCGCCAGCGCGCCGACGTAATCGAACGTCAGCACCTTGGACACGAGGTCGCCGAACTCCAGCCGGTCCTTCAGGATGCGCATGAGCAGCGGGATTTCCAGCCCCACAAGCGCCCCCACCGCCAGCACCAGCCCGTAGAGCGGCAGGCGGAAGTCGCTCACCCGGTCGAACAGCAGGAACAGCACGGCCGCCGACGCGCCGCCGACGGCCGCGATCAGCACCTCCACGCGGACGAACACCGCCAGCTCGTTCCGGCGCACATAGCGTGAGCACCAACTGCCCACCCCCATGGCGAACAGATAGGTGCCGATCACGGTGGAGAACTGCGTCACGCTGTCGCCCAGCAGGTAGCTGGCGAGCGTGCCGGCGAGCAGCTCGTAGACCAGCCCGCAGGTCGCCACGACGAAGGCGGACAGGAGGAGGGCCGCGGCCGCGCGCGACGGCGGCCCTTCCGTCACGCGGGCGGCCGCCTCCGCTTCACCCATGGATGGCGGCGGCGATGATGATCGACAGGCCGATGGCGACCGCGCCCGCCAGCGTCGCCACCGCCTGGTTGCCGCGGCACAGCTCGCCCCACAAATCCTCGGGCGTCAGCCGGTCCCAGGTCCAGAAGCCGAGCGCGAACACGACGATGCCCAGCGCGCTGTAGGCCAGCGTGGCGAGGAAGACGGGAAGGGTCAGCACGGGCAACTCCTATTTGTGGTTGGGCCCGCCGCCGCGGGCGCCATAGGCGCCGAAGGGCCGCGCGCCCCCGCTGGCGAAGGGGGAATAGCCGCGCGCGGCGGCAAACACGAAGGCCGCCAGCAGCGCCAGGCAGAAGATCGCGTAGAGGATCGTGGAGCGGCGCACCTCAGTCCTCCGACAGAGGCGCGCGGCGGCGCTGCTCGAAACCCATGTGAAGCGCCAGCTGGATCAGCGGCCACGCCCAGATCAGGATCAGCGCCAGCACCGCGTTGCCGAAGAAGCCGCCGCCGCGCGTCACCGTCAGCGTCACCGGCATCTCGGTCGGTGCCGCCGGCCCCGCCGCCGTCGACGCGAAGGGATCGGCGTATGACGTGCCGGGCTTCTCCCATTTATGGGCGGACGCCTCGACCACCAGATCGTAGCTGCCGCCCGGGATGGAGCTCATGGCGGTGCTGGCGCGGCCGTTTCCTTCCGTCCAGCGCCCGTCCGTGTCCGTGCCGCTGTATCGCTCGGCCGTGGCGTAGACGTCGTAGCTGGCTTGGGTCTTCCGATGGGTCAGCGAATAGTCGAGGTCGACCCACTGGTTGTTCAATCCCGCCGCGTCCGCCGACACAGTGACGCGCGAGGCGCCGGCGGGCAGCTCCACCGGCCCGACGACCGCCGTGTGCGTGGCCCCGTCCAGCGGCACAAGCAGGTCGGTGCGGAACGCGCGCACCTGACCCGGCGTGAAGATCGCGACGCCGATCACCGCCAGCGTGGCGGCGATGCCGACGATGACCGCCTCCTTCATCGCGTCGGCATAGGGGGACGGCTCATGTGGCGAGGGACGGCCGGATACCGGCACACGCCGCGGCGCCACGCCGAACGCGCGCTCCGCCTCGCCGGGCGCCAGCATGGTCAGCTCGGTCCAGGTCCGCTCGGCGCCGTTCGCCTCGGTCGACAGCATTGTGCCCGGCCGGACATAGTCGGTTTCCGTCACCGTCTCGCCGACGCGGGCACGCCACGGGAACTCACCCAGCACGAAGTCGGTCTTCACCTCGTACGGGTCGCCGAAGCGGGTATGGGACGCCGCCCGGTGCCACAGGCCGTGCAGGTGCACCTCCGGCAGCCGGTCCAGCACGCGGCCCAGGCTGTAGCGCCGCCGGTCGTCCACCAGATAGGAATAGCCGGCATAGGGGTTGAACAGCAGGTATTCGGACCAGCCGACATAGCCGTCGGTCCGCTCCTGATAGCCCACCACTTCCCACAATGTGCCGCGCAGCGTGCCGCGCGTGCCCAGCGCGATGTCGGGGCGGCGCATGGCGACCGCCGCGCGCTCCACCAGCTTCGGCGTGCCGCCCGTCACGTCCAGCGTGGTGGTGCAATGCTCGCACACCAGCGTCACGGTGAGGCCCGCCGCGCGCAGTGCGACGGTGCCGCCGCAGTTCGGGCAGGTCAGCGCGCGCGTGGTGGCGGGCGCGGACGCCATGGGCGCGGCCGCGTCCGTCACGCCGCCCACCCCGGCAGCGGCCAGTCGTCGAACCGGCGCAGGCCATGCGGGGCCAGCTCCTCCAGCATCACGAAGCGGCCGACATAGACCTCCGTGCGTCCCCCCTCGCGCTGGACGCTGGCGCAGAGACCCTGGGGATTGACCAGATCGACGCTGTAGACCTTGGCGCCCGCGACGGCCGCGAAGGGCAGATCGCCCTCCGACCCCACGCACCAGGCGTCGCGCGCGTCCGTCACGCGATAGGGCACGCCGTCGATCCGTCCCTCGTCGTCGGGCTTCACGGCGTTGCCGTTCGCCACCGACCGCACCACGGTGGTGCGCGTACCCGAATGGCCCAGCGGGCGGGTGAGCATGTGCCGCCCGCCGGCCTCCGACAGCCAGCCGTGCGCACCGCCCTCGAACAGCGCCAGCCACTCGCTCCACCCGCCGTCCGTCCAGCGCCAGCGGACGCGGCCGACCAGCTCGAACGCCGCGTCGTCGGCGGTGCCGCGCACGCCAAGTTGCAGCGGGCTCACGTCGTCGGGCACCGCCGCCGCCTCGCCGACGCGGCGCAAGCCCTCCCCCTCGCGCACCACCAGCGAGCCGCAATGGGGGCAGACCTTGGCCGCCAGGTCGGCCGAGCGGAACCGGAGCCCAGCCCCGCACTGGGGGCAGTTGGTGTCGGCCGGCATCGCGGTCAGCCGATACGGCCGAGCAGCGCCGCCTTCTTGGCGTCGAACTCCTCCTGACCGATGGCGCCGGCCTGGAGCAGGCGGTGCAGCTTCTCGATCAGGAGGAAGGGGTCCTCGGCCGGCGCGCCGCCGACCGTTGGGGCCGGCGGCGCGTCCGACGACGCGGGGGCAGCACCCGCACCGGCCGACGCAGCGTCGGTCCTGGGGCCAGCCGGCGTGCCGGCCGGCCCCAGGCCGGCCGACATCGCCTGCCCTATCGCAGCGCCCGCCGCGGCCCCCGCGCCGACGCCCGCGATCCCGCCCGACTGCGCCGCGGCCGTGCCGATGGCGCCCGCCGCCTGGAACCGGCCGTACGCCCCCAGGTCGCCCAGCACGCGCATGGACGATGCCTGGTCCAGGTGGCGCTGGACCTCCTCGGGCAAGGACACGCTCTCCACGAAGAAGCTCGCCAGCTCCAGGCCCCAGGCGGCGAAGGCGGGCGCCACCGCGTCGCGCAGGCGTTCCGACATGGCGGCTTGGTCGCCCGCCAGGTCGACGAAGGCGGTGTCGCCCCGGCCCAGCCCCGTCGCCAGCGCGGTGGCGATGGCGCCGCGCAGCTGCGGCTCCAGGTCGGCCACGCGCACCTTCTCCAGCGTGCCCATCAGCTTGGCGGCGAAGACGGGCACATCCGCGACCCGGAAAGAATAGCTGCCGAAGGCGCGGATGCGCAACGGCCCATAGTCCTTGTCGCGCACGGTGACGGGCTGGGCCGTGCCCCATTTCAACCCCGCCTGCTCGCGCGAGCTGAAGAAATAGAGGTCGGCCTTGAACGGCGAGCGGAAGCCCGTCTGCCAGTTCATGATGCCCGACAGCATCGGCAGGTTCGCCGTCTCAAGCCGGTGCATCCCCGGGCCGAAGGCGTCGGCGATCCGCCCCTCGTCGTAGAAGAGCGCGGTCTGGCCGTCGCGCACGGTCAGTTGCGCGCCGTTCTGGATCTCGCGGTCGCGCATGGGATAGCGGAGCGCCAGGTCGCCCGGCTCCTCCGTCCAGTCGATGACGTCCACGAACTGCTTGGACAGGAAGTCGAACAGGCCCACGGCGTCCCCCGGCTCTAGCGCACGTCTCTGCCTAGCCCGGCTTCACCTGCGTCAACAAGTGTTACCGCTCCGCCAGCCGGTCCAGCGCGCGGACGATGCCGGAGAAGTCGTCCCCGCCCGCCCCCTCGGCCACGTACGCCTCGTAGAGAGAACGCGCTCGGGCGCCCATCGGCGTGGCGGCGCCCGTCGCCTCCGCCGCCGCCGCGGCCAGCCGCAGGTCCTTCAGCATCAGCGCGGCCGCGAAGCCGCCCCGGTAGTCGCGGTCGGCCGGCGTCTCCGGCCCGACGCCCGGCACCGGGCAGTAGCTGGTCATGGACCAGCTCTGGCCGGAACTGACCGACGCGATGTCGTAGAAGGCCTGGGGATCGAGCCCCAGCGCGGCGGCCAGGTTGAACGCCTCGCACGTGGCGATCATGGTGGCGCCCAGGATCATGTTGTTGCACAGCTTGGCCGCCTGTCCGGCGCCGCTGGCCCCCGCGTGCACCACGGCCCGGCCCATGGCGTCCAGATAGGGCCGCGCCCGCTCGAACGCGTCGGCCGGGCCGCCCACCATGAAGGTCAGCGTACCCGCCGCCGCCGCCGCGATCCCGCCGGACACGGGCGCGTCCACCGCGTGCAGCCCCTTGGCCGCGGCGTCCGACGCCACCGCGCGGGCCGTTTCCACGTCCACAGTGGAACAGTCGATCATCGCCGCACCCGGCGCCGCCAGCGGCAGCACGTCCGCGTAGACCGCCGCCACGTGCGCGCCCGCGGGCAGCATGGTGACGACCGCCTCCGCCCCCTCAGCCGCGGCGCCGGCCCCATCGGCGATCAGGCAACCCGCCGCCTCAGCCCGCGCCAGCGCGTCCGCCGACAGGTCGAACGCGCGCACGTCGTGCCCCGCCTTTGCCAGGTTGGCGGCCATGCCGCCGCCCATGTTGCCCAGCCCGATGAATGCCACGCGTGCCATGTCAAACCTCTCCCGACCGCGACCGGAGCCACCCTCCAACGAACCCGAACGCCAGCAGAAGGATCGCCGCGACCGGGAGCATGGGAATGGCCACGAGCCACCAGAGCAGCCCCTCGAACCCACCCTGATCGTACAGGATGCCAGCGGCCACGACATAGGCCCAGAGCAGGAAGTGCAGCCCCACCAGGCTACCGGCCAGGATCAGGCAGCGTCGCATCACCGCCCCGTCCACTTGCCCGGCCGCTTCTCCGTGAAGGCGGCCATGCCTTCCTTCTGGTCGGCGGTGCCGAACAGGGCGTGGAACAGGCGGCGCTCGAACTGGACGCCCTGGGTCAGCGTCGTCTCATAGGCGGCGTTGACCATCTCCTTGTTGGCCTTGACCGCCAGCGGCGCCATGCCGGCGATGGTTGTGGCGGCCTCCACCGCCTCGCTTATCAGGTCGGCGGCGGGGATCACGCGCGCGACCAGGCCGGCGCGCTCGGCCTCGCCCGCGTCCATCATGCGGCCCGTCAGCACCATCTCCATCGCCTTGGCCTTGCCCACCGCGCGCGCCAGCCGCTGCGAGCCGCCCATGCCGGGCGTCACGCCCAGCTTGATCTCCGGCTGGCCGAACTTCGCGGTGTCGGCGGCCAGGATGAAGTCGCACATCATCGCCAGCTCGCATCCCCCGCCCAGCGCGTAGCCCGCCACCGCCGCGATCATGGGCTTGCGCGTGGCGACGATGCGGTCGTAGCCGGCGAACAGGTCGGAGCCGTACACGTCGGCGAAGCCCGCGGACGCCATCTCCTTGATGTCGGCGCCCGCCGCGAACGCCTTGGCAGAGCCGGTCAGCACCGAGCAGCCCTGGGTCGGATCGGCGTCGAAGGCGGCCAGCGCCGCGATCAGATCGGCCAGCACCTGCGTATTCAACGCGTTCAGCGCTTGCGGGCGGTTCAGCGTCAGGAGCGTGACGGCGCCACGCCGCTCCACCAGGATCGTCTCGTAGTCCATTCGGATACTCCGGGTCAGGCGGGCGTCCAGGCCTCGTCCTCGGGCAAGGGGGCGAAGACGCGGTCGATCAGCGTGTCGCTCGCGGCCTCGGGGGTGGCCGGGTCCCATCGGGAAGCGTTGTCCTTGTCCAGGATCACCGCGCGCACGCCCTCGGCGAAGTCGGGGCGCTGCACCAGGTGGCACGCCACCGCATACTCGGCGCGCATCTCGTCGGCGAAGCTCGCCATCCCTACGCCCTGGCGCAGCAGGCGGAGCGAAACCTTCATGCTCTGGGGCGACTTGGTGCGCAGCGTGGCGAGCGTGTCGGACGCCCAGTCGCCCCCGTCGTCGGCGAGCGCCGCCAGCACCTCCTCCAGCCGGTCGGAAGCGAAGAGCCGGTCGATGTCTTCCCGGTGCGCCAGCAGCTTCGCTTCCGGAGCGGGCGCGGCCAGCGCGTCCAGCGCCGCCGCCGGCTCGGCGGGGCTGGCGGCTATGGACGCCTTGGCCTCCTCAACCTGGTCGGCAGGCAGATAGTGGGTGGCGAGGCCGAGCGCCACGCACTCCGCGCCGTCCAGCCGGTGTCCGGTCAGCGCCAGGTACTGGCCGACGCGGCCGGGGAGGCGGGAGAGATACCAGCCGCCGCCCACGTCGGGGAACAGGCCGATCCCCGTCTCGGGCATCGCGAACCGCGTCCGCTCGGTCGCCACGCGGTATCGGCACGGCAGCGCGATCCCCACGCCGCCGCCCATGGTAATGCCGTCCATGAAGGCGACGACGGGCTTGGCGTAGGTGAACAGCCGGTGGTTCAGCCGATACTCGGTGCGGAAGAAGTCGCGCGCGGCCGCCCCGTCGCCCGCCCCGCTGTCGGCCAGCATCCGGATGTCGCCCCCCGCGCAGAAGCCCCGGCCTTCGGCATGGTCCAGCACCACAACGCGCACCGCGTCGTCCGTCCGCCACCGTTCTAGCGCATCGAGCATGGTCGCACACATCGCGGTGTTGAGCGCGTGGAGGGCGGCCGGGCGGTTGAGCCGGATGCGCGCCACCGCCCCCTCGGCGAGGGTAAGGACGTCGCTCATCCGCGCACCAGGTCGCGGCCGACGATCATGCGCATCACCTGGTTCGTGCCTTCCAGGATGGAGTGGACGCGCAGGTCGCGCCAGAAGCGCTCGATGGGATAGTCCATCAGATAGCCGTAGCCGCCGTGGAGCTGGAGCGCGCGGTCCACCACTGTTGATCCGTTGTCTGTCGCCAGCCGCTTGGCCATGGCGGCGAAGCGCGTGCGGTCGGGCGCGCCAGCCGTCACCTTGGCCGCCGCCACGTAGAGCAGCGCGCGCGCGGCCTCCAGGTCCGTCGCCATGTCGGCCAGCGTGAACTGGGTGTTCTGGAAGTCGCTGAGCGGCTGACCGAACTGGCGGCGGCCCTTGGTATAGGCCACCGCCTCGTCCAGGCAGCGTTGCGCGCCGCCGAGCGAGCAGGCGCCGATGTTGAGGCGGCCGCCGTCGAGCCCCGACATGGCGATGCGGAAGCCCTGCCCCACCTCGCCCACCAGGTTCTCGTCGGGCACGAACACGTCGTCCAGGATGACGGCGGCAGTGGGCTGGCTGTGCCAGCCGAGCTTGCGCTCGTTGTTGCCGAAGGTGACGCCACTTGCGTCATGATCTATGGCCAAGCAACTGATACCGCTGGACTTTTCTTCGGACGTGCGCACCATCGTGACGTACACGTCGTTGGCGCCGCCGCCCGAGATGAACTGCTTGGTGCCGGTGACGCGCCAGCCGCCCTCCACCTTCACCGCGCGCGTGGTCAGCGCGGCGGCGTCGGAGCCCGAGCCCGGCTCGGTCAGGCAGTAGCTGGCGATGCGGTCCATCGTCACCAGCGAGGGCAGGTATTTCTCCTTGACCCTGGCCGAGCCGAACGCGTCGATCATCCACGACGCCATGTTGTGGATGGAGATGAACGCGCTGGTGGACGGGCAACCATAGGCCATCGCCTCCATGATGAGCGCGGCCTCCAGCCGGCCCAGCGCGATGCCGCCGCTCGCTTCCGACACGTAGATGGCCGCGAAGCCGAGCGCCGCCGCCTCCCGGATCGTGTCCCTGGGAAAGACGTGCTTCTCGTCCCACTCGGCCGCGAAGGGCGTGATGCGGTCGGCGGTGAAGCGTGCCGCCAGCGCCTGAATCTCGCGCTGGTCGTCGGTCAGATCGTACTGCATGGTCCTCAACCCATCGTCGGGATGACGAAGGCGTCGGAAACGCGGGCGGGGCCGCCGTCCTCCGCCTGCGGCGGCAGACCGGCGGAACCGTCGGGCCAGCGCTGGGTCACGGTCTTGACGCGGGTCCAGAAGCGAACGCCCTCCATCCCGTGCTGGTTGTGGTCGCCGAAGCCGGAACGCTTCCACCCGCCGAAGCTGTGATAGGCGACGGGCACCGGGATCGGCACGTTGATCCCCACCATGCCCACGTTCACGCGCGCGGCGAACTCGCGCGCGGCGTGGCCGTTGCGGGTGAAGATCGCGACGCCGTTGCCGTACTGATGCTCGGACGGCAGGCGCACCGCCGTCTCGAAGTCGGGGGCGCGCACGATCTGGAGCACGGGGCCGAAGATCTCCTCGCGATACGCGCTCATGTCCGGCGTCACCCGGTCGAACAGCGTGGGGCCGACGAAGAAGCCTTCCTCGTGCCCTTGGAGCGTGAAGCCGCGGCCGTCCACGACCAGCTCCGCGCCCTCGTCCACGCCCGTGGCGATCCAGTCCTCGACGCGCTTCTTGTGCTGGGCGTTCACCACGGGGCCGTAGTGCGCGCCCTCGTCCGTCGAGACGCCGACGCGCAAGGCATCGATGGCCGGGATCAGCTTCTGCCGCAGGCTGTCCGCCGTGCGCTCGCCCACCGGCACCACCACGGGCAGCGCCATGCACCGCTCGCCCGCCGAGCCGAAGGCCGCGCCCGCCAGGTCGGCCACCACCTGGTCCAGGTCGGCGTCGGGCATCACGATGCCGTGGTTCTTGGCCCCGCCCATCGCCTGGACGCGCTTGCCCGCCTCCACGCCGCGGCGGTAGACATAGTGGGCGATGTCGGACGAGCCCACGAAGCTGACCGCGCCGATGGCGGGATGGTCCAGGATCGCGTCCACCATCTCCTTGTCGCCGTGCACCACCTGAAGCACGCCGTCCGGCAGCCCCGCCTCCGCCATCAACTCGGCCAGCCGGACGGGAACGGACGGGTCGCGCTCGGACGGCTTTAGGATGAACGCGTTGCCGCACGCGACGGCGACGCCGAACATCCACATCGGGATCATGGCGGGGAAGTTGAACGGCGTGATGCCCGCCCCGATGCCGACGGGCGTGCGCATCGAGTAGACGTCGATGCCCGGCCCGGCGCCCGGCGTGTACTCGCCCTTCAGCAGGTGGGGCACGCCGCACGCGAACTCGATCACCTCCAGCCCGCGTTGGATGTCGCCCTTCGCGTCGGCCACGACCTTGCCGTGTTCGGACGACAGCAGGCGCGCGAGCGCGTCCATGTCGCGCTCCACCAGCTCCTTGAAGCGGAACAGCACGCGCGCGCGGCGCTGGGGGTTGGTGGCGGCCCAGCCGGGCTGCGCGGCCCTGGCGGCGGCCACCGCGCGTTCCAGCACGGCCGCGTCGCCCAGCGGCACGCGTGCCTGCACGCAACCCGTATTGGGGTCGAACACGTCCGAGGCGCGCGCCGGAGCCGCGCCGCCGGCACCGCCGGCGATCAGGTGGTCAATGGCCCGCATGACATTCTCTCCTTGCCGCCCGCCCTGCCCCCGACGGGGTGGCGGGCGCAAGGGGTGGGCAAGGGGGTGGGGCCGAAACGCAACAGCCTCCCTGCCTTTTCACCACCCACATGCAATGATGTAACATTGCGCTTGAAGGGGGCTCGGCAGGGGCCTAACCGCCCGCCCCGAGACAAGAGGACTTAGGCATCACATGACACGCACGCTGCTGGGCACGAGCCTGCTCGCCATCGCCGCCGCCGCCGCGCCGGCCGGTGCCCAGACCAGCGGGCCGGGCCAGTCGACGCCCGACGCGGCGCCCACGCGCGGCGACGTGCTGGTGACGGCGCCCTATCGCCAGTCGGAGACGGACGTGCTGCAGGGCGTGTCGGTGGTGACGGGCGAGGAGCTGTCGCGCGACCTTCGCCCCACCATCGGCGACACGCTGGCGCGCCAGCCGGGCGTCTCGGCCACCTCCTTCGGCCCGTCCGCCTCGCGCCCCGTGCTGCGCGGCCTCCAGGGGGAGCGCGTGCGCGTGCTGACGGACGGCATCGGCTCCATCGACGTATCCAACACGTCGGTGGACCACGCGGTGGTGATCGATCCGCTGCTGGTGGAGCGGATCGAGGTGCTGCGCGGGCCGTCCGCGCTGCTGTTCGGATCGTCGGCCATCGGCGGCGTGGTGAACGCGGTAGACAACCGCATCCCGCGCACGATGCCGGAGAACGGATACCGGGCGAAGGGCACGGCCACCTACGGCTCGGCGGCGAACGAGCGGTCGGGCGGGGCGGCGCTCGACCTGGGCGTGGGCCGGCACCTGGTGCTGCACGCGGACGGATCGTACCTGAAGTCCGACGACCTGGAAGTCGGCGGCTTCGTGCTGTCGCGGGCGGCACGCGCGGCCTCGCTGTCCCAGGCTGGCCTGCCCCAGCCGGGCGCGGACGAGCCCATCGACTTCGCAGGCAATGCAGCGCTTCGCGGCCGCATCCCCAACACCCAGTCCGAGACGTGGACGGCGGGCGCTGGCGCCTCCATCGTCACCGACACGGGGCACCTGGGCGTCTCCTACGGCCATTACGACAGCTTCTACGGCGTGCCCGTGCGCTACGCGACCGAGGTGGGCCAGGAGCAGGAGGCGCCGCGCCTGGATCTCCGCCAGGACCGCGTGGACCTGCGCGGCGAGTTCGAGACGGGCGGCGGCGTGCTGGAACGCGTGCGCGTGCGCATGGGCCACGCCACCTATCGCCATCAGGAGATCGAGGAGGTCGGCTCCGTCGCCACCACCTTCCGCAACAACGGCACGGAGGCACGGCTAGAGCTGGTGCAAGCCGACCACGGCGGCTGGCGCGGCGCGTCGGGCGTGCAGTACCTGAACCGCCTGTTCGACGCGGTGGGCGAGGAAGCGTTCGTGCCGCGCAACGAGACCAACCAGACGGGCCTGTTCACGCTCCAGCAGCTCGACCTGGGGCAATTCAAGGCGGAGGGCGGCCTGCGCTACGAGTGGACGGATACGCGGGGCAAGGCCGGGCCGGAGGAAACCTACTTCTTCCGGGGCAAACGCGACTTCCGCGCGCTGTCGGGCTCGCTGGGCGCGTCGTGGGCGCCGGCGGACGGCGTTCGGCTGGGCCTGAACGGATCGCGCACCGAGCGCGCACCATCCGCCGAGGAGCTGTTCGCCAACGGGCCGCACGCGGGCACCCAGGCCTATGAGCTGGGCAGCCCCGACCTTAGGAAGGAAGAAAGCTGGGGCCTGGAGGCGACGGTGCACGCGCACGGCGACGGCTTCAGCTTCGACGCGTCGGTCTATCACAACTGGTTCGACAACTTCATCTCGGAGAACCGCGTGGACGCCGGCGTCTGCGAGGCGGCGAACAGCCGCGAGGAGGGCGAGGTGGACCTGCCCTGCTTCCAGTACCAGCAGGTGGACGCGCGCCTCTACGGCTTCGAGGCGGACGCGTCGGTCCGGTTGGCGACCGTCGGCACGACGACGCTGAACCTGGACGGCGTGGCCGACTATACGCGCGCGACGCTGCGCCGCGCCGGCCCCGTGCCGCGCATCCCGCCGCTGCGCCTGCTGGGCGGCGTGGAGGCGCAGGACCCCCGCTTCACCGCGCGCGCCGAGGTGGAGCGCGTGTTCGAGCAGAACCGCACCGCCGCGTTCGAGACGGAGACGCCGGGCTACACGCTGGTCAACGCCAGCGTCTCCTTCCGCCCCTTCGGGCACCAAGGGCTGGCGCCGACGCTGCTCCTGTCGGCGAACAACCTGTTCGACGTGGTGGCCAGGCGGCACGCCAGCTTCCTCAAGGACTTCGCGCCGCTGGCGGGCCGCGACCTGCGCGCGACGCTGCGCTTCGGCCTCTGACGGGAACGCGCGCGGGGGCGGACGTGACGCGGGCGCGGCGCGGGGCTATGTAGCGCGGCGTCATGCTCCGCCCCCAGCTCTCCGTGGTCGTCCCCTGCTACAACGAGGCCGCGAACCTCGACCTGCTGCATGGACGCGTGTCGGCGGCGGCGCGCGCGGCGGTGGGCGACGACCACGAGATCGTGCTGGTGAACGACGGGTCGCGCGACGACAGCTGGGCCGCGATGCGCCGGCTGGCCGACGCGGACCCGCGCGTGGTGGCGGTGAACCTGTCGCGCAACCACGGGCACCAGCTGGCGCTGACCGCCGGGCTCGACCTCTGCTCGGGCGAGCAGATCCTGGTGATCGACGCCGACCTTCAGGACCCGCCCGAGCTACTCGCCGACATGCGCCGCGCCATGGTGGAGCAGGAGGCCGACGTGGTCTACGCCGTGCGCCGCAAGCGCGACGGCGAGACGGTGTTCAAGCGCGCCACCGCCGCGCTCTTCTACCGCCTGCTCGACCGCGTGACGGATACGCCCATCCCGCTCGACACGGGGGATTTCCGGCTCATGAGCCGGCGCGCGCTGGACGCGTTCCTGAGCCTGCCCGAGCAGGCGCGATTCATCCGCGGCATGGTGGCCTGGGTGGGCTTCCGCCAGGTGCCCTTTCCCTACGACCGGGCCGAGCGCCACGCGGGCGAGACCAACTATCCGCTGGGCAAGATGGTGCGCCTGGCCGTGGACGCGGTGACGGGCTTCTCCACCGCGCCGCTGCGCATCGCCAGCCACGCGTCGGTGATCCTGGCGGCCTGCTCGCTGCTGCTGCTGGTCTATATCGCCTGGGGCTATTTCGAGGGCGATCCGGTGCAGGGCTGGACGTCGACCATGCTGGTGGTGACGGTGTTGTCCGCCATCCAGATGTTCGTGCTGGGCATGATCGGCGAGTATCTTGGTCGCCTCTACGTCGAGGCGAAGCGGCGGCCGCTCTACCTGGTGGCCGACGTGGCGGGGCCGGTGCGCGGGCGGGCCACGCTGGGCTTCCGCGCCGAACCGCCGCCCGACCAGTCGTCTTGGCGCGACGGCTTTCGCCGGCGGGGCGCGCTGGACGAGCCGGCCGAAACCTACGCCGGCGCGCCGTCGGGCACGGCGAACGCCGCGATGGACAGGCCGGGCGTCATGGGCACCCGCCCGAGCAGGTGACGCTCCAGGCGGAACACCGCCTCGAACGCCTTGTTCAGCGGGGCCGGCGGCGGGCTGTCGTCGCTGTCGTCGCGGCCCGTCAGCTTGCCCGCCAGCCGCGCGGCCACGGCCAGCGGGAACAGCGCGGAGTTGAAATAGCTCAGCTTCTCCGGCCGCATTCCGGCGGCGCGGATCGCAGTGGCGAGCGACGCCTTTGAGTAGCGGCGGTGGTGGTGGTTCACCACGTCGTGCGCGGACCACATCCACTGGTGCGCGGGCACCGCGATCAGCACCTTGCCGCCGGGCCTGAGCAGCGTGCCCATGGCCCTGAGCGCGCCCGCGTCGTCGGCCACGTGCTCCACCACGTCCAGCACCGCGACCAGGTCGTAGGCACCGCGCTCGACACCGGGCAGCTCGGGCAGCGGCGCGTCGCCCACCGGGCGGCCCAGCCGCTCCGCCGCGATGCGCCGCGCCGCCGGATCGATCTCGATGGCGTCCACCTGGCCGAAGCGGCTGAGCATGGGCAGGTTGTGGCCGGTGCCGCACCCGATCTCCAGCACGCGGGCCTGGGGCGCGGGCGGCAGGCCGCCGTAGCGGGCGAGATAGTCGTTCAGGATGTCGCGGCGCGCGCGATACCACCAATGCGTCGAATCATGGGCGGCCATGCGGTCGTAGACGACGCGATCCATGTCTTATTCTCCGAAAACCCAGGCGCGGTTGATCGCGAACGTCACCAGCGGCGTCACCAGCACGGCGGGCAGCAGCGGCACCCAGGGCGGCTGGCCCAGCATCCCCGACAGCACCCAGGCGTAGAGCAAGTTCAGCACCATGCCCGCCGCCTGGACGCCGACGAACTTGGCCTTCTGCCCCGCCCCCTCCCCGCGCCGGCCGTGGCCGCGAAAGCTCCACCCGCTGTGCAGGAAATAGCCCAGCGTCACCGCCACCGCGAAGGCCGGCGGCACCGCCAGCACCGCCATCCGCCGTGGCAGGACGTAGGTGGCGATGGGCAGGTAGACGGCGGAATAGACGAGCGCACACAGGCCGCCCACCACGCCGAATCGCACGAGCTGACCGAGCAGCCCCGACGCTCTCAGCCCAGCCAACCGATCCGCCACCGCCGCCCGCAACCCGCTTGTCCTCGTCGCCGTCGCCCGCGATAGGGCCGAAGGCTAGCGGCGTTAGTGCGGGTGGGACGTTGAGGGAAGGGTCGGACATGGAGCGGCTGGAGGCCGGACCGCTCGGGCGCCACTGGGTGCGCCTGACGCTGGCGGCCTGGGCGGTGCTGGCGGCCTGGTATCTGTGGGACCGCTGGCCCAACGTCCGCTTCCTGTCGCTGGGCGACACGGACGACAACATGCGCCTGATGCAGGTGCGCGGCCTGCTGGAGGGCCAGGGCTGGTACGACCTGCGCCAGTACCGGCTGAACCCGCCGGGGGGTTTCGACATCCACTGGAGCCGGCTGGTGGACCTGCCCATCGCCGGACTGATCCTGTTCTTTCGCCTGTTCACCGGCAACGCTTGGGCGGAGCGGCTGGCGTGCGGCGTGGCGCCGCTGCTGCCGATGGCGGTGATGCTGCTGGGGCTGGGCGCGGCGGTCCGGCGGCTGGTGCATCCGCTGGCCTGGCCGCTGGGCATCGTGCTGGTGACGGGCGCGGGCGCGCTGACCCAGATGTTCATGCCCGAGCGCATCGACCATCACGGCTGGCAGCTCGCCTTCCTGGCGCTGACCGTGGCGGGACTGTGCGACCCGGCGCCCCGGCGGGGCGGGCTGCTGGTGGGCGCGGCCAGCGCGCTGTCGCTGACGGTGGGGCTGGAGCTGCTGCCCTTCGCCGCGATGGCGGGCGCGATCACCGGCTTGCGCTGGGTGTGGGACCGGGCGGAGGAACCGCGCGTCACGGCCTATGCCCTGTCGCTGGGCGGCGGCGCGCTGGCGGGCTTCCTGCTGTTCGCCAGTTATGCCAACCGCACGCTTCGCTGCGACGCGCTGACGCCCGTGTGGCTGTCGGCGGTGGTGGCGGCCGCCGCCCTGCTGTGGATCGCGGCGCGCGCCGCCCCGGCGTCCCGGGGCGCGCGGCTCGCGGCGGTGGCGGCGGCGGGCGTCGCGGTGGCGGCGGGCTTCGCGCTGCTGTTCCCGCAGTGCCTGGGCCGGCCTGAGCAAGTGTCGGACGAACTGGCGCGCAACTGGCTGAACAACGTGCGCGAGGCCAAGCCGCTCTACAAGCATCCGTTCCGCATGGCCTTTCCCATCGCGGCGCTGCCGCTCGCCGGCCTGATCGGCGCGCTGGTGGCCGCCGCGCGGTGCTGGCGGGCGGAGGGGCCGACGCCGCGCTCGGTGGGCTGGGCGGCGGTCGCGCTGTTCACCGCCTTCGCGGTGGCGATACTGGCGTGGCAGGCGCGCGCGGGGCCGGCGGCGCAGCTGCTGGCGGTGCCGGGTGCCGCCGCGCTGATCTGGCTGCTGGTGCCCGTCACGCTGGGCTCGTCCAGCCCGGTGGTGCGCGTGCTGGGCACGGCGGGAGCCTTCGTGCTGGCGAGCGGGTCGTTCGCGAGCCTGATCGTCAAGTACCTGCCGGTCGACCGCCCCTCCCCTTACGTCTCGCGCGTCAACCGCGCTGGCGCCAGGTGCAACACGACGTTCGCCATGGCGGCGCTGGACCGGTATCCGGCGCAGACGGTGTTCACCTTCAACGACCTAGGGCCGCGCCTCATCACCACCACGCACCACAGCGCGATCTCGGGCCCGTACCACCGCAACGGCGACGCCATCCTGGACGTGCAGCACGCCTTCGGCCGCAAGCCCGCCGAGGCGCGCGCGATCATGCGCCGCCACGGCGCGACGATGCTGCTGGTCTGCCCCAACATGGCCGAGAGCACCAACTACCGCGCGCGCGACAAGGGCGGCTTCTACGACCGGCTGGCCAGGGGCGAGCGGTTCGACTGGCTGACCCCCATGCCGCTCCCGCGCCGGTCGCCCCTGCGCCTGTTCCGGATCGGGTAGAGTCGCAGGCGCGCTCTGGCTGGCCGTGGCGCAGGTCGCGGCGGCGGACCCGGGCACCGCAGCGGGTCGCCCCCCTCTGGTGCTGACCGCGCTGCCCCGGTGCGAGGTGGGCGCCGGGGAAGTAGTCGTCTGCGGCCGAGGAACCGACCGTTATCGCTTGCCTCTCCCCGTCGAGCGGGATGCTCCCGACGATCCTTCGGCGGGTGCCGCGGCGGGGACCGGTGCCGCGGCGCGGACGCCGCGCGGCCGCTGCGGCATCTTCGCGGGCGAGCGGCGGTGCGGCGAGCGGGAGGCCGCCGCCTATGGTTACGGCCGGGGACGCGACCCGATCACGGCGGCGGTGCGCGCGGCGCGCGTCTTGACCGGCGGCGAACCGGAGCAGGGGGCCGTGAAACCATAGGCCCCGCCGGCCGGTTCAACGGCCATATGACGGGAGCCTGCCCTTGCGCGTCGTGACGCTGGACCGTGCGGACGATTTCGACGGATGGCGCGACGCCGCGCGCGCCCTGGTGGCGGACGGGATGCCGCCCGACCGGGTGGTGTGGCAGGTGAAGGGCGAGGTCGCCGACCTGTTCGGTGCCGACGACGCGGGCGAGCCCGCGCATGCCCCGGCTACCCCGGCCGCCGCCGGCTTCTCCGTGCCGCGCGCGTTCATCGCGCTGGCGCGCGACGCGATCCTGGCGAGCGATCCGGAGCGCTTCTCGCTGCTCTACACGCTGTTGACGCGGTTGCGCGACAGCCCCCGGCTGGTGGAGGATCATGCCGACCCGCAGGTGCGCCGGCTGGACCAGCTGGCCAAGGCGGTGCGGCGCGACGTGCACAAGATGCGCGCGTTCGTGCGCTTCCGCGAGGTGGAGGAGGAGGGCGGCAGCCGCTACGTCGCCTTCTTCGAGCCCGACCACCATATCGTTCGCAACAACGCGGCCTTCTTCGTCAACCGCTTCGCCTCGATGCGCTGGTCGATCCTGACGCCGGAGGTGTCGATCCACTGGGACGGGGAAACGCTGTCGGAGGGGCCGGGCGCCGTGCGCGGCGATGCCCCGGACGGCGATCCGACCGAGGAGGTGTGGAAGACCTATTATTCCAGCATCTTCAACCCTGCGCGCGTGAAAGTGGGCGCGATGCTGAAGGAGATGCCGCGCAAATACTGGAAGAACATGCCCGAGACCGCACTTGTGCCCGGTCTGATCGCCGGCGCGCAGGGGCGAGAGAGCGGGATGATCGAGACGGCGGCGCGACAGGCGGTGTCGGGCGACAACAGCCAGGCGGCGTGGGAGGCGCTCAAGGAGGAGGCGATGGCCTGCACCCGCTGCCCCCTCTACAAGCCCGCGACCCAGACCGTGTTCGGCGAGGGGCCGGTGTCGGCCACCATGATGTTCGTGGGCGAGCAGCCGGGCGACCAGGAGGACCTGGCGGGCGCGCCCTTTGTCGGGCCGGCCGGCCAGATGTTCAACCGCGCGCTGGCGCAAGCCGGGATCGACCGTTCGGACGCGTACGTCACCAACGCGGTGAAGCACTTCAAGTTCGAGCCGCGCGGCCGGCGGCGCATCCACGCCAAGCCGGGCACAGGCGAGATCGACGCGTGCCGGTGGTGGATCGAGCAGGAGCGGATGCTGCTACGCCCGCGCGTCACCGTGGCGCTGGGCGCGACGGCGGCGCGCTCGCTGTTCGACAGGGCCGTTACCATCGGGCGCGAGCGCGGCCGCCCGCTGGCGCTGCCCGGCGGCGGCGAGGCGTGGATCACCGTCCACCCCAGCTACCTGCTTCGCATCCCCGACGAGGACAAGGCCAAGGCGGAGTACGAGCAGTTCGTGAAGGACCTGCGTACGGTGCACGCCAGGGTGGCTGAACTGACGGGGTAAGAGGGTCGGGGCCGGGCTTCCCGCCCGGCGCTCTACCGCCCCTGCGGCGGCACGGATGCCATCCGTGCCGCCCGCGAGGATCGTGTCAGGAGAAGTTGTCGGGGTCCGGCCCGATGCGGCCGGCGGGATCGTCCAGCGCGTCGATGGCGGCCATGTCCTCCCCGGTCAGCGTCAGGTCGAGGCTGGCGAAATTGTCGCTGAGGTGGCCGGGGTCGGCCGCCTTCGGGATGGCGCACAGGTCGTGCTGGCGGTGCCAGGCCAGGATCACCTGGGCGGCGGAGCGGCCGTGCGCGTCGGCGATCCGCACCACCGCCTCGTCGCGCAGCAGGTCGCCGCCCTGGCCGATGGGGCTCCAGCTCTGCGTCACGATGCCCTCGCCCGCGTGATACTCGCGAAGCGCGCGCTGCTGAAAGCGGGGGTGCAGCTCGATCTGGTTGACCGCGGGGCGTTCGCCCGTCTCGCGCACGATGCGGTCCAGATGCTCGGGCTGGAAGTTGGACACGCCCACCGAACGCGCCTTGCCCGCGTCGCGCAGCGCGAGCATCGCCTTCCACGCCCCGACGTAGCGGTCCTCGGCCGGCACGGGCCAGTGCATCAGGTAGAGGTCCACCGCGTCGACGCCCAGCAGCGCCAAGCTCTCGTCCAGCGCCGCCGCCGCGTCGCCCTGCCGGTCGTTCCACAGCTTGGTCGTCAGGAAGGCGCCTTCCTGCCCAGCCCAGCCCGAGCCGACGCCGCGCTCGTTGTGGTAGATGGCGGCCGTGTCGATCAGGCGATAGCCCATGTCGAGCCCGCGCCGCACGGCCCCGGCCGCCTGGTCATCGGGGATCTGCCAGGTGCCGAGCCCCAGGCGGGGCATGGCGCGGCCGTCGTTCAGCTGAAAATCTTCCATGCCCGGCCGAACCGCCGGGGCGAGGCGATGTTCCGGTGCGCGCCGTCCCCCCTGCGGCGTTGACCGCGCCCCGCCCCTGGCCCAAGCGCCCCGCCCATGGTGGAGAACATACTGGCCGCGTTGGCGACGTTCGTGATCGGCGTGATCTCGGCCACGGGCTACTGGGGCGTGGCGCTGCTGATGGCGATCGAGAGCGCGTGCGTGCCGCTGCCGTCCGAGCTCATCATGCCATTCGCGGGCTACCTCGTCTCCACCGGGCGGTTCGACCTGTTCGCCGCCGCCACCGCGGGGGCGATCGGGTGCAACCTGGGCTCGGTCGTCGCCTATGAGGCGGGCAAGCGCGGCGGGCGGCCGTTCGTGGAGCGCTGGGGCCGCTACCTGCTGATCGGCGCGGACGAGCTGGACGCGGCCGACCGCTTCTTCGCGCGATGGGGGTCGGCCGCCGTGCTGGTCGGGCGGCTGCTGCCCGTGATCCGCACGTTCATCGCTTTCCCGGCCGGCGTGGCGCGGATGCCGCTGGTGCCGTTCCACATCTATACGTTCGTCGGCTCTTGGCCCTTCTGCTACGCGCTGGCCTGGGTGGGCATGACGCTGGGGGACAAGTGGCACACCGACCCGCGGCTGAAGGCGGCATTCCACCGGGCGGACGCGGTGATCGGCGTGGTGCTGGTGGCGGCGGCGGGGCTGTACGTGTGGCACCGGGTGAACGGGATACGGCGCAACCGGAAGTAGCGCCCGCCCCTCACCCCCAGATCCACCCGCCCAGCACCCGGCCGGGCACCAGCGTGAAGGCGCCCGCGATCAGCAGCGCGCCCGTCACCAGCCCGCGCACCGAGCCGCGATGCGCCGCGATCCGGCCGGTGCGCGCGGTCCACCAAGTGTAGGGTGCGGCCAGCAGCGTCCAGACGGTGAAGATGTGGATGAAGCTGTAATGGCCCGGCCGGCTCTCCTGCACGAACAGCGTGGAGAGCGCCGTCAACAGCATCGCCGATACCCAGATCCGACCCAGGCGGCGGTGCGTCGGTCCGCCGCGCGGACGGAGCAGCATCACGGGCGTCAGCACCAGAGCGACGGTCACGGTGAGGATGTGCGCCCACACCATCGGGGGTATGTGCCCCCATCGGCCATGGCCGCCCGCGAGCGCGGCGATCAGCGCCGCCGTCAGCAGCACCGCCGCCAGCGCCAGCGCCCGCTCATAGGCGTCGGGCGCCAGCGGGGGCCGTCGCGCTCGCTTCGCCGTCACCTCGCTGGCCGCCGTCGCCATCCCCGTCCCCCGTGCCCGTGCTCGTGCCGAAGCGGAGGCTAGGAGCGCGCCCGCGCCGGGGCAAGCGGGTCACATGCCGACGGGCTTCTCCGCTTCCTTGCGCGTGACGTTGGCGCGGCGGTTGGTGCGGAAGGCCTGGCCCATGCAGCCGGTGGCGCCGCCAGCGCCCACGGCGGAGCAGCTGCCGATGCCGTTGACGCCCGTGCCCGCGTTCAACGTGTCGCTCGCCTTGGCGGCCCAGCTCTTGTTCTCCTCCGTGATCTCCATCTCGCGCAGCTCCTTGGGCAGGCGATACTGCTCGGAGGCGGGGCGGCGGGTGCAGACCACCACCTCGTTGCCGCCGGCGTCGGTGGGGCAGCGCTGGTTGCCGTAGAGGACCAGTACGCCGTTCACCGGCGCGCCACGCCCCGTGTCGCCCGCGTCGCTGACGGGCCGCGCGCGGGGCGCGCCGGGAAGCGCCGCCTGACCGCCCGCCACCTGCGCCCTGGCTGGACCCGCCGCCGGAACCGCCGCCGCGAGAAGGGTCGCGCCCGCCAGTATCGCCTTCATCAACCCTCTCCTCAGATCCGCTTGGCGGCCGCGATCGCGACCTTGCAGCCCAGTCGGATCAAGCCGCTCAGTACCGGATAGCCGAACGCGTTCTCCGCGCCCGCCGCGATGGCGTGGTCGCGATGCTCCAGCTCCTCCGCCTGGAAGTCGGCGATGGCGTCCGACAGCTCGGGGTCGCTGTCGCCCAGCGCCTCGAGCTGCTGGGCGTAGTGCTTGTCGATCTCCGTCTCGACCGCGGCGGTGCAGGCCATGGCGGCGTCCGGACCGATGGCGGCCGTCACCGCGCCCAGCGCGAAGCCCGCGACGTTCCAGAAGGGGCGGAGCGCGGTGGGCCTGACGCCGCGCTCCACGATCATGCGGTCGAAGAAGGCGCGGTGCCGCTCCTCCTGCGCCGCCATGTGGTGGATGGCGCGCGCGGCCGGGTGCCGGTCGCCCAGCACGGCGAGCTGGCCGGCATAGATGCGCGTCGCGCCGTACTCGCCCGCCTGGTCGACGCGGATCATCGCGTCGGTGGTCTCGATCCTGTCGCCGGGCTTCACCTGACCCTCCGCATGAGCATGGTCCAGATGGTGAGCGCGCCGCCCAGGGAGAAGAGGGCGTTGAACCCGGCCAGCGAGACGCCCGCCAACGTCCACTGGGCCACGTCGCACCGGACGACGTCCTTGTTCGCCATCAGCGCGGCCAGCCGGTCGTCGGCGTTGCCCGAAAGGGTCACGAGCGAAGTGCAGCTGGTGGGGATGGTCCACCAGCCGTACTCGGCGCCGGCGTGCGCGACGCCGATGACGCCCGACGCCGCGATCAGCAGCGCCGCCAGCGCCACCAGCGACCGCGACGGCCGGGCATAGGCGGCCAGCGCCACCGCGACCGCCGCGTAATGAGGCCAGCGCTGCCAAAGGCACAGGTGGCACGGGTTCAGCCCGCCGATCAGCTGCGACCCCCAGGCGCCGGCCAGCAGCGCGGACGGCAGCAGCAGCGCCAGCGCGCGCGCGCGGCGAAAGGCGGGCAGCGCGTGGGCGAAGCTGGCCTGGGCGGCGGGCCTCACTTCGTCGCGGCCCCTGCTGCGGCGGGGATCGGTCGGGGCTTCGTCGCCGCCGCCACCTGTACCGGTCCGCCCAGCCGCGCCACCGTCTTCAGCGCGTAATAGAGCTGGAAGTCGTCCACGCCTCGGCTTTTCAGTTCGTCCGGCGTGGCGGCGAAGCGGGGATCGGTGCGCGTGTCCTCCTCCAGCACCGCGTTGTCGGCCTTCACCTCGTTGATGAGGTGGCGGCGAAGGTCGGCCTCGCGGAACACGGGGCGGCTGCGGCGGTCCGGGTCGGTTAGCTGGGGCACGCGGATATCGGGCTCGATACCGCCTTCCTGCACGCTGCGGCCGGACGGCGTGTAGTAGCGCGCGGTGGTCAGGCGAAGCGCCGTCTGCGGCCCGATGGGCAGCAGGGTCTGGACCGAACCCTTGCCGAACGTCTTGTCGCCCATCACGATGGCGCGGTGGTGGTCCTGGAGCGCGCCAGCCACGATCTCCGACGCGGACGCGGTGCCGGCGTCGGTCAGCACCACCACGGGCAGCCCGTGCGCGTCGTCGCCGGGACGCGCGTAGTAGCGCTCGATCCCCGACACCTCGCGCGGGCGCTGGGACACGATCTCGCCGCGCTCCAGGAAGCTGTCGGCGACCGATATCGCCTGGGTCAGCAGGCCGCCGCCGTTGTCGCGCAGGTCCACCACATAGCCCAGCGGCCGGTGGCCCAGCGCCTTGTCGATGGCCATGATCGCCGCGCGCGTGTCCGCGCCCGTCGATTCGGAAAAGGTGTTGATGTTGATGTAGCCGACCTGCCCGCGCAGCTCCCACTTGACCGGGCGCTGCACGATCACCTCGCGCACCAGCGCCACCTCGACTGGTTTGTCGCGGCCCGGGCGGACCAGGGTGAGCGCCACCTTGGTGCCCGGCCGGCCGCGCATCAGGTTGATCGATTCGTCCAGCGTGTCGCCGTAGATCAGCTTGCCGTCGATGTGCGTGATGTAGTCGCCCGCCTTCACGCCCGCGCGCGCGGCGGGCGTGTCCTCCTGCGGCGCCACAACCTTGACCGCGCCGTCCTCCATCGAAACGGTCAGACCCAGCCCGCCGTAGCTGCCCTCGGTCTGGATGCGCAGATTGTCGTAGTCGAGCGCGTCGACGTAGCTGGAGTGCGGGTCGAGCGAGGCCAGCATTCCCTGGATCGCGCCCTTGATGAGCGTCTTGTCGTCCACCTTGTCGACGTAGTCGGCCTTGACCCGGTTGAACACGTCCAGGAACTGGTCGAACTGACGGTAGGTCTCGGTATCCGCCGCGGCCGCGTGCGCCAGCGGCACCGCCGCGATCCCGCCGGCCAGCGCCAGCAGGGCCAGGGTCTGACGGGGGGTCGGGCGGCGCAACATGGACGGTGGACCTCTGACGGGCGGGAACGGCCGCATCCTAGCGGCTCGGGCCGGCGCGCGATAGCGGGCGGCGCGTGAACGGCGGCTGACGCCCGGCCTAGCGCGTGGGCACGGGCTCCGCCCCGGAATAGTCGTAGAAGCCGCGCCCGGCCTTGCGGCCGTGCCAGCCGGCCTCGACGTACTTCACCAGCAGCGGCGCGGGCCGGAACTTCGGGTCGCCCGTGCCGTGGAACAGCACGCGCGTGATCTCCAGGCACGTGTCGAGCCCGATGAAGTCGGCCAGCGTCAGCGGCCCCATGGGGTGGTTGAGCCCCAGCTGGCAGGCGGCATCGATGTCGGGGATCGTCGCCACCCCCTCCCCCAGCGCGAAGCACGCCTCGTTCAGCATGGGCATCAGCACGCGGTTGACGATGAAGCCGGGCGCGTCGTTGGCGCGCACTACGCGCTTGCCGAGCCGTTCGGCGTACGCCTCGACCGCCGCCACCGCCTCGTCGGACGTGGCGAGCCCGCGGATCAGCTCGATCAGGCCCATAACGGGCACGGGGTTGAAGAAGTGGACGCCCAGGAAGCGCGCGGGGTCGGGCGCCGCCTGCGCCAGCCGCGTGATAGGGATGGAACTGGTGTTGGTCGCCAGGATCGCGTGCGCGGGGAGCACGCGGCCGAGGTCGGAGAGGATGACGCGCTTCACCTCCTCGCGCTCGGTCGCGGCCTCGATCACCATGTCGCAGGCGCCCATGGCGGCGGGGCCTTCCACCGGCTCGATCCGCGCGAGCGCGGCGTCGGCCTCGTCGGCGGGGAGCGTCCCCTTCTCGGCGAGGCGCTTCAGTCGCTTGCCGATACCGGCGCGGCCCACGTCGGCGCGATCGAGCGACGCGTCGGACAGCAGCACGCGATAGCCCGCCGCTGCCGACACCTGGGCGATGCCGGCGCCCATCTGGCCCGCGCCCACCACGCCGATCGTCTCCATCCGCCCGTATCCTCTCGCTGTCGTATCGCCCGTCCCTAGCGGGCGGGCGGCGGCGCGGCTACCGCGTGGCGCCGGGCTTCCACAGGACCTCGCCGTCCGCGCCGCACGCCAGGCGGGACGCGACGAACAGCCAGTCCGACAGGCGGTTGAGATAGCGCCGCGCCTCCGGGTTCAGCGGCTCGGCCACGGCAGCGGCGGATCGCTCGGCCCGGCGCGTCACCGCGCGCGCCAGATGAAGTGCCGCGGCGGCCGGGTTGCCGCCGGGCAGCACGAAGCTGCGGAGCGGCGGCAGCGTCTCGTTCATCGCGTCGATCTCGCGCTCCAGCCGCGCGACCTGCTCCAGCACGATCCTGAGCGCCGTCCCGGAGGGCTCGAAGCTCTCGCCGGGCGTGGCAACGTCGGCGCCCAGGTCGAACAGGTCGTTCTGGATGCGCAGGAGCGCGTCGGCCCGCTCGCCCGGCCCCAGCGCGCAGATCGCGAGCCCGATGGCCGAGTTCGCCTCGTCCACGTCGCCCACGGCCGCCATGCGGGGCGCCGACTTGTGGACGCGCGATCCGTCGGCCAGGCCGGTGGTGCCGTCGTCGCCGGTGCGCGTGTAGATGCGGTTCAACCGGACCAAGATCAGGTGCGCCCGGCCGCGAACAGCAGGATCACCACGATCATCACCGCGATGGCCTGAAAGAAGATGCGCGCCTGCATCATGCGGTTCGATTTCAGCGACGCGGCGCTCGGCCCCTCGCCGTTGCGCACCGAGGCGTGGCTTTCCTGAAGAAAGGCGATGATGCCGCGCACCAGCGCCACCACCGTCGCGAGCATGGCCGCGATCAGCAGGACGACGAGGATCGTGTTTCCCATGGCCTCAATCTAGTGTTCCGCCAGCCGATAGCCAGACGGCATCCGCCCGCTGCGCAACGCGTCCGCCAGCCGCCGCCCGTCCGCGCCCGCCGCCCGCATCGCGGCCAGCGACGGGCTCCCGCGCCGCTTGGCCAGCCGCCCGCCCCCTTCGTCGGTGACGAGCGGATGATGGTGATAGGCGGGCACGGGCCAGTTCATCAGCGCCTGGAGCAGCCGCTGGACGTGGGTCGCCTCGCGCAGGTCGCTGCCCCGCACCACCAGCGTCACACCGTCCGCCGCGTCGTCGGCCGCCGACGCCAGCAGGTAGCTGGTGCCCGCGTCCTTGCGCCCCAGCACCACGTCGCCCTGGGGCCGTGGGTCGGCCGCGACGCGGACGCCCGCGTCCTCCCACCACAGCGGTCCCAAAGCCGCCGTCGCGGCCGCCATGTCCAGCCGCCAGGCGTGCGGCCCGTGCATCCGGCCGCTCGCAGCCAGGCCGCGGCATGTGCCGGGATAGGCGGGCGTCGGCCCGTGCGGCGCCGACGCGGCGGCCGCCGCCACCTCGGCGCGCGTGCAGAAGCACGGATAGACAAGGCCACGCCCGCGCAAGGTGGCCAGCGCGGCGGCGTGGTCGGCCGCGCGTGCCGACTGGAAGTCGAGCCGGTCCCAGTCCAGGCCCAGCCACCGGAGGTCGGCCAGGATCGCGTCGACGTGTTCCGGCCGGCAACGCCCGGCGTCGATATCCTCGATCCGCAGCAGGCGCCCGCCCCCCTGCCCCGCGTCGTGCGCCAGCACGGCCGAGTAGGCGTGCCCCAGGTGCAGCGCGCCCGTGGGGCTGGGCGCGAAGCGGGTGACAACGCGGCCGCTCACCTGTCCACATCCTCGCGCTTCGCGCGGGGTTGACCGCCCCCGCGGCCGCCTGCTGTAATGCCCGTGTCACGCCGGCGGGTCAGAGCGGGTCCGGCTCCTGAGAGGGAGGGTGCGTGTTTCATCCCGACCTGATCCGTCATCCGGACTCCTGTCCGGCCCTGGTGCTGAACGCCGACTATACGCCGCTGTCCTATTACCCGCTCAGCCTGTGGCCGTGGCAGACGGCGGTCAAGGCGGTGTTCCTGGACCGCGTCGACATCGTGGCGCATTACGAGCGGGAGGTGCGGTCCGCCACCACCGCGCTGCGCCTGCCCTCGGTGATCGCGCTGAAGCAGTTCGTGCGGCCGTCGCAGTTCCCGGCCTTCACGCGGTTCAACCTGTTCCTGCGCGACCGATTCCAGTGCCAATACTGCGGCCACGGGCGCGAGCTGACGTTCGACCACGTGGTGCCGCGCGCGCAAGGGGGCCGCACGACGTGGGAGAATGTCGTCACCGCGTGCGCGCCGTGCAACCTGCGAAAGGGCGGCCGCACGCCGCGCGAGGCCCGGATGCCGCTGCACCTGACGCCGATCCGTCCCACCTCGTGGCACCTCCAGGAACACGGGCGCTCCTTTCCTCCCAACTACCTGCACGACACGTGGCACGACTGGCTGTACTGGGACGTCGAGCTTGACGCGTGAGAACGGGGGTTCCGGGTACGATATGGTGAAGCGGATCGGAGTGGCCTTGGCCGTGACGGTGCTGGCGGCGGGCTGCCAGCAGGCGGAGAAGAAGCAGGCGGCGGCCGACGCGAAGGCCGCGGGCTTCACGCCGCCGTCCGTCACGTCGCGGCTGGACTGGGGCAGCCGGGGCGAACGCTTGTTCCATCGGCTGGACCGCGACGGCGACGACGTGCTAACCCCCAACGAGATCCCGCGTCCCGACAGCCGCCTGCTGGAGTACGACCGGGACAAGGACGGCGACGTGTCGCTGGTGGAGTTCACCGAGGGCACCATGGACCGGTTCGACCGCATGGACCTGAACCGCGACGGCACCGTCACATCCGAGGAGCGCGAGACGGCCGAGCGGACGGGTGCCGTCTCCCAGCCCCGGCCGGCCGCACCCGCCGCGCGATAACGCCGGGCGGGCCGGACACGACCTGCATAGCCCGGCGGACGCCGATCCGCGTCGACCGGCCCGTTCCCCGTTGACCGCGCGCCTGCTGCGGCGCAGCAAGCGGGCATGGCCTCCACCCTCCCCCCCGTCGCGAACACCGCGGACGTCCGCTACCTCGGCACCTTGCTGGGTGAGGTGATCCGCGAGCACGGGGGCGAGCGGCTGTTCGCCGCGACGGAGGCCATCCGCCGATCCTCTGTGGAGCGGCGGCGCGATGGCGGCGACACGGACGCGCTGGACCTCAGCCTGGGCGAGCTGGACCTCGACGGCACGGTGGACTTCGTGCGCGGCTTCACGCTGTTCTCCGCGCTCGCCAACCTGGCCGAGGACCGGCAGGGCATCGCCGCCGAGGAGGGGGCCGACCTGCCCGCGGCGCTCGCCCGGCTGGAGGCCGAGGGGATCGGACGCGACCGGGCGGCCGAACTGCTGGGCCGCGCGCTGGTGGCGCCGGTGCTGACCGCGCACCCCACCGAGGTGCGTCGCAAGAGCATGATCGACCACCGCAATCGCGTGGCCGAACTGCTCAGCCTGCGCGACCGCGGCCTGGACGAGACGCCCGACGGCGACCGGGTGGACGAGGCGATCCGCCGCCAGATCGCGCTCCTGTGGCAGACGCGCGTGCTGCGTCGCGAGCGGCTGGGCGTGGCGGACGAGGTGGAGACGGCGCTGTCCTACCTGCGCGATGTGTTCCTGCCCGTGCTGCCCGCGCTCTATCAGCGCTGGGACCGGGCCCTGGGGCGGCGGCTGCCATCCTTTCTCCGACCCGGCAGCTGGATCGGCGGCGACCGCGACGGCAATCCCAACGTGTCGGCGGACTCGCTTCGCATCGCCCTGTCGAGCGGGGCGGCGGCGGTACTAGGGCATTACATGGACCAGGTGCACGCGTTGGGCGCGGAACTGTCCGTCTCGTCGCTGCGCGCCACCGTGAGCGACGAGGTGCTGGCGCTGGCCGACGCCAGCGGCGACGACGCCCCCAGCCGCGCGGACGAGCCGTACCGCCGCGCGCTGTCGGGCATCCACGCGCGGCTCGCCGCCACGCACCGCCGGCTGACGGGCCGCGAGGCGCCCAGGCCCGGGCGGCTGAAGGGCGAGCCCTATCCCGACCCGTCCGCCTTCCGCGCCGATCTGCGCGCGCTGGCTCGGGGACTCGCCGCCGGCGGCGGCGCGCTGTCCAGCGGCGGCGCGCTGGGCCGGCTGATCCGCGCGGCCGACGTTTTCGGCTTTCACCTGGCGACGTTGGACCTGCGCCAGAACTCGGCGGTGCACGAGCGTGTCGTGGCCGAGCTGCTGGCCGAGGCAGGCGTCGAGGCGGACTATCTGGCGCTGGACGAGGCGGCGCGCGTCGCGCTGCTGCGCCGCGAGCTGGCCGGCTCGCGCCCGCTGTGGAGCCCGTGGGGGGATTACGGCGAGGAAACCGCATCCGAACTGGCCATCGTCCGCGCGGCGGGCGAGGCGCACGCCGACTACGGTTCCGCCTGCATCCGCCAATACGTGGTATCCATGGCGCGATCCGTCTCCGACCTGCTGGAGGTGCACCTGCTGCTGCGCGAGGCGGGGCTGTACCGACCGGCACGCGACGGCGGCGAGCCCACCTGCCCCGTCATGGCGGTGCCCCTGTTCGAGACGATCGAGGACCTGGTGGCCGCCCCCGACGTGATGCGCGACTGGCTGGCGCTGCCGGAGGCGGCGGCGCTGGCGCGCGCGCGCGGGCACCAAGAGGTAATGATCGGCTATTCGGACAGCAACAAGGACGGCGGCTACCTGACCTCCACCTGGAGCCTGTCCAAGGCGTCGTCGGCGCTCGCCCCCGTGTTCGAGGCGGCGGGCGTGGCGATGCAGCTGTTCCACGGGCGCGGGGGTGCCGTGGGGCGCGGCGGCGGCTCCAGCTTCGCGGCCGTGCTGGCCCAGCCGCCGGGCACGGTGAACGGCCGCATCCGCATCACCGAGCAGGGCGAGGTGATCGCGGGCAAGTACGGCACGCCCGAGAGCGCGCGCACCAACCTGGAGGCCGTGGCGTCCGCCACGCTGATCGCCAGCCTGGAGCCGCCGCGCCTGTCGAACGCCGACGCCGCGACCTTCGGCGACGCGATGGACCGGCTGTCCGACACCGCGTTCCGAGCGTACCGCGACCTGGTGTACGGCACGGAAGGGTTCCGCGCCTTCTTCCGCCAGATGACCCCCGTGGCCGAGATCGCGGACCTGAAGATCGGCAGCCGCCCGGCCAGCCGAACCAAGTCCGACCGGATCGAGGACCTGCGCGCCATTCCCTGGGTCTTCTCATGGGCGCAGGCGCGCGTGATGCTGCCTGGCTGGTATGGCGTGGGCGAGGCGCTGGCCGCCTTCCCGGACCGCGCGCTGCTGCGCGACATGGCGGACGGGTGGCCGCTCCTCGCCTCCGCGCTGGCGAACACCGAGATGGTGCTGGCGAAGTCGGACATGGAGGTGGCGGCGCGCTACGCCGGGCTGGTGGACGAAGAGCTTTGCCCGATCTTCGACCGGGTGCGCGACGGCTGGCACCGGGCGCGAGACGGGCTGCTGGAGGTGACGGGCCAGTCCCGCCTGCTGGAGAAGCACCCGGCGCTGGACAACTCGATCCGCCTGCGCCTGCCCTATATCGAGCCGCTGAACCTCCTCCAGGTGGAGCTGCTGCGCCGCCACCGCGCCGGCGAGACGGACCCGCGCATCGCGGAGGGCATCCTGCTGTCGATCAACGGAGTGGCGACCGCGCTGCGCAACTCGGGCTGAGCGGGGCCAGCGGTCCCGCGTCGTCGACGCCGCACGGGCGGCAAGGCCGCTCAGGCGGCCCGGACGTCATGGAAACCCCTTCCCCCCGTGCGCCCCCACCGCCGTGCCCGTCGAGTAGCTCGACTCGTCCGACGCCAGCGCCACGTACAGCCCGGCCAGCTCCGCCGGCTGGCCCGCGCGGCCCAGCGGCGTGTCCTGCCCGAACTCGTGCATCTTGCCGGGCAGCTGGCCGCCCGCCACCTGAAGCGGGGTCCAAATCGGGCCGGGCGACACGGCGTTCACGCGGATGCCCTTCTTCGCCAGCTGCTTGGCCAGCCCCCGCGTCAGGTTCTGGATCGCGGCCTTGGTGGACGCGTAGTCGATCAGGTCGTCCGCCGGGTCGTAGGCGTTCTGGGATATGGTGTTGATGATGACCGAGCCGGGCGGCATCGACGGCACCGCCGCCTTGACGAAGCGGAAGGTGTGGAACACGTTGGTCTCGAAAGTGCGGACGAACTGCTCGTCCGTGATCTCCGACAGGTCGGCCTTGCTCTGCTGATAGGCGGCGTTCAGCACCAGGAGGTCGAGGCCGCCCAGGCCCGCGACGGCGCGGCGCACCGTGTCCTCGCACGCCTTTCGCGTCCGGATGTCGGCGGGCAGCAGCAGCGCGCGGCGGCCCGCGCGGCGGATCAGGTCGGCCACCTCGCGCGCGTCGGGCTCCTCGTCCGGGTGATAGTTGATCGCCACGTCCGCGCCCTCGCGCGCGAAGGCGATGGCGGCGGCGCGGCCGATGCCGCTGTCGCCGCCGGTCAGCAGGGCGCGGCGCCCAGCGAGCCGGCCCGAGCCCTTGTAGCTGGTCTCGCCGTGGTCGGGGCGCGGCGTCATCTTGCCGGCCAGGCCGGGCCAGGGCTGCTTCTGCTCGGGAAAGGGCGTCCGCGTGTATTTCGTCCTCGGGTCGCGCAGACCGGCGGGCGCGGCCCCGCCCCCTGCCCCGGCCTGCGCGGCCTGACCCGCGCCCGCCGTCGCGGCCGCCAGTCCCAGCGCCGCGCCGCCCAGCACCGCCCGACGGGATGTATCGTGATCCTGCACTGTCCGAGCCTCCGACCGCTTCGTGTCTCGTAACGCGCGTGGACCTCTTCGGGGCGCACCGCCCGGATGCCGCAGGGTCACGGACCCGGAGATTCAGAGCCAGGCGCGTACGCCCGTCACGAAGGCCAGTCCCCCGTCGCCGCCGCGCGGGCGGCCGTACGCGCGCTCCCACGACACGCCGGCATAGGGGGCGAAGCGGCGGGACTTCTCCCATCGCAGGCGCAGGCCCAGCTCCACGTCGCTCACGCCTGCGGACGCCGCCGCACCGCCCGCGCGTCCAGCATCCGCACCCACCTCCTGCACGGCCAGGTTCACCTCGAGACGGGGCTGGAGAACCAGGAACTGCGTCACGCGCTGGTCGTACCAGGCCTCGCCCCGCGCGGTCAGCTCGCCCCGGTCGGAGAAGAACAGCGTGGCCTCGACGTCGAACCAGTAGGGCGCCAGCCCCTCCACCCCCACCGACGCCCAGGTGCGACGCGCGGGGCCGGCCAGGTCCCGCCGCACCCCCGCCTGGAGGTTCCAATAGGGGTCGAGCGCGCGGCCGTAGAGCGCCTGCACCTCCGCCTGTTCGGCCCGGCCACCCAGGTCGCCCCGCCCCTCCGACCGCAGCACGAGGCGGTGTTCGTCGCCGCCCGCCCACGCCTCCCCGTCCCAGCGATAGCCGTCGCGGCCGGCGCCCGCCCGGTACTCCGCCACGTTGAGCAGCAACTGGTGATAGGTCATGCCGCCGTGCTCGCGGCGCAGGCCAGCGCGCGCGCGCGCCATGGCGGCGGGGTCCCAGTAGCGGTCGGCCAGATGGTCGGTCCGCGCGGCGGGCGCGGGCGCGGCGCCCGCCGGCAGGTCGGTGCCGGCCGGGGTGGCGGGGCGTGCTTCTTCCGCACCATCGCGCGGCGCGGCCTCCGCGCGGGCGGGGCCGCCGTGGCCGGAATGACCGGCATGGGGATCGGCCTCGACCTGTTCTGTCGGCGGCGGCGCGGACCTCGGCGACGGGGTTCGCGCAGGCTTCGCCGGCATCGCCATGCCGGGCATGGCGTGCCCCGCGTGCTGCGCCGCGACGGGATGGGAAGCGAGCGCCGCGGCGGCCGCGAGCAGCGACCTCACGCGGGCGATCCGACGGCGCGCACCTGGACCACCTGCATCATGCCGGCGTGCATGTGGTAGAGCATGTGGCAGTGGAAGGCCCAGTCGCCCTCCGCCGCCGTCACGTCCCAGCTCGCCTTGCCGCCGGGCTGGACCACCACCGTGTGCTTGCGCGGTGAATGGTCGCCGTGCCCCGTCACCAGCTCGAAGAAGTGGCCGTGCAGGTGGATGGGGTGGCCCATCATGGTGTCGTTGACCAGCGTCACGCGCACCCGCTCGCCCGCCGCGAAGGGGATGGGCGCCTTCACCTCTGACAGCTTCTCCCCGTCGAAGCTCCACATGTAGCGTTCCATGTTGCCCGTGAGGTGGATCTCCAGCGAGCGGGAGGGCGCGCGGGTGTCCGGGTTGCGCTCCAGCGCCGCCAGGTCGCGATAGGTGAGGACGCGGTGGCCCACGTCCTCCAGCCCCTGTCCGGAGTCGCCGGTGCGGTCGACCGGCATGGGCGAGATCGTCTGGACGCCCGGCCCTTTCCGCACGCCCGGCGCGACGGAGAAGTCGCGCATGTCGTGCGTCATCGGCGCCGACGTCGACATCGGCGCCCCCGCCCCGCCCGACGGGGCGGCAGGGGTGCAATGGCCCATGGCGGCGTGCTCGGGCGGGCAGGGATCGGGCGCGGCAGCGGGCATCGCGTGGCCCATGGCGGCGTGATCCATGCCGCCGCCCATGCCGCCGCCCGCCATGTCGTGCCCGCCCATGCCCATGTCCTTCATGGACGCCACGGGCCGGCGGCGGAGCGGCGGCGCCTCGGCCCCCATGCCCGGCCTCGGGGCCAGCGTCATCAGCGCCATGCCGGACCGGTCCACGCTCTCCCCCACCAGCGCGTAAGCGCGGTCGTCGGGCGGCGAGACCAGCAGGTCGTAGGTCTCGGCCACGCCGACCTGAAGCTCGTCCACCGTCACCGGCCGCACGTTCTGACCGTCGGCCGCGACCACCGTCAGGGGCAGGCCCGGCGCGCGCACGTTGAAGGTCGTCATGGCGGACGCGTTCACCACGCGCAGCCGGACCCGCTCGCCCGGCCGGAACAGCGCGGTCCAGTTGTCGCGCGGCCCGTGGCCGTTGACGAGGTAGGTGTAGGTGGAGCCCGTGACGTCGGCCACGTCGGTCGGGTCCATGCGCATCGCGCCCCAGGCCAGCCGCTCGGCGGCGGACTGGTCACGCCCCTTCAGGAGTCCAGCGAGCGTCTGCTGCTGCCGGTTGAAATAGCCCGCCTGCTTCTTGAGGCGCGAGAACATCTCGTGCGGGTGGATCGCGCTGCGGTCCGACAGCACCACCACGTGCTCGCGGTCGGACGCCACCGGGTCGGGCCCCGCCGGGTCGATCACGAGCGGACCGTAATGTCCTACCTGTTCCTGTAGGCCGGAATGGCTGTGATACCAGTAGGTGCCCGACTGGATCACCGGAAAATCGTAGGTGAAGCTGCCGCGCGCTGAAATGCCGGGAAAGGACACGCCCGGCACGCCGTCCATCTGGAACGGCAGCAGCAGGCCGTGCCAGTGGATCGAGGTGTCCTCGTCCAGGGCGTTGTCCACGCGGATGCGGACGCGCTGCCCCTCCCGCAGCCGGATCAGCGGGCCGGGCACGGTGCCGTTGATGCCGATGGCGTGCAGGCGGCGGCCTTCCACCTCGGCCATCTGATGCGCGACGCGAAGCACGATCTCGTCGCCCTGGACGACGGGCGGCGCGGACGCGATCCCCGGCGACGCGAATCGCGCCCAGGCGGGCGTCCAGTTCGCCAGCGCGGCCGCACCGCCGAGGCCCAGCAGGCGACGCCGGCCGATCCCCTCCGTCACGCGTGCGTTTCCCTCATCCACGAGGCGGCGGTCACCATTGGCACCTGCTCCATAAGCGACGGCGGGTCGGCCGGGCGGCTGCCCACGGCGCTTCCCCGACCGGAGGAGCACGCCATATAGGGTGCGGACCACGGTACGGAGTCAAGCATGGCGGATCGGGGCACGGCGCGGCCGGAGCGGATGACGGTGGCGAGGCTGGCGGCAGCGGGCGGCGTCGGCGTGGAGACGGTGCGCTATTATCAGCGGCGCGGGCTGATGCCGGTGCCCGACGGCGCGGGCGGTATCCGTCGATACGACGCGGGCGACGCGGCGCGGCTGCGCTTCGTGCGGGCGGCACAAGGCGCGGGCTTCACACTGGCCGAGATCGCGGAACTGCTGCGGCTGGACGCGGTGGACGACCGCGCCCGCGCGCGCGAGATGGCGGTCGCCCGTCTGGCCGCGCTCGACGCGCGCGTCGCCGAACTGCTGACGGCGCGCGCCGCCCTGGCGCGGCTCGCCGAGGAGTGCGGTAGGTCGGACAAAGGCCCCTGCCCGATCATCCGGGCGTTCGAGAGCGGAAGCGCGACAGATGATCCGCGGAAGGACGCGCCGGCCTAGCGGCCCGACGGCGTTGCGCTTCTAGGTGAAAATGGATGCCCGACAAGGATTCGAACCTTGATTGACGGAGTCAGAGTCCGCTCTCTTACCATTAGAGGATCGGGCAGCGCGGGGGCGGCTCTAGGCGGCACCGTGCTGCCCGTCAACCCGCGCGCCGGGTCGGTCCGCGCTGGCCTTGTGGGCCGGCGGGGCCTGGGGTAGCATCCGCGTCAGACACCGAGCGGGGCCTCCCGCGGCGGCAGAGACGATAGAAGGCGACACGGCGTGGGGCAGGATCCCGAGATGCCGTACCGGGCGGCCCAGGCTGCTCGAACGGCCGGAGGCTACCCGTCGGCGGGCCCCTCCTTCCCCCGCAACGGCGCGCGGGAGGCGCGGCACTTCGCCGCGCTGGACCTCGGCACCAACAACTGCCGGCTGCTGATCGTGCGTCCCAGCGGCGGCGGCTTCGCGGTGGTGGACGCCTTCTCGCGCATCGTGCGGCTGGGCGAGGGATTGGCCGCGACCGGGCGCCTGAGCGACGCCGCCATCGAGCGCGCGGTGGCGGCGCTGCGCGTGTGCGCCGACAAGCTGCGCCGCCGCAACGTGGCGCTGGCCCGCTCCGTCGCGACGGAGGCGTGCCGGCGCGCGGCCAACGGGGCCGACTTCATCGCGCGCGTCCGGGCGGAGACGGGCATCCGCCTGGACATCATCACCGCCGAGGAGGAGGCGCGCCTGGCCGTGCTGGGCTGCCACGCACTGATCGAACCGGGCGAGGACCCCGCGCTGGTGTTCGACATCGGCGGCGGATCGACCGAGCTGGTGCTGATCGACACGGCCGGCCCCACCCCGCGCGTGCTGGACTGGCATTCGGCCCCATGGGGCGTCGTGTCGCTGACGGAGAGCGCCGGCGGCGGCGACACGCGCGACGAGCGGCTGGCCTCCTATGCCCGGATGCGCGACCTGGCGGCCGACAGCTTCGCCGCCTTCGCCCGGCGCCTGCCGCGCGGCGTGGCGCGGCCGAGGCTGCTCGGCACCAGCGGCACGGTAACGACGCTGGCGAGCGTCCACCTGGGGCTCAGCCAGTACGACCGGGCGGCGGTGGACGGGCTGATCGCGCCCGCCGCCGCGATGCGCGCCATCGGCACGCGCCTGTCGGGCCTGTCGGTGGCCGAGCGCGCCAGGGTAGGGTGCATCGGCTCCGAGCGCGCCGACCTGGTGGTGGCGGGCTGTGCCATATTGGAGGCGATCATGGACCTGTGGCCGGCCGAGCGGCTGGGCGTGGCCGACCGCGGCATCCGCGAGGGCATATTGCGCCGCCTGATGGGCGAGGCGCGGCCTTGAAGCCCCCCACGAGCGGTCGGCCCAACGCGGGACGCCAGCGCGTGCGGACCGCGCGCAAGCGTTCGGCCCAGTCGACGCGCTGGCTGGAGCGTCAGCTGAACGACCCCTATGTCCGCCGCGCCAAGGCGGAGGGGTTCCGCAGCCGCGCGGCCTACAAGCTGCTGGAGCTGGACGAGCGGTTCGGGCTGCTGAAAGGCGCGCGTCGCGTCATCGACCTGGGGATCGCGCCGGGCGGCTGGACGCAGGTGCTGCGGCGCGAGGTGCCGACGGCGGCCGTCGTGGGCATCGACCTGCTGCCGGTGGACCCCATCGACGGTGCCACGATCCTCCAGATGGATTTCCTGGCCGACGACGCGCCGCAGCGGCTGCGCGACGAACTGGGCGGCGCGCCCGACCTGGTGCTGTCGGACATGGCGGCCAACACGGTGGGCCATCCCCAGACCGACCATCTGCGGACCATGGGCCTGGTGGAGGCGGCAGCCGATTTCGCGGCGGAGGTGCTGCGGCCGGGCGGCGCCTTCGTCGCCAAGGTGCTGGCGGGCGGGGCGGACAGCGCGCTGGTGGCGCAGCTGAAGCGCGACTTCGCGACGGTCAAGCACGCCAAGCCGCCGGCCAGCCGCAAGGATTCGAGCGAGTGGTACGTGATCGCGCAGGGCTTCAAGGGTCGGCCAGCAGAATAGCCCCGCTATTCTGTACCCCGGTTCAACCCCGGCCGGCAGGCCGGCGCCAGCCGGACCCGACCGACGACGCAGGCCTCGCCGCAGGCGGCATCTGCGCGGGCCGATCCTTCGGTGTCGGGCGCTCGACCTGAACCGTTCGTGCCGAGCGACGTCGACACGTTCCGTACGAACCGACGTCGCGCTCATGGCCCCTAGACGAGGTTCGGGACCAAGCTTCGACCTCGCTCGGGCCGGATGGCGGTCGAGCCGTATCGACTGATCCGTGCCGCGGTGCCGCCTCTGAGGGAGCAAATCCGGTCGGCGCAGGGGTGCGCGGCGCGGTCAGGCGCGGCGGGGTGGGGTGGGGCGACTCCCGCGTCGTCGGACAGGTTCCGCCGACCCACCCCTGCCCTTATCCCTCGTAGTCCGCGCCGAGATTCTGGTTCCTGGGCGGCGCCGCGGCGGTCAGGCGGAGCGCCTCCGCCGAAGCCTGGAGGTTGCCCACCGCGTCCGCCTCGTCCTCGTCGTCGATCTGGACGCGCTGGAGGCCCAGCACCACCGACTCCTCGAGCGCCGACGGCGTCACCGTCTCCTCCGCGATCTCGCGGAGCGCGACCACGGGGTTCTTGTCGCGGTCGCGATCCATGGTCAGCTCGGCGCCGCCGGAAATCTGGCGCGCGCGCTGGGCGGCGAACAGCACGAGGTCGAAGCGGTTGGGGATCTTGTCGACGCAATCTTCGACGGTGACGCGCGCCATGAACGGCTTCCTCGGCTGGGGAGATACGACGGGTATCGGAAAGTCCGCCCCAGTAAGGCAGTTGTCGTTTTTGTCAACGAAAGCGGGCGGCGATGACCTCGCGCCATACCGATCCCGCACCCTCCCCCCGTACCTCGCGCCGCGCTAGGACGGGCGGCGTGACATATGGTCCCACCTTGCGCGCCGCCGCAGCCGCCGCCGCGCTGATGACGGGGGCGGGCGCCGTCTGGAGCCTGGGCGGCGGGATCGCGGCGCTGGTGGCGCTGGTCGCGGGCGTCGCGGCGGCCGCCCTGGCGGCGCTGGGCGAGGGCGAGCGTGCCGACCCGCGCCCGGCACCCCCGCCCGAGGGCCCGCCGCTGGCCGCCGTGCTGGACGCGGTGGATCGCCCAGTGCTGCTGGTGGAGGCGGGCCGCGCCGCGGTGCTGAACCGCGCGGCTCGTCAGTTGCTCGGCGATCACTCGGTGGGGGAGGACGTGCGCGTCGCCGTGCGCCACCCCGCCGCCGCCCGCCGCCTGGCCGACCCCGCGCCCGCCGATCCCGACGCGCCCACCGAGCTGATCGGCTTGGGAGGCCTGGACCGGCGATGGGAGATGCGCGTGGCACAGGCCGGGCGCTGGCAGGTGATCGAACTGGCCGACCGCACGCGCGAGGATGCGGCCGAGCGGGCGCGAGTCGACTTCGTCGCCAACGCAAGCCACGAGTTGCGCACGCCGCTGGCGGGCGTGCTGGGCTTCGTGGAGACGCTGGCCGAGGACGCGGGCGACGACCCCGACACGCGCCGCCATTTCCTGGGCATCGTGGAGAACGAGGCGCGGCGGATGCAGCGGCTGGTGGAGGACCTGATCTCGCTGTCGCGCGTGGAGGCCGAACGCTACCGCCTGCCCGACGCCCCCGTGGACCTGGGCGAGGTGGCGGACGCCGTGGCGACCGAGCTGTGCGATCCGCGGGTCGCGGTGGAACGCACCGCCCGGGCCGTGGTCGGCGGCGACCGGGCGCGCTTGAGCCAGGTGCTGCACAACCTGATCGGCAACGCGCTGAAATACGGGCGCCCGGGGACGCCCGTGATGGTGAGCGTGTCCGCCGCCGCCGGCACCGTGCACCTGACGGTGGCGGACCGGGGCGAGGGCATCGCGGCCGAGCATCTGCCGCGGCTGACGGAGCGCTTCTATCGCGTGGACGCGGGACGCAGCCGTGCGGTGGGGGGCACCGGCCTGGGCCTGGCCATCGTGAAGCAGGTGGTGGAGCGGCATCGCGGCCGTCTGGAGATCGCGAGCCGTCCGGGCGAGGGCACCACCGTCTCCGTGACGCTGCCCGCCCTCCCTTCCGACGCCGTCACATAAACGAAGCATTTCTGTCATGAAGCGGCGATGACGCTGCCCTAGGCACCGACCCACGCCGATGCGCCTCGCCCTGCCGCTCCTCCTGCTGCTGCTGTCCGCGGCCTGCGCCGACGAGGCGCGGGGCGGCAGCGCGGGCGCGCGCGGGCGCATCCGGGCGGTGGGATCGTCCACCCTCTATCCCTTCACCGCGCTGATCGCCGAACGGCTGGTGGCCGCCGATCCGGCCGCGCGCCCGCCGGTGATCGAGTCGACGGGCACCGGGGCCGGCATCCGCCTCTTCTGCGCGGGCGCGGGCGCCGACCACCCCGACCTGCTGGACGCGTCGCGCCGGATGACGGCGGCGGAGTACGCGTCGTGCCGCGCGAACGGCACGGGTCCGGTGCTGGAGGTGCCGGTGGGCCTCGACGGGGTGGTGGTCGCCCAGGCCGCCGCCGCGCGGCCGATGCCCCTCACCTCCGCCGACCTGTACCGCGCGCTGTCGGCCGCCCCCGGCGGTCGGGCCAACACGGCGCGCCTGTGGTCGGACGTGAACCCGGCGCTGCCCCCGACCCCGATCCGCGTCTACGGCCCCCCCGCCACCAGCGGCACGCGCGACGCCTTCGTGGAGCGGATGCTGCTGCCGGCGTGCCGCCGCGCGGAGGCGGCTCCCCGCGACGAAGCGTGCCGCCGCATCCGCGCCGACGGCGCCTGGGCTGACGCCGGCGAGAACGACAACCTGACGGTCCGCAAGCTGGCCGGCGACCCGGCGGCGCTCGGCATCTTCGGCTTCCCCTATCTCCGCGCGCAGCCGGGGGTCCTGCGCGGCCTGCCGGTGGACGGCGTGGCACCGGACGGCGCGACCATCGCCGACGGCCGTTATCCGGGCGCGCGACGGCTGTTCCTCTACGTCAAGCGCGACCACCTGGGCGCCGTGCCCGGTCTGCGCCGGTTCCTGCGCCTCTACGTCGCCGCTGGCGGCGAACGGGGCGTGCTGGCCGCCCGCGGCCTGATCCCCGCCCCCCCGCCCGAGCGGGCGCGCGCCGCACGGGTCGTGGGGGACGAACGCCCGCTCGACCCGGCGGACCTGGGCTGATGGGCGGCGGCGTGGCGTTGCTGCTGGTGGCCGGGCTGGCCCTGATCGCGTGGAGCGCAGGCATCGCGCGCGGGCGGCGTGCGCGGGCGGCGGCGGCGGGGCCGGCGCGACCCGCGGCCGCCCCCTTCGGCTTGTACGCGGCGGCTTGGGCGGCAGGACCGGCGCTGCTGTTCCTGATCGTCTGGAGCATGGTCGGGCCGGGACTGGTGACGGACGTCGTGCTGCGCACGCCCGACGCGGTGCAGCTTCCCCCGTCCGGCTACGCGCGCGCGACCCTGCTGGCGGAGGCGCGCGCGCTGGCGTCCGGGCAGAGTCCGGACGCCTTTCACCCGCTGGCCCGCGCCCTGGCGCCGGCCTACGCGGCCGCCCAGGCGCGCGCCGACGCGGTGGCGCTGGGCGCGGCGCTGCTGCTGGCGCTGGCCGGCGGCGCCTGGGCCTTGGTGCGGCTGGAGCCGGGATTCGCCGCCCGTCCGCGCGTCGAGCGCGGCACCGAGGCGGTGCTGCTGGCGGCGGCCCTTGTCGCCTTGCTGACCACGCTTGGCATCGCCGCGTCGCTGATGTGGGAGAGCGCGCGCTTTTTTCGGATCGTGGCGGTAGGCGACTTCCTGTTCGGGCTGCACTGGAACCCGGCGGAGGCCGACGGTGCCGACCCCGGCGCGGCGCTGGGCGCGGTGCCGCTGTTCTGGGGAACGTTTCTCATCGGCGCGGTGATCGCGATGGGCCTGGCCGTGCCGCTCGGCCTGATGAGCGCGATCTACCTCAGCCAGTACGCGGCGGCCGGCGTCCGGCGTCACCTGAAGCCGCTGCTGGAGGTGCTGGCCGGCGTCCCCAGCGTGGTCTACGGCTATTTCGCCGCGATCACCGTGGCTCCGGCGGTGCGCGATCTGGGGCTGGCGCTGGGCATCGCCGACGCGTCCGCCGAGAGCGCGCTGGCTGCGGGCGCGGTGATGGGGGTGATGATCATACCCTTTGTTTCCTCCGTCGCCGACGACGCGCTCACCGCGGTGCCGGCCGACCTGCGCGACGCCAGTCTGGCGCTGGGCGCCACCCCGTCCGAGACGGTACGCCGCGTGCTTCTGCCGGCCGCGTTGCCGGGCGTGATGGGCGGCGTGCTGCTGGCGGTCAGCCGCGCGGTGGGGGAGACCATGATCGCGGTGATGGCGGCAAGCGGCGTCGCCACCATCTCGGCCGATCCGTTCCGCGGGGCCACCACCGTCACGCGGCAGATCGTGGACCTGCTGACGGGTGAGGGCGCGTTCGACAGCCCGAAGACGCTGGCGGCCTTTGCCCTGGGACTGGCGCTGTTCGCGGCAACGCTGGTCATGAACGTGGCGGCGCTGGCGATCGTCAAGCGGTATCGCGAGACCTATGCCTGACGCGCGCGCCCACGCCCGCCGACGCCGCGCGGCGGAGGCCCGGTTCCGGCTGGCGGGACTGGCGGCGGTGGCGCTGTCGGCGGCGGCCGTGCTGTTCCTGCTGGGCGCCGTCGCCTGGCGCGCCGCGGCGGGGTTCACCGAGACGCGCGTGACGGTCCGGATCGACCTGGCGGGGGCCGGGCTGGTGCTGGATCCGACGCGGCTGACGGGGCGCGGCGCCGATCTGGCGCTGGCGGGCGCAGGTCTCGAGGAAGCGGTGGCGCGATCCGCCGACGCGGCGCTGGGGCCGGGCGGCCGCGCGATGCTGTCTTCCGGCGCGTGGGAGTCGGTGCGCGACGCGGTGAAACGCGACCCCGCGCTGCTCCGCCGGCCGGCGACGATGAGGTTGCCCGCGGCCGCCGCGCTGGACGAGGCGGCGGAGGGGCGCGGCACGCCCGCCGCCCGCGCGACGCTCGCCCGGCTGCGCGAAGCGGGGCTCGTCCGGCGCGGTTTCGACTGGCATCTGCTAGGCGGCGCCGACTCCATCGATCCGACGCGCGCGGGCCTGGGCGGTGCGATCCGGGGCACGTTAATGGTGCTGGCCGTGACGCTGGGCGCCGCGGTGCCCCTGGGACTGTTCGCAGCGCTGTGGCTGGAGGAGTATGCCCCGCGCGGCCGCTGGGCCGACCTGGTGGAGGCATCCATCAACAACCTGGCGGCCGTGCCGTCCATCATCTTCGGCCTGCTGGGGCTGGCCTTCTTCCTGGGCACCCTCGGCATGGCGCGCTCGGCGCCGCTGGTGGGCGGGCTGACGCTGGCGCTGATGACCATGCCGGTGATCGTCATCACCGCGCGCGGCGCCTTGCGCGCCGTACCCGCCTCGATCCGCGAGGCCGCCGCCGCCGTGGGCGCGAGCCGCGCGCAGGTGGTGTTCCACCACGTGCTGCCGCTGGCCATGCCCGGCGTGCTGACGGGCACGGTGATCGGCACCGCGCGCGCGCTGGGCGAGACGGCGCCGCTGCTGCTGATCGGGATGCGCGCCTTTGTCGCCGCCCCCCCCGTCGATCCGAACGACCCGGCCACCGTGCTGCCCGTGCAGGTGTTCCTGTGGGCGGGCGAGGCGGACCCGGCCTTTGTCGACCGCACGTCCGCCGGCATCGCCGTGCTGCTGGCGGTGCTGCTCGGTGCCAACGGCCTGGCGGTGGCCCTGCGCAACCGGTGGGAGCGGCGGCGGTGATCCCCTCCCCTGCCCCCGCTCCCAAGCTGCGCGCGGTGGACGTGCGCGTGTCGTACGACGGCGAGGTGGCCGTGGACGGTGTGACGCTGGACATCGCGACCGAGCGGGTGACGGCTTTGATCGGCCCGTCGGGCTGCGGAAAGTCGAGCTTCCTGCGCGCGCTCAACCGCATGAACGACACGGTGCCGGGCGCCCGGGTGGCGGGCGCGGTGCTGCTGGACGGCGAGGACGCCTATGCGCCGGGCACCGACGTGGTGGCGCTCCGCCGACGCGTGGGCATGGTGTTCCAGAAGCCCAACCCGTTCCCCAAGTCGGTGTGGGAGAACGTGGCCTACGGCCCGCGCATCCACGGGCTGGCCGCCGCGCGCGCGGACCTGGACGGGATCGTCGAGGGGGCGCTGCGCCGCGCGGGCCTGTGGGACGAGGTGAAGGACCGGCTGGGCGACCAGGGCACCGCGCTCTCGGGCGGGCAGCAGCAGCGGCTGTGCATCGCGCGCGCTCTGGCGGTGGAGCCGGAAGTGATCCTGATGGACGAGCCCTGTTCCGCGCTGGACCCCATCGCGACCGCGCGGATCGAGGAGCTGATCGCCGAGTTGACCGGCCGCTACGCCATCGCCGTCGTCACGCACAACATGCAGCAGGCCGCGCGCGTGTCGGCGCGCACCGCCTTCTTCGACGCCGGCCGGCTGGTGGAGTACGGCGCCACCACCGAGGTCTTCACCAACCCGCGCGAGGACCGGACGCGCGACTACATCACCGGCCGGTACGGTTGAGGCACATGATCCAGCACACGGTAAAGGCGTTCGACGCGGACATCGGCGAATTGCGCGGCCTGATCGCCCAGATGGGCGGTCTGGCGGAGGACGCGATCCGCCTGTCCATGCTGGCGCTGACGGGCGGCGACCCGGCGGTGGCGGACGCCGTGTGCCGCGGCGACGCGGCCATCGACCGGCTGGAGGAGGAGGTGGAGCGGCTGGCCGTGCGCGTCATCGCGCTGCGCGCGCCGCTGGCCAACGACCTGCGCGAGGTGGTGGCGGCGCTCAAGATCGCGGGCGCGATCGAGCGGATCGGCGACTATGCCAAGAACATCGCGCGCCGCGCCCGCGACGTGAACGCCGAGCCGGACGCGGACCGGATAGAGCCTTTGTCCATCCTGCCCGCCATGGCGCGGCTGGCGGCCGAGATGGTGCACGACGTGCTGGACGCGTTCGCCGCGCGCGACGCGGCGGCGGCGGCCGACGTGCGCGACCGCGACCGGGCGCTGGACGACTTCTACGACTCCATCTTCCGCACGCTCATGACCTTCATGGTCGAGAACCCGCGCACGGTCGGCCAAGTCGCGCACCTGCTGTTCGTCGCCAAGAACCTGGAGCGGATCGGCGACCACGCCACCAACGTCGCCGAGATGGTCCATTTCGCCGCCACGGGCGCCCGCGCGCCCGAGGGCTCGGCCAACAGGGAGTAGACCCCATGCCCCGCGTCAACATGCTGCTCGTCGAGGACGATGCTGCCCTGTCGGAACTGCTGACCTACCATTTCAGGCGCGAGGATTTCGAGGTCCGCCGCACACCCGACGGCGAGGAGGCGCTGCTGCTGGCGCGCGAGAAGGTGCCCGACATCGTGCTGCTCGACTGGATGGTGGAGGGACTGTCGGGGCTGGAGGTGTGCCGCCGCCTGCGCCGCAGCCCGGAGACGCAGAACGTCCCGATCATCATGCTAACGGCCCGGGGCGAGGAGGAGGATCGCGTGCGCGGCCTGGAGACGGGCGCCGACGACTACGTCACCAAGCCCTTCAGCCCCCGCGAGCTGGTGGCGCGTGTAGGCGCGGTGCTGCGCCGCGTGCGCCCCGCGCTGGCGGGCGAGATGCTGAGCTACGCCGACCTTGAGATGGACACGGTGGGACACAAGGTACGACGCGGCGGCCAAGTGGTGGCGCTGGGTCCCACCGAGTTCCGGCTGCTGCGCCACTTCCTGGAGCATCCCAACTGGGTCTTCTCGCGCGAGCGGCTGCTGGACGCCGTATGGGGGCACGACAGCGACATCGAGGCCCGAACGGTGGACGTGCACATCCGTCGCCTCCGAAAGGCGATCAACGCGGGCGACCGGCCGGACATCATCCGCACCGTGCGGTCCGCCGGCTACGCGCTCGACCAGGGCACGTGACGAGCCGGACGGGACTGCCGTTTCGGAAAAGCAACGAGCGTCGGGAGCCATCGCAGGAAACGCGCGTTGGGCGAGGGCGCGAACGCAAGATGCGCTCAAACCCTAGGGAGACCCCTATGAAGTTCACCCTTCTCGCCGCCGCGGCACTGATCGCCGTGCCCGCCCTCGCTCAGACGACCGGCACCGCCGCGCCCACCACGGGTCAGGGCGCGATGGACCCCGCAACGCAGGGCACGGCGGCACCGGCCGGCGACCCGGCGACGCAGTCCGCCACGCCGCCCGCCGGCGATCCCGCCATGCAGTCCGCGACCCCTCCGGCCGGCGACCCGGCCATGTCGCAGACCGCGCCTGCCCAGACTACAGGCGACGCGTCCATGGCGCCTGCGACGCCGGCCGCCATGCCGGCCGGCGACCCCAACGCGGCCGACCCCGCCGGCGGCTATCAGCCGGCCAGCACGGGGCCCGGCACGCCCCCGCCCGCAGGGACGGTGGCGCAGGTCCAGCAGCAGCCGACGCCCGATCAGGCGTTCCCGGCCCCCGCGCCGATGGCCAAGTACCCGGTCTGCAAGGCTGGTCAGTACGACAACTGCATGCAGGCCAGCGGCGGTCGGTCGCGCCGTCGCCGCTGATCGAGCGTTCACCGACGACGGCTCCTCGGCCGCACCGGTGATACGAGAAAGGTCCCTCCCTGGCGGGAGGGGCCTTCTCATATTCGGGGCCGGGTACGGCGGCGGAATCGGTGTCGTCGCGTCCGTATCTTATTCGTCGACCAGCTTCATCAGCCGCCGCTCCAGCGGCGCCAATACACCCACCAGCTCGTGCCCCCGCTTCAGGACGGCACCGGCCTCTCCTACCAGCGCCCATTCCCCCTGGCGGTTGCGCAGCGCGGGACGCTTCTCGATCCGGTACTCGGGCCGCTCGGCGGCGCGGCGGAAACAGGCGAACACCGCCGCATCGCGCCCCAGGTCGATGGCGTAGTCGCGCCAGTGGCCCGCCGCCACCATGCGTCCGTAGAGGTCCAGGATGCGCGTCAGCTCGACGCGCTCGAAACCGACCTGACCCGCGTCGCGCGTCGCGCACGCGGGGAATGGCGTGACGGTGCCCATCAGGCGCGGCGCTGCTCCTCCTGCTCGGCGATCAACGCGTCCAGCCGACGGCGCATCGCGTCCAACTCGCACCGCAGCAGCTCCACCTTCTGGGTCTGGGGGTCGAACATCTGCGAACACGGGGTCCCGTATGGAACGAAGCGGGGTTCGGCGCGCGCGCCGTCGATCACGGTCGGACGCGCCGGGATGCCCACCATCACCGCGCCCTCGGGGACATCACGCGTCACCACCGCGTTGGCGCCGATCCGCGCGCGCGCGCCGACCAGTATGGGACCCAGTACCTGCGCGCCCGCGCCCAGGATGACGCCGTCGGCGATGGTGGGATGCCGTTTGCCCGCCACGCCGTTGTCCGGACTGGTGCCGCCCAGCGTCACGTTCTGATAAACGGTCACGTCGTCGCCGATCACCGCCGTCTCGCCGATCACGACGTAGCCGTGATCGATGAAAAGGCGTCGACCAACCACGGCGCCCGGATGGATGTCGTTGCCCGTCAGGAACCGGCTGAGGTGGTTCACCGCGCGCGCCAGGAAGAACAGGCGCATGCCGTACAATCGGTGCGCTAACCGGTGCCAGGCGACCGCCCAGACGCCGGGATAGAGCATCACCTCCGCCCGGCTGCGGGGCGCCGGGTCGCGGGCGCGGATCGAATCCAGGTAACGGATCAGCCGACCCATCGCTTTCCCCTTGAGACATGCCCCGTCCGGGCGTCATGTCCAACTAGTGATCCGCTTTGTCCCGTTCAAACCCAACTTGCCTTGTAGGGTTTCCAGCCGTGTGCCACCCGGCACCGACAGGATACCGGGACGGGGAATGAGACATGCCGGACCTTTCCGGGATTGACCTGAGCGGCGGGTGGCAGGGACTGCTGCCGTTCGTGGCGGTGGGCTTCGCGGCGCAGCTGGTCGACGGCGCCCTGGGGATGGCGTTCGGCGTCATCTGCAACGTGCTGCTGGTGGCGGTTGTCGGGCTTGCGCCCGCACGCGCATCGGCCAACGTGCATATCGTGGAATGCTTCACCACCGCCGTCTCGGGGATCAGCCACGCGCTGTCGGGCAACGTCGACCGGCGGCTGTTCTTGCGCCTGGCGGTGCCGGGCATGATCGGCGGCGCGGGCGGCGCCTACCTCCTCGTCAAGCTGGACGGGGAGGCGATCAAGCCGTTCGTGCTGGGCTACCTGATCGTGATCGGCATCGTACTCCTGATCCGCGGCATCCTCTTCGCGCAGAGGGAGCGGCGGCCGAAGGTGGTGGAACCACTGGGACTGGCGGGCGGCTTCCTGGACGCGATGGGCGGGGGGGGCTGGGGACCCGTCGTGACCAGCAACCTGCTGGTTCAGGGCATGGAGCCGCGGCGCGTGGTCGGCACGGTGAACGCGGCCGAGTTCTTCCTGACGGTGACGATATCGGCGAATCTCCTGTGGCACCTGGGCCTGCGGGACTTCGCGACCGCGACGCTGGGCCTTCTGATCGGCGGCGTGCTGGCGGCGCCGCTGGCCGCGGTGGCGGCGCGGCGCATTCCGCCGCGCGCGCTGTTCCTGCTGGTCGGCGGCGTCCTGACCGCCACCAGCACCTACGGCTTCATCCGCGCGGTGCTCTGAACGTCCCGATTTGGCGGTTGCGACGCCAGCGGCTAACGACCGTCGCCGTGAGCGCCACCTACCTGCCCACGCTGAAACAGCTGCAATACCTGGTGGCCCTGCGCGACCACGGACATTTCGGCCGCGCGGCGGCCGCCTGCTTCGTCACCCAGTCCACCTTGTCGGCCGGCCTGCGCGAACTCGAGACGCTGCTGGGCGTGACCCTGGTAGAGCGGACGCGCCGCGTGGTGCGCTTCACGCCGCTGGGCGATCGGGTGACGGACAAGGCGCGGCGCGTGCTGCGCGAGGCGGACGAGCTGGCGGACTTGGCCCGCGCGTCGGGCCGCCCGCTGTCGGGCGAGATGCGCATGAGCGTGATCCCGACCATCGCCCCCTTCCTGCTGCCGCGCGTGCTGCCCAGGTTGCGCCGGGACTATCCGGACCTGCAGCTCTACCTGCGCGAGGAGCCGACGGGGCCGGCGTGCGAGGGGCTGCACGGCGGGCGCACCGACTGCGTGCTGCTGGCGCTGCCCTACCCCTGCGGCGAGGTGACGGCGCAGCCCTTGTTCGACGACCGGCTGTTCCTGGCCTATCCGGAAGGCGACGAGGCGCCAGACCCGGAAGCCGTCGAGGGCGAGCGGCTGCTGCTGCTGGAGGACGGCCACTGCCTGAAGGATCACGCGCTGGCGGCGTGCGAGCGGCCGGAGCTGCGCGGCGAGGCGCGGATGCTGGGCACCTCGCTTCACACCATCGTCCAGATGGTGAGCAACGGGCTCGGCATCACCATGGTGCCGGAAATGGCCGTGGACTCCGGCATCCTGGACCACACGCGCGTCGCCGCGCGGGCCATCGAGGGCCGGCACGCCCGCCGGTCGATCGCACTGGTATGGCGCCGCGCCTCGCCCCGCGACCGGGATTTTCACCTGCTGGCCGATCTTCTGGCCGAGGCGGGGCGTGCGACCGGTTGAGACGGGGGGCATGAGATCGCGTCGCGCGTCGCCGCTGCTGGCGGCGCTGCTCTGGTCGTGCGTGGCGCCGGCGCCCGTCCGCCCCCCGCCCCTGCCGCCGCCCGCGCCCGCCGCGTCGCTGCCGGACGCGGCCAGTGCGCCCGCCGACCGCACCATCGCCGTCAACGTGGCGACGGCGCCGGGCCTGTCCATGACGGCGGCGGCGCTGGCCGCGGGTGGACTGGCGGCGGAACTCACGAACCCCGGCCTGATGACGCTGCTCGCCCCCAGCGACGCGGCGTGGCGGCGGCTGGCCCCTGGTGCAGCGGACGCGCTGCTGCGGCCGGAGAACCGCGTGCTGCTCGACCGGGTGCTGCGCCAGCACCTGCTGCGCGGGCGGGTGACGAGCGACGAACTGCGCGCCCGCGTGCGCGACGGGGGCGGTCGGGCGGAGCTGTCGGCGGTGGGCGGGACGCTGGTGGTGACGCTGGCGCCCGGCGGCGCGTTGCGGCTGACCGACGGTCAGGGCAGCGCCGCCTATCTGGAAGTGACCGACCTGCCTCAGGCGAACGGGATGCTCCACGTCGTGAACGGCGTGCTGGTGCCGCCCGACCGGTAGCGACACGAGTGGAGACGGGGCGGCTTGACCCGCCCTCCCGCCCGGCTAGGTTCCCGATCCAAGCGGCCCAACAGCGGCCGCGCCGACAGGGAGATACCGATGGTCGCCGTTCCGCGCCGCGCGCGCGTCATGCTGTTCGCAGCATCCGTCACCGCACTGGCTGCCGCCCGGGCCGGGGCACAGGAGAACATGCAGCCCCCCGGCACCCCGCCCGAGCAGGCGGCGCAGGCCGCAGCGCCCGAGCAGGCGAGCGACGACATCATCGTGACGGCGACCAAGCGCGCCAGTTCGATCCAGGACGTTCCCTTCTCCATCAACGCGCAGACGGAGGAGGATATCGCGCGCGCCAACGCCGGCACGCTGGAAGACCTGTCGCGCAACGTGGCCGGCCTCAGCATCCAGAACCTGGGGCCGGGCCAGAGCCAGGTGGCGGTGCGAGGGGTCTCTGCTGGCCAGATCGCGCGCGATCAGCCGGGCGTGAAGGAGCAGGTGGGCATCTACCTGGACGAGACGGTGGTGTCGCTGTCGCTGTTCACACCCGACCTGGACCTGTTCGACCTCAACCGCGTGGAAACGCTGCGCGGGCCGCAGGGCACGCTGTTCGGCTCGGGCTCGGTGGGCGGCACCATCCGCTACATCACCAACCAGCCCAGGACCGACCGGGTGGAGGGCAAGGTCGAGGGGAACGTCAACGTCGTGGCCGAGGACGACATCGGCGGCCACATCAAGGGCGCGGTCAACCTGCCGTTGAGCGGAAGCGCGGCGGTGCGCGCGGTAGGCTATTACACCCGTTACGCCGGGTTCATCGACGCGCTGCGCGAGGGCGGCGGGCGGAGCGAGAACGTCAACTCTGGCGAGCGGTACGGCGGGCGCGTGTCCCTGCTGCTGGAGCCCGCCTACAACGTCACGATCACGCCGCGCGTCCTGTACCAGCGGATCGAGACCGACGGCTTCAACCGGCAGGACGTGTACAACCTCTACGCCAACCCGTTCACCACCACGCGCCCGCGCGTGACGCTGGGCGAACGCGAGCACTATCTGCTGCGCGACGAGTCGTTCCGCGACGAGATCATCATAGCCGACGCGAACATCCAGGCGACGCTGGGTCCCGTCGACGTCACCTCCGTCACCAGCTATACCGACCGCTCCATTCTGGTGAGCCGCGACGCCAGCGCGCTGACGGGCAGCGTATCCGCCGACCTGGGCTTCCCCGCCGCAGGCATCCTGCTGCCGTCCAACCTGCGCGACACCACGAAGGTCGGCCAGTTCACGCAGGAGATCAGGCTGGCGTCCAACGGGTCGGGACCATTCCAGTGGCTGTTCGGCGGCTTCTACGCCCATACGGACCGCGACTATGCGCAGCTGTTGCCGACGCCCGGCTATGATCGTTTCACCGACGCGACGCTGGGCGCGGGAACGGCGGCCGCGACGCGAAACGGCTTCGCGCCCGACAGTCCGTACAACGCGGCCATCCCGTATAAGCTGGACCAGCTCGCGATCTTCAGCGAGCTGAACTACGACCTGACCGAGCGGCTGACCGCCACCACCGGCCTGCGCTACTACGCGTTCAACGAGGAGCGCACGTTCCGGTCGGGCGGCCTGTTCACCAACCTGGACAACAACCGCGACCGTACCCGGTCCGAAGGCTTCAACCCGCGCTTCCTGCTGCGCTACGAGGCGTCGGATGCCGTTACATTCAACGCCCAGGCATCGAAGGGCTTTCGCCTGGGCGGCGTCAACGACCCGCTCAACCTGCCGCTATGCCGGCCGACCGATGCCACCACCTTCGGCGGCTTCCCACGCTACGACGACGAATCGCTGTGGAACTACGAGGGCGGCGTGAAGGTGCAGAAAGGCGCGTTCCGCATGAACGCCGCCGCCTTCTACACCGACATCCGCAACCTCCAGGTGACGGCGGACGCGGGCAGCTGCTCGTCGCGCGTGGTGTTCAACGTGGACAAGGCGCACACGGTGGGCGTCGAGTTCGAGCTGGGTGCGACACCGGTGCGCGGGCTCGACCTGGCGCTGTCGGGCAGCGTGCTGGAGGCCGAGTTCGACTCGACGCTGGCGCGGCCCGACGGCACCGTGATCGAGGGGATACGCGACGGCAACCGCCTGCCCTCCGTGCCGAAGTTCCAGGTCTCGGCGTCGGGCACCTACACCTTCCCGCTGGGCGACCGGACGGAAGCGTTCCTGAACGCCGCCGTCCAGCACGTCGGCAGCCGCTTCACCCAGCCCGGCGACCAGGAGAACAACCCGCGCAGCTTCGTGCCGGGCTTCACGTTCGGCGGGGCACCGGCCGGCGCGACCAACCTGCTTGACCTGAAGCTGCCGGACTACCGGCTGGTCAACCTGTCGGCCGGTGTGTCGCTGCCGGCCCAGGTGGAGGTGCAGTTGTACGTGACCAACCTGCTGGACAAGAACGCGCTGCTCGCCTTCGACCGCGAGCGCGGCGGACGGGCGCGGCTGGCGTTCAGCGTCAATCAGCCGCGGACCATCGGCATGACGGTGCGCAAGGGCTTTTGATCCCGCCCCGCCCCCTCATACCATTCACCCTCCCCGCGCTGGCGGCGCTGCTCCTGCTGGCGGCGTGCGGCGGGGGCGCGCGATACCGGGCGGTCAGCGACCGGCCGGCGCCGCTCGGCCGACCCTATACGGTGCGGGGGGTCACCTACGTCCCCGCCGACGACCGGACGTTCGACGTGCTGGGCTATGCCGGCTGGTACGGGTCAGAGAGCGGCAACCGCGTGGCGCTCGGCGAGCGGTTCCGGCCCGGCTGGCCGAGCGCCGCGCACCCCACGCTGCCGCTGCCCAGCTACGTGGAGGTGACGGCGCTAAACACGGGGGCGACGCTGGTGGTGCGCGTCAACGACCGGGGGCCGTTCGCGGCGGGACGCGTGCTGGACCTCTCGCGCGGAGCTGCCGAGAGGCTGGGCGTGCGCGCGGCCGGCGTGGTGCCCGTCCGCGTCCGCAGGGTGGAACCGCCAGAAGTGGTGCGCGAGCGACTGCGGCGCGGTAAAGTTTCCCCCTCCCCCGCCGTACCGGATGGGGTGCTGGCGAACCTTCGGGCACAATTGGCGGCGGGCGAGAGGGCGAGGCTGGTGCGGCCGCCGCGTGGAATCAGATAAGCGACCGCATCAGCATCCAGGCGGCTACGCCGTAGGTGGCCACGGCGGCCACGATGATCCATCCCAGGGCCGACAACGCCGCCCCGTCGTCGCCGGCCACGCCGACCACGCCCGAACGCGGGTCCGCGGCCTGGCTGGCTGTCAGCGCCTGTTCGAGTTCGCTGGCGGTGAGCGGCCGCTCGAAACGGCAGCCGGCGATGCCGTCGGCGTTGCGGACCACGGCGGCGCGGCGAATGCCCACGCCCGACAGGCCAAGCGTCAGGACGGCGCCCACCGGCACCTGGGGCACGTCGCGGATCGCGCATCCCGTCACCGACAAGTCCTGAACCATCACGTCCATGGAGCCGCCGTCCGATACCTGCGCGGTGGCGCGCATATTAGCCGCGCGCCGCTCGCTCACTCTCCCGTCCTGTATCCAGGTCGCACGCAAGGCTGTCATGTCGGGTATTCCCGTCCGTATCCGGTGGCTATTTGTGCCTTAAACAGAAAAGATGCCAGCCTACCGGGCCAGATTCAAGCGCGCACGGCTTACATGTGTTACCATCCGACTGGACTCGTCCCAGCCCCCCAGGCGGCCGCGCGCGCTGCGTCGCCTTGCCGCGGTTCGACCCAGCGGGTGTCGCGGCCCCTCGTCTCCCGTTTCCAGAAGGGGGCGTCGGTCTTCAACCGGTCGATGAGATAGGCGCAGGCGGCCAGGGCATCGCCCCGGTGGGAGGCGGCCGTCGCCACCAGGACGATCCGCTCGCCCGGACGCATCGGCCCGACGCGATGCACCACCACCACGGCGCCCAGCGACCATCGCGCCGCCGCGTCGCGCGCCAGACCGTCCAGTGCGCGCTCGGTCACGCCAGGATAATGCTCGAGCTCCAGGAACTCGACGCCGTCGTCGGCACGCACCAGCCCGGTGAAGCTGGCCACCGCGCCGGCCCCCGCCGCCGCCTCCGCCGCCGCCAGTTCGGCGCCCAGATCGATCGGGTCCGGGCCAACCGCCACCCGGATCACGCGGCGACACCCGTCGTGCCGCCCGTCACGGGGGGAAAGATCGCCACCTCCGCCGCGCCGAGGACCGGCGCGTCGGGACCGGTGAAAATCCCGTCCACCGCCGCACGCAGCCGCGCGCGATCCGCCAGCGCCCCCGCATGGGCGGGGCTACGCGATGCCAGCCAGTCGATCAGCGCCGACACCGTATCGACGTCGGCCGGCGGCGCCACCTCCTCGTCCGACAAGCCGATCCGCTCGCGCACCCAGGCGAAATAAAGGACACGCATTCCGGTCTATTCCATGTGCCGGAGGCCGACGCGCAGGTAGTCCCAGCCCGTCACGGCGGTCAGCACCGCGGCCGCCCACAGCGACACCAGCCCCACCTCCCCTATCCACCCCCGGTCGGGCGCCGCGCCTGCCAGGATCAGCGCGCCCAGTGCCACCAGCTGCAGCGCGGTCTTCCACTTCGCCAGCCGGGACACGGGCACCGACACCTGGAGCTGGGCCAGGAACTCGCGCAGGCCCGACACCGCGATCTCGCGCAGCAGGATCACGAGGCCGGGCACGACGCCCGCGCCCGCCAAGTGGCCGGACGCCACCAGCATCACGATCACCGCCGCCACCATGATCTTGTCCGCGATGGGGTCCAGGAACACGCCCAATCGCGACACCGCGCCGTTCGCGCGTGCCAGGTAGCCGTCGAAATAGTCCGTCACGCCCATCAGGCAGTACAGGCCGAACGCCGCCAGATAGCCGCCGCGCCACCCCGGCCACCACATGAGCCCGACCAGCAGCGGCAGCGCCACGATGCGCGACAGGGTCAGCATGTTGGGCAGCGTCAGCATCCGCTTCCTCCCTAGCCCGCCCCGCGCCCCGGCGGAACCGGCAATAGGCGTTGGCGCGGGCGTGTGCGCTGCGCTATTGCCTGCCCCCCGGAAACGGCCGAGAGCCCCCCTGCGCGATGCCCCTTCGTCCCCGATGATGCCCCCTGGTTCCCGATGATGCCCCCTCGTTCCCGATGATGAACGCGCTCGGCTTGTTGCGGGAGCGGCGCTTCCTGCCGCTGTTCGTCACCCAGTTCCTGGGTGCCTTCAACGACAACCTGTTCAAGACGTCCATGGTGCTGTTCGCTACCTATGCCGTGTTCAGCAACGCGGAGGCGGAGGCCCGGTTCAACGCGCTGGCCACCGGCGTCGCCATCCTGCCCTTCTTTCTGCTGTCGGCATTGTCCGGTCAGTTGGCGGACGCGCATGACAAGGCGCGTATCATCCGGATCGTCAAGACGGCCGAACTGGCGATCATGGGGCTGGGTGGCGCGGGGCTGCTGCTGGCGCGCAGCGGCGCGGCGCAGGCGGGGATCGCCGTGATGCTGGTCGCCGTGCTGTGCCTGGGCGTCCATTCCACCTTCTTCGGCCCCATCAAATACGCCATCCTGCCCCAGCACCTGCGCGAGGACGAGGTTCTGGGTGGTACGGGGCTGGTGGAGGCCGGCACCTACCTCGCCATCCTGACGGGCACGGTGGTCGCTGGCTGGATCCCGCCCGAGGGGGCCGTCGCGCTCGTGCTGGCGGTGGCGGCGGTCGGTCTGGCGGCCGGGCGCTCGGTGCCGCCCGCGCCGCGCATGGGCCCGCCCGTCGAGATCGACTGGAACCCGTTCACGTCCTCCTGGCGGCTGGTGCGCGATACCATGCACGTGCCGCGGCTCTTCCTGGCGATCTGCGCCATCTCCTTCTTCTGGACCATCGGCTCGGTCCTCATCATCGTGTTCCCGCCGCTGGTGAAGAACCTGCTGACGGCGAACGAGCGGGTCGCCAGCTTCGTGATCGCCATCTTCTCCGTCGGCGTGGCGATGGGCTCGGTCGCGATCAACGCGCTGCTCGCCGGGCGCATATCGGCGCGATACAGCCCGGCGGCCGTGATTGCGATGGGCGGTTTCGTGGCGCTGTTCTCGATGCTGGTGCGGCGCTGGACGCCAGCCGCCGACGGCCAACTCTACGGCCTGGGGGGCTTCCTGGCCCAGCCGGGCGCGGTGCCCATCGTGCTCAGCCTGCTGGCGGTGGCGGTGACGGGCGGCATGTTCGTCGTGCCGCTCTACGCGTTCCTGACGACCACGGTGGAGGTGGACCAGACCGCGCGCACCGTGGCAGCCAACAACGTCGTGAACTCGGGCGCAATGACGCTGGGGTCGGCGGCGGTGCTGGCGATCACGGGCGCGGGCGTATCGCCGGAGGACATGCTGCTGGTGGTGACGGGCATGTGCGGCATCGCCGCCTTCCTGGCCCGCCGGCTGGACCGGGCGTGTCAGGAACCGGCCTGCGCCGGCGAACGCATCAGCCGATGAGCGTCCAGAAGCAGGTAAAGAACGCCGCGAAGCTCAGCAGGAACAGGCGCCAGTCCCGATCGTCGTCGACCGGACGGGTGGCGGCGGGCGGCAACGCCCGGCGAACGGGGTGGCGGGCATTCTCCGCCGTCAGAACAAGGCGTCGCGTCATCATGACGGGTTTAACGCAATCTTCACCTTTTGGACCAGCCGCCAGCGCGACGGATTCGTCGCTGTCTCCGAACGGGACGGCGCGAAGGACGGCAGCCGCGTGAGCGTCGCCTTCCGCCGCGAGAGCGACGAGGAACATCTTGAGCCCCGATTCGAGCGCCCGCTACCGCCGGGACCGAACTACGTCACCGCGCACGGCCCCGCGCTGATCGCCGCGCGCATCGCCGCGCTGGAAGCCGAGTTGACAGCCGCGACGGAACCGCAGGCCGAGGCCATCCGCCGCGACCTGCGCTACTGGGCCACGCGACGCGCCACGGCGGAGGTGGTGGCCCCGCCCGCGGACGGCACGGCCGGCATCGGCACGCTGGTGCGCGTGCGGCTCAACGGCCGTACCCGAACCGTCGCCGTCGTCGGCGACGACGAGGCGGAACCCGGCGCGGACAGGCTGGCCTTCTCCGCCCCGCTCGCACGCTGTCTGATCGGGTCAGGCGCGGGCGACATCCTGGATTTCGCCGGCCGCTCGGACGCCCTGGAGATTCTGTCGGTCGAGCCGCTGCCTTGAGCGGTCCCGCCCCGGTGTTCGAGGTGGACGGCCACCGCCTCACGCCGCTGGTCGAGGGGCCGGAGCGGTTGCGGACGTTGCTGGCGCTGATCGACGGGGCGAAGGAATCGCTCCGCCTCCTGTTCTACATCTACGCCGCCGATACGTCCGGTCGAAGGGTGGCCGACGCGCTGGCCGCGGCGGCGGCGCGCGGCGTCTCTGTACGGCTGATCGTGGACGGGTTCGGCAGCGAGGAGGCGTCGAGCGAAGACTTCTTCGTGCCCCTGCGCGACAGCGGCGTGGAGGTATGCCTGTTCTCGGCGAGGCCCGGACGCCGCTACCTCCTGCGCAACCACCAGAAGCTGGCGCTGGCCGACGGCGGCACGGACACGCCGCGCGTCATCGTGGGCGGCTTCAACGTGGAGGACGATTATTTCGGCGACCCGGCGGACGGCGCCTGGCGCGACCTGGGGATGCTGGTGGAAGGACCGGCCGCCGCACGGATCGCCGGCTATTACGACGCGCTGGAGGGCTGGATCCGGAGCGAGCGCCCGACGCTTCGCGCGCTGAACAAGGCCCTGGCCCGGTGGAGCGAGAAGGAAGGGCGGCTGCGCTGGCTGATCGGCGGCCCCACGCGGCGGCTGTCGCCCTGGGCACGCGCGTTGCGCGCCGATTTCCGGCGGGCGGACCGGATCGACGTGGTGGCGGGCTATTTCGTACCCAGCCCCACGCTGCTTCGCCGGCTGGACCGCGCGGGCAGGACGGGGCGGACCGTCCGCGTCGTGACGGCCGCCAAGTCGGACAACGGCACCACCATCGCGGCGGCGCGCTTCTCGTATCGCGGGCTGCTGAAGCGCGGGGTGCGGATATGGGAGTATGGGCGCACCAAGCTGCACACCAAGCTCTACCTGACGGACGACGCCGTGCACCTGGGCTCGGCCAATCTCGACCTGCGCAGCCTGTTCATCAACCTGGAGCTGATGCTCAGGATCGAGGACCGGAAGCTGGCCGAGCATATGCGCGCCTATGTCGACGGCGAGATCGCGGGATCGGAGGAGATCACGCCCGAGGTCGAAGCCGCACGCACGGGATGGCCCGCACGCGTGCGCCAGTTCCTGGCGTATCTGGTGGTGGGGGTGGTCGACCCCGGCGTGTCCCGCGGCCTGAACCTGGGTCCGGGCGAGTAGCGCCCGGACCCGAGGTCGGTCAGGCGGCGAAGGCGACCCGCGTGCGGCGGCGGCGCATCGCGGCGCCCGCGAAGCCGAAGCCCAGCATCATGGTCGCCCAGGTCGCGGGCTCGGGCACGGCGGTGACGTTGTCGGGCGGCGTCACGATGTTGGCGCTGACGGAGCCCAGCTTGAACCCGTCGTTGCGCTCGGTGGCGCTGCGCGCGGCACCGATGATCCAGACATTGCCCACCTTGCCCGCGGTCGAGGGCAGCACGCCGTCGGCGGCGTTGAAGCCGTTGCTCAGCGCCTTCGACCAGATGGTCGACATCGACGTTCCGTCGCCGGGCAGCGTGACGTAGCTGATCCAGGCGTCCTTGTCGGCGGCCTGGTTGTTGAACTGGGCGAAGGCGTTCAGCTTCATCCCGGTCAGCGTCACCGCCTGATCGAAGTACAGCGCGACGAAATCATAGCGGTCGACATTGTCGATCGCGTGCTGATGCGTGCGGCGATTGACGCCGTCCTGTTCGGTGCCGTTGTCGACGCCCAGGCCCTCTGCCCAGACGCCCAGGCCGCCCGAGTGGCCGACAGGGCTGGTGGCGGCATTCAGGTCGGCCACGGACCAGGCGGACGCCCACACCGTGACGCCGCCGTTGGTGATGCTGCTGCGGCCGGTGGCGGCGAAGTCGAAGGTGGCGGCGGCGGACGGCGCGGCGATAACGGTCGCGGCCGCCGCGAGCGCGGCGAACTTGGTGAACATGGCCCTGTTTCCCTAACCCTGTCCGGCCACGCGCAGGCGTCGGCCGGGTCTCCCGAGGAAGTCCGCCAGGGTGGTCGACCCGGCGGCACGGGGACCCGATACTCGGCGACCCGTGTCGGATCGAGGGTGAAACGAATGGTTAATAGGTGAATGTCATCCCGGAACGGGACAAGCCCCGTTCCGTTCCGGAGATCACACCGCGTCGCCGTCTTTCCAGCCCCAGTAGAGCTGGGCCGGCGGAACGTTCCACCACTCCATGTCGTGGTCGACGCGCGGAAAGTGCGGCGCGATGAAGTCGCGCACGCGCGGGCTGAACTGATACACCAGAAAGGCGCCGCCCGGTCGGATCACCCGCTCGGTCGCGGCCGCGATGGCGGGCCCCACGCCCGGCGGCAGCGTGGAGAAGGGCAGGCCCGACAAAACGTAGTCGGCGTGCGCGTGCCCGTGATCGGCCACGATCCGCTCCACGTCGGCGGCCGAGCCCTCCACCGCCGAGAAGCGGCTGTCGGGGATCATCGCATCCAGGTAACGGATGAAGTCGGCATTAGTGTCGATGGCGATGAGCGTCGCGTCGGGCGCCATCCGTTCCAGGATGGGTCGGCAGAAGGTGCCGACGCCCGGGCCGTACTCCACGAACAGCTTGCACGCCGACCAGTCGACCGGTCCCAGCATCCGCCGGATCAGCCGGTCGGACGACGGCACCACCGATCCCACCATCACCGGATGCTTCAGGAAGCCCTGAAAGAACATGCCCCAGGGGGAAGGCACCCCGGCGGCCTTGCGCGCTGCGCGGGCGGCGGCGGCGGTGGAACTGGGCATCGGCGGTCACGTCCCCTTACGTCTGACCGCACCCCCTGTCGGCGGCGCGGCGCTCGTCCGTGGCACGATTGCCGGACGGTTTTCAAGCACTCGGGATCAAAGCCGGCGTTCGCAGGGGGGTTGCCTGTCCTCGAACCCGAGTCGATAGGACGCGCGTGGCGGAGCCGGACGGGACCATCGCCGTGACCTTCCTGTCGCGTCTCACGGGCCGCGACCCGGCGGGCTACGACCGGGCATCCCGCCGGATGGAGATGCTGGCCCGCGACCAGCCGGGTTTCGCCGGCATCGCCAGCGCGCGCGGAGCCGACGGCATGGGCATCACGCGCAGCCTCTGGACGGACGAGGCGGCGGCCCTCGCATGGCGCGATCATCCGGAACACGCCGCGATCCGCGACGCCGGGCGGGACCGCTGGTACGAGGCGTACGAGGTGGAGGTGTCGCGCGTGCTGCGCCGCTATCGTTGGAAACGGCCGTGACAGATCGGACAAAGGCCGGGACGTCGCCGGACACCCGCTTCGCGCTGTTGTTCGCGGTGATGCTGGTGATCGCGGCCGGCAACACAGCGCTGCAGTCGGTACTGCCCGCGCTGGGCCGGTCACTGGGGGTCAAGGACAGCGCCGTGGCGGCGGCCTTCAGCGTGTCGGCCTTGTTCTGGGTGCTGGCCGCCCCCTTCTGGGCCGACCGTTCGGACCGGCGCGGTCGACGCGCGATGATCCTGGCCGGCACGGGCGGCTTCACCGTCTCGCTGCTGCTGTGCGGCATCTTCCTAGCGGCGGGCATCAACGGCTGGATCGGCGGCACGGCGGCCTTCGGCCTCTTCGTCGCCGGGCGGCTGATCTACGGCGCCTTCGGATCAGCGGCGCCGCCGGCGGTGCAGGCGCTGGTGGCGGGTGCCACCGCGCCGGAACAGCGGACGCGGGCGCTGACGCTGCTGGCGTCGGCCTTCGGGCTGGGAACCATCCTGGGGCCGGCCGTGGCGCCGTACCTCGTGCTGGGGCACCTGGGAACGGTGGAGGTGGGGCTGGCCGGACCGGCCTTCCTGTTCTCGCTACTGGGCGCGGCGATCTTCCTGACGGTGTGCGCCGTCCTGCCCGACGACGGGGTGCGGGCGGACGATGCCCACGGCACCGCCAGCGCGTATCCCTCCATCGGCGGCGGGCCTACAGGCGCCACCGTGACCGCCGCCACCGCCTCGGCGGCGGAACCCGTCGGCTATCTCGACCCCCGCATCCGTCCCTGGGTGATCGTAGGCCTGGTCATGGGCCACGCGCAGGCGATGACGGGACAGGCCATCGGCTTCCTAGTGATTGATCGGCTGGCTGTGTCGCCGACGCAGGCGCTGGAGCCGACGGGGCTGGTTCTGATGATGGGCGCGGGCGCTGCGCTGCTGGCGCAGTGGGGCATCATCCCTCTGCTCGACCTGTCGCCGCGGCGGCTCGTGACCTGGGGCATCGTCCTGGCCGCCGCGGGCACGGCGGCGACGGGGCTCGCCACTTCCCTCTACGGCATCGCCACCGCCTTCGCGCTGGCCAGCCTGGGGTTTGGGTTCATCCGGCCGGGATTCACGGCCGGGTCCAGCCTGTCGGTGGGCGCGGCGGCGCAGGGATCGGTGGCGGGCAAGATCACGTCGGTGAACGGCGCCTCCTTCGTGCTCGGCCCATCGCTGGGCGTGGCGTTGTACGAATGGCATCGGCCCCTGCCCTACCTGCTGGCGGGCGCGATCTGCGCAGCGCTCCTGCCCTATGTGCTGTGGGCCTTGCGCGGGGGCGACAGAGGGGACGCGACACCTGGCGGCACATAGCCCTTTCCCGACGGATCGATCGATGATCCCATAGCGCAGGGGCGACCGGCCCGGCACCGAAGCCGGTCTCGGCCAAGACCATGATCCTCACGAACGGAGGGCGCGAGCAGGTCGTCGCGGCCCCGCCCGCTACCCGACCGAACGGATCGGCGATGCTGGGAGCCAAGTGCCATTGCGTGGCACCGTCCAGCGCTTCTCGGACGTCCGCTCGGCACGACGCTGAAGGGCCGATCATCCGTTCGCGGCGCGGTTCCGCACCGGGAGGTTCACCCCTCACCCCTCGCGGGGCGGAAAGGCGAAACCGATCGGCTGGGCCGCAGCCGCGTCCTGTTTCAGGCGGGCCGCGATCTGTTCGTAGTCGCGCTCCATCTCGGGCGTCACGGAAGCGCGTGCCTCGCCCAGCGCCTCGTCGAAATCGGCGGCCGTCACCGTGTCCGCCTCCACCGAACGGCGCAGCGCGATCAGACCCGCGCGGCGTGCCACGTCCTCCAAATCGGCGCCCGTGAACCGCTCCGTCCGGCGGGCAACCTCGGCGAGGTCCACGTCGTCGGCCAGCGGCATCCGCGCCGTCTGGATCTCCAGGATGCGACGCCGCCCCTCGGCGCTGGGGACGCCGACATAGATCAGCTCGTCGAAACGGCCCGGACGCAGCAGCGCCGGATCGACCAGATTCGGGCGGTTGGTGGCGCCGATCACCACCACCGACTGCAACTCCTCCAACCCGTCCATCTCGGCCAGGATGGTGTTGACCACCCGCTCGGTCACCTGCGGTTCGCCGAGGCCGCCGCCGCGCGCGGGGACCAGGCTGTCCAACTCGTCGATGAAGATCACGGTGGGCGCCACCTGGCGCGCGCGCTGAAAAAGGCGGGCGATCTGTTGCTCGCTCTCGCCGTACCATTTGCTGAGCAGGTCGGACGACTTGGTGGCGATGAAGTTCGCCTGGCTCTCGCGCGCGACCGCCTTCGCCAGCAGCGTCTTGCCCGTGCCCGGCGGGCCATAGAGCAGGAAGCCCTTGGCGGCGCGGATGCCCAAGCGGCGGAATGCATCCGGGTTGCGGAGCGGCAGTTCCACCCCCTCCTTCAGCCGGTTCGCGGCCGCGTCCAGCCCGCCCACGTCGTCCCAGCGGACGCGCGGCGCCTCCACCATCACCTCGCGCATCGCAGACGGCTGGACGCGCTTCAGCGCCTCCAGGAAGTCCTCGCGCGTGACGGACAGCGTGTCCAGCACTTCGGGCGGGATCGTCCGTTCTTCCAGGTTCAGACGCGGCATGATGCGGCGCACCGCGTCGATGGCCGCCTCCCGGCACAAAGCCGCCAGGTCGGCCCCCACGAAGCCGTAGGTGGTGCCCGACAACTCGGCCAGGTCGACGCCGTCGGCCAGCGGCATGCCGCGCGTGTGGATGCCGAGGATCTCGCGACGCCCGCGCTCGTCCGGCACGCCCACCACGATCTCGCGGTCGAAGCGGCCGGGACGGCGCAGCGCCTCGTCGATCGCCTCGGGCCGGTTGGTGGCGGCGATCACGACCAGGTTGGCCCGCGCCTCGAGCCCGTCCATCAGGGTCAGCAGCTGGGCCACCAGCCGCTTCTCCGCCTCGCCCGACACCTGGCCGCGCTTGGGGGCGATGGAATCGATCTCGTCGATGAAGACGATGGAGGGCGCGTTCTTCGAGGCCTGCTCGAACACCTCGCGCAGCTGTCCCTCCGACTGGCCATAGGCCGAGCCCATGATCTCCGGTCCGTTGATGAGGAAGAACTGCGCGTCCGACTCGTTCGCCACAGCGCGAGCGAGCCGCGTCTTGCCGGTGCCGGGCGGTCCGTGGAGCAGGACACCCTTGGGCGGGTCCACGCCTAGCCGCTGGAAGAGCTCGGGATAGCGAAGCGGAAGCTCCACCATCTCGCGCAGTTGATCGATGGTCGGCCCCATGCCGCCGATGTCGTCGTAGGTGACGTCGGCGCGTCTCCCCTGGTCCTGCGGCTCCTCGTATTCGGGACGGAGCTCGACCTCCGTGTCCTCGTCGATGTGGACGATGCCGCGCGGCGTGGCGGACACCACGGCGAGCCGCACCTCCTGGAGCGCGTAGGCGGGCTGGTTCACGAAGCGGCGGATGCCGGGATCGGCGTTGTCGACGCGTTGATGCCCGGCCGTCGCCACCACGTCGCCTTGCGCGAGGGGGCGGCCGAAGAAGGTGCGCTTGATCGCGTTGGCCGAGCCTTGCAGCCGTAGGTTCTGCTGCGCGGGCGCGAATACCACGCGCGTGGCGGCTTTCGATTCAGCCTTGCGGATTTGGACGAAATCGCCCGAGCCGACGCCCGCGTTGGCGCGCTGGAGGCCGTCGATCCGCAGTATGTCGAGCCCCTCATCCTCCGCATACGGGTAGACAGCGCGCGCGGGCGTGGTCTTCTTGCCCACGATCTCGATCGTGTCGCCCTCCGCCAGTCCCAGCTGCGCCATCAGCGCGCGCGGCACGTGCGCGAAACCGCGCCCCGAGTCCTCGGGCCGGGAGTTCGCGACCTGTATCCGCCGGGGTTCCTGATCCGCCATCCACACCCTCCGCTCGATGGAGGGCAGACAGCGCGTGAAGGGGAAGCGGGGTTCCGAGCCTTGTTCGCCGCAAAGAAAAAGGCCGACCCCGCGAGGGATCGGCCAGAAGTTTTTAGGAGAGGATGCCTGAAAGGCCTCGTCTCTCTGGCTGCGGCCCGATCATGTTGCAAGTGCGAAACGACGGGGTATGATTGCACCGCACGCAATCGCCCGCGGGCGACGAGAGAGGATGTGGCTTTGCGGAGATTGCCGCCTCTGGGCGCGATCGAGGCGTTCGTTGCCGTGGCGCGGCTCGGCTCGGTGAAGGCCGCCGCCGCCGAACTGGCGCTGTCGGCGCCTGCCTTGTCGCGCCGCGTCCAGTCGCTGGAGCGCTTCGTCGGGCGTCCGCTGTTCGAGCGGCGTCACCAGGCCATCGTCCCCAACGCCGACGCGGAACGGCTGCTGGCCCAGATGGCGCCCGCGCTGGAGCAGCTGTCGGACGCGGTGGAAGCGATGACCAGCGGGACGGAGGTGCTGCGCCTGCGCCTGGGCGTGCTGCCGCTCTACGCGTCGCAGCGGCTGTTCCCGCGCCTGGGCGAGCTGCGCCGCGAACATCCGGAGCTGCACTTGGACATCGATACCGCCGGGCACGGCGTGGCGCGGCTGGGCGACGGGTTGGATGCGGCCATCGTACTGGCGCGGGAGGTGGACCCGGTGCTGCACGCCGACCGACTGGACCGCAACTCGGTCTACGTCATCGGATCGCGCTCGCTGATCGAAGGGGCGGACCCGGTGGTCCGGCCCAGCCAGCTGGCCGGCCTGACCGCACTGGTGCACCGCGACATGCCGGACACCTTCACCGCATGGCTGGCGTCCGCCGGCATGGAGGAGGTGGAGCCCGCGGCCATCGACCATTTCGATTCGGGCGCGCTGATGCTGGAGGCGGCGGCGCAGGGGCTGGGCGTCGCGTTCATGCACGCCAGCCACTTCGCCGACGCCAACGACTCCCGGCTGGTGAAGCTGTTCGGGATCGAGGTGGAGAGCCCGTACAGCTACTGGTTCGCCTGCCGCCCCCGCGCGCTTCGCCAGCGGCCGGTGAAACTGTTCCGCGACTGGCTGGTGCGGACGGTGGCGCAGGCCTAAGGCCGGGCCGCCCGCCCCTCAACGCGTCATGCCGCCCGCCGCTAACACCGCCAGCGTCACCAGTTCAGACGCGGTGGCCGTCATGGGGGCGATCTGCACGGCCTTCTCCATGCCGATCAGCACGGGGCCGATCACCGTGTCGCCGCCCAGCTCGCGCAGCAGCTTGGCGGAGATGTTCGCGCTCTGGAGCCCCGGCATCACCAGCACGTTGGCGGGGCCGGACAGCCGGGCGAAGGGGTAGTTCGCCAGCTGGCGCGGGTTGAGCGCCACGTCGGGCGCCATCTCGCCCTCGTACTCGAACGCCACCTCGCGGCCGTCCAGCACCTTCACCGCGTCGCGGATGTTGTCCAGCCACTTGCCCGCCGGATTGCCGAAGGTGGAATAGCTCAGGAACGCCACGCGCGGCTCATGGCCCATGCGGCGTGCGACCTCCGCCGTGCGTTCGGCGATGTCGGCCAGGGCTTCCGCGTCGGGACGTTCGTTGACGGAGGTGTCAGCGATGAACACCGTGCCGTGACGCCCGACCGCCAGGTGGATGCCGAAAGGCACGCGGCCCGACGCCGGGTCGATCACGCGGCGGACGTCGCGCAGCGTGGGGCCGTAGGGGCGCGTCACGCCCGTTATCATCACGTCGCCCTCCCCCAGCTGGAGGAGTGCTGCCGCGAAGGTGTTGCGGTCCTGGTTGATGAGCCGCTCCACCTCGCGGCGGAGATAGCCGCGGCGCTGAAGCCGGGCGTAGACCAGGTCCACCATGCGCCCGACCAGCGGCGAGTTGCGGCTGTTGTGGACCTCGTACGTCTCCGGGTCCGAGACGCCCAGCACGCGAAGCCGCGCGTGCACGTCGTCGCGCCCGACCAGCACGGGCGTACCGTAGCCCCCCTCGCGAAAGGCGATGGCGGCGCGCAGCACCACCTCCTCCTCGCCCTCCGCGAAGACGACGCGCTTGGGATCGGCGCGGGCGCCCTCATAGGCCAGACTGAGGACGGCGGTGGTGGGGTTGAGGCGGGCGCGCAGCGACTGGCGGTACGCCTGCTCGTCCGCGAAGGGCCGTGTCGCCACGCCCGACGCGATGGCCGCGCGCGCGACCGCCACCGACACCACCTCCATCAGCCGCGGGTCGAAGGGCGCGGGGATCACGTAGTCGGGGCCGAAACTCCGGTGCGTGCCGTAGGCGGCGGCCACCTCGTCCGGGACGCGCTGACGCGCCAGGTCGGCGATGGCCTGGGCGGCGGCGATCTTCATGGCATCGTTGATGCCCGTCGCGCGCACGTCCAGCGCGCCGCGGAAGATGAAGGGGAAGCCCAGCACGTTGTTGACCTGGTTCGGATAGTCCGACCGGCCGGTCGCAACGATGGCGTCGGGGCGCGCCGCCTTGGCCAGTTCCGGCCGGATCTCCGGCTCCGGGTTCGCCATGGCGAAGATGATGGGCGCGGGCGCCATGTGCCTGACCATCTCGGGCTTCAGAGCGCCCGCCGCCGACAGGCCCAGGAACACGTCCGCGCCGTTCAGCGCCTCCGTCAGCGTGCGGCGGTCCGTCTCGGCGGCGTGCGCGCTCTGCCACTGGTTCACGTCGTCGCGCCCGCGATAGATGACGCCCGTGCGGTCGCACATCAGGACGCGGTCGCCGCTGACGCCCATGGCCTTCATCAGTTCGGTGCAGGCGATGGCAGCCGCACCCGCGCCGTTCACCACCACGTTGATCTCGGACAGGTCGCGCCCCGTCAGCCGGCAGGCGTTGATGAGGCCGGCGGCCACGATGATCGCGGTGCCGTGCTGGTCGTCGTGGAATACGGGGATGTTCATGCGCTCGCGCAGCGTCTGCTCGATCACGAAGCACTCGGGCGCGCGGATGTCCTCCAGGTTGATGCCCCCGAAGCTCGGCTCCAGCAGCGCCACGCAGTTGACGAAGGCGTCCACGTCCTCCGTCGCCACCTCCAGGTCGATGGAATCAACGTCGGCGAACCGCTTGAACAGCACCGCCTTGCCCTCCATCACCGGCTTGGACGCGAGCGCGCCCAGGTTGCCCAGCCCCAGGATGGCGGTGCCGTTGGAGATCACGGCCACCAGATTGCCCTTGGCCGTATAGTCGTAGGCGGTGGCCGGATCGTCCGCGATGGCGCGCACGGGCACGGCGACGCCGGGCGAATAGGCCAGCGCCAGATCGCGCTGCGTCGCCATCGGCTTGGACGCGACGATCTCGATCTTGCCCGGCCGCCCCTCCGAGTGGAACAGCAGCGCCTCGCGCTCGGAGAACTGGACGTTGGGGGCGTCGGACATGGACATTCTTCTCGCGACCGGGGCAGGGCGCGGTAAGCCTTACCGGCGAGCGTCGGCGCTTCCAACCCCGCGCGCCGCCCGCGACCGCCCGGCGCTTGCGTCCCGACGGGCAGGCGCGATAGCGTCCGTCGCAGCGGGAGGCGGCGATGACGGTCGAGCCGGAGGTGATCGAACGCATCTACGAGGCGGCGGCGCTGCCGGACCGCTGGCCCACGGTGCTGTGCTTGCTGTCGGACCGGATCGGCGCGGTGGGCGCCAGCTTCGTCAGCAAGAACGCCGACGGCGTGTCGATCACGCCGTCGCTGGGGATGGAGCGGCTGGTGGCGGAATACGTGGCGGAGGGCTGGGCCGCGGACCCCGCCTATGCCGAGCCGCTGCTGCGCGACCAGTATCCGGGCTTTCGCGCGGAAACGCACTACCGGACGATGGAGGAGATAGAGCGCCTGCCCGTCCACGTCCGTTTCCTGGCGCCGCGCGGCCTGGTCGCCAGCGTCGGCACCGTGCTCCAGGGCTCGCGCGACAACATCATGCACCTCGCCTTCGAGGGGCTCGCGACCCACGCCGCCGCCGAGGCCGCCGGGCCGCAGCTGGACGCGCTGCGCGCCCCGCTGGCCCGCGCGCTCAGCCTGACGGCGCTGCTCCGCGACCGGCAGGACCGGGCCACGGTGGCGGGGCTGGAGACGGCGGGCGTGGCGGCGGCCCTGGTATCGGGGGACGGGCGGCTGCGCGCGGCTAACCGACGGTTCGAACTGCGGTTCGGCGACCGCGCGTCGGACACGCGCGCGGGCCTGCGCTTCGGGCAGCCGCAACTCCAGGCGCAGTTCGCGGACGTGCTGGCCCGGCTGGCGCGCGCGCCAGCCGCACGGTCGATCGCCGCGCCCGCGACCGGGGAGGCGGCCGCGTGCGTCCTGCACCTGGTGCCGCTGCGCCGGGGCGCGCGCGAGGTGTTCGGCTGGGACGGCGTGCTGCTGATCGCGGCGGACGGCGCCAACGCCGCCGTGCCCGACGCCGACCTCCTGCGCCTGCTGTTCGACCTGACGCCCGCCGAGGCGCGGCTGACCCGCCGGCTGGTGGAGGGGCAGACGCTGGCCGCCGCGGCCGCGGGCCTGAGCATCATGGAGGCGACGGCGCGCGTCCACCTGCGCCGCGTGTTCGCCAAGACAGGGGTGGGACGCCAGGCGGAACTGGTGCGGCTGCTGTCGGGGCTGGGCCGGCCGGGCTGACGCGTCACCGTCCCGATCGGGGACGGCGCATCGCCCCAGCGCGCGGCATACCTGGAATGGGGGACGCGAACGGACGGCAGACGCGGCTAGCCCCCTCCCCGTCGACCGGGGCGCCACGGTGCGACGCGGCCCGTGTCCGCCCCGGTCGCCGACATCGAGGCGGCGAGAGCGGACGATCGGCCCGCAGGGGACGGCGCGAACGAAGGGGGAAACATAACCATCATCAAGCTGATCGCGGCGGCGGCCGTCGCCGGATCGATCGTCGGCCTGCCCGCCCATGCCGCAGGCTTGACGGGCGATACCGTCACCTGCGCGGGCGACGCCAGGATCACGTGCTCGCCCGTGTCGACGACGGTGGGCGGTCGCGTGGAGTTCGGCACCAACAGGTTCCTGAACGTCAACTTCACCGACACCGGCCTGACGATCAGCAACGGCTTCTTCGGGCAGAACTCGTTCAGCGGCGGGCCGGCCGACTTCATTCTGCGCTTCTCCGACCTCACCAAGCGGTTCGACACGGCCACCCTGGGCGCGTCGTCGGGCGCGTCCGGCTTCTCCGCCCGCAACTTCTCGTTGAATGCGCCGGGGGTCCTGACCGTGGGGATCGGAGGCACCGTCTTCGACGGCTACGGTTCCGTTTCCATCAACCTGACCACCGCCGCGCCCGTGGTGGTCTCGCCGACGTCCGCCGCCGTGCCCGAGCCCGCCGCTTGGGCCACCATGCTGGCGGGGCTGGCCCTGACGGGCGGCGCGCTGCGCGGGCGGCGGCAGCGAGCGGGGTTGGCCCGCGCCGCCTAGCCGCTAACAGGGGGTCCGTGACCGCCTCCCCCGCCCCCACCCCCATGATGGCGCAGTATCTGGCCCTGAAGGCCGAGGCGGGCGACTGCCTGCTCTTCTACCGCATGGGAGATTTCTTCGAGCTGTTCTTCGACGACGCGCGCGTGGCGGCGGGCGTGCTGGACATCGCGCTGACCGCGCGCGGCGAGCACGAGGGGACCAAGGTGCCGATGTGCGGCGTGCCCATTCACGCCGCCACGGGCTACCTTCAGCGCCTGATAAAGGCCGGGCATCGCGTCGCTGTCGCCGAGCAGACGGAGACGCCGGCGCAGGCCAAGGCGCGGGGCGGCTCGAAGGCGCTGGTGGCGCGCGGCATCGTGCGCGTCGTGACGGCGGGCACGCTGACGGAGGAGGCGCTGCTGGACGCACGCGCCGCCAACTGGTGCGTGGGGCTGGGCGAGGCCGGCGGGCGCGTGGCGGTGGCGGCGGCCGATGTGTCCACCGGGCGGTTCGAGATCACCTGCACGGATGCCGCCAGTGTGGCTGCCGAGCTGGCGCGGCTGGGCGCGGCGGAGGTGGTGGCGTCTGAGGCGTCGCCGCTGTCGGCCCACGCCACCGTTCTGCGCCCGCGCGGCGACTTCGATTCCGGGGCGGGCGAGAGCAGGCTCAAGCGGCTTTGGGACGTCGCCACGCTGGACGGCTACGGCGCGATGGGGCGGGCCGAGCTGTCGGCCGCGGGCGGACTGGTCGCCTATCTGAGCCACGCGGCGAAGGGCGATGCGCTGTTCCTGCGCCCGCCCGTGCTGGCGGCGGCGCAGGCCCACGTCGCCATCGACGCCGCCACGCGCGACAGCCTGGAGATCACGTGCGCGACCGGCAACACGCGAAAGGGCTCGCTGCTCGACGCGGTGGATCGTACCGTGACGGGAGCCGGCGCGCGGCTGCTGGCCGCCGACCTGGGGGCGCCGCTGACCGACCGGGCGGCCGCCGACGCGCGGCTGGATCTGGTCCAGCGGTTCCGCGACGACGAGGCGGGGCGCGAGCGGCTTCGCGCCACGTTGCGCGCGCTGCCCGACCTGGGTCGGGCACTCGGGCGACTGGCGGCGGGGCGCGGCTCGCCCCGCGACCTGGGCCAGCTTCGCGACGGGCTGGACGGGGCCTGGACGCTGGCGGAACGCCTGCGGAGCGGCCCCCTGCCCCCGATGCTGGCTGCGCTGCTGCCCGCGCTGGGCGGGCACGGTGCGCTGATCGACCTGCTCAAGCGCGCGCTGGTCCCCTCGCCCCCCATCGAGGCGGCGGACGGCGGCTATATCGCGCCGGGCTACGACGCTGCGCTGGACGACCTGCGCGACGCCGGGAACGGCGGCCGGCGCGCCATCGCGGCGCTGGAGGCCGAGTTGCGCGGGCGCACCGGGATCGCCGCGCTCAAGATCCGTCACAACAACGTACTGGGCTATCACGTGGAGGTGCCCGCGCGCTCGGCCGACCCGCTCATGCGGGCCGACAGCGGCTTCACGCACCGCCAGACCATGGCGGGCGCGGTGCGCTTCAACACGCCCGCGCTGCACGAGATCGCGTCGCGCGTGTCCCAGGCGGGCGCGCACGCGCTGGCGGCCGAGGCCGCGCACCTGGAGGAACTGATCGCGGCCGCGCTCGTCCACCGCGAGGCGGCGGCGGCGGCGGCCGATGCGCTAGCCCGGCTCGACGTGAGCGCGGGGCTGGCGGAACGCGCGGCCGAGGGCGGCTGGGTGCGCCCGATCCTGGTGGAGCAGCCCTGCTTCGAGGTGGAGGCCGGCCGCCACCCCGTCGTTGAGGAGGCGGTGACGCGCAGCGGCGACCGCTTCGTCGCCAACGACTGCCGCTTGGGGGAGGACGCGCGCGTCTGGCTCGTCACCGGCCCCAACATGGGCGGCAAAAGCACCTTTCTGCGCCAGAACGCGCTGATCGCGGTGCTGGCCCAGGCCGGAAGCTATGTGCCCGCCGCGTCCGCGACGCTGGGCATGGTGGATCGGTTGTTCAGCCGCGTCGGTGCGTCGGACAATCTGGCGCGGGGACGGTCCACCTTCATGGTGGAAATGGTGGAGACCGCCGCCATCCTGGCCCAGGCGGGCCCGCGCTCGCTGGTGGTGCTGGACGAGGTGGGGCGCGGCACCTCCACCTATGACGGGCTCGCCATCGCCTGGGCGGTGCTGGAAGCGATATTGCAGCAGAACCGATGCCGGTGCCTGTTCGCGTCCCATTACCACGAGCTGACCCGGCTGGCCGAACGCATGGAGGGACTGTCGAACCACCACGTCCGCGCGCGCGAGTGGAAGGGCGAGCTGGTGCTGCTGCGCGAGGTGGCCGCGGGCGCCGCCGACCGCAGCTACGGGCTGGCGGTGGCGCGGCTGGCCGGAATGCCGCCTGCCACCGTGGCGCGGGCGAAATCCGTGCTCGCCAAGCTGGAGGCGGGACGCGAGCGCACGGGCGGCATCGCGGCGGGGCTGGACGACCTGCCGCTGTTCGCCGCCGCCGCCCAGAACGGTGCGATGCCCGACCCCGAGCCGGTCGACGCCTTGCGCGCGGCGGTGGAGGCGCTGGACGCCGACAGCCTGAGCCCGCGCGACGCGCTGGACACGCTCTACCGCCTGAAAGCCCTGGCGCGGGGCGACTGACCTTTGCGCGCGGCGGCGGGCGTCCTACGTCCGACGACGTGACCGACCATTTCACCTCCGTGACCGACCGCGCCGCCTTGTTCGACGCGGACGCGCTCGCCGCCGCGCTCGCCGCACTGCCGGACGACGCTACGACGCTGCGCCAGTCGGCCACCGCCCCCCTGCGCGCGGCGCTGGATGCCGGGCGGCGGGAAGTCTCACGCCGCCTGCGCGCCCGGCCCGGTCGCGGGCTGGAGGCCGCCGCCGCCCAGGCCTGGCTGACCGACCGCGTGGTGTGCGCGCTGTTCGACCTGGTGACGACGCGCGTCGTGCCGGCGGCGAGCGGACGCCTGTCGCTGATGGCGGTGGGCGGCTACGGCCGGGGCGAGATGGCGCCGCACTCGGACGTGGACCTGGGCTTCCTAACCCATCGGTCCGGCGACCCGGACGTCGCGGCCGCGGTGGAGGCGGTGCTATACGGCTTGTGGGACCTGGGCCTGAAGGTCGGCCAGTCCACCCGTACGCCCGACGAACTGGTGGCGGAGGCGCGCGCCGACGTGACGGTGCGCACCGCCGTACTGGAGGCGCGCTTCCTGGCCGGCGACCGCGCGCTCTACGGCCTGGCCCAGTCCCGTTTCCGCGCGGAGATTCAGCACGGCACGGAACGTCGCTTCGTCGCCGACAAGCTGGCCGAGCGGGACGCCCGCCACCGCCGCATGGGGGACACTCGCTACTTGGTCGAGCCCAACGTGAAGGAGGGCAAGGGGGGCCTGCGCGACCTTCACGCGTTGTTCTGGATCGGCAAGTACGTGCACGACGTGACGCGCGCGGCCCGGCTGGTGCCCGCGGGCCTGTTCAGCCCGGCCGAATACCGATTGTTCCACCGAGCCGACGACTTCCTGTGGGCGGTGCGGTGCCACCTCCACGACCTGACGGGCCGCGCGGAGGACCGGTTGACCTTCGACGTACAGCGCGAGGTGGCGCACCGAATGCGCTTTCGCGACCGGCCCGGAAAGTCGGGCGTGGAGCGGTTCATGCAGCTCTACTTCCTGCACGCGCGCTCGGTCGGCACGCTGACGGGCGTGTTCCTGGCGCACCTGGAGGAGCGGTTCGGATCGCGCGGTTGGCGGCCGGAGCTGAAGGAACTGGCGCTGAAGGCGGTGCGCAGGCGACCGCGTCGCCTGAACGGCTTCACCGTCACGCACGGCCGCCTTTCCATCCCGCGCGACGACTTCTTCCGCCAGGACCCCGTGCGCCTGCTGGAACTGTTCCAGCTGGCCGACCTCCACGGCCTGGAGGTACACGCCGCCGCCATGCGCGCCGCCGCACGCGACGCCAAGCTGGCCGACGAGGTGCGCGACGCTCCCCGTGCCAACGCGCTTTTCCTGGAGGTGCTGACCTCCCCGCGCGACCCGGAAACGGTGCTGCGCTGGATGAACGAGGCGGGCGTGTTCGGCCGCTTCGTGCCGGACTTCGCGCGCGTGGTCGCGATGATGCAGTTCGACATGTACCACCATTACACGGTGGACGAGCATACCATCCGCGTCGTCGGCCTGCTGGCGCGGATCGAGCGCGGCGACCTGAAGGCGGATCACCCGCTGGCGAGCGCGCTCTTCTCCCAGATCGCGTCGCGTCGCACGCTCTACGTCGCGGCCCTGTGCCACGACATCGCCAAGGGGCGCGGCGGCGACCATTCCGAGCTGGGTGCCGAGGTCGCATGGCGCCTGTGCCCCCGCCTGGGCCTGACGGAGGCGGAGACGGAGGCGGTGGCGTGGCTCGTGCGGCACCACCTGCTGATGTCGGCTACCGCGTTCAAGCGGGACCTGTCGGATTTCAAGACCATCCTGGACTTCGCGGGCGTCGTGCAGAGCCCGGAACGCCTGCGCCTGCTGCTGCTTCTGACGGTGGTGGATATCCGCGCGGTGGGGCCGGGCGTGTGGAACGGGTGGAAGCGCCAGCTGCTCTCCGACCTGTACGAGGCGGCGGAGGAGGTGCTGCGCCTGGGCCACAAACAGCGCGGCCGCGCCGAGCGGATCGCCGCCAAGCAGGCCGCGTTGCGCACCGCGCTCGACTGGTCGGCGACCGAGGCGGACGCGCTGATCGCGCGCCTGCCCGACGCGTACTGGGTGGCGGAGCCCGAGGACGTGCTGGCGCACAACGCGCGGCTGATCCGGGCGGCGGGCGCCACCCCGCTCGCCATCGATGCGCGCGTGCAGGCGGGACAGGGCGCCACGCTCGTCGCCGTCTACGCCGCCGATCACCCGGGCCTGTTCTACCGCATCGCGGGCGCCATTCACGTGGCGGGCGGCAGCGTGATCGACGCGCGCATCCACACCACGCGCGACGGCATGGCGCTGGACAATTTCCTGGTTCAGGACCCGCTCGGCCGCCCCTTCGCCGAGGATATGCAGATCGAGCGGCTGCGCCGCGCCGTCGAGGACGCGCTGGCCAATCGCGGCCGCATGGCGGATCGGTTGATCGCCAAGCCGCTGCCCCGCCCGCGCGCCGATGCCTTTCCCATCGCGCCCGCCGTGCTGATAAACAACGAGGCGTCGAACCGCTTCACCGTGGTGGAGGTCAACGCCCGCGACCGCCCGGCCCTCCTCCACCAGCTGGCGCACGCGCTGTTCCAGTCAAAGGTCACGATCCATTCCGCCCACGTTGCCACCTATGGAGAGCGCGCGGTGGACGTGTTCTACCTGACCGACCTGACGGGCGACCGGCTGGTGTCGGGCCCGCGCGTCCGTGCGCTGGAACGGCGGCTGTTGCAGGCGGCGGCGGGCGAAGCGGTGGAGACGGCGGCGTGAGAATATGAAGGAAACATCCGGCCGCGACGTCCCCTTTCCCGACGTGAGGCAAGGAAGCTGGGCCGAGGACGACGAGGAGGACGATTGGGTCCTGACGATCCGCGGGGCTGAGATGCTGTGCGACGGCGAGGCTGTGCCCTACAAGCGCAAGACTGTGGAACGGGAGGACGATGGCTACGTCATCTTGCTCGGCATGGAGGATGAAGCCGATCGGTATAATTTTGATCGGTCGTACCCCTGCGTCTGCCGCTGGGAGGACGATGGGGAGGTTCTTATTTACGGCGGGAAGACCTTCCGGACCCTGGTCAGGAATCCAACGCCAGCCGTGGAGGGGACAGGCAATCGGGAAGAATAGCCTGCTGCGCTACGCGGACGCGTCCCCACGACATGGTCGCAGCTCCGTATCATACTCCCCCGCCCGCGTCGTATAGGAGGCCGCCGACAGCCGCAGCCGCGCCACCTCCTCGTCGGTCAATTCGCGCACCACGCGTGCAGGTGCACCCACCACCAGCATCCGCGCCGGAAACACCTTACCCTCCGTCACCAGCGCGCCAGCGCCCACCAGGCACTCCGCCCCGATCACCGCGCCATTCAGCACGATGGCACCCATGCCCACGAGCGCGCCGTCGCCGACGGTGCAGCCGTGCAGGATCGCGCGGTGGCCCACCGTCACCTCGTTCCCCACCGTCAGCGGGAAGCCGGGGTCGGAATGGAGGACGGCGCCGTCCTGGACATTGGTGCGCTCGCCGATCAGGATGGGCGTGTTGTCGCCGCGGATCACCGCGCCGAACCAGACGCTGGCGCTCGCTCCCAGCCGCACGTCACCGATCACGTGCGCGCCGGGGGCGATCCACGCCCCCTCGCCCCGCGTCGGCCGCGCGTCGCCCAGCGAATAGGTCGTCACGCCTCCTCCTCGGCCGACAACACGGCCGCCTCGATCCGGCGGAGCGTCTCGGCGAAGCGGCGCACCTCCCCCCGGTCCAGCCGGTCGAACACGCGCCGCTCCAGTTCCAATGCCTTGGGGGCGACCGCAGCGTAGAGGTCGCGGCCGGCCGTTGTCAGCTCCAGCAGGTGGCTGCGCCGGTCGGCGGCGTTGGGCGCGCGTGCCATCAGGCCGCGGCCGACCAGCGCGGCGGCGGCGCGGCTGACGGTCACCTTGTCCATCCGCGTACGCTGGCCGACCGCTCCTTGCGCGATCCGCCCGGCCTCCGCCACCACGGCCACCAGCCGCCATTCGGGGATGGAGAGGCCGAACAGCGCCTCGTACGTCCGCGCGATGGCCTCGCTGACCAAGTTGGAAGTGTAGGACAGGCGAAAGGGCAGGAACTCGTCCAGCACCAGCGTCGAAGCGGGGCGTGCATCCGCCATGGCGCGTGGACGTACCAGTTGATCCGGAGGCGGGGAAGCTCTAGCTTGGTTTCATCTGATACCATCTGGACGATGCGACATGGCAGACGGCACGACCGAGCATATGGACGTGAACCCCATGGGGCTCGACGGTTTCGAGTTCTGCGAGTTCACCTCGCCCGATCCGGACCGCATGGCGGCGCAGCTGGAGCAGTTCGGCTTCGTCGCGGCCTCGCGCCATCCCACGAAGGATGTGATGCGCTACAAGCAGGGGCGCATCAACCTGCTGCTCAACCGCGAGACGGGCGGTCACGCGGCCGCGTTCCGCGAGACGCACGGCCCGTCCGCCAGCGCCATGGCGTTCCGCGTGGACGACGCGGCCGCGGCCTATGACCGCGCGATAGCGGCCGGCGCGCGTCCCGCCCCCGCGGGCGCCGCGCTGGAAGGCGTGCCGGCGGTGGAGGGGATCGGCGGATCGATCCTGTACCTCGTGGACCGGCACGGCGCGCGCGGCTCTCTGTACGACGACTGGGATGCGGTGGAAGGCGCGGCCGAGGCGGAGGCCGCGAACGGCGTCGGCCTCGACCTGCTCGACCATCTGACGCACAACGTGCGGCGCGGCCAGATGCGTACGTGGAGCGTCTTCTACGGGCAGATCTTCGGGTTCGAGGAACAGAAGTATTTCGACATCAAGGGCAAGGCGACGGGCCTGTTCAGCCAGGCCATGATCGCGCCCGACCGCGCGATCCGTATTCCGCTGAACGAGAGCCAGGATGACAAGAGCCAGATCGAGGAGTTCATCCGCGATTATAACGGCGAGGGCATTCAGCACCTGGCGCTGACTACGGACGACATCTTCGAGACGGTGGAGAAGCTCCGCGCGCGCGGCGTGAAGCTCCAGGATACGATCGAGACCTATTACGAGCTGGTCGACAAGCGCGTGCCCAACCACGGCCACGACCTGGAACGGCTGAGGAGGAACCGCATCCTGATCGACGGCAACGTGGGCGAGGAGGGGCTGCTGCTCCAGATCTTCACGGAGAACATGTTCGGTCCGATCTTCTTCGAGATCATTCAGCGGAAGGGCAACGAGGGGTTCGGGAACGGGAACTTCCAGGCGCTGTACGAGAGCATAGAATTGGATCAGATCAGGCGCGGCGTCATCACGGTGGATGCGTAGCATCCGCCGGATGCCGCGCGGATGCGCGGCACCGCGCCCGGCCGGCACGGCCAGAGCCGGGGCACGAGGCCCCGGCTCTGCCGGGTCCGACGCCCCGGCGGCAAGCAAGGGACTAAATCCATGACCACCTATCTCCCCGGCTTCGCCAACCACCACGCGACCGAGGCCGTCGCGAACGCGCTGCCCATCGGCCGCAACTCTCCCCAGCGCACCCCCTTCGGCCTCTATGCCGAGCAGCTGTCGGGCACCGCCTTCACCGCGCCGCGCCACGAGAACCGCCGAAGCTGGCTCTACCGCCTGCGCCCCACCGCCAACCACCCGCCCTTCGCCCCCTACGAGGGGGCGCCGCTGTTCCGCTCCGCGCCGTTCGCGGACCGGCCCCCCAGCCCCAACCGGATGCGCTGGGACCCGCTGCCCTGGCCGGAAGCGCCGACGGACTGGCTCGACGGCATCGTCACCTACGGCGGCAACGGTGACGCGGAGGCCGGCCAAGGCGTCGGCATCCACCTCTACGCCGCCACCGCCAACATGGACCGCGCCTTCTTCTCGGCCGACGGTGAGCTGTTGATCGTGCCGCAGGAGGGCGCGCTCGCCGTCGACACGGAGATGGGGCGGCTGGACGTGCCGCCGCTTCACGTCGCGCTGATCCCGCGGGGCGTGCGCTTCCGCGTCGCGTTGCCCGACGGCCGCGCGCGGGGCTATCTGCTGGAGAATCACGGCGCGCTGTTCCGCCTGCCCGACCTGGGACCCATAGGCGCCAACGGCCTGGCCAACCCGCGCGACTTCGAGACGCCCGTCGCCTGGTTCGAGGACCGCGACGGCGCGCACCAGGTGGTGCAGAAGTTCGGCGGCGGCCTCTGGGCGACGACGTTCGACCATTCGCCCTTCGACGTGGCGGCGTGGCACGGCAACCTGGCCCCGTGCCGCTACGACCTGCGGCGCTTCAACACGATCAACACGGTCAGCTTCGACCATCCCGATCCGTCGATCTTCACCGTGCTGACCGCCCCGTCGGAGACGCCGGGCACCGCGAACTGCGATTTCGTGATCTTTCCCCCGCGCTGGATGGTGGCGGAGGACACGTTCCGCCCCCCCTGGTTCCACCGCAACGTGATGAGCGAGTTCATGGGCCTGGTCCACGGCGCCTACGACGCGAAGGAGGGCGGCTTCGCGCCCGGCGGCGCATCCTTGCATAACCGCATGAACGGCCACGGGCCGGACCGCGCCAGCTATGACAAGGCGGTGGCGGCCGACCTGGCGCCCGTGAAGATCGACGGCACCATGGCCTTCATGTTCGAGACCCGCCTGCCCGTCCGTCCCACGAGCTGGGCGGCGGAGACGCCGACGATGCAGCTCGACTACGACGCGGTGTGGGACGGGTTCGCCAAGGCGGACGTGTCGCGTTGAGCATCGTCCTCCACGGATACTGGCGCTCGGGCACCTCCTATCGCGTCCGCATCGCGCTCGGCGTGAAGGGGGTCGCATACGCGCAGGCAGCGCACGACCTGCGCACCGGCGCGCAGATCGCCCCGGAATACCGCGCGCTTAACCCGCAGGGGCTGGTGCCGGCGCTGGAGGCGCAAGGCGCGGTGCTGACGCAGAGCCCGGCCATCCTGGAATGGCTGGAGGAGCGCTACCCCGATCCGCCGCTGCTGCCCCCCGACCCGCTCGACCGGGCGCAGGTCCGCGCCATGGCGGCGCTGGTGGCGTGCGACGTGCATCCGCTGAACAACCTGCGCGTCCTGAATGCCCTGCGTGCCGATTTCGGCGCGGACGAGGCGGCGGTGCGCGCCTGGATCGCGCGATGGATCGGCGACGGCTTCGCGGCGCTGGAGCAGCTGGTCGGGCGGCACGGGCGCGGCTTCGCCTGGGGCGACCGGCCGACGCTGGCCGACTGCTGCCTCGTGCCCCAACTCTACGCGGCCGAGCGCTTCGGCGTGGATCTAGCGCCCTATCCCGCCGTGGTCGCGGCGGGGGAGCGCGCGCGCGCCCTGCACGCCTTCGCCGCCGCCCGTCCTGAAGCGCAGCCGGATGCCGATCCCGCGTGACCGACGAACCGCGCCTCTGGTCCACGCCCGCCGGCGTCCGGTTGGGGCCGCTGGCATCGGTGCCCGACGGCGGCGCGCGCGGCTATGTTCTGCGGATGAGAGCGGGCCGCTTCCACGGCTTCGCCGTCCGGCGCGGGGATCGGGTGCACGGCTATGCCGACCGCTGCCCGCACGCCGGCCTGCCGCTGGCGCAGAAGCTGGACGACTATCTGACGCCGGACGGATCGCGCATCGCCTGTTCCTGGCACGGTGCGCTGTTCGCGGTGGAGGACGGGCTGTGCCTGGGCGGTCCCTGCGCCGGGCAGCGGCTGACCCCCTGGCCGCTCACCGTGGAGGACGGCGCGATCCTGACCGCCTGATAGGGCCGCGATGGCCGCGTTGACCTGTGTTCCCCCCTCTCCTAACGAGGCGGGCCATGACAGCGCCCACCATCCTGCTCGTCGAGGACGATCCCGCCCTGCGTACCCTGACCGCGCGCGCGTTGCAGGAGAACGGCTTTCTGGTCCGCCCCGCCGCCGCCGCGCCCGAGATGTGGCAGGCGCTGGAGGCTGGGCCTGTCGATCTCGTGCTGATGGACGTGATGCTGCCCGGCACCAGCGGCATCGACCTGTGCCGCTCGCTCCGCGCCAAGAGCGACGTGCCCATCATCTTCGTCAGCGCCAAGGGGTCGGAGACGGACCGCGTGGTAGGCCTGGAGCTGGGGGCCGACGACTATATCGCCAAGCCCTTCGGCACACGTGAACTGGTGGCCCGCGTGCGCGCGGTGCTCCGCCGCCCCGCCATGGAGAGCCGTGACGGCGGCAAACAGGGGCTCATCTCCTTCGACGGCTGGACCATGAACCTCGGCCGGCGCGAGCTGACCTCCCCCGGCGGCGCGGCCGTGGAGCTGACGGGCGCCGAGTTCGACCTGCTCACCGCGCTCACCGATCACGGCGGCCGCGTGATCGCGCGCGAGCGGCTGATCGAGCTGTCGCGCACGCGGCTGGGCGACAGCTCGGACCGCAGCGTGGACGTCCTCATCAGCCGGCTGCGCCGCAAGCTGTCGGGCGCCGGGCACGACGCGCCCATCGTCACGGTGCGCGGCGTCGGCTACATGCTGAACGCGCCCGTCGAGCGGAGTTGACGCGCGCTTGCGCCGGCCGGTGAGCAGGCTGGTCCGCCCCTCCGTCGGCGTGATCGGCCAAGTCGTCGCCGTCCTGTTGATCGCGCTGCTGGCCGAGTTCGCGACCAGCACCTTTCTCTACGAGCGCGCCAGCAGCTTCTCGGTCCAGGAGGACGAGGCGCGCCGTTTGGCCGAGCACCTGTCGGTCAGCCGCCAGCTCTTGTCGCTCAGCCCGCCGGCTGAGCGTCACCGCGCCGCCGCCTCACTGACCACGGACCGCTACGCGGTGCGCTGGTACACGGTTCGCCCGCCCATCCCGCCGGTGGCGCCGTCGCTGAACGAGATGCGCCGTCAGATCCTCAATTGGGAGCCGGGCCTGCGCGGCACCGACCTCAGGCTGCGCCTGGCGTCGCCCGGCCGCCGCCAGACGGTGGCGGGTGGACTCAAGCTCGCCGATGGAAGCTGGCTGAACTTCCGCACGCTGCATCCGGTGACAGGACTGAACCTGTTCGGCGAGCGCGCACTGCTCGCGCTGATCCCGGCGGCGGCGCTGATGCTGATCGGCGGGGTGCTGGTCCGACGCCAGCTCCAGCCGCTACGGCGGCTCGCCACGTCCGCCGACCGGGTTGGGAAAGGAGGAAGCGACGGGAGCGGCGGCGATCACGTACCCGTCGAGGGACCGGGCGAGGTACGGCGCGTGATCGGTGCCTTCAATCGGATGCAGGACCGCATCCACCGCCTGCTCGACGATCGCACCCAGGCACTGGCCGCGGTCGGCCACGATTTCCGCACCCCGCTCGCACGGCTGCGTCTGCGCGCGGATCGAGTGGACGACCGCGCCACCCGAGACGCGATCCGCGGCGACGTGGCCGAGATGGAGGCCATGGTCGCCTCGCTGCTCGCTTATCTGGGCGGGAACGAGGAACCGGAACGGATGATCCGTACCGACGTGGCCGTCACCGCCGCCACGTTGATCGACGATGCGCAAGACGGCGGCGCGGATGCCGATTATGCGGGACCGTTCCACCTGGAGGCGCAGGTCCGCCCCGTGGCGCTGAAGCGGGCGCTGGGCAACCTCGTGGCCAACGCCACCCGCTACGGTAGCCGCGTGACACTTCACCTGGAACGCGACGGCGACTGGCTGGTCTTCGCGGTCGAGGATGACGGACCGGGCATCGCGGAGGCCGACCTTGCCCGCGCGGTCGAGCCCTTTGTCCGGCTGGACGCCGCGCGCGGGCGCGACGCGGCCGGCTTCGGCCTGGGCCTGTCCATCGTGCAGCGCACAGTTGACGCGGAGGGCGGGACGCTGCGCCTGTCCAACAGGCCGGCGGGCGGGCTGCGCGCGGAGGTCCGGCTACCGTACCGATAGGTCCCGGAAATGATTCGTCACGCGACGTTCCGCTTCGGGAAAGGCGACGAGCCTAAGGCCTGAAAGGTTACGTAGCGGGAGCGGATGATGGCGACGGCGACTGGATCGGCCCTTTGAGCGCGGAGGCCGCCCCGCGCGCCGCCGCCCCCCCCGCCACCGGATTCGGGGCGCGCTTCGGGCGCGACTTCACCGCCTCCGTTGTCGTGTTCCTGGTCGCCATGCCTCTGTGCATGGGGATCGCGGTCGCCTCCGGTGTCCCGCCGGAGAAGGGCCTGGTCACCGGCATCATCGGCGGCCTGATCGTGGGCCTGCTCGCCGGCTCCCCCTTGCAGGTCAGCGGCCCGGCCGCCGGCCTCGCCGTCATCGTCTACGAACTCGTGCAGGAGAAGGGGCTGGCCGGCCTCGCCCCGATCCTGATGCTGGCCGGCGCCATCCAGTTCCTGGCCGGCATGCTTCGGCTCGGCGGCCTGTTCCGCGCCATATCGCCCGCCGTGGTGCACGGGATGCTGGCCGGCATCGGCGTGTTGATCGTGGTGGGTCAGTTCCACGTCATGTTCGACGCGCGCCCGCTGCCCAGCGGGCCGGAAAACCTGGCCGCGATGCCGGGCCGGCTGCTCGGGCTTGAGCCCTGGGACGTGACGGCGGCCGAGATGGCGTTCGGCGTGGGCCTTGCCACCATCCTGGCCATGATCGGGTGGGAGAAGATGCGCCCGCATCGCCTGCGTCTCGTACCTGGCGCGCTGGTCGGCGTGCTGACGGGCACCGCCGTGGCCGCGATCCTGGGCCTGCCCGTGGCGCGCGTCGCCGTGCCGGACTCCATCGTGTCGGCCGTGACGCTGCCCGACGCCGGCATCGTGGCGGGGCTGCTCAATCCTTCCACCATCGCATCGGCGCTCGCCATCGCCTTCATCGCCAGCGCCGAGACCCTGTTGTCGGCCGCCGCCGTGGACAAGATGCACGACGGCGTGCGCACCAAGTACGACAAGGAACTGCGTGCCCAGGGCGTCGGCAACCTATTGTGCGGTGTCGCGGGCGCGCTGCCCATGACGGGCGTGATCGTGCGCAGCTCCGCCAACGTTCAGGCGGGCGCGGTCAGCCGCCTGTCGGCGATCCTGCACGGCGCGTGGATCCTGCTGTTCGTGGCGGCGCTACCCTTCGTCCTCAAGCAGATTCCCATGGCGGCGCTGGGCGCCATTCTGGTCGTCACCGGCTGGCGGCTGGTCAGCCCGCGCCACGCCACGCACCTGTTCCGGGTGCACGGCTGGTTCCCCGTGGCGATCTGGGCCGCGACGCTGCTGTTCGTCGTCACCACCGACCTGCTGACGGGCGTGCTCATCGGCATCGGCCTGTCGCTGCTGGAGCTTGTGCCGCACCTGCGCCGCCTGCGGCTCAAGGTGGACGAGTTGCCGGCCGAGGGGCTGATCCGGCTGGAGGGGGCGGCCACCTTCCTCTCCGTGCCCCGCCTGTCGTCGGCCATCGAGCGGGCGCCCACCGAGGGTCCGCTGAGGCTCGACCTGTCGCGCCTCTCCGCGGTGGATCACAGCTCCGCCGAACTGCTGCGCGACTGGATCCAGCGCCGCCGGGCGTCCGGATCGCCCGTGCAGGTGACGGAGCCCGCGCCCAAGGTGGCGGCGCTGCTCACCTGATGCGGAAAGGCCTTGGCCCGGACGGCGCGCTGGTCTAGCATCGCGCCGTCCGGGCATCGCGCCGCCCGCCGGCCCCGCCGGTAGAGAGCGGCGATCCGGACAGCAGGAGGAACCTGTCTCGAATACGAGGAGGTTCCGTGACCCGTTATCCGTCTATCCGCGCCGGCTTCGCCCTGGCCGCGTTCTGCCTGTCCGTTCCCGCGCTCGCGCAGGACGAGACGGCCCCACCAAAGGCCGTCACCGTCTCTGGCTCGGCTGCCATCGTCTCCGACTATCGCTTCCGCGGCGTGTCCCAGTCGGACGAGGAGATTGCCGTCCAGGGCGGCGTCACCGTCAGTCACGAGAGCGGCCTCTACGTCGGCGCCTGGGGCTCTAACTTGGCGGGCTGGGGCACGTTCGGCGGCTCAAACACCGAACTCGACCTGATCGCCGGCTTCAAGGCGCCCGTGGGCGGCGGCGCGTTGGACGTCGGCCTCACCTGGTACATGTACCCCGGCGGCGCCAGCAAGACTGACTTCGCGGAGCCCTATGTCAAACTGTCCGGCACCGCCGGTCCGGTCAGCCTGCTGGCGGGCGTCGCCTACGCCCCCAAGCAGCAGGCACTGGGCCGCTGGTACGTGTCCGGCGCATCCGCCCAGACCGGCGTCTACGACGCGCCGGGCGACAAGGAGGACAATCTCTACCTCTGGGGCGACTTCGCCGCCGGCATCCCCACCACGCCGCTGACCGCCAAGGCGCATATCGGCTATTCCGAGGGCAATAGCGGCCTAGGACCCAACGGCACCAGCGTCGCCCCGACGGGCAAGTACTGGGACTGGATGGCGGGTCTGGATTTGGCCGTCCCCGGCACGCCGCTGACACTGGGCGTCGCCTATGTCGACACGGACATCAGCCGCGCCGAGTCCGCGTACCTGCTGCCCAACTTCTCCTCCACAAAGGACGGCGGGCCGATCTCCGGGTCCCAGGTCGTATTCTCGGTGACGGCGGCCTTTTGAAACGTCGAGCCGGGGCGGCCCCCCGGCTCGAAACGGACACGGATATCTCAATCAAGCCTTTGTTCCGGACTGGAAATTCTACCGACTCGAACCCATATCAGACCATCTACAGGAGGTCTGATGCTCTCGCTTTCCGCCCGCGTTTCCCGTGGCCCGCACAAGGGCCGCTCCCTCGTCTTGGCGCGCAATCGCCAGGGCAAAATCGTCACCGCCGCCCCCAATGGCATTCGCGTCGAGCATGACACGGAGGAGCGGGCGGCGCACGCCGTATGGTCGGCCGGCCACGGCGCCTTTTTCAGCATCGACGGGCGCGGCGGCCACGCGGCCTTTCACCGTCCCCGGCGTCGCGCTTCTTGAGCGGCGATGCGGGGGCAGGCACGAAACACCCTCCCCTCGTGCTGGCGTTCGGCGACAGCCTGACGGCCGGATACGGGTTGGCACCGCATCAGTCGCTGCCGGCCCGGCTGGAGATGCTGCTGCGTCGCCATTCCCCGCATGCCCGGGTCGTGAACGCCGGGTCGTCGGGGGAGACGACGGCGGAGGCGCGCCGGCGGTTGCCGCGCCTGTTGTCGGCCTTGCCCGCCCACCCGGCCTTGGTGCTGGTGCAGTTCGGCGCCAACGATTTCATCCGGGGGCTCTCCGCCGCCGCCATGCTGGACAATCTGGACGCGATGCTTGGCGACCTCGCCTTGTGCCGCTTGCCGGTCATGCTGCTCGGGATGCGGGCGCCATCCGGACTGCCCGCCCTCCTGCGCGGCGCGGCCGAGGCGTATGAGGCGGTATACCCCCGGCTCGCCGCATGCCACGACGTACCCCTGTACCCGGACCTGCTTGCCGGCGCGACCGGGCCGGGCACGACGCTGGCGGACGGCGCACATCCGAACGCCGCGACAGTCGAGCGCGTGGCGGCGGCGCTGCTGCCGCACCTATTGTCGGCCTTGGACGCCGCACAAGCCCGCGCGGCCTGACGCCCGCGCGGTTCGGCTCGCGCGCAGACCTCGAGCCGTCCGGTTCGAGGACAGGACGCGATAAATGCCCGCTTGCCGCGCCGATGCCGGGCAGACCGCCGCGATCCCGACGTGCGGCTCAGATCGCGAGCTTGAACCCAGCGTGCGTGCTGGTGAAGCCCAGCCGCTCGTAGAAAGCATGCGCTCGGGTCCGCGATAGGTCGCTGGTGAGTTGCACCAGCGCGCACCCCCGTTCCCGTGCCCGTTCGACGGCGAACCGCACCAATGCCCGCCCGATGCCCGCCCCGCGCACGTCTACTGCCACCTGCACCGATTCCAGCGTGGCGCGTTTCGCTCCGCGCCGGCCGAGCCCCGCCGTCACCGTGAGTTGCAGGCAGGCGACGACGCGCCCCCGCTCCTCCGCCACGTACTGCGTCTGGTTCGGGTCGGCCGCCATCTCGCGGAAAGCCGCCATATAGGCAGGGTCGCCCGGCGCTTCCCGTACGGCGCCCAGTTCGTCGGCCGCCAGCAACGCGACGATGGCCTGAACGTCCGCCTCCGTTGCTTCCCGGAAGCGCGGCGTCACTCGACCGGCGCCACGCGGACCAGCAACATCCCCTCCGTCACCTGCGCGCCGACCTGCGTATCCAGCACGGCCACGACGCCGTCGAACGGAGCGGTCAGCGAATGCTCCATCTTCATCGCTTCCAGCGTCAGGAGACGCGCACCCGCCGCCACCCGATCGCCCGTCGCCACGGCGATGCCCGTGACGCGCCCAGGCATGGGGGCCAGCACGGCGCCGTCACCCCCCGCGACCCCACCGACGCCCCCGTCGGAGCGGAAGGGACGCACCTCCCACGTCTGGCCTTCCTCGGCGATCAGCACCGAACGCAGCGCCGCCCCGTCGCCCGGCCCCGTCAGCACCGCCTCGACGGGCCGCCCGTCGGCCAACAGGTGCACGGTGCGCGCGGATGCGGCGTTGAGGCGGAAGCCCGTCAGCGGTTCGTCACCGGCAATGGCGCCGGCCGCGTCCGCCAACGCCTCCGCCGAGGGCAGGGCGTCGGGCAGCAGCGCGTCGCCCTCTCGCGCGATCAGTCCCGTATCGACGCGGCCGTCCGCGAAGTCCGGATGCTCCAGCGCGCGCACCAGGAAGCCCGCGTTGCACCGGACCGGCCAGACCGACACGTCGCGCAGGGCATCCGCCAGCCGTCGCCGGGCGGCGTCGCGGTCGGGCGCGTGGGCGATCAGCTTGGCGATCATGGGGTCGTAGAACGGCGTCACTTCGCCCCCCTCCTCCACGCCCGCGTCGACGCGCACGGTGTCCGGCATCCGGAAGACCTCCAGCCGCCCGGTGGACGGCAGAAAGCCGGTGGCCGGATTCTCGGCGTAAAGGCGCGCCTCCACGGCGTGGCCCCGTATCGCCAGCGCATCCTGCGCCAGCGGCAGCGGCTCGCCCGCCGCCACGCGCAGCTGCCACTCCACCAGGTCCACGCCCGTAATCGCTTCCGTTACAGGATGCTCCACCTGGAGGCGCGTGTTCATCTCCATGAAGAAGATGCGGTCGGCCCGCAGGCCCTGCGAAGCGTCCGCGATGAACTCCACGGTGCCGGCACCCGCATAATCAACGGCGCGCGCCGCACGCACGGCGGCGGCGCACACCGCACGCCGGGTCTCCTCGTCCATGCCCGGCGCGGGCGCCTCCTCGATCACCTTCTGGTGCCGGCGCTGGAGCGAGCAGTCGCGTTCGAACAGGTGAACGACGTTGCCGTGGCTGTCGCCGAACACCTGTACCTCGATATGGCGCGGCGCCGTGATGTAGCGCTCGATCAGCACGCGGTCGTCGCCGAAGCTGGCGGCCGCCTCGCGCCGGCAGCCGGCCAGCGCCTCGGCGAACTCGTCGGGTGAGTCCACGCGACGCATCCCCTTGCCGCCGCCGCCCGCCACCGCCTTGATGAGAACGGGGTAGCCGGTCGCGTCCGCCTCCCGCGCCAGCCGCTCGTCCCCCTGGTCCTCCCCCTGGTAGCCGGGCGTCACGGGCACGCCGGCCGCGATCATCCGCGCCTTGGCCGCGTCCTTCAGCCCCATGGCGCGGATGCTGGCGGCGGCCGGCCCGACCCAGACCAGCCCGGCCGCCGCCACCGCGTCGGCGAAGTCCGCGTTCTCGCTCAGGAAGCCGTAGCCGGGGTGGATCGCGTCCGCCCCCGTCTCGAGGGCTGCGGCGATCACCCGATCGCCCAGGAGATAGCTTTCGCGCGCCGACGCCGGACCTAGGCGCACGGCCGCGTCCGCCTGTCGGACATGGAGAGCATCCACGTCCGCGTCGGAAAAGACGGCGACGGTTCCGATCCCCATGCGGCGCGCGGTGTGCATCACCCGGCACGCGATCTCGCCCCGATTGGCGACCAGCAAGCGCCTCACTTCGCCGTACACCCGGTGGTCCGGCTGGACCAAGTGACGTTCAGCACGCGCCACCGCCCGCCGTCGCGCACCATGTCGAACAGGTCGTAGCCGCAGTGGTGGACACGGCCGTCGATCAGGAAGTCGTAGCGCGCCCAGACCATGCCGACGTCGCCGTCCACCTCCACGGCGGGCGCGTAGATGCGTTCCTCGATACGTTCGGGTCCCGGCTTCACGCCGGCGGCGAACTGTTGCCAGCCCATGCGCCGTACCGAGCGCGTGCCGTCCGCCCGCTCCTCGGCCACGGTTGCTGCCCCCTCGGGATGCACCTGCGCCAGCAGGGCGGCGGCGTCGCGCGCCGACAGGGCGGCCAGCATCGCGTTGACGGGCGCCAGCACGTTGGCCTCGTCCGCGCCGGGCGGCGGCAGGGGGTTGGCGGGCGGCAGGCGGTCCGTCTGGGCGGCGGCGAGCAGTCCGGGAAGCAGGAAGGCCAGGGTCACGTACGCCTCTCCATCACATCCGGAACACGCCGAACCGCGGCTCAGGGATCGGGGCCTCCAGCGTCGCGGCCAGCGCAAGGCCGAGCACGTCGCGCGTCTGGGCGGGATCGATCACCCCGTCGTCCCACAGCCGCGCGGTGGCGTACCAGGGATTGCCCTCGTCCTCGTATTTCTGCCGGACAGGGGCCTTGAAGGCTTCCGCTTCCTCCGAGGTCCAACGCTCGGCGTCGCGGTGGACGGTCGCCAGCACGCTCGCCGCCTGCTCGCCGCCCATCACGCTGATCCGCGCGTTGGGCCAAGTGAACAGGAAACGCGGGGAATAGGCGCGCCCGCACATGCCGTAATTGCCCGCGCCGAAGCTGCCGCCGATCAGCACGGTGATCTTGGGCACGTTGGCGGTGGCCACCGCCGTCACCAGCTTGGCCCCGTGCTTGGCGATCCCGTCCGCCTCGTAGCGGCCGCCCACCATGAAGCCCGAAATGTTCTGAAGGAACAGCAGCGGCACGCGCCGCTGGCACGCCAACTCGATGAAATGCGCGCCCTTGAGTGCCGACTCGCCGAACAGCACGCCGTTGTTGGCCAAGATCGCGACCGGCAGCCCGTGGATATGTGCGAAACCGCAGACCAGGGTGGCGCCGTAGAGCGGCTTGAACTCGTGGAACTCGGACGCGTCGACGATCCGCGCGATCACCTCGCGCACGTCGTAGGGCGCGCGCACGTCGGACGGGATCACGCCGTAAAGCTCCGCCGGGTCGTACAATGGCGGTCGCGTCTCGCGCCGGTTGACCGCCGCGGCGTCGGCCGGCGGCAGCGTCGAGACGATGTCGCGCACGATGGTGAGCGCATGGAGGTCGTCGTCCGCCACATGGTCCACCACGCCGGAGCGGCGGCCGTGCGTGTCCGCGCCACCCAGTTCCTCGGCAGAGATGACCTCACCCGTCGCCGCCTTGACCAGCGGCGGCCCGGCCAGGAAGATCGTGCCCTGGCCGCGCACGATCACCGTCTCGTCCGACATGGCGGGGACGTAGGCGCCGCCCGCGGTGCAGCTGCCCATCACGCACGCCACCTGGGCGACACCCCGCGCCGACAGATTGGCCTGGTTGAAGAAGATCCGACCGAAATGCTCGCGGTCTGGGAACACCTCCGCCTGGTGCGGTAGGTTGGCGCCGCCCGAATCGACCAGGTAGAGGCAGGGCAGTCGATTCTCGGCCGCGATCTCCTGCGCGCGCAGGTGCTTCTTCACGGTCAGCGGGTAATAGGTGCCGCCCTTCACGGTGGCGTCGTTGCACACCACCATCACTTGCCGGCCCGATACGCGGCCGATGCCGGCTATCATCCCGGCGCCGGGAACCTCGTAGTCGTACATCCCGTTCGCGGCCAGCTGGCCGATCTCAAGGAAGGGCGAGCCGGGATCGAGCAGCCGTTCCACCCGGTCGCGGGGCAGCAGCTTGCCGCGTGCGGTGTGACGGTCCCTGGCCTTGGCAGACCCGCCCTGCGCGGCATCGGCGACGAGCGACCGCAGGCGGCCGACCAGGACCCGATTGTATTCGGCGTTGGCGACGAAGCCGGCGTCGTCAGACGACAGCCGGGACCGTAGGACAGGCGCGCTCAACGGCTTGCCCCGCGACGGACGCTGATGCAGCGGCGGCGCACATAGGAGTTGCCCGTGCCCACCATCGCGATGCTGACGCTGTCCAACGTCTTCATGACCACCGCCTGGTACTGGCACCTGAAAGGTGGCGCCCACAAGCCGCTGCCCGCGGTGATCGCGATCAGCTGGGGCATCGCGCTCCTGGAATACTGCTTGGCGGTGCCCGCCAATCGCATCGGATACGCGTCCGGCTGGTCGGCGGGCCAGTTGAAGGTGACGCAGGAGGTGCTGGCGCTCCTCGTGTTCGGCGCGTTCAGCGCGGCCGTGCTAAGCGAGGCGCTGACGTGGCGCCACGCGGGTGCCTTTCTATGCCTGACGGGCGCGGTCGCATTCATGTTCGTCGGCAAATGAGCCTCGCCTCGCAAGCTACTGCGCCACCGGGGGATTGTGCCCGATCAGCTCGCGGCCGATCAGCATTCGCCTGATCTCGTTCGTGCCGGCACCGATGTCGAGCAGCTTGGCGTCGCGCAGGTAGCGTTCCACCGGCCATTCGGTGGTGTAGCCGGCCCCGCCCAGCGCCTGGATCGCTTCGAGCGCCACCTTCACCGCGCTCTCGGAGGCCAGCAGGATCGCGCCAGCCGCGTCGAAGCGCGTCGTACGCCCCGCGTCGCAACTCCTGGCCACCGCATAGACATAGGCGCGCGCCGAATTGAGGGCGACGTACATGTCGGCCACCTTGGCCTGGATCAGCTGAAAACTGCCCACCGGCTGCCCGAACTGGCGTCGCTCGCGCACGTAGGGCACCACCGTGTCCAGGCACGCCTGCATGATCCCCAGCTGGATGCCCGCCAGCACCGCGCGCTCATAGTCCAGCCCGCTCATCAGCACGCCGACGCCGCCGTTGACCGGCCCCATCACCTGTTCGTCGGCGACGAAGCAGTCTTGGAACACCAGCTCGGCAGTGGGGCTACCGCGCATCCCCATCTTGTCAATCTTCTGCCCGACCGAATAGCCGGCGAAGCCCTTCTCGATCAGGAAGGCGGTGATGCCGCGGCTCCCCTCGCCCGTCTTGGCATAAACGACCAGCGTGTCGGCATAGGCCGCGTTGGTGATCCAGAACTTGGTGCCGTTCAGCCGATAGCCGCCGTCCACGCGCTCGGCCCGCAGCTTCATCGACACCACGTCGGAGCCCGCGCCCGCCTCCGACATGGCGAGCGAGCCTATATGCTCGCCGGATACCAGCGGCGGCAGGTACTTGGCGCGCTGCGCGTCGCTGCCACAGCGGCGGATTTGGTTGACGCAGAGATTGGAATGCGCGCCGTAGCTGAGGCCGACCGAGGCGGAGGCGCGGCTGACCTCCTCCACGGCGACGACGTGCTCCAGATAGCCCAGGCCGAGCCCGCCCCATTCTTCCTCAACGGTGATGCCGTGGAGGCCCAGTTCGCCCATCTCCGGCCACAAGTCGCGCGGAAAGGCGTCGTCGCGGTCGATCGCGGCGGCACGCGGGGCGATGCGGTCGGCGGCGAAGCGGCGCACCGTGTCGCGGATCATGTCCGCCGTCTCGCCCAGCGCGAAGTCGAAGTCCTGCATCTGCTCTCCCGCGGCTCTCGGGCCGTCCGATCCGCCTTTCCGCCGCCGGCCCTGCCGGGTCAAGCGGTTGCAGACGAAACCATCGCGCCGCGACGCACGAAGGGCCGCCCCGCCGGAGCGGGACGACCCTTCGCGTCAGCCGTGACGGCCGATCAGATCTTGTCGCCGAGCGCGCCCTTCACCGAGCCGCGCACATCCTGACCCGTGCCCTTGAGTTGCTGGGCCTCACCCTCGGCCTTCAGGTTCGGATCATGGTTGTGATCGCCCAGCGCTTCCTTGACCGAGCCGACCGCCTTGTTCGCCGCGGCCGCGACCTTGTCCGTGAACTCGCCCATGTGTCATACTCCTATGTTACCCCACGGAAACGGACCAGGGCGCGGTCCGTTCCCGCTATATGAGCCCGGCCAGCGGGCTGGAGGGGTCGGCGTAGCGGCGCCGGCCCATCCGTCCCGCGCGATAGGCCATGCGACCGGCCTCCACCGCGGCACGCATCGCGGCGGCCATCGTCACGGGGTCCTTGGCTTCCGCGATGGCGGTGTTCATCAGCACGCCGTCGCAGCCCAGCTCCATCGCCACCGCCGCGTCGGACGCGGTGCCGACGCCGGCGTCCACCAGCACGGGCACGCCCGCCCCCTCCACGATCAGGCGGATAGTGACGCGGTTCTGGATACCCAGCCCCGAGCCGATGGGCGCGCCCAGCGGCATGATCGCCACCGCGCCCGCGTCCTCCAGCCGTTTCGCCGCGATGGGATCGTCCACACAGTAGACCATGGGCAGGAAGCCCTCCCGGGCCAGCACCTCGGTGGCGCGCAGCGTCTCCACCATGTCGGGATAAAGCGTCTTGGCCTCGCCCAGGACCTCGAGCTTGACGAGGTCCCACCCCCCCGCCTCGCGCGCCAGGCGGAGCGTGCGGATCGCGTCGGCGCCGGTGAAGCAGCCCGCCGTGTTCGGAAGATAGGTGAAGCGTTTCGGGTCGATGAAATCGGTCAGCATCGGCTGGTTCGGGTCGCTGACGTTGACGCGCCTGACCGCCACCGTCACGATCTCGGCGCCCGACGCCTCCAGCGCGGCGGCGTTCTGGGCGAAGTCCTTGTACTTGCCCGTGCCGACGATCAGGCGCGAGCGGAAGCGGCGGCCCGCCACCGTCCAGCCGTCGTCCGCCAGCGGCGCGGCGTGATCGCCGCCGCCGACGAAATGCACGATCTCGAAGTCGTCGCCGTCCTCGACCGCCACGTCCGCCAGCGTGGAGCGCGGCACGACCTCGGCGTTGCGCTCGACCGCCACCTTCTCGGGCACCAGCCCCAGCTCCGCCGCGAGCCCCGCCACCGTGATGCCCTCGGCGACGCGGCGGTGCTCGCCGTTCACGATGATGGTCAGGGTTCCGTCGGTATGGGCCATGATGCTTCCGATTGGTGCGCTGGGCGGGGTCCGCCCTATAAGGGGCTTCCCGCCCGATAGCGAAAGAGCGTTAGCCGATGCCCGTGGTGTTCGTCCTGAACGGTCCCAACCTCAATCTCCTGGGCACGCGCGAGCCCGAGGTCTACGGCTGCGACACGCTGGACGACATCGCCGGCCGCCTGGAGGACCGCGCCCGCGCGCTGGGGCTGGAGGTGGACGTGCGCCAGTCCAACCACGAGGGCCACCTGATCGACTGGCTGCACGAGGCCCAGGCCACGGCCGCGCGCGCCGTTCTGCTCAACGCGGGCGGCTTCACCCACACCTCCGTCGCGATCCACGACGCGATCAAGGCGGTGGCGGTGCCCGTCATAGAGGTCCACCTGTCCAACCCCCACGCGCGCGAGGACTTCCGGCACGTGAGCTTCGTCGGCCGCGCCGCGCGGGGCGTCGTGGCGGGGTTCGGGGCGGACGGCTACCTGCTCGCGCTGGACGCCGCGGCGCGATTCTGACAGGGGCGGCGCCCATGACAGACAAAACCGATGCCGGGGGGGCGGGTATGCAGGTGGACGTGGAGCTCGTCCGCCAGCTCGCCGACATCCTGGACGCCACCCAGTTGACCGAGATCGAGGTGGAGGACGAGACGCGCCGCATCCGCGTCGTCCGGGAGACCGCCCAGGCCGCCGCCGTCCACTACGCCCCGCCGCCGCCCGCCGCCGCCGCCGCTCCCTCGCCGTCGGCAGCGCCGACCCCGGCGGAGGTCGGCGCTGCCGCCCCCGCGGCGGACGCGGACGCGGTGAAGAGCCCCATGGTCGGCACCGCCTATCTGTCGGCCGAGCCGGGCGCCAAGCCGTTCGCCGCGGTGGGACAGCAGGTCGCGGCGGGCGACACGCTGCTGATCGTGGAGGCGATGAAGGTGATGAACCCCATCCTGGCGCCCGCCGCCGGCACGGTACGCGCGGTGCTGGTAGAGAACGGCCAGCCCGTCGAGTTCGATCAGCCGCTCGTCGTCGTCGGCTGAGGTTTCGTGCCGCCGCACCGGCCCGCTCTCCCACCCGGCCTGCCGTTCAGGATACGCTGTGGAAGGCCGGGTGGAGGAGCGGGCCGGTGCGACCTGAGGAAATAGAATGCCCCAGATCAAGAAGCTGCTGATCGCCAACCGCGGCGAGATCGCGCTGCGCATCCATCGCGCCGCACGCGAGATGGGGATCGAGACGGTGGCGGTGCACTCCACCGCCGACGCCGACGCCATGCACGTGCGGCTCGCCGACCAGGCGATCTGCATCGGCCCGCCGGCGGCCGCCGACAGCTACCTGAACGTCGCCAACATCATCTCCGCCGCCGAGATCAGCGGCGCCGACGCGATCCACCCCGGCTACGGCTTCCTGAGCGAGAATGCGCGCTTCGCCGAGATCGTCGAGAGCCACGGCCTGATCTTCGTCGGCCCAAAGCCCGAGCATATCCGCGTGATGGGCGACAAGGTGGAGGCAAAGCGCACCGCGGGCCGCCTGGGCCTGCCGCTGGTGCCGGGCTCGGACGGCGCGATCACCGACGTGGCCGAGGCGAAGAAGCTGGCGGCCGGGATCGGCTATCCGGTCCTCATCAAGGCCGCGTCGGGCGGCGGCGGCCGCGGCATGAAGGTGGTGCCGTCCGAAGACCAGCTGGAAAGCCTGATGGCTCAGGCAGGCTCCGAGGCGAAGGCCGCCTTCGGCGACGCCACTGTCTACATGGAGAAGTACCTGGAGAACCCCAGGCACATCGAGTTCCAGGTGTTCGGCGACGGGAACGGCGCGGCGATCCACTTGGGCGAGCGCGACTGCTCGCTTCAGCGCCGCCACCAGAAGGTGCTGGAGGAAGCCCCCTCGCCCGTCATCACCCCGGCCGAGCGCGAGCGGATGGGCGGCATCGTGGCGTCCGCCATGGCCGACATGGGCTATCGCGGAGCGGGCACCATCGAGTTCCTGTGGGAAGACGGCGCGTTCTACTTCATCGAGATGAACACGCGGCTCCAGGTGGAGCATCCCGTCACCGAGATGATCACGGGCCTGGACCTGGTGCGCGAGCAGATCCGCGTGGCGGAGGGCCACGGCCTGACGCTGCGCCAGGAGGACGTCCAGTTCCGCGGCCACGCCATCGAGTGCCGCATCAACGCCGAGGACCCGCGCAGCTTCGCCCCCTCGCCGGGCCTCGTATCCCAGTATCACGCACCCGGGGGCATGCACGTGCGCGTCGATAGCGGCCTCTACCAGGGCTATCGCGTGCCGCCCTATTACGACTCGATGATCGCCAAGCTGATCGTCTACGGCACCACGCGCGCCGGCGCGATCCGCCGCCTGCGCCGCGCGCTGGAGGAGTTCGCGATCGGCGGCGTCAAGACGACGATCCCGCTCCACCAGTCGCTGCTCGACGATCCCGAGTTCGCGGACGGCGCCTATACGATCAAGTGGCTGGAGGATTGGCTGGCGCGGGACGGCGGCTGACGGGCGGGAACCGCGCAGGCCCGCCCGCCCTTCTTACGCGCATGGCCCAGCCCGCCCACGCGACCCACGCCCCTTCCGACCAGCAGGACAAGGCCGGCGTCGCCGTGGTCGTGACGCGCGTGCTGGCCAAGGGATGCGAGGGCGAGTTCCGCGACTGGTCCGACCGCGTGGACGCGGACGCCGGCCGGGCGGAGGGGCACCGCGGCGGCATCAGGCTGGAACAGACGGGCGGCCTGTTCCACACGCTGCAGCGCTTCGCATCGCGCGACGCGCTGGATGCATGGCAGCGGTCGGACGGCTACCGCGCGCTGATGCACGAGGGCGACCGCTTCTCCACCCCGCGGACGCAGGAGGCCGAGGGCGTGCACGCCGTGGTCCGCCTGCCGTGCGACGGCGACGGGCCGAAGTGGAAGCTATTCCTGATCAGCTGGCTGGGCGTGCTGCCGCTGGTGCTGCTGTTCAACGGCGCGGTCCAGCTGCTCCCTACCCAGCCCCCCTGGTATGTCCGCGCGGTGCTGCAATCCTGTTTCCTGGTGGCGCTGATGACCTGGGCGGTCCGCCCGGCGGTATCGCGGCGGCTGAAGCCCTGGGCGCTGCGCGACGAGGACGGCGACGCGCGGGTGACACACGACGACTGACGACGGCTGCCCATTGAATAGGCAGATGTCGCCGCGTTGCCCGATTCCGAGGCGCATTTTTCGCGGTTTCCCGCGGTTGCGCAGCGCGACGCGGGCTGGCATTTTGCGTGCGTTCGGGGCCGGGGAGCGCGTGTGAAGAAGATCGAGGCGATCATCAAACCCTTCAAGCTCGACGAGGTGAAGGAAGCGCTGCACGAGATCGGTGTGTCCGGCATCACCGTCACCGAGGCCAAGGGCTTCGGCCGGCAAAAGGGCCATACCGAACTTTACCGCGGTGCCGAGTACGTGGTCGACTTCCTGCCCAAGGTAAAGCTGGAGGTGGTGGTTGAGGACGGTCTGGCCGAGCGCTGCGTCGAGGCCATCGCGGCCGCGGCGCAAACCGGCCGCATCGGCGACGGCAAGATTTTCGTGCTGCCCGTCGAAACCGCGCTGCGCATCCGCACCGGCGAGCGCGACGACGACGCGATCTGATTTTCCCGCCCGCGCAGCCGGGCCCCTTTCCAACCTATCTTCGGAGCACCGCACATGGCCACCGCCGCCGACATCCTGAAGCGCATCAAGGACGAGGAGATCGAGTGGGTCGACCTCCGCTTCACCGACCCCAAGGGCAAGTGGCAGCACCTGACCATGGTCGCCTCCGTTCTCGGCGAGGACGAGCTGGAGGAGGGGCTGATGTTCGACGGTTCCTCCATCGAGGGGTGGAAGGCGATCAACGAGAGCGACATGACGCTCAAGCCCGACCTGGACGCGGTCTACGTCGATCCCTTCTCGGCTACGCCCATGCTGATCGTGGTGTGCGATATCGTGGAGCCGGGCACGGGCGAGCTCTACGCCCGCGACCCCCGCTCCACCGCCAAGCGCGCCGAAGCGTATCTGGCGTCCACCGGCATCGGCGACACGGTGTTCGTCGGGCCGGAGGCCGAGTTCTTTATGTTCGACGACGTGCGGTTCGAGAACAGCTACTCGACCAGCTACTACAAGATCGACGACGTCGAGCTGCCCGGCAATTCGGGCCGCGAATACGAGGGCGGAAACCTGGGCCACCGCCCGCGCGCCAAGGGCGGCTACTTCCCTGTCGCCCCCGTCGACTCGGCCGTCGACATCCGCGGCGAGATGGTTTCCACCATGCTCGAGATGGGCCTGCCCTGCGACAAGCACCACCACGAGGTGGCGGCCGCGCAGCACGAGCTTGGCCTCACCTTCGGCAAGCTGACCGAGACGGCGGACCGGATGCAGGTGTACAAGTACGTCGTCCACCAGGTGGCGCACGCCTATGGCAAGACCGCGACGTTCATGCCCAAGCCGATCAAGGAGGACAACGGCTCGGGGATGCACACCCACTTCTCCATCTGGAAGGGCGGCGAGCCGAGCTTCGCGGGCAACGGCTATGCCGGCCTGTCCGAACAGTGCCTGTTCTTCATCGGCGGCATCATCAAGCACGCCAAGGCGCTGAACGCCTTCACCAACCCGTCCACCAACAGCTACAAGCGGCTGGTGCCGGGCTACGAGGCGCCGGTGCTGCTGGCCTATTCCAGCCGCAACCGCTCGGCGTCGTGCCGCATCCCCTACGGCACGGGTCCGAAGTCCAAGCGGGTCGAGGTCCGCTTCCCCGACGCGCTCGCCAACCCGTACCTCGCCTACGCCGCGCTATTCATGGCGGGCATGGACGGTATCCTGAACCGCATCCACCCGGGCGAGGCGATGGACAAGAACCTTTACGACCTGCCGCCCGCCGAGCTGGCCCAGGTTCCCACCGTCTGCGCCTCCCTGCGCGAGGCGCTGGAGAGCCTGACCGCCGACCACGACTTCCTGCTGAAGGGCGACGTGTTCTCGAAGGACCAGATCGAGGCGTACGTGGAGATCAAGTACGCCGAGGTCGCGCGCTGGGAGATGACGCCCAGCCCGGTCGAGTACGACATGTACTATAGCGGGTGAGGCCCGTGCGAGCCGCGCAGGCACCGACCTGCGCGGCTCGCGCACCGGCGCACGCGCGACGCCCGGTCAGCGGCGCCCCGCCCGATGGCGCGGCCCCGTCGCGGCGGTTTATCGCCACGCGACGATACGTGTCTTCACGACTCCGTAGGCCAGTTCCGTCATGTCCGGCGTCATGCAGACGCACCGGACCTTCGAGCACGCCGGTCGGGTGGGCTGCATCTTCGTCTCCGCCATGCTCCTCGGTGCAATATCGCTGGCCATCGTCCAGTGGCGTCGGGAACAGGTTCGCCGCGAAGCGGCCCTCGACAGGAGCCTGAACGAGGAAGGTGCCGTTGCACCGCGCTGGATACGCCTTGTTCGCCGGTGCCTCCCCGTCACCGCACGCGAGGCGATGCAGGACGCCGCGATGGCAGACTTGGCGGCGACTTTCGCCGAAAGGCACGACACGCCCGGCCTGGACTATGTGATACAGTATTTCGGTTGGCATTGGGCCCTCGGGCCTTCCGCCACGACGGCGCGTTGTCCGCCGGCACCCGAACTGTACGGCAGGATCGCCCCGATCCCGGAGAGGGCGGACTGGCTCCGTTACGCCCGGGACAGGAATGACCTGATGCTGATCGAGCATCTGCCGCCCAGCCCCTATCTCGCCAGACGGTTGGATGAATTGGCTTTCGGTTCGGACGCCCTTCCGCACAGCGCGCTCGGATACGACAACCGACCGTATACCCGCATGCTGCTCGCCTATCAGGGCAGCTACGCGCGTCCCTGGGCAGCGGCGGCCCTCGCGGCCATCGCACCCGACACCAAGCTGGGAACCAGCGCGGCGTTCCTGGCCGTGTCCGTTGCCCCCGACGAGGCGTTGCCGCGTGTCGCGGCGGCGATGCACCGGTTCCAGGCAGAAGCCGACGCGCGGCGGGTAGCCGTCCCGAACGTCGGACCTGCCGACAGAGGCTTCGCGACCCGCGACGGCGACAGGCTGTACGAGTTGGCCTACGCCATGGTCGCTGCCGGGCCTCGGGCGGAACCCTACTCCGATACACTCGTGAAACTGCTGGACCAGAAGTTCGGCGTCAGCTCGCATTTCGGCCTGCTGCTGCTCGAGCCGAAAGGGCTGTGCCCCGTGGCACGACGCATCGGCGGCCGAGCCGCCGCCGCGGCAAACGCGAAGCGCTATTGTCGCGAATTCGAGCGGGCGGCGGGGCGGTAGGGCGTCTTTGCCCGAACCGCTCTCTCTCTCTCTCTTGCCCCCCTCCCCCCACGCCGCTACCCCCAGCCCCCGATGCCGCCTTCGGACCACCGCCCCGCCAGCATGATCGCCGGGCGCGCCGTGTTTCCGCACCGCCACCTGCTGGGCATCCAGGGGCTGCAACCGCACGAGATCCTGTTCCTGTTGGACGAGGCGGAGGCCCGGCTGGATGCGCCCGCCGACCAGCCGCCCCTACAGCCGCTGCGCGGACTGACGCAGATCAACGCCTTCTACGAGAACTCCACCCGCACGCTGCTGAGCTTCGAGATCGCGGGCAAGCGGCTTGGGGCGGACGTGGTGAACATGGGCGTGGCCCAGTCCAGCGTGAAGAAGGGCGAGACGCTGATCGACACCGCACAGACGCTGAACGCGATGCGCGCCGACATACTGGTGATCCGCCACGCCAGCTCGGGTGCGGTCCAGCTCATCGCGGACAAGGTGGACTGCCCCGTGCTGAACGCAGGCGACGGGCGGCACGAGCATCCGACGCAGGCGCTGCTCGACGCGCTCACCATCCGCCGGCGGCTGGGGGGCATCGCGGGCAAGCGCGTCGTGATCTGTGGCGACCTCCTCCACAGCCGAGTCGCGCGCTCCAACATCCTGGCGCTGACCGCGCTGGCGGCCGAAGTGCGCGTGTGCGCGCCCTCCACGCTGATGCCGCCCGCGGTCGAGCGGATGTTCGTGACCCCGTACACCGACTTCGACGCGGCGCTCGACGGCGCGCACGCGGTGATGATGCTGCGGCTCCAGACAGAGCGGATGGACGGCGCCTTCGTGCCTTCCCCGCGCGAGTACCGCCTGCGCTACGGCCTGACGCCGGAACGGCTGGCGCTCGCCCCGCACGCCCTGGTGATGCATCCCGGCCCGATGAACCGGGGCGTGGAGATCGACTCCGCGGTGGCGGACGGTCCGAACTCCGCCATCACGGAGCAGGTGGCGATGGGGGTCGCCGTGCGCGCGGCCTGCCTGGACGTGCTGACGCGCCGCACCCGCCGCGTCGAGGGCTGGGCGTGAGCGTCACCGCCGGCTCCGCCCCGGCCGTCGCCTTCGCGAACGCCCGTCTGGTCTGCCCCGTGCAGGGCGAGGCGACGGGCACGCTGATCGTCCGCGACGGCGCGGTCGCCGGATTCATGGCCGACGTGCCGGCCGACGCGGCCGTGATCGACTGCGGCGGCAAATGGCTGGCGCCCGGCATCGTGGACCTGGGCGTCTTCGCGGTGGACCGCCCCGCCTTTCGTGCCGGCGGCATCGTGCGCGTCGGGCTCATGCCCGATCAATCCCCAGCCCTCGACGACCCCGGCCTGGTTCAGCGCGCCAGCCTGATCGGCCGGCCGGACCTGTGGATCCACCCCATCGCCGCCGCGACACGCGGCCTGGACGGCATCGAGCTGGCGGAGATGGCGCTGTGCGCCTCGGCCGGCGCGCGCGCCGTGGGGACCGGCGGGCGATGGATAGCCGACTCGGGCGTGATGGCACGCGTCCTGTCCTACGCCCGCGACCTCGACCTGGCAGTCGTCGCGCATGCGGAGGACGGCGGGCTCGCGGCCGGCGCGGTGGCGACGGCGGGCGAGACGGCGACGCGGCTCGGCCTGTCCGCCGCCCCGGCCGCGGCGGAAGCGCTGGCGGTGGCACGCGACCTGATGCTGGCCGAGGAGACGGGCGCGCGCCTGCACCTGCGTCAGGTGACGACGGCCGCCGGCTTCGCGCTGGTGCGCGCCGCCCGGGCGCGCGGCGTCGCCGTGACATGCGGCATCACGCCCGCGCACCTGCTGCTGGACGACCGGGCGGTGAGCGACTTCCGCACCTTCGCCCGCCTGTCCCCGCCGTTGCGCGGCGAGGCGGACCGGCTGGCGGCGCTGACGGCGGTGGCGGACGGCACGGTGGACGTGCTCTGCTCCGGCCACCAGCCCCAGGGGCCGGAGGCGAAGCGCCTGCCCTTCGCCGACGCGGAGGCCGGCATGGCGGGGGCGGAGACGCTGCTGGCGCTGGCGCTGACGCTGGTCCGCGACGGGCTGGTGGACCTACCACAGCTGTTCGCCATGCTGTCCCGGGCTCCCGCGCGCGTGCTCAACCTGTCGGCCGGTACGCTGGAGCCCGGAATGCCGGCCGACCTGCTACTATTCGACGCCTACGCTCCGTGGCGGATTGAGGCGGGCACGATGAAGGCGGCGGCCGGCAACACGCCGTTCGACGGCCTGCCCGTGCAGGGCCGCCCCCTGCGCCTGTGGAAGGGCGGACGCGAGGTCTGAGAGCCGCTGCCATCCGCGTCGGGGCGGACGCGATCCGCGCACCGTCGATCCGTCGGCTTCTACAATGCCGTCAGGCCTCGCGCTGCACATGGTGGCCGCACGCCGGACCAACCATACCTTAATCAGCTGCTCCCCGCGGCGGCGTGATCAACCAGCGGTAGCCCCCCATCGAGACCACGAGCCTGTGAAGACAAACCGAGCCGCCTCTCCGTCCAGGAAACGCGGTCGCGCCACCGCAAAAGCGACACCAGCGGCACCGACGCCGTGATCGCGAGCCTCACCAGCACCGAAACGCCCATGAACGGTGGAACGGGCGCGTCGGAGGTATCAGCGGTTGCGGACGGGAAGCGGGAATTGTCCGTTGTCCAGTCGTCGAGGGGTGACCGGATCATGCAGACCTGGACCGTAGCCTCGAGCGAACCGATCACCATTCCAACGAAGAGACGTGGTCGGGTCAGCGCCTGCGGGCGGGTGCCGGCCGCCGCGAACCGACCGTTGGATTCATGCCGGGCGTTCGCTCCGGCGCCCGATCCTGTCGCAGGCTGCTGGAGGGGAGGAACGGCGGCAGCGGCCGGAAGTCAGGAAGGACGGAGGGGGCTTACGCGTCGTCGCCCATCCGAAGCGCCGCGATGAACGCCTCCTGCGGTATCTGCACGGAACCGTACTCGCGCATCTTGAGCTTGCCCTTCTTCTGCTTGTCCAGCAGCTTGCGCTTGCGCGTCGCGTCGCCGCCGTAGCATTTGGCCGTCACGTCCTTGCGCATCGCGCTGATCGTCTCGCGCGCGATCACCTTGCCGCCGATGGCCGCCTGGATGGGAATCTTGAACAGGTGGCGGGGGATCAGCTCCTTCAGCCGCTCCACCATGCCGCGCCCGCGCACCTCGGCGGTCGAGCGGTGGACGATCATGGAGAGCGCGTCCACCGGCTCCTCGTTGACCAGGATGCCCATCTTCACCAAGTCGCCCTCGCGATAGCCGATCTGCGTGTAGTCGAAGCTGGCATAGCCCTTGGACAGCGACTTCAGACGGTCGTAGAAGTCGAACACCACCTCGTTCAGCGGCAGCTCGTAGGTGGCCTGGGCGCGGCCGCCGACATAGGTCAGGTTCTGCTGGATGCCGCGCCTGTCCTGGCACAGCTTCAGGATGGAGCCCAGATACTCGTCGGGCACGTAGATGGTGGCGTTGATCCAGGGCTCGCTGATCGTCGCGATGCGGTTGGGATCGGGCATGTCGGCCGGGTTGTGCAGCTCCACATGCCCGCCGCCATGCGTCAGCTCGATCTCGTAGACCACGCTGGGCGCGGTGGTGATGAGGTCCAGGTCGTACTCGCGCGTCAGCCGCTCCTGGATGATCTCCAGGTGAAGGAGACCCAGGAAGCCGCAGCGGAAGCCGAAGCCCAGCGCCGCCGACGTTTCCATCTCGAACGAGAAGCTGGCGTCGTTCAGGCGCAGCTTGGAGATGCTCTCGCGCAGCTTCTCGAATTCGGCGGCGTCGGTCGGGAACAGGCCGCAGAAGACCACGGGCTGGACTTCCTTGAAGCCCGCCAGCGCTTCCGCCGCCGGCTTCTTCGCATCGGTCAGCGTGTCGCCGACACGGGCTTGCGCCACGTCCTTGATCTGGGCGGTGATGAAGCCAATCTCGCCGGGTCCCAGGTCACTCAGCTGTTCGATCTTGGGACGGAAGCAGCCCACGCGGTCGACCAGGTGCTGCGTGCCGGCCTGCATGAAGGTGACCTGCTGGCCCTTTCGTAGCGTGCCGTCGATCACGCGGACCAGGATCACGACGCCCAGGTACGGGTCGTACCACGAGTCCACCAGCATCGCCTTCAGCGGCGCGGCCGCGTCCCCCTTCGGCGCGGGGATGCGCTCGACCACCGCGTCCAGCACCTCGGTGATGCCGATGCCCGATTTGGCGGACGCCAGCACCGCTCCGCTCGCGTCCAGGCCGATCACGTCCTCGATCTCGGCCTTGACCTTCTCGGGCTCGGCGGCGGGCAGGTCGATCTTGTTGATGACGGGCACGATCTCGTGGTCGTGCTCGATCGACTGGTAGACGTTGGCCAGCGTCTGCGCTTCGACGCCCTGCGCCGCGTCCACCACCAGCAACGCGCCCTCGCACGCGGCGAGGCTGCGGCTGACCTCGTAGGCGAAGTCGACGTGGCCGGGCGTGTCCATCAGGTTGAGGACGTGGCCCTTCCATTCCAGCCGCACGGTCTGAGCCTTGATGGTGATGCCGCGCTCGCGCTCGATGTCCATGTTGTCGAGCACCTGCTCGCTCATCTCGCGGTCGGTGAGCCCGCCGGTCGCCTGGATCAGGCGATCCGCCAGCGTGGACTTGCCGTGGTCGATGTGCGCGATGATCGAGAAGTTGCGGATGCGCTCTAGGGGTGTTGCCACGATGGGTGCCGGCCGGTCCTGATGAAAGAGGTTGCGGCGCCCCTAGCACCGCCGCGCGTGGCGCGCGAGCGGGACGGCGGGGGGAGCACCGCCGACGTCGATCGCGCATGGGTGCGGCGGCGCGCCTATGCCAGCCGGCCGCCCGCCCCCTCGATGGCGGCCAGCGCACTCAGGTAACGGCGCGAGCCCTCGCCCCTGACAGTCGCCCAGCGCACGCCGCGTCGTTCAAGCTCATCCCGGCACAGGTCCAGGAACCGGCGGCGGTCCTCGGGTTGGCCGAACATGCGCGTGCCGTCCGCCTCCCAGGGCAGGTCGGCATCGAACAGGAGGTAGAGGTCGGCGGTGCCGTCCCAGCGGTCGAACCACGGGTCGCGACGGCCGAACAGCATGTCCGCCCATACCGCGCTCATCAGCGGGTCGGTGTCCAGGATCACGGGGTGCCCCCCCGCCGCCACCGCGTCGGCCGTCTTGCGGTCGTGCGCCTGCGCGATGGCCACCAGGTCGGCCATGGTTAGGTCGGTGCCGAACGCCTCGCAATAGGTGCGGCCGAACTCGGGCACCCAGCGGCTGTCGAAATGGCGGGCCAGCCGCGGCGCCATGGTGGACTTGCCGGTGCTCTCGGGGCCGTGGAGGCAGACGGTACGAAGCGTCACGCGCGAACTTCTCCTGCCCCGCGCGACCGGGCGGCCGTCTGCCGCCGCCGGATGCGAAGCCAGTCGCAAAGGCCCCAGGCCGCGATACCGGTCAAGAGGGAATAAACGGCGGCGCTGGGCCACAGTCCGCGCGCGGCGAACACGCCGACCGAGACCATGTCCACGACGATCCACAGCACCCAATTCTCCCACGCGCGCCGCGCCATCAGGAACTGGGCGACGAGGCTGGCGGCCGCGAGCGCGGCGTCCCACCACGGGAGGGCGGCGTCGGTCCAACGGGTCAGCCCCGCCCCCAGCATGATCGTCGCCGCAGCCGTAACCAGCAACCAGCCGAACCGCGCGCCCGCACCCAACCGCTCCACCACCACCGTTCCGGCGGCCGCCCGACTGCGACGCCACTCGCGCCAGCCATAAGCGTTGAGCAGCAGGAAAACGCCTTGAAGTCCCGCATCGGCGTAGAGGCGGGCGTTCACGAACACCGAAGCGTACAGCGCGACCGCGGCGATGCCGACGGGATAATTCCACGCGCTTCGCCGCGCGACCAGCGCGACGTTGGCGACCACCAGAGCGGCGGCGACGATCTCCACCGTGTCCACGGCACAGGCCGGTAGCGGCCGACAGGCGTACTTGTCACGCCCGACCCCCGTGTCTATAGGCGCGCTTCCAGCGACCGGGAGGCTATGACGCCGCCTCGCGGATACTCCGTCGGGGAGTAGCTCAGCCTGGTAGAGCACTGCCTTCGGGAGGCAGGGGCCGGAGGTTCGAATCCTCTCTCCCCGACCATTATCCGCGTTCGGAAAGGCCGCGTCAGCGGCGCGCGAACAGCTTCTCTATGTCGGCGTGCGCCAGCTTCACCCAGGTGGGGCGGCCGTGGTTGCATTGGCCGGAGTGCGGCGTGGCCTCCATCTCGCGCAGCAGCGCGTTCATCTCGGCCACCGACAGCACGCGTCCCGCCCGGACCGAGCCGTGGCAGGCCATGGTGGCGGCCACGGCATCCAGCCGCTCACGCAAGGACAGCGCCTGGTCGTAGGCAGCCAGCTCGTCGGCCAGGTCACGCACCAGCCCCCCCGCCTCCGCCTGGCCCAGCAGCGCCGGCGTGGCGCGCACCAGCATCGCGCGCGGGCCGAAGCGTTCCAGGTCCAGGCCCAGTTCGGCCAGCTCGGCCGTTCGCGCTTCCAGCCGGTCGCAGCCGGGCTCGTCCAACTCCACCACTTCGGGGATCAGCAGCGCCTGTGCCGCCACGCGGCCGCCGTCCAGCGCGCGGCGCATCCGTTCCAGCACCAGCCGCTCGTGCGCCGCGTGCTGGTCCACAAGCACCAGCCCGTCCTCGGCCTCCGCCACCACGTAGGTGCGCGCCACCTGGCCGCGCGCAGCGCCCAGCGGAAAGGCGGGCGGGGGTGCGTGGGCGGGCTCCGCGCGGGCGCTGGGTGCGAGCGCCGGAGTGAACGGGGGCGGCGGGGCGGAAAAGGTTCGGCGCGCTTCGGCGAAGGAACGGTCGAACAACGCCGGGGCGGGCCAGGGGGCGGGCGCGGGCCAGGAATCGGACGGGGCGGGACCGACGGGCTCGGCCTGCCACCTGTCCAGGGCGGGGGCCGCGGGCGCGGCCGTGCGGTGCCCCGCCTCGTCCAGCGCGCGGCGCAGGCCCGACACGATCAGCCCGCGCACCAGGGCGGGGTCGCGGAAACGGACCTCCGTCTTGGCGGGGTGGACGTTCACGTCCACCCGATCCCGCGGCATATCGAGGAAGAGGGCGGCCACGGCGTGCCGGTCGCGCGGCATCATCTCGGCGTACGCGCCGCGGATCGCGCCGATCAGCAGGCGGTCGCGCACGGGGCGTCCGTTGACGAACAGATACTGGTGGTCGGCCACCCCACGGTGAAAGGTGGGCAGCCCCGCCACCCCGCCCAGGAGATGCCCCTCGCGCTCCAGGTCCACGGCGACCGAGCTGGTCGCGAGCTGCCGGTCGGTCAGCGTCGCCACGCGCGCCGGCCGGTCCTGGCCGGCGGGCGCGGTCAGCGTGCGCCGGCCGTCATGGTCCACGGAGAAGGCGACCGCCGGATACGCCATGGCGAGCCGCCGCACCGCGTCCAGGCAGGCGGCGTATTCGGCGCGGGCGGAGCGCAGGAACTTGCGCCGCGCGGGCACCCGGCCGAACAGCTCCTCCACCACCACGCGCGTGCCCGGCGGTAGCGCCGCAGGCCCCTCCCGCTCCAGACGGCCGTTGTCCACGACGCGCACCCAGCCCTCGGCACCCCGGCGGCGGCTCTCCAGCGTCAGGCGGGCGACGCTGGCGATGGACGGCAGCGCCTCGCCGCGGAAGCCCAGCGTCTCCACGCCGTCGATGGCGTCGTCCGCGCCTACCAAACTGTCCGGCAGCTTGGACGTGGCGTGGCGTTCCAGCGCCAGCGTCATGTCGGACGGGTCCATGCCGCAGCCGTCGTCGGCCACCTCGATCCGCGCGAGGCCGCCTTCCGAGAGGGAGACGGAGACGCCGGTCGCGCCCGCGTCCAGCGCGTTCTCCACCAGCTCCTTCAACGCGCTGGCGGGCCTTTCCACCACTTCACCGGCGGCGATGCGGTTGACCAGCCGCTCGGGCAGGCGACGTATTGACATGGGCGCGGCTCATAGACCAATCGGCCGCGTCCCGCGAGGCGTGCCCGTAGATCACAAAGGGGGGCCGGACGCGCCCGGGGCGGGGCCCCTGCCACGACCCAACCTGATCACGGATTACGCGACACCATGCCCTTGCCCCGCTTGTTCAAGTTCATGTCGCACGACCTGGCGATCGACCTCGGCACCGCCAACACGGTGGTCTATGTCCGCGGCCGCGGCATCGTGCTGAACGAGCCGTCGGTGGTGGCGGTCGAGACGATCAACGGCGTCAAGAAGGTGAAGGCGGTCGGCGACGACGCCAAGCTGATGATGGGCAAGACGCCCGGCTCCATCGAGGCGATCCGCCCGTTGCGCGACGGCGTGATCGCCGACATCGACGTGGCCGAGGAGATGATAAAGGCGTTCATCCGCAAAGTGCACGGCGGCAAGGCGCGCCCCTGGCGCTTTCCGGAGATCGTGATCTGCGTGCCGTCGGGATCGACCAAGGTCGAGCGGCGCGCCATCCGCGACGCCGCGTCCAACGCGGGCGCCAGCCAGGTGTGGCTGATCGAGGAACCGATGGCCGCCGCCATCGGCGCCGACATGCCCGTCACCGAGCCCATCGGGTCGATGGTGGTGGACATCGGCGGCGGCACCACGGAGGTCGCCGTGCTTTCGCTCCGCGGCCTGGCCTATACCACCTCGGTCCGCGTAGGCGGCGACAAGATGGACGAGAGCATCGTCTCCTACATCCGCCGCAACCACAACCTGCTGATCGGCGAGGCGACGGCCGAGCGCATCAAGCAGGAGGTGGGCATCGCGCGTCCGCCCGCCGACGGCATCGGCACGGTGATCGCGATCAAGGGCCGCGACCTGGTGAACGGCGTGCCCAAGGAGATCCAGATCAACCAGGGCATGATCGCCGAGGCGCTGTCCGAGCCGGTGTCCACCATCGTGGAGGGCGTACGCGTGGCGCTGGAGAATACCGCGCCCGAGCTGGCGGCCGACATCGTGGACCAGGGCATCGTGCTGACGGGCGGCGGCGCGCTGCTGGAGGGGCTGGATGAGGTGCTGCGCGACGAGACGGGGCTGCCCGTCACGGTGGCCGACGACCCGCTGACCTGCGTGGCGCTGGGCACGGGTCGCGCGTTGGAGGATCCAATGTACCGCGGCGTCCTGATGAACGGCTGATACGCGCGAGAGGGGGAACGGCATGGCGCCGGCCCGCGACCGGCGGACGGGATTCTCCCGCCGCCGCCAGTTCGGGATCTTCGCGGGCTACGTGCTGAGCGTGGCGGGCGCGGTGGTGGCGCTCGTGCTGCTTACGGTGTCGGCGCTCAACCCGTCCGCCTTCGCGGGCGCGCGAACCGGGGCGGCCGGGCTGTTCGCACCCGCGTCCGCGCTGCTGGCGAGCGCCGCCGCCGCGGTGGCGACGGTGCCCGACGCCGTGTCCTCGCACTTCGGCGTACGGGCGGAGAACGCGCGACTGCGTGCGGAAGCCGTCCGGATGCGTCGGCTGGCGACGCGCGCTCGCGGCCTGCAGTACGAAAACGCGCGGCTGCGCCGCCTGCTCGCCTTGCGCGATCGGGAGGGGGCGCCGGTGGCGACCGCGCGGCTCGTCTCCTCCAGCCTGTCCAGCGTCCGGCGCTTCGCCGTGCTGAACGCTGGGCGATGGCAGGGCGTCAGGCCCGGCATGCCCGTGCGCGGGCCGGACGGGCTGATCGGTCGCGTGCTGGAGGCCGGGCCAACGGCCGCGCGCGTGCTGTTGTTGACCGACGCGGAATCGCTGGTGCCGGTGCGCCGCACGCGCGACGGGCTGCCCGCGGTGGTGGTGGGGCGCGGCGACGGCACGGTGGACGTCCGCTCGGTCAACGCGACGGACGTGACGTTCCGCGCTGGCGACCTGTTCGTCACCACGGGCACGGGCGGTCTCTACGCGCCCGGCATCCCCGTGGCGACGGTGCCGCGTCCGGGACGCGACGTGGTACGCGGGCGCACGGTGGCGAGCGCGGACACGCTGGACTACGCCGTGGTGGAGCCCCCCTTCTTCCCCATTCCGGCGTCGCCGCTCGCCCTCCCCGCCCCTGCCCCTGCCGCCCCCTCCCCCACCTCGCCTGCCCCCGCGCGATGAACAGCCTGGACTACCGCCCCTTCGCCCCGCAGCTGCCTCCGGGCCGCGCGCGCGCGCTGCCGTGGCTGACGGTGGCGGCGGGATCGCTGGCGACGCTGGCGCCCGCGGTGGCGCCCGTGCCCGTGCTGCCGCCTCTGGGGCTGCTGATGCTGCTGAGCTGGCGGCTGCTCGCGCGCCATTCGCTGCGCCCCTGGGCGCCGGCCGCGCTGGGGCTGTTCGACGACCTGCTCAGCGGCCAGCCCATGGGCAGCGCCGCGCTCGGCTGGTCGCTGTGCTTCCTGACGATGGAGCTGGTGGAGCGGGGTCCGACGGTGCGCGCCTTCTGGCAGGACTGGGCGCTGGCGGCCGCGCTGATCGTCCCCGCCCTGGTGCTCGCGCGTTTCCTGGCGGCGCCCGCGGGCGCGGAACTGGCGCTCCCGCTGGCGGGGCAGGTCGCGGTTTCGGTGCTGGCCTTCCCGGCCTGTGCCTGGATCGTGGGGTGGATAGACCGCCGTCGGAACTACGCCTGATGCGCGTGCGCAACGACGCGGCCCAGGCGCTCACCTTCTCGCGCCGCGCTTGGCTGCTCGGGCTGTTGCAGGGCGGTGTGGGGCTGGCCGTGGCCGGGCGGCTGGGCTGGCTGTCCGTCGCGCAGCACGACCGATTCGAGGCGATGGCGGAAAGCAACCGCGTCGCCTCCACGCTGGTGCCGCCCAGGCGCGGGTGGCTGATCGACCGGCACGGGCGGCCCATCGCCGACAATCGCACCGACTTCCGCGTGGACATCATCCCCGACCGGCTGCGCGAGCCGGAGCGCGTGCTGGCGCTGCTGCGCGACATCCTCGGACTGTCGCCCGAGGACGTGGAACGCGTACGGCTCGACTTGGGCCGCGCGGCCGGCTTTCAGCCGGTTCAGGTGGCCGAACGGCTGGACTGGGACCGGTTCGCCGCGGTCGGCGTCCGCCTCCCGGAGCTCCCCGGCGTAGCGCCCAGCCGGGGCTACGCCCGCAACTACCCGGGCGGCGCGGCGGTGGCCCACCTGACGGGCTATGTCGGCGCCGCCACCGCCGAGCAGTTCAAGGCGACCCGCGACCCGCTGCTCGTGGTGCCCGGGTTCAAGGTGGGCAAGGACGGACTGGAGCGGACGCTGGAACCCGCGCTGCGCGGACGCGCGGGCGCACAGCGCGACGAAGTGACGGCGCGCGGCAAGCGCGTTCAGCCGCTCGCCTCGCGCGAGGAAGTACCCGGCCGCAACGTGCGCCTGACCATCGACACCGACCTTCAGCAGTACGCGGCACGGCGGCTGGGGACCAACTCTGGCTCGGCCGTGGTGCTGGACTGCCTGACGGGTGAGATGCTGGCCGCCGTGTCGGTGCCCGCCTACGATCCCAACAGCTTCTCCGACGGGATCAGCCAGCTTGAATGGCAGATGCTGTCGGAGGACGACCATGTGCCGCTGATGAACAAAATGACGCAGGGGCTCTATCCGCCGGGCTCCACCGTCAAGCCCATGAACGGCCTGGCGCTGCTGAAGGCGGGCGTGGCCGCCACCGACCGCGTGTTCTGCTCGGGGGCCATGCGCGTGGGGACGGGCGTGTTCCACTGCCACAAGCGCGGCGGGCACGGTCCGGTCGACCTGAGGACGGCGGTGGCGCAGAGCTGCGACATCTATTTTTACGAGATGATCCGGCGGCTGGGCTACGACAAGGTGGCGCCGGTGGCGGCGTCGCTCGGGCTGGGACAGAGGTTCGACCTGCCCTTCACCACGCAGCGCTACGGCACCGTGCCGGATAGCGCGTGGAAGGAGCGCAAGTACAAGCAGCGCTGGACGGTGGCGGACTCGCTCAACGCGTCCATCGGCCAGGGCTATGTGCTGGCCAACCCGATCCAGCTCGCGGTGATGGCCGCGCGCATCGCGTCGGGCCGGGCGGTGGAGCCGCAACTGCTCGCCGCGCGCGTGCGGCACGACGCCCCCGCCCTCCCCTACGATCCCGAGCACCTGCGCACCGTGCGCGACGCGATGTGGAGCGTGGTGAACGGCGGCGGCACGGGCGCGGCTTCGCGCCTCTACGTGCCGGGCGTCACGCTGGCGGCCAAGACGGGCACGGCGCAGGTCCGGCGCATCACGCGCGCGGAACGGCGAGCGGGCGTGCTCAGCAACGGCCAGCTCCCCTTCCGCCTGCGCGACCACGCGCTGTTCGTGTGCTTCGCGCCCGCCAACGCACCCCGCTACGCGGCCGCCATCGTGCTGGAGCATAACGGCCACACCGTGCGCAATCTCGACACACCGCTGATCGGACGGGACATCATGACCTTCCTGTTCGACCGCGATCGCGCGATGAAGAGCCTGGCCGAGGCCGAGCCGACATGGGGCGGCGACATCGCGACGCGCGTGGCGGCGCGCGAGGCGGTCTATCGCGCGGCGCGGGCGGCCCCGCCGGCGGCGGCCGCCACCAAGACCGACGCCGTCGTGCCTTCCACCGCGCCTGCCGTCCGCGCCGCCACCGACGCGGCATCCCGACGCCAGGAAGCGCTGGCCGATACCGCGGCGGCCGGTGAAACCCCGGCCGAAGAGCGCACCGCCGAGGAGCCGGGCGACGACGGGCGATAAAGGGTTTGCAATCCCCGGCGGCAATGCTAGTGGCGCGCCTCCCGATCGCGGCCAGCCCGAGATCACGGACGCATAGCTCAGTTGGTAGAGCAGCTGACTCTTAATCAGCGGGTCCTTGGTTCGAGCCCAAGTGCGTCCACCAGCTTTTTCAACGGCTTCGCGGCGACGCGGAGCCGTTGTCGCATGAGCGTCCCCTGCTATTCCCCTTTTTGGTGTTGGGGTCCCGAGTAGAGGGCGGGCATCCAGTGGGTGCCGCTGAGCGATAAACTCCCTCGGGGGCCTGCACACGCTCCGAGGCGTTGGATGCCGACAGGAGGACGCGATGCGCTTCGTACAGATGGACGGGCTGCCCGAGGGCCGGGCGCTGGTGGACTTGGACAAGCTGACGCACGCGGTGCCGCAGGGGGACGGGGGCGGCACGCGGCTGTACCTGGGGGCGCAGCACCTGGACGTGCCGCACACGCTCGGCGAGCTGGAGAACGTGCTGGCTGGTCGCGAGCGGGGCGACGATGGCGAGGGCAGCGGCGCGGGCTTCCACATGCGGTGAAACCATGCACCACGCCGTTGTCGATTTGGACCTAGAAGGTGACATTCAGCGGCGCTTCACTCTCTTCCGAAAGCAGACGTCCGTTCAGCCGTCGCGGATGCATGATCCAAGGCACCGGGGGTCTGCCAACTTAGACCGTCGGCTCGCCAGTTATGTACGGATCAACCGGCACCTCCGCGGGGGTCGATAGCTGCGGCGCCGGCCGCGATGCCGCGGCTGCGATCCACGCCTCGCCGCCATCCCTGTTCCACGTGGAGCCATCGCCGCGCGTCACCACCCGGCCATAGATTGCCCGTTCGCGGTCGGATGGCGATCCGGCGAACATCGCGGCGATGTTGCCGTAGGTGCTTGGATCGCGGCCATCGAGGCTGAGACGGTCGTTGAGGTAGCAGGCGGTTGCCCACGCCGCCTCCGGAGTCGGCGTCCACGCGATGATCCGCTTGCACCAGTACATCCGCGGGTTGTTGTGCATCCAGCCGTCCACCAGGAATTGGCGCTGGCACGCGTTCCACGTCTCGTCGCGCGTCTCGCCCGCCAGCATGGCAACGAGCGTCTCCTGCTCTGGCCGAGCATCGCGAGCGTGATCGGCCAGCGTCTGGCGAGCCCAGCCAGCGATCCGGTCGTGCCGCTCCGGCGCTTCCAGCTGCGTTGCCTGATAGTGGAACCACTCGCGGAAGCCGAGCAGCTCGTCAGCGAACTTGCGCTTGTGCTGCCCGCCAGCACTCGCGCCGTTCACCGCCGCCATGATCTCGCGCGGCCCGAGCACCCCGAAATGCAGGTATGGCGAGAGGCCGCTCGCACCTTCGCTCCGCGTGGCATCGTTGCGTGCGGAGGCGTAGCCGGGCAGCACGTCGGTGACCATGCCCGCGAGCCGCTCCTCGGCCGCGACGCGGCCGGCTGGGTACATCGCGCTGACGGGAAGCGAGTGATCGATGGCGAGGGTCGCGACCAGTGCGTCGAGGTTAAAGTCCTCCAGCCGGTCGGGCGTGAACGGCAGCTCGTCGGCATACGGTGCCACGTTGGCCTGCTCGTTATCCCACGCCGACCAAGCGGCGCGTTCCGGTTCGTGCAGCCGGAGGAAGCTGGAGCGACCCCGCACGTCGTCACCGATCAGCGCTGGTGGCACCAGGCAGGTAGCATTGACCGCGAAAACGGGAACCAGCGCCCGTGCGGCGACACGCTGCGCTTGCCAGCGAGCGACGAAGGTCGGCTGATCCTCCACCACCACTGCAGCAGCCTGCGCGGCGAGGCGGTGGACGAGTCCTCTCTCCCGGCGCTCAGCGCGATCGATGTGTTGCACGCATGCGAGCCGGCGCTCGCGGCAACCGATGCCGAGGTCGACGCTCGCACCGAGCATGAAGCGGTGTAGCCGATCGGAGGCGTAAGGGTAGTCCTCCCGGATGCCGTGGTAGACCAGCACGGGCAGGCCCAGCGCGTTTCCGAGGTGGACGGCTGCGTCAACGACGGGGTTGTCGCGGGCGCGCAACGCCTGCTGAAGCCAGCAGAGAACGTAGCGACCGCGTTGCACTACAGGGTGATCGGCCAGCAGCCGTACGCGCGGCCCTTCCTTCCAGTCGGTAAAGAGGACATCGGCGGCCACTAAGCGTTCTCCCTGCTCCAGCGACAACGCTGCGCCGAGCGGAAGTCGCCCTCCCGCAGCAGCCAGGCAGTAGTTTCAACCACATGTTCATCGCCATGAACCGCTTCCAGGTCATACCCGGCGAGGAGGCCGCGTTCGAGGACGGGTGGCTTTCGCGCGACTCGCATCTTGCCGACGTGCCGGGCTTCGTCGAGTTTCATATGCTGCGTGGACCGGCAGCCGACGACCACGTCCTCTACTCATCGCACACGGTCTGGCGCACCCGTGAGGACTTCGAGGCATGGACGCGGTCGGACGCGTTTCGCGCCGCACACCGTGGCGCGGGCAACCACCGGCCGCTCTACCTCGGGTCACCCCGCTTCGAAGGGTTCGACGTCATCCAGACGGTCAAGCCGGCGTGAGGCGCGCTATGCGACATCGTCGGAGCTCCACCACGGGAGGGTCTTCGTCACCGGCTCGTCTCAAGGGCTCGGTCTGCCCGCCGGACGGATGCTTGCCGATGAGGAGCACGAGGTCGTGCTGCGCGCGCGCGCCGAGGCGCGGGCAGCCGAGGCGCGGCGAGCGCTGCCGAACGCCGCCGAGGTCCTGATCGCCGACGTACCCACGTTCGCCGCGATGAGGTCGCTCGCCGAGCAGGCGAACGCGTCAGGCAGGTTCGACGCGGTGATCCATAACTTCGCGATTTGCTACCGCGAAAAGCGGCGAGACCAGCCCGGCCGCTCTCGGCCAGCCAGACCCACACTCGGTCACTCAGCGGTGTATGCGTTCGTCCCCAATCCCGACACTCGTTCACGCTGCTCTACAAACGCGGTAGACAGCGGCGTAGGTCGGGAAACGCAGCACGCCGTCCCTCTTTACAGGTTCCGATGACGAGTATCGCACATCTAAGCCTTCGCAGCCGCTGACCCGTCAAACCCATTGACCTTCCTCGACTACATTTGTAGTCAATGCTCATGCGGCGTTCCCTCCGGGCACTCGCCGGTGCCGCCCTCCTCTACGCAGGCCCGACCCCGGCGGCCCAGCGCGCCCACGTTCCGGAAGGGGCCGCCCAATCTCCCTCAGACATGACCGCCAGGATCGACCAGGTGGTGCGTGATCGGATGAGCCGCCGGGCTATACCGGGTGTGCAGGTCGCGGTCGTGCGCGGCGGGCGGATCGTGTATGAGAAGGCGTACGGCATCGCCGACCTCGAGACGGGCGCGCCGGTGACGCGCGACACGGCGTTCACGCTGAACTCGTCCACGAAAAGCTTCACCGGCGTGGCCGTGATGCAGCTGGTGCAGGACGGGAAGGTGGCGCTGGACGCGCCGATCGGGCGCTACCTGCCCGAGCTGCCCGCGACGTGGCGGCCGGTCACCGTGTCCCAGTTCCTGTCGCACCTGTCCGGTCTGCCGGACGTACTGATCCAGCCCAAGGGCCAGGGCACGGGATCGCTGGTCGGCGACGGCGGCGAGGCGTCCGCCTGGACCACGGTCCAGGCCATGCCCTTCCAGTCGCCGACCGGCACGCGGTGGAGCTACAACCAGACCAACTACGTGCTGCTGGGCAAGATCATTGATCGGGTGTCGGGCATGCCCTTCCCGCGCTTCATGCAGGAACGCCAGTTCGCGCCCGCAGGCATGCGCCACGCCACCTTCGGAGACGCGCGCGACGTGGTGCTGGGCCGGACGCGGACCTATCGGTACCGGGGCGGCGCGGTGGGGGGCCACATCCGCGCGCTGGAGCACGCGTGGGACGAGTTCTCGCCCTTCATGCGCACCGCCGGCGGCCTGAACGCGAGCGCCGGCGACGTGGCACGCTGGCTGGTCGCGCTGCAGAACGGCACGCTGCTGTCCGCCGCGAACCGGCAGGCGATGTGGACGCCCGGCCGCTTCCGCGACGGCCGGCCGGGCCCCTGGGCTGGCCGGTGTCCGACCACGGCGGCCACCCGGTTGCGGCCGGCATCGGCGGGCGACGGAGCGCCTTCTTCGTCTACCCGCGCGACGACTTGGCGGTGGTGGTGCTGACCAACCTGGCGGGCGCCAACCCGGAAGAGTGGGTGGACGAGGTCGCCGGTCAGTTCCTGCCCGACCTGCTGGCGGTGAACGGCGGCGCCCTGCCGCTGCCCGTCAAGCGGCTGCGCTCGGCACTGACCGCGGACGGCTACCGGCACCCAGACGCCGCGTACCGCCGCCTCCTACGCGATCCGGGCTTCCGCGTGAGCGAGGACGAGCTGAACAACTGGGGCGGGATGCTGCTCGACGCGGGCGAGGCGCCCCATGCGGTGGCCGTGTTCGGCCTGAACGCCGGCCTCCATCCGGACAGCGCCAACGCGCTGGACAGCCTGGCCATGGGGTACGAGGCCGCGGGCGACGCGACCCGCGCGATCGGAAGCTACGCGGCCTCGCTGAAACTGGACCCGGCCAACACGCACGCGGCGGACCGACTGGCGGCGTTGCGCGGGTCGGGCAGGTGAGGCGGGCGCTTCTGGTGCTGGTGCTGCTGGATGCGGCGGCGGGTGCCGCAGGGCATCAGGATCCGCCGTTCAGCGCCCCCGCGCTTCGCGGCTCCATGGCGCTGCCGCCCACCAGGGTCATAGTGCTGGGCGTGTGGCACTTGAACGGAGCTGACCCGGCGTTTCGGACCGAGTGGCTGGCGCCTGTGCTGTGCCGACTGCGCGCCTTCCGTCCCGACGCGGTACTGACGGAGGCAATGCCGGGCGAGCAGCTGGAGATGCTCGACGCGTTCAAGGCCCGTCACGGCGATGCCGGCCAGTACGGCGGGCCGACATTGCGCATCGCGCGCGAGGCGCAAGGGGCGCTGAGGCTCGGCCCCGCCGAGGCGCTGGTGCAGGCCGACGCGCTGGCGGCGGCGCACCCTCGCACACCCGCCGAGCGCCGGTGGCTGGCCGCGCTGTTCGCCGCGGCGGCCGAGCCCTTCTCGGCCGTGGTGCAGTGGATGCGACTTGCTGCGGGCGAGCGCGTGGGCGGCAACGGCGTATCGGAGGCACTGGCCAAGGACCTTGGGAGGCTGGCCGCCGGCCGGGGCGAGCTGGCCTCCGTCGCCGCGCGCACTGCCGCCGACACCGGCCTGGAGCGCGTGTACGGCGCGGGCGACCACAGCAACGACGTGGCCCGCCCCGCCGACGACGCGTTCGCCGCCGCGGTCGCCGCCTCACCGGGGCAGAAGGCGCTATTCAACCACGACACGCCCGCCTTCCGCGCCCATCCCGCCGACCGCGTGCGGCTCGCGACCGAGCCCGAGGCGATGCAGCGGTTCCGCTGGGCGAACTCGGACCGGTTCGGGCGGCTGGACGCGGACGCCCAGTGGTTCTCGCAGGTGCGCAGCCGCACCATGGGGCGCACGGGCCGCCAGTCGGTCGCGGCGTGGGAGGCGCAGAACATGCACATGGCCACCGTCGTGCGCGAGGTCACGGCCGCCATTCCCGGCGGGCGCGCGTTGCTGGTGGTGGGTGCTGCGCACAAGCCGTTCGTCGAGTCCTACCTGCGCCAGCTGGCCGACGTGGAGGTCGTGTCATCCGCCGCCATGCTGGACGCCCGCCCGGCGGGGTGCGGCGGGTAGGATCGCGGCGACATCGCAGCTCGGTGGCGCTCAAGTGCCGAGTGGAACAGACGAACATGGTGGAAAGGCCTAGGACGAACATGCGATCACGATGCTTCCGGCTCCTGCTGGCCGTCCTGTTCCTGCTGCCGGCACCAGCACTGGCGCAGGACGTGGAGGTGGTCGTGGACGCGACCGCGGCGGAGCGCGTGCTGGCGGCCGTGCGCGACCCCGCCCTGACCATGGCCGACGCGCTGGCGATCGCGCGGCTGCCGGGCAGCCAGGGCCTGATCCGGAAGGCACGCTCCTACGGGCGGACGGCGGACGACGCTCTGTCCGCCCTTTCCCTCGTCGCCGCGGCCCGCCGCGACACCGCCGTCGCGGACCCGGCCAAGTTCCGGTTCGACGCCGTGCGCGACCGTGCGGTCGAGACGAAGGCGGCCATGGACCGCCTGAACGACCCCGGCCTGCACCTGCTCGATGCCGTCAAGGCGCGCATCGCGGCGTTCACCCCGGCCGGGCTGAAGGGGCGGGTCACCGGCTACCTCATCGTGGGCGGCACGTCGGGCGGGTTCGCGTTCGGAGAGCCGCGCTTCTACCTGAACCTGGATCGCTTCCCGTCGGCGACGCTGGCGTCCACCATCATGCAGCATGAGCTCTACCATGCGGTGCAGGCACTCGCCCGAGGCGCACAACCGCCGGCCGCTGCGGTAAGGACAACGGCGTGCGTCGCCGCCTTACCCCACGGCGAGGACGTCGGCGCCTTTTTCGACTCCCTCTCCGCCGAGGGCACGGCGAGCTACGTCGGCGACGTGCTGGCGCTGCCGGAACAGGGCACCGACGAGGCCTCGGCCAAGGAACGCGCCCGCGTGGCGCGCAACGTCGACATGGTGGACCGCAGCATCACGCAGCTGGAGCTGTCGGTCCACGGCCTCGTCACCGACGCGGCGGTTACGCCGGAGGAGGTGTACGCGCTGGGCTTCTACGGCGACGAGGTGCTGTACGCGCTGGGCTACGTCATGGCCCGCGCGATCGCGCGCGAGCAGGGGAACCGCGCGCTGGGCGACCTGATCGGCCTGCCCGGCGTCGCCTTTGTCGAGCGCTACCTGTCGCTCGCGAGCTACGGCAAGGGTGCCGGCGCACCCGCCCTCAAGCCGGACACGATCAGATGGGCACGGACGCTGTCCGACTGCACAAAGTCGCAGTGAGCCCGCATCTCCGCCGGGCAAGCTCGCCTCGTCGCGGCTGGCGGTCGCCGATGCTCTTTCTCTTCGCGGCGCTGGCGGCAGCCCCTCCGTACGCGGCGGCACAGGCGCGACCGGACGCGGCGGCCGTCGCGTTCGCACAGATGAAGACGCTGGTCGGCAATTGGCAGGTCAACGATCGTCCGACCTCCCCGCCGCGCATCCGGTTCTTCCTGACTGCGGGCGGAACGGTGCCGGTGGAGACATGAGAGCGGGCGGGGCCCCCTACTCGATGACGCTGTACCTCCGGGACGGCACCGACCTGATCGCGACGCACTATTGTCCGCAGGGGAACCAGCCCCGCCCGTCTCTGCTGCAGTCCCGGCGGAACGGCGAACTCGCCTTTGCCTTTCGCGACGCGGCCGACCTCGATACCGCGCGAGAGGCTTACCTGATCCGCCTGTCTTTCGACCTGTCCGATCCCGGCTACCCTGTCCGACGGGAGAGCTACCGCGAGAAGGGCAAGGACGCGGCATCGGAGTTGACGCTGACCCGGGTAGCAGCAGAATAAACGACGAGGCAGAGAGACGGGCCTGAACTGACTTGATTGCGCGTCATCAACTCGACCCACAAGTGGACCTTCGTAGATAATTGCACTGATCTCGGTTTCAGACACTCGTTCATGCTTCGCGCGCCCGCCTAGGGCCCAGACTCATTCAAAGCCAGAAGGCCAGGGCGGTGGCGAGGGCGACGCCTGAGAGGAAGTTGGCGGCGAGCTTGTCGTAGCGGGTGGCGAC